>SXGT01823613.1_pt1 | contig 14793 bp, 6 predicted proteins | sample 3176221 | NCBI WGS metagenome assembly SXGT01 (sample SAMN11356862, study PRJNA531348) | freshwater metagenome | isolation source: freshwater sample F1-120 | place: China: Fuxian Lake, Yuxi | collected 2017-12-25
AACAACAAACACACAGGCGAAGAAAAAGACGGCATCTTTGTTCGTTGGCTTAAGTACTTTGGGGAGAAAGTCATTCGATTTAGCCTGAACTTCCCTTACCTAAACCTCGGCGTCACGCTCGCCGCGGTTGCAATAGCGGCATTGTTCGTAGTCCGGCTGGAACGAGACTTTCTCCCCGCCTTCAATGAAGGCACGATTCAACTCAACGTCGTGTTACCACCAGGAACATCTCTTGCCACTTCGACTGAAATTAACAAATCAGTCGAAGATGAACTGAAGAAGATTGAAGACCTCCAAAGTTTCGCTCGACGAACGGGGCGTGCTGAATTGGATGAACACGCGGAAGGAGTCAACATGACCGAGTTCATCATAGAACTCGATCCAAATTCTTCTCGTAACCGCGAACAACAGCTCGATGAAATTCGCGAGTCAATGGCAAATATCCCGGGAATTGTAACGGCTGTCGAACAGCCGATCGCCCACTTGATTTCTCACATGCTTTCCGGCGTGAAGGCCCAGATCGGCATCAAGATTTATGGCGATGACCTCGACCTTTTACGCCAAAAAGCGGAAGCGATGAAGGCTGAAATCTCGCTGGTGTCAGGTATCAAAGACCTTCTCATCGAACCCCAGGTCATTATTCCTCAACTTCGCATTGAGCTCGATCGCGATAAGCTGCTCCTATATGGCCTTTCCGCGGTCGGCGTCAACGAATTCATCCAGACCGCGATGAACGGCACAACGGTTTCGGAAGTACTTATCGATCAGCGCACCTTTGATCTCGTTGTGCGACTCAGTGAAAACTATCGCGAGGATATTGACGCTCTCAAAAGACTTTCGATCGAAGTCCCCAATGGTGGGACCATTCCGCTTTCTGCGATTGCAAAAGTTTATGAATCGGGTGGGCCAAATACCGTCAACCGGGAGAATGTTCGACGACGTGTTGTCATTCAGTGCAACGTCTCGGAACGCGGTGTTGTTGATGTCGTCAAAGACATTCAGAAGATTGTCACCCCTGTTGTTTCGACCATGCCCTCAGGTTATTTCGTCGAGTATGGGGGACAATTTCAAAGCCAGCAATCGGCTTCACGTGTCATCGCGACGTTGTTCTTGATTGCCATGATTGGCGTCTTTCTTGTTCTCTATACCATGTTCGGTTCTGCCAACCTTTCTTTGCAGGTAATGGCCGCTCTTCCAATGGCTTTCATTGGCTCCGTTGCGGCCCTTGTTCTGACCGGACAGACTCTGACGATTGCCGCGATGGTTGGCTTTATCTCATTGACGGGTATCGCATCACGGAACGGTATTCTGCTTCTCAATCACTACCTCCACCTCGTTCAGCATGAAGGAGAAGGTTTCACGCACGGCATGATTATTCGTGCTGGCCTGGAACGCCTTTCTCCTGTGCTGATGACCGCACTCACTGCCGGAATCGGCCTAATTCCGTTGGTTCTGTCCGCGGGCGAAGCGGGGAAGGAAATTCTTTACCCGATTGCCACGGTCATCCTCGGCGGGCTGATCAGCTCGACGTTGCTTGACTTTTTCGTTCACCCTGCGTTGTTTCTTCTGCTTGGGATCAAAGACGCCGAACGTGTTGTGCGCACTTCACGTGAGACGATTGAGCTGACAGAAGAAAGCAAGATGGGACACAGCTCTGTCACTTCACACCAGTCAACGATGGCTGGTCTTTAACCCGGTTCGATTCCTGCATTACACGATGGACGATCGATGCCAGGAAATCTGTTTTCTCAAGGATGCTATCATGAAACGGTTCCAAGTCTCAATTCTCTCTGTCGCCATGACATGCTTCTCCATTCCCGTTATTGGATATGCCCAGCAAGGGCACTCGCATGAAGGCCACAATCACGCCGAGCATGGCGATCATGATCACTCTGGGGAGGTCCTCGGCTTTCAACTCAAAGACTGGAAAGAATCACATTTTGAAGATGCCGCCAAAGCGGAACAACACCTCCAGACGCTCAAGAAATTAGGATGTGAAGCCGAAAAGAGTGGGCATGCCGGGCATATCGATATCCGGTACCGTGCAAAAGAATGGAAGACAATGACCGCAGCCAACCATGATCTTGCTCATCAATGGGAAGGATGGCTGAAAGAAGCAGGGTTCGACGTATTCCATGGGCATCAGGATGCGTCATTTTCCAAGGGACCAGAATCGGTCGAGTTCCGCCTGGTAGAGTGGAAAACTCTACACGGTGAAGGTAACGAAAAGGAGCAAGCTGCAGTTATCGATATTCTCAAGAAGCTCGGTACCGAAGTGAAAATTGACAAACACGACGGACATTCTGACATCAAATATCGAGCTCCGATTTGGATCGACATTCACGTCGCTGATCACGCGACATCTGAAAAGTGGACCAACTGGTTACGAGCCAACGGTTTTGAAACTCAGCACGAACACTAATCTAGTGAAACACTCCTTGGTGGGCAGAGTGGCTGGCCTTCGTGGCTGCTCTGCCTATCATCCTGTGCTCAAATGAAATTCAAAAACACATTGGTTTTTGAATCCTCGCAGCTAGTAAAAGATTAGTCGGCCCAATTGAAAGCATGAACGCGGATTGACAGGGAAACGTTTCTCCGATTTAGAGCGAATCATACTGGCTCAGGACGAAATCCTTTGTGACGGCGTCGGATGCCAGGGAGAAGCATCCCTGGCAGTTTTGCTTTTAATTACCGGAATGTGCCCAACATCAAGCGAACAGGCGTCGGGCTTATTCCTGCTCTATCAACTAACATTGATTGCTCGTTAATTTGCAAACCGTCGAGATGTGACGTATTTGCTTGCTTAAAAATCTCATGTACCGCAAATAGCCAAACAATCAGCACAATTTTTTGGCTTCCTGGGACCAATGGATGCTGTCGAGCCCTTGGGAGATCAAATGGCTCGTGCCAATGTTCATGGCGAATACTTTCCAGGGTTAGCAGTAATTCATGCCTGAGTTTTGCATTTTACTACTGAGATTGTCACTTCATCGATCAAATACTAACCACTATAGAACCAGAAATTCATGGCAGTGAGCACGTAATTGGTTCGCTCCACCATATCTCTTTATCTTCTGGCCAACAGCGCCACTAAATTGCCATGGCGACGCTAACGATTGTAGCGATCGAATTGCTCTGGCCGATTTTAAGATAAATTCTCATCACATGATTCGTCGCGAATTGATCCTGAATTTGTGACCATGCCGAAGAAAGTAAGGAGGACGGGATGCCTTTGGGTTGAATCAGACATGGATAACACGGATGAACGTTCCACGCTACATATCGATTCTTCTAGCAGGCATGGTGGTGATCAGCCAGTTGTTACCATGCACATGCGGAATGGCATTCGCTCACATTCATGTCGGTGATTTTGGTTCCGCCTGCTCCTCCAGTGCTAGACAGCATTCTTGCACACATCCCCTTTGTCACCAGAGGGGCGTTGAACATCAGCATGACAAGCATGGTCAGCACAAGCATGATGCTCCACCTTGCGAGCAGTGTCAGTTTGCTGATCAAGGTGTTTTGCTGGATGCCGAAACAACTATTTTTAGCGATGCTCCTCTACCGTCTCCTTCATTACTTATTCTCGACTTTCCCTTCTTTTCCACAAAGGCGAAATTTCAGGGTGAGCCGCCACCACTTTTGAGTAGGCTCAGACCTTTCCGACTGCAGGTCTAAGTTGGAACTGAGAAACAAACTTTCGTTTCTAAGTTCTTCATTATTCCATCTCGGAGGTGTTTTATGAGTCCACGTCACTCAAGACAATTTTATTTGCATACAGCGATTTGCTTATTCGCCGCATCAGGCTGTGCTGGTTCACGAAACACAGTTGCCGAAAGCAAATACACACCGGTCCCTCAGTCAGTCGCCGATCTTGCATCTCAGCCAATTACTGCAGAAACATCGGTTCAACGGGACTCGTTAAACATCGCAGCAGCAGCAGATGTTCGTCCAGCCGATGACAACGCAAATAACGCATCAGGTGTTATTCTGACTTCCGCGGAAGGCACTGCAGGTCTGACGATCGAGCAGTTCGAACAGTTGGCTATGTCCAACAACCCGACCCTCTCCCAGCAAGCTGCGGGAGCACAAGAAGCGTCCAGCATGCAGTCACAGGTTGGTCGTAAGGCAAATCCGACAGTCGGGTACTTCGGATCTCAGATTGCAGATAAAGGCACTGATCAACACGGCTTGTTCCTCGAACAAGAGTTCGTTACAGGAAATAAGCTGCAACTTAACCAGGAAGTAATGCGACAAGCGGTTGAAGTTCAACGCTGGAATTATCAGTCACAGACCTATCGCGTCATGACTGACGTCCGCATGCGATTCTATGAAGCCCTCGCTGCCCAACGTCGCCTTGATCTGATCGAGGAGTTTCTTGGAGTCGTCTCTCAAGGAGTAGATCTTGCCAAGAAGCGCAATGAGTCACTAGAAGCTTCCAGAACCGATGTGTTGCAAGCAAGTATTCAGCTGAACGAGGTTGAAGTCCAACTTCAACAAGCACAATACTCCTATGATGCAGCCTGGAAGTCGCTCGCTTCCGTCGTTGGTGTGCCCTACATGCAACCAGCAAAACTGTCTGGTGATCTACCTACGCAGGCGACTCTGACGGATTGGAATCAAACTTTTGAGAACCTGCTTCAGACCAGTCCAGAACTCCATGCTGCTCGTGCAAAAGTTGCTCAAGCTCGGGCAAATCTGTCTCGACAGGAAGTTCAGGCCATTCCCAACATCACAGGACAACTGGGGGCTGGTTACGATCGAGGTACTGATAACGGAATGATCAACCTTCAAGTCAGCGCTCCGATTCCAGTCTTTAACAAAAATCAAGGCAATATCTCTGCTGCCTATGCTGGCTACTGTAAAGCAACACACGAAGTTCGCCGCCTCGAAATGGCGATTCAAGCGAGACTTGCCGTTGTTGCAAAGGAATACGACTCGGCCCGAGTTGCGGTAGAAAAATATAACCAAGAAATCCTTCCTCAGGCAGAAGAAACCCTCAAACTTGCTGAGCAAGCATACAATGCGGGAGAGTTTGCGTTCCTTCAAGTGCTGGTTGTACGACAAACATTCTATCAGACCAATCTGCGATATATTGAATCGCTGTCCAACTTGGCCACTGCCCAGGCGCAGGTGAATGGATTGTTGTTGACAGGTGGATTGGATGCCGTCGATAGCGTTCAGGTCGACGACAGCCTTCGCGGGCAAACTTTTAGTCAGCAATAATGTAAAACGTACGGGCTTGTCGGATCAGTCGCTGACCTCAGCCCGTTAAAACGTGTTGATATAGACGTGAAAATAAATCGAAGGAAATTGCTACGAAAACAGTCTGATGCTGGGACAACGACAAATATGACAGTTGATTCAGCAAAGGGTCCCGAATCTGCAGTTCTTTTTGGTTTGTCTTGCCACAGCATCTTCACAATTCATTTCCAGCACTCGATACTGAAGACTCCGGAAAAGACTGGCGCGATTCCTAAAGAGGTTTCATAATGCAGTCGTGATCACAAAACTGAATCAGGTCTTTTGCTCGTCTGTTCCTAGCAGATTGCGACGTCCCATTCTATTCAACCTCAAGCACCAACGAAATTCTGTACGTATCATTTTGGGTATTGGGAAGAGGAAGGACCGTCCATATTCGCGTCCCCAGAGTGTCGCAAGCAAATGACAGACGGTCCACATCAATTTACTGGGAGAGTTGGCTGAAATGGCCACAGCGCAGCAACTCAAGGCATTACTACAAAGCTATAGCGAAGCGGACGGCGAAATGTTCGTTTCTGTGGCTTTGCAAATTGCTGCGCATGAGGCAAGGTCAGGACGTGACAAGTTCGCCGCTGAACTCAAGCAATTAGTCGATGAAATAAAAGGAAAACAACGAACAGCAAAGGTGGGCGGGGCAGTCCCAATGGCTCGCCCCACGGGTGAGCTCGCAACGTTGCTTTCGGCAACTTATCCACATACAAAACTTTCCGAAATGGTGCTTGCTCCCTCGCAAAGAGAGTCGCTGGAACAAATCATTCGAGAGTATCGCCAGCAGAGTAAGCTGCGAGAGCACGGACTTTCTGCAAGACGCAAGATTCTACTTGTCGGTCCTCCCGGCGTTGGAAAAACGATGACATCGTGGACTTTGGCGGGGGAGCTGAAACTACCACACTTCGCCGTGCAACTGCATTCTCTCATAACAAAATATATGGGTGAGACTGCTGCGAAACTTTTCGCGATCTTTGAATCCATGCGTCATGCTCGCGGTGTTTACTTATTTGATGAGTTCGACGCGATCGGCTCTATGCGTGCGGGGAGCAATGATGTCGGAGAAATACGCCGGGTCTTAAATTCCTTCCTGCAGTTTCTAGAACAAGATGATTCCGACAGTCTCGTCATTGCAGCGACAAATTTGGAAGAAATTTTGGACGATGCCTTGTTTCGTCGATTCGACGATGTGATTCGCTACAAAATGCCATCTGAAAGCGAATTAAGCAGTCTAGTTTTCAACCGTCTGGCAGCATTTCAGCTTTCTAACGCTGACTTGATGCAAGTCACTGATGCTGCTCGTGGGCTTAGTCACGCGGAGGTTTGTCGGGCCTGTGATGAAGCGGCTAAGATGGCGGTCTTGAATGATCGACGATATATAATTATAGAAGACATGTTACGAGCCGTTGGCTCAAGACAGGAACGAAAACACCCCATGAGATGATGTAACGGTCCATGACAGACTACCGACATTTTTCACTAGTTGGAACCCGCACTTCGCAAGCCTATACATCTCCCCCCGCTGGTGGAGAACAAGAAAGTCCTCCTCGGCCAGAGCACGTCACTCATGGAGATAAATTGCTGCAGGATCTCGACCGTGCTGTGAGGATCGCCAAAACTCGTCAGAAGGTTGATCCGACAAGAGATGGTTTGCAGTTCATTCCAATGGTTTTCAGTGAAGGATCAGATTTGGCTCTGAAACTTCAAAGCTTAACCGGAAATGAAAGTCGTGGAATCCGAGTCCTGAGTGTCCGCGAGAAAGGGGACTCGAACGAATACTTGATTGCGGTGCCTGATTGCAAGGTGGACTCTCTTGCTCAGAAGTTTCATGAGTATCGACATGAAACGACTGAGACGGGCCGACCAAAGAATGAGGATTTCGCAAGTAGTGTCACTGGCATCGAAGCCGGAGATCTTTCTGACTATTGGCGTGAGCCGGACGAGCAGTTACCCGCCAAGGAAAAAGCATTTTGGTGGGAGGTATGGCTAACAAGTTTTCCAGGAGATGGAGCTGACTCGTGGTTCCGAACAACGGCGGCAGCGCAGCGAATCACGCTCAGCCAACAACAGACTCGTTTTCCTGACCGACTTGTGGTTCTTGCCTATGCATCACGTGAACAATGGGAAAAATTCCCAGGACTACTGCAACATCTAGCGGAATTCCGTCGCGCAAAAATTGTGTCGGGAGAATTCACTCGGCTTCCACCTTCGGGACAGGCGGAATTCATTCAAGATTTGTTGGCGAGAACAACGTTCGCACACAATAAATCCGTACGGGTGTGCATACTTGATACGGGAGTGAATCGGGGACATCCATTATTAGAATCCGCGATTTCTTCTGAGGATCTCCAGACATGGCAGAAGGAATGGGGATCGGAGGACCATCATGGGCATGGAACTGAGTTGGCGGGACTATGTCTGTTTGGGTGTTTAACAAGTCCACTGTACGACGGTGAGAGTATTGAATTGACTCACCGTCTTGAGTCAGTAAAAATTCTTCCTCCAGATGGTCAAAATCAGCCTCCTGATTATGGACCAATCACGACCGGAGCGATGGCATTGGCGGAAGCAGCCCTTCCGGAAATTCAACGCATTTTCTGTCTGGCTGTCACCTGCGAAGGAAATGATCAATGGCGTCCTACTCTCTGGTCTGCATCGATCGACCAAGCCTGCGCTGGAACATTAGACGGTTATCGCAGGCTGCTGATCTGTTCAACAGGTAATCTGCGAGAGGACATCGGTAAAAACTATCCCCATGAGAATCACCTCTCCAGCGTTGAAGATCCTGCTCAAGCTTGGAATGCTCTGACAGTAGGAGCGTATACAAATTTGGCTTGGCTCGAAGAACAGGGGCTCGAAGGCTATTCGCCCATCGCGAAGCCAGGCAGCCTCTCGCCAGCGAGTCGTACCTCACTTTGCTGGAATGAGAATTGGCCGTACAAACCTGATATCGTTTTCGAAGGCGGAAATTATGCGAGTGATGCCAGTGGCTTTACGACAGGCGCAGAGGATCTAGCACTGCTGACAACAATGTCACGTCCAGAAACAGCTGAGTTGCTGGGGACATCTCGCGATTCCAGTGCTGCAACAGCATTGGCTGCACGGATGGCAGCGATCCTGCAGGCTGAATACCCCTCGTATTGGCCTGAGTCGATTCGAGGATTGATGGTGCATTCGGCGGAATGGACCCCTCGGATGATGGAGGAATTTCCTTATCCGCAAAGACGCCAACGGCTGCGAGTCTATGGAATGGGTGTTCCAAACCTCCTGAGGGCACGACGCTCGGCCCAAGGGTGGTCGACCATGGTAATTCAGGATGAACTGCAACCGTATAAAAAAACAACTGGCGACAACTCGACACACGAAATGCATTTACATCAGCTTCCACTCCCAAAAGAAGTATTGGAAGAGCTGGGTAGTACACGCATACGGATGCGTGTGACACTTTCATATTTCATCGAACCAAATCCACCAAGACGCGGGTACATTGCTCGCCACCAGTATGCATCCCACGGTTTGAGATTTTCCGTTCGAAGACCGGAAGAATCACTTGTCCGAATGATGGCTCGACTGACATCCGCAGATTGGCCAACGGAAAATGGCCGAAAAAAGAAGCCCTTTGATACTATCTCTGATGATCGCGAGTGGGATCTTGGTCCAGAGCGAGTCAGTGTTCGAGGCTCAATCCATTCCGACGCCTGGCAGGGAACCGCTGCACAATTAGCGGCTTCCAATCAAATTGCTGTATTTCCAGTTGGTGGATGGTGGCGATATCGAAAAGACGCCACTCTGGTTGAGAAGTTGGCTCGATACAGCTTAATTGTGAGTATTTCGTCTGAGGACACGACAGTTGATCTTCACCAAGCCATCGAGACGCAGATTAGAAGCCAGACAGCTGTCGAGGCGGGGATTACCCTACCCTGATAGCCTGCGTAATTGATCGAGAACTCGCTGCATTTTGAGTTTCTGAAGGAAGGGAACAAAGATTCTGCGAAACTGCGTTCCCGATCTGACTCACACCAAGATATATGAACGGGACAGACTGCTGAAGCTCGGTAAGCCACTTGGGCGTACTATTGAAGAACACCTGACAATCGTCAGTCCTTCATCGTTCTACCGATAGCGTCCGGGATGCGTGCCAGGGCATCACACGAATGTCACCTGCCAGCTGCGGACGACGTAAACTGAAAGAGATCTGTGAACTGGTCATTCAGATCGCTAAGTCAATGTCGTTTGGGTACTCACGCATCCTCGGTGATCTGAGGAAACTGGGAATCAAAAAGATCAGCCGTCAGACAGTGAGAGTTTTCCTGAAAGGATCGCGGAATTCAGCAAAACACCAAACCCAGCCTCTGACTCCGGGCAAACGTCATTGAGCGTCATCAGAAAACACTGTCGGCCGTGAACTTCTTTAGTGTCGGCATGGTTTCGGTCAAGGGTCCAGGAACTCTATATCATGGTCTGGTGTTGCATGAAAACAAGAGAGCTAATCGCCTCACACCCGTGGACGCGTGATTCGATTCTGTCAGAATCCATTATCCCTCGGTTTGGAAGAAAGATGCTCTGAGTAACTGCTGATTAGAAGAAATGCTACTATCTGAAGAATAATTCGATTTGCTGTCCGACAACGATACATCCTTGCATTGATTCACCACCGAAAGGATTTTCCAAAGTGTCTACCGTTAAACAGCTTACATTCCAACATAATTTTAACAAAATACCATTACTCCTTGTCCACTACTCGCTTCACATTTGAATTTGGGAGCCAGTTCTTTCCGCGCGAAAACAACTTCAAGGCTTGGTAAGCATCTCCTGAAGAAGATGCATGCCATACCTTAATCTGATATTCGATACATAAGTCGATTATCAATAAGCAATTAGGCAGGAGCGACGGGAACTCAGCAAAGTCAAGAACGCTACAACACGTAAGCACACGCCGCTGTGGGCACTGTAACGCAGGTTCTCCTGGCTGAAGTCATTGAACGACTGGCCACATGTTAAGAGTATCACCCCAACCTTTTCAAAGGCTTCTGGCAACTCTGCATCGTGTTCACTATTCTCAAACGGTTCTGAAACGAACTCTAACCAATGAACAAAACAGCTGACCATTTTGCTGGTCAGCTGGCGACGCCTATAGCCCCTGTTACTCAGCGAAATTGCCTTGGGCAGGTTTACCATCAATCTCGCCGATGACGGTTCCGGCGAAGTCGGCGACGTTGCCAATACCTGGATCAGTACCAGTAAATGCGGCCGCCTTACCGTCAACAGCATCAGATGGGGTCAGAGTAATCGTCATCGGAGCGACGACCTTACCATCGGCTGTTTTCGTCTCCTTAATGTTCAGTGTGAATTCTTTGGCAGTGACAGGTATTGGCTTTTGACCATCAGTGAAGAGCACCTGGACCTTTTGTGCCGGATGATCGACCGTGAATTCTGCATGATAGGCTCCCAGGTCGAAGACGACACCACCGTTGGGGCCGCTACCATGGGAATGACCACCAGTTTCGTGCGATTCTGGATTTGATGTCGAGGTTGAAGACTTTTCTGTAGTTGATGTTTGTGTCTGAGGACAGCCAGCCAGAATGAGCAAAGCCAGCAGACTTCCAAACGATTTCCAATTGAACTGAGACATGACGTTCTTTCTAAAAAAAGAGGGATGGTAACGAATTCTTACATGGCGGCGGCTCGCAGTAGATCTTCATCGGAGCCTTCCGCACGGACGAGATGCTCGGCATCCTTGCCCGAGAATTTCCAGAACAGTCCAGGGTGGATCAAGAACTCACAAAAGCTGGAGGTGATAAGACCGCCCAGAATGACCGTCGCAACGGGATAGAGAATTTCAAGACCAGGTTTGTTCCCATTGACGACCAGCGGGATCAGGCCGATCCCCGCCGTTAATGCCGTCATGAGAACTGGCGAGAGACGTTCCAGGCTTCCTCTCAGAACCATCTGCTGGCTGAAGGGCTCGCCTTCCTCTTTCATGAGATGGAAGTAGTGAGTCACCAGCAGAATTCCATTTCGGACGGCGATCCCGCCCAACGAAACGAATCCCACCATGCTGGCCACGGTCAGCGATTGCTCAGTAATAACCAGTGCCAACACGCCGCCGATGAAGGCTGTCGGAATCGCATTGAGAATCTGGAGGGTGATACGAACAGAGGGGTAAAGCAACATCAGTACCAGAAAGATTCCGGCCACCGACACGAGAGCGAGAACCGTAATCAGTCTTGTTGCAGATCGCTGGGCTTCGAACTGTCCTCCAAACTCCACAAAGTATCCGGATGGCATTTTCACTTGCTGGCGAACTCGTTGCTCGATCTCTGTGATCGCACTTTCCAAATCACGTCCTGAGACATTACAGCGGATTGTCTGTCGTCGACGGACATTCTCCCGGTTCACTAAGTTGGGGCCGCTGGCCGAGGCCGGAAAATCCGCGACCTCGCGAAGTCGGATCTGGCCACGACCATCAGGAAGATCCAGTCGCAACTCGCCGAGTTTGTAAGCATCGGAGCGAATGGGTTCTTTGAGTTTGATCACCAGATCAAAACGTCGTTGTCCCTCGATCACTTTCGAAACAGCTTCGCCTTTCAAGGCCGTCTGCACAAAATTGGCGACGAACTGGCGACTAATGCCATAGAAAGCCAGGTCGTCAGGACGCACCACAATATGCAATTCATCGACTCGTTCCTGGGGATCAATGATGGGTGGTGTCACTCCCGGAACTTCAGTAATCACATCCCGCACATCGGTTGCGAGCTCCCGCAGCTTATCCAGATCATCGCCAAACAGCTTGATCGCGACCTGAGCGTTGACTCCTGAGAGCATGTGACTGATCAAGTGCGACAGAGGCTGCTCGGCATCGATCTCAACGCCAGGCACATTCGTTCTCAGATCGTCGAGCAGCGTTTTTAGGAAGAGATCACGTTCGATATGGGCATCTGGATTCATGGTCAGAATGTACTCGCCGACATTGACGGGCTGAGCATGCTCATCGAGTTCTGCTCGTCCCGTGCGACGTGCAAAATGCAGAATGGGACCAGCGGGATTCTCAGGTGAGTTCTGCATCGTGATGAGACGAGCATCGATCAAAGCGGCTGCTTCATTCGAAGCTTTCAAGGACGATCCACCGGGAAGAGCAACGTTCACCTGCACCGATCCTTCGTCGAACTTGGGAAGAAAATCCGCCCCGAGTTGATTGAGCTGCCAGACACTCAGCCCCACACCGATCCAGGTGAAAAGAAGCAACGCCGCTGGATGACGCATGCTGAAACGAATGAGGTAACCCGCCAGCCACTTCAGAAACCGTAACATCCAACCATCGTCGTGACTGCCTGATGCCACTCGACCAGTGAGCAAGTAGTAAGAGAGCACCGGAGTGACCGTGAGCGAGACGATCAGCGACGCCAAAATGGAAACGATGTAGGCAACGCCCAAGGGGGCGAAGAGCCGACCTTCAACACCAGAAAGGGCAAAGAGCGGGAGGAAGGCCAGAATGACGACAGCGGTCCCAAAGACGATCGCAGAACGTATCTCACGAGAGGCCTCATAGACCACGACAATCGAAGGCTTGGGATGGGGCAGTTGAGCATTTTCGCCCAGTCGTCGATAGATGTTTTCCACATCGACGATCGCATCATCCACCAGTTCTCCCATGGCGACAGCAATTCCGCCCAGCGTCATGACGTTGATCGAAAGTTCTTGCCCGGTCAACCAGGAGATCACACGAAACGTCAACGTCGTCAGGACCAGCGAAAGAGGAATGGCCGTCAACGTGATAAACGTCGTGCGGATATTCAGTAGAAATAAGAAGAGCACGATGACAACCAGCACGGCTCCGATGACCAACGCTTCCTCGACGTAGTAAACGCCTCGATCAATGAAGCTCTTCAACTGAAATAAATTTAGTTCCACGACCATGTCGGGAGGCAATGCCGCTTGAGCTTCCAACATCGCCGCTTTGACCGCATCGGTCAGTCCCCGCGTATCTGCATGGGGCTGCTTAACAATCGTAATGACGACTCCGGCCATGCCATCAAGGCTGGCATCTCCACGTTTCGGAGCTGGGCCTTCCTGGATACTCGCGACGTTCTCCAACAGGATCGAACGATCCTCGTTCACCTTGACGACCGCCAGCTTGAGGTCCGAGATGACCTTTTCAGGAGATGGCCCCAGGCGTCCAATCATCCGAACTGGTCGTTCCGTCTGACCGTTTTCGATGAAGCCACCACTGGCATTCAGATTGTTCGCTTTGATTGCTTCCTCGACTTCTTGCAGCGTGACATTGTATTCCTGAAGCAAGTCAGGATCGACGAGTACCTGGTATTGCTTGATATCGCCACCGAGAATCAATACCTCAGCAATTCCAGGAAGCTTCAGCAATCGAGGACGGATCAGCCAATCCGCCGTTGTCCGCAAGTCCATCTTCTCTTCCAAAGGGGTCATGAAGCTGACGCTCTCTCCCCGGTCATCATGCTGAAACGTCACCGACTGGTGATCGCTATCCCATTCGACCTGCGAAATCTCTTGTTTCTCCCACGATTCGAGATCATCACGATCTACAACCTTCCACAGCGTCAATCCGTTGATGCCTTTGTTGGAAGGACGTTCCGCGATGTACGACCCATTTTCCAGCACGGCAAGTTGTCCACCTTGAGGCCCAAGACGCCGTCGAATCCCCAAGTGCAAAATCTGCCCCATGATCGACGCTGGAGGTGTCATCTGGGCACGGATTCCCTCTGGCAAGGCAACCACGGCCAGTCGTTCAGAAACAACCTGTCGTGCATAGCGGATCTCGGTTTTCCAGTTGAACTCCACGTAGATGACGTTCATCCCCTGACCGGACTGGCTGCGGACAGCGTCGACTCCCGACGCTCCCAGCAACGCGGTCTCAATGGGATAGGTGATCTGGGTCTCGATCTCCTCTGGCGAAAGTCCCGGACACTCCGTCAGGACGACGACGCGTGGTCGATCGAGATCAGGAAAAACATCAATCGGCAGTGTGGTTGCCAGATAGGTGCCGTAGGTCAGCAACACGAGGCAACTGCCCAGAATCAATGTTCGATAAACAAGGGCGAAACGAATCACGGCATTCAGCATGATCACTTCCCCTCAACTTCGTTTTTGTGCAGACTGCCATCTGCGTGGATGTGATAACCTTTAGGCACGCCGCTACTCCCGCCCGACTTGACCATGCGATTGAGTTGTTCCGCTCCCGACTGAACAACATAAGTCCCCGGCAGGATCGAACCATCGTCAGCAATCACGACGTTTTGTCGATCACGCATCACAAGACGAACAGGCTTGCGAATGAAGGTGTTGACGTTCTGCATGAATACGAACGCTTCCGGCCCATCCATCGCAATCGCGTCCGACGGGATGACAAACACGTTTTCCAGCAGATCGACTTTGACGAGAACCTTCACCTTCTGCCCAGGACGAAACCGCCATAGCGTCTGACTGTGAACATGACTGTTTTCCACAGCAATGGTTTGCGGAGCATGTCGAGTTTGATTTTCCAGAGGGATACGAAACGCAAAGGTTCTC
>SXGT01006201.1_pt1 | contig 14792 bp, 15 predicted proteins | sample 3176221 | NCBI WGS metagenome assembly SXGT01 (sample SAMN11356862, study PRJNA531348) | freshwater metagenome | isolation source: freshwater sample F1-120 | place: China: Fuxian Lake, Yuxi | collected 2017-12-25
ACGACCAACCTCGGCACGAAGGACATCACGGGCACCCCGATCGGGTTCACGTCGTCCACCGACACCGCCACCGGCTACGACCGGATGCGCGGCAAGGTCGTCGAGGAGCTGAAGAAGCACTTCAAGCCGGAGTTCCTGAACCGTGTCGACGAGACGATCGTGTTCCCGCAGCTCACGCAGGACGAACTGCTGCAGATCGTGGACCTGTTCATCAAGCGCCTCAAGTTCCGCCTGATGGACCGCGACCTCACGATCGAGCTCACGCAGTCGGCGAAGGAGCAGCTCATCAAGGTGGGCTGGGACCCGTCGCTCGGTGCGCGACCGCTGCGTCGTGCCGTCCAGCACGAGATCGAGGATGCACTGTCCGAGAAGATCCTGCACGGCGAGCTCAACGCGGGCGACCACGTCCACGCCGACTACGTCGACGGCCAGTTCGTGTTCACGACGTCGCGCCAGCCGGGCATCGACGACGTGAAGCCGGAGCCCGCCGAGATCGAGGCGTAGCCCCTCCTGTTGGTCGAGCCTGTCGAGACCCCGACTCCGTCGGGCCGTCCCGGCAGGCTCGACTCGTTTCTGTCCCTAAGATGTGTCCGTGCGTCGCCCCAACCGGATCATCGTCCCCGAGTACCTCCCGCCGAAGGGAGTGAGCCTCGTCGCGTGCGCCGAGCTGCTCGGCGACGGCAAGCGGGCGATGGCCGCGCAGATCGTCGACTTCGCGGTGCGCAAGGTCATCACGATCTCCCGGACCGAGAAGGGCTTCCGCTTCGTCCTCGTCTCGGCGGAGGGCGAGAGCACCGATGAGCGATCCGTGCTCGCGGCGATGTTCCCGGGGCTGAAGCCCGGCGCGCAGCTCACGATCACCCGCGGCCGCAACTCCTCCCTCGGCAGCAGCCTCCGCGAACCGCACCGCGCGATCACCGCGAATCTGGTGCGAGGCGGCCTCGCCACCGAGCGCGGCTTCTGGGCGAAGCTCTTCACTCCCCTCAAGCGCGAGCCGGTGATCGCCACCCCCGCCGCCTACCCGGTCGTCGACCACCTGTGGGGCATCCACGACTACGTGAAGCTGGCCGAGCGCGAGCGCTTCGCCCTGCTGCAGTCCCCGGATGGTACGGCCACCCGCGTGGTCGACGGCCGCGAGATCCTCCTCCTCAACGAGCGACTCCTGCCGTACGCGGTGCTGTTCAACCTCGAGCGCGAGTGGGCGACCGCGATCGACACGGAGCAGCAGGCCCTCGTGAGCAGCCTCGATGCGGTCGACGCCGTGGCGGCGCTCGAGATCATCGAGCTCGCAGTGCACGGCACGGAGGCGGTGCTGGCGATCGCCGACCTCGCCAGCACGGTGGATGCCGCGGACGCCCTCGATGGGGTGGGCAGCTTTTTCGGCGGACTCGGCGATCTGCTCTCCGGCCTGTGAGCCTCGGCTTCCCGGTACCGTTAACCCCGTGACCCACCTCCAGGTGCGCCGGGCGCGCACGAGCGACATTCCGGCGATCCAGTCCCTCGTGGAGCCTCTCGCGCAGCGCCGCATCCTGCTCGGCAAGGACCGCGTCACGCTCTACGAAGCGGTCCAGGAGTTCCGCATCGCCGAGGAGGATGGCGTGCCGGTCGGCTGCGGCGCCCTCCACGTGATGTGGGAGGACCTCGGCGAGGTCCGCACTCTCGCGGTCCGCGATGACCGGCTCGGCACGGGCGTGGGGCACGCGATCCTAGAGCGCATCGAGGCGGATGCCCGCGAGCTGGGTCTCACGCGACTGTTCTGCCTCACCTTCGAGACCGAGTTCTTCGGCCGCCACGGGTTCGAGCCGATCGGCGAGCGGGTCGTCGACCCGGAGGTGTTCGCGCAGCTCGCGCTCTCGCCGGACGAGGGCGTCGCGGAGTTCCTCGACCTCGCGCGGGTGAAGCAGAACACGCTCGGCAACACCCGGATGCTCAAGCAGCTGTCATGACGGACCCTGCGATCTCGAGGATCTCGATCGGCCTTCCGGGCGCGATCGACCACGCGCTCCTGCGCGACCTCGCAGCCCGGACCGAACGGCTCGGCTTCCGCGCGCTGTGGCTCAACGACACCCCGGGCGGCGACTCGCTCGCGGGGCTCGCGGTCGCGGCATCCGTGACGACCACCCTGACTCTCGCCTCGGGAGTGATCCCGCTCGACCGCCGGCCCGCGTCGACGCTCGTCGCCCCGATCTCGGCGCTGCCGGGGGACCGCCTCGAGGTCGGACTCGGGTCGGGCGGGCCGCGCGACGCGCTTCGGCGGGTGCGCGAGGGCGTCGACGAGCTCCGCGCCGCGACGAGCGCCACGATCCTCGTGGGAGCGCTCGGCCCGAAGATGCGCGCGCTCGGCGCCGAGCACGCCGACGGGCTCCTCCTCAACTGGCTGACGCCGGCGGCCGCCTCCGACGCCGTGGGGACGATGCGGGCGACCGCGCCGAACGCCCGCGCCGCCCTCTACGCCCGCACGATCGTCTCCGAGGATGCCCGCCCGGAGCTCGAGGCGGAGGCGGCGCGCTACCTCTCCTACCCGTCGTACGCGGCGAACTTCGAGCGCATCGGCGCGGGTCCGCTCGACACCACGATCGACGGGACCGCCGCCGGTGCGCTCGCCGTTCGCGCCGCCGAGTACCTCGAGTCGGTCGACGAGCTCGTCCTGCGGGCGATCGTCGCGCGGGAGGCCGACCTCGTGCGCTTCATCGAGACCGCGGCCGATCGGCTCGCGGGCGACTAGCCCCGCCTCCCGCAACTCGGGCGTGCCCTGCCCGATTCGGCCCGAACCGCGCTTACCCTTGGGGCATGTCGACGTTCAGGAATCCGGTCGGCCCCCAGCCGGCGAAGGTGTACTGGCGCCGCCGACTCGTCGTCCTGCTGGGCCTGCTCGCGATCGTCGTCATCGTCGTGCTCATCCTCGTCCAGCCGCGCGGGGGAACCCCGACCTCCTCGCCGAGCGGCTCGGGCAGCGGTCCGTCCCCGTCCCCATCGTCGTCGGCCTCCGGAGAGGTCATCGACTGCGACCCCGCCAAGGTGACGCTCGAGCCGATCACCGACGCCGCGAGCTACGACCCCGGAGTCAACCCGCAGCTGTCGTTCGGGCTGAAGAGCACGATGACGGAGCCGTGCCTGCTCGAGGCGGGTTCGGACCTCCAGGAATTCCGCATCACGAGCGGTGAGGAGCTCATCTGGTCGTCGAAGGACTGCCAGACCGATCCGGTTCCGGCCGAGATCGTCCTCCAGCCGGGCGTCCCCAAGCAGAGCACGCCCATTCCGTGGGATCGCACCCGATCCTCGACGGACACGTGCGATGTCGCACGGGAGCCCGTCGTCGCGGGCGGCGCGAGCTACCACCTCTCCGTGGTCATCGGCGACATCGAGTCCGCGACCACGAAGCAGTTCCTCCTCTTCTAGGCCGACCGGAAGCACCGCCCCCATGAGCCGCCACGTCCTCGCCCTCCTCTCGCGCCCCTCGCTCGAGGCCCCCGGCGACGACGCGGCCGAGGCGTGGAGGTTCGTCGACCCGGATGCGCCCCAGGTGAGCGCCCTCGACCTCGGGGTCACTCGCGGTGACGGCATCTTCGAAACGGTGAGCGTCGACCACGGCCGGCCGCAGGCGCTCGAGCATCACCTCCGCCGGTTCGCCAACTCGGCGCGCCTGCTCGAGCTCCCCGCGCCCGACCTCGATGCGTGGCGCGCCGCGATCCTCGCGGTGATCGCCGAACTCGGCACCGATGGCGAGGCGTTCGTGAAGACGGTCATGACGCGCGGCATCGAGTACGGGGATCGCCCCACCGGCTGGGCCTACGGCGCCGAGTCCCCCGACTTCACGGAGGCCCGCACGCGCGGCGTCTCGGTCGTGCTCCTCGATCGCGGCTATCGCCACGACGTCGAGCGCACCTCCCCGTGGCTGCTCGCCGGCGCGAAGACGCTGAGCTACGCGGTCAACCGGGCGGTCGCTCGGGAGGCCGCGCGCCGTGGTGCCGACGACGTCGTCTTCGTCTCGAGCGACGGCATCATCCTCGAGGGTCCCAACTCCACCGTGGTGTACCGCCGCGGGGATGCCCTGCTCTCGCCCGGGACCGGCCTCGGCATCCTCGACGGAACCACCCAAGCCAATGTCTTCCGCTGGGCGGAGTCGCTGGGGATGTCGACCGCGTTCGAACTGACCACGCCCGACCTGCTGCGATCGGCGGATGCCGCGTGGCTCGTCTCGAGCGTGCGTCTCGCGGCGCCCATCCGCGCGATCGACGGGCAGCCGCTGCCGGTCGACGCGGAGTTCTCCGCGCGAATGAACGCGTGGCTGAAGTCGCTCGACGACTAGCGGGCGACGCGTTCCGGCCTACGGTACCGGCTTAAATGGCGAAGGACCCCCGCCGCCTTTGCAGGCCATCGGGGGTCCTTCTGTTTGCCCTCGAGTTTCCTCTCGAGCGTCCATCCCGGCCGGGCCCTTGCGGGCCTGACCGTTCCGGGTTGCCGTCGGGGTCTCCCCCTCCGGCGCGTCTTCGGGCTTCCTTGCGGATCCCCTCCGACACGTCCTCCGGTTGCCTCTCGGTTCCCCTCGGACAAGCCCTCCGGTCGCCCTTCGGGCTCCCGGTGAAGCGTCCCTCTCCGGGCTACTGTGGCGGCGTCCCGCGTCTAGTGAAGACGAGTAAACACCCGTCGCTCGGGGCTCACAAGACGTAAAGTCTCGCTAGATAGTTGAAAGTTAGGCGAGCGCGTCGCGCAGGAACGAGAGGAAGAACGCCTCGTCATCGGGGCCCCCGCCCTCGTGACCGTTGTAGGGCCAGACGATGATGTCGCCGTCGCCGCCGTAGTTGTTGAACGCGCCGAACACGGTCGACGGCGGGCACGTGGCATCCATGAGGGCGACGCTGAATCGCGCCGGGGAGGCCGCCCGCTTGGCGAAGTTCACGCCGTCGAAGTAGGCGAGCGTCGCGAGCACGTCGTCGCGCGCGCCGCGGTGGGTGGCGAGGTACTGGCCGATCTCCTTGTACGGGGCCGAATCCGTGATCGTCGTCGCGCGCGTGTAGTCGCACAGGAACGGCACGGCCGTGCACATCGCGGCGAGGTCGGGAACGAGCCCCGAGACGGCGATCGCCATGCCGCCGCCCTGGCTGCGCCCGTACACCGCCACCCGCGGCGGGTCGACGATGTCGAGGGATCGCGCCGCGTCGACCGCGCGCACGGCATCCGTCAGCAGTCGGCGGTAGTAGTAGCCCTCGCGGCTCTCGATTCCCCGGGTCATGAACCCCGGGAACTGCGGGCCGCCGCCGCCCGAGTCCGGGGTCGCCCCGGCGGACCACGCCGAACCCTGCCCGCGGGTGTCCATCTGCAGGTGGACGAAGCCGGCGGACGCCCACAGCAGGTTGTCGATGGGCGCGCCGCGCCCGCCCCCGTAGCCGACGTACTCGACGACCGCGGGAAGCGGCCCGGTCGCCCCCGCGGGGTAGCGCAGCCACCCTCGGATGCGCTCGCCCCCGAACCCCGAGAACGAGACGTCGAACACCTCGAGCGTCGTGAGGCCGGTGGCGACGGGAGTGAGCGATACGGCGACGTCATGGGCGCGGGACTCCGCGAGGGTGCCGGCCCAGAACTCATCGAAGTCGGCGGGATCGGTCTGCGTGCTGCGGTAGGCGCGCAGTTCGGCCTCGGGCAGGTCGACGAACACGGGCTAGCTCCTCTCGGTGCCGCGGACGATCTCGGTCGCGGTACGGATCATGTCGAGTCTGAATTCGGCGGGGCCGCCGCGCATCCAGCCGAATTTGAATCCTAGCCAGTCGATGTCGCCCGCCGCCGCGACTGCCTCCCGTGCCCGGTCGATCGTCAGAAGCGATTCCCGGATTCCCCACGGGAACGCCGGCGACTGGGCGAAGGGCGCGTGCGAGTCATCCCATGCGCCGCCGAACGAACCGGGCGAGTCCGTCGCCCCGGAGAGGATGAGTCCCCGCAGGGCGCCCGACTCCCGGGCGAGCGCGATCTGCCCGGCGACGGCGTCCCCATCCCGGAGCTCGATCGCCGATCGACCCCAGTTGATGCTGAGCCCCACGCCCGTCCCGGCGATGGCGGCGATCTCGTCGCGCAGCGGCAGGAATCCCTTCTGCGGAGCCTGGCCGTCCACGAGCGCGTCGCAGTGCTCCACGACGAGATCCGCGCCGGACCAGTCCCACGCGGAGAGCTCCGAGAGCGACTCGGCGAGCCGCGCGGCGTCGCCCTCGCTCGCGCGGGGAGCGCTGTGCAGCTCGACGGCGATCACCCGCGCCCCGCCCGCGTCGGCGATGCGGGCGACGTCGTCGCGCATCCGCCGGGCGTCGTCGAGGGCGAGGAGCCGACCGCGGTCGCTCCGCGAGGCGAGCCCGTACTCCTGGTCGGACGCGACCGAGCGGACCGCCCACGGAACGTCGGTGAGCACGAGGTCGAACCTCGGGGAGAGTGCATCCAGCAGCCACTCGGGGTCGCGATGGAGCTCCCCGATCCAGGGCAGCTCGAGCCCCCGGACCCCCTCGATCGCGTCGATGCCGTCGAGGTACTCGCGCTCGACCTGCGGGTCCCAGCCCTGGAGGGTGGGGGATGCGGCGTACGCGCCGACGATGACGCCCGACTGGCCCGACTGGCCCGACTGGACCGACTGGACCGACTTGCCCGACTGGCCCGTCACGCGACGTCCTCGAGGTACTCGGCGGCCGGCACGAAGAAGCGGCCCGTGGTGCTCGACGGATCCCACATGCCGAGTCGGATGAGCAGGCTCCGGGCGAGCACGCGGTGGCCGGCGCCGCCCGGGTGGCAGCCCTGCTCGATCCAGTGCTCGAGCTGGCCGGCCTCGTCGCACGCCCTCCAGTCGGCGTAGTGGTCGACGAGCACGACACCGGTCTCCGCGGCGAGTCCTCGCACCGCCTCGACGTAGTCCGGCAGGTTCCGCTGGCGCTCGGCGGTGTCGGTCGTCAGCAGCCGGTTGGGCGTGTGCAGGATGACCTCGGCGCCGTCGGAGCGGAGGGAGTCGATGATGCCGCGGTAGCGACGGGCGAAGTCCGCCGTGTCGGGGGTGGTGGTCGCGCAGTCGTTGAGGCCGAACATGAGGGAGACCACGTCGGGCCGGTAGTCACGGACCGACCAGTCGAGGTCGGCCTCGAGGTCCGCGACCGTTCGACCGCTGATGGCCGTGCGGATCACGTGGTCGCGGCGGCGACCGAGCTCCCACCGCAGCCTCTCCTCGAACAGCTGGACGAAGTCGCGCTCGCCGTAGGTGTGGCCGGCGCCGTGGGTGATGCTGTCGCCGGTGAAGAGCCAGCGAACGGGCTCGGCCCGGGTCAGGAGGGACGCGATGCTCACTCGAGTGCCTTTCGGATGGTGGGGCGGTCGGGTCGGGTCACGAGCCCAGCCGCACGTTCGAGCCGGTGCGCACCGACTCGTAGGCGGCGTCGATGACCCGCATGGCGGCGACGGCATCGGCGATGTCGTAGCCGACGGGCGATCCGTTCAGCCTCGAGCCGACGTAGTCGCGGAGGAAGCGGCGGACGGCCGCCCCTCCGCCGTCACCGCCGACCGGGAGGGCGGTGATCGAGTCGTCGTCGCCGAAGCGCGTGATCTGGGGCTGGGCGTCGTCGCCCGTCGCGGAGGCGCTCGACCCGATCACGCGGAAGACGCAGCTGCCGGCGCCAGCGCCCGCCGCCGCGGGAGCGCGGCTCACGACGACGGTCGCGGTGACGCCGTGCTCGAGGAGGAGCGAGACGACGCCGCTGTCCTCGAGTCCCGCCTCCGCGTGGCCGAGCCCGAAGAGGGCGGATGCCTCCGCGAAGACCTCGACGACCTCGAGGCCCGACAGATACCGGACGGCGTCGACGGCGTAGCCGAGGAAGTTGAGGAGCTCGCCGCCGCCGGAGAGCGCGGGATCGAGCACGAGTTCGGGCCGTTCCACCGACGAGGCGAAGCGCGCCCCGCTGGAGAGGAACTCGACGTTCAGATGCCGGGGGAGCCCCAGTCGCCCCTCGTCGATCCACCCGCGGAGGCGCCGCAGCGCGGGGGACGAGGTCCGGTTGATGACGGAGCAGCTCGCCGCGGACGAGGCGGCCTCGACGCGTCGGGCGTCCTCGAGGGTGGTCGCGACCGGCTTGTCCACGAGGGTGTGCACGCCGCGATCGAGCGCCGCGACGGCGAGTGCGGCGTGCCGGGTGGGCTCGCTGCAGACGAGCGCGACGTCGGGTCGGTACTCGTCGAGGAGCGCCGCCGTGCCCTCGATGAAGGGGATGCCGAGAGCCGTCGCCACCGCGCGGCTGTCGCGCCGCATCCACTCGGGGGCGTCCGCGTCCTCCGCGAGCCCGATGATCTCGACCCGCTCGTCGAGCCGCAGCAGCTCCGCGTACTGGCGGGCGTGCCGGACACCGCTGAGGATGCCCACCCGCAGTCGTTCGCCCGTCACGGTTCCACCTCCGCGACGTCGACCGGCCGGTTCTCGTCGAGCGAGCGCTGGGCCGCGATGGCGGTGGCGAGCGCGGCCCGCACCTCGGTCGCGCGGATGATCGGCTCGGCCCCGTGGAGGGTGTCGATCCAGTGCCCGAGTTCGGCATCCATCGCCCCGTCGACGGACGCGGATGCCGGGGCGCGCTCGCCGATCGCGTCGATGCCGGGTTCGCCCTCGGTGCTGTGGGTGAGCGTGCCGGTGGTTCCTGCGACCATGATCCGGCGCACCGAGTCGCCGGGACGGGTCAGCGAGTAGGAGAACTCGAACATGCCGAGGCTGTCGTCGTCGAAGCGCACGGTCATGAGCATGCTCTCCGGCACCGGGGTCTCGGCCGCGTTGCTCGAGAACGAGCGGGCGAACACGCGCACGGGGGTGCGGCCGGTGAGCCACACGCCGAGGTCGAGCGCGTGCGGTCCGTTGTGGATGGCGTGGCCGCCGGATCGCGAGCGATCGAGCTGCCACGCGCGCCAGCCGCCGGGCCACGCGTATCCGGCGTACCAGGAGACGTGGAGCAGCCGCGGTCGACCGATGGACCCCGCGGCGATCGCCCGGTGCAGCTCGGCGATGACCGGCTGGAACCGCACGGTCTGGCCGACCATGATGCGGGTGCCGTGGCGCTCGCTCGCCGCGGTCATGAGGTCGAGGTCGGCCAGCGAGACGGCGGCGGGCTTCTCGATGAGGGCGTGCTTGCCCGCCTCGGCGGCCGCGATCGTGAACCGGCGCCGATCGCTCGTCGAGCCGCAGATGTCGACGCCGATCACCTCGTCGTCGGAGAGCACGGTGTCGAGCGATGCGACGGCGGCCGCCCCCGGCACGAGCGCTGCGAGGGATGCGGCGCGCGCCGGGTCGCTGCCGAGCACGTACTTGACGCGCACGCCGTGCACTCGCGCGAGCGACGCGAGGTGGGCGCGGGCGATGGCGCCGCTGCCGAGGATCGCGACCGTCGTCATGCGACCGTCACCCACGACCGGGTCGGCGCCGACCTGATGAGCGCGTTGGTGACGGCGAGGGCGGCGAGCCCGTCGTCGAGGGTGACGCGGGGCGACTCCTCGCCCCGGGCGACGGCGAGCAGGTGCGCGGCCTGGCGGGCGAGCGGCACGGCGGGAGCCTCCGCGAGGGAGTGGACCTCGTCGTGGGCCTGCCCGCCGCGGCGCACCGTGACCGTCCCGGCGCCGATGTCGGCGGTCAGCGTGCCGCCGGTGCCGACGATCGTGAGGATGCGGGTGCCGCGCGGTTCGACGTAGTCGATGTGGAACGACCCCGCGATGTCGTTCTCGAGCACGAGCATCCCGTCGACGAGGTTGGGGGACTCGACGTGGGGAACGTGCGGGGTGGTCCGGGCGACGGCGAGGACTTCGCTCACCGGCCCGAGGATCCAGCGCACGTAGTCCCACTCGTGCGAGTAGTCGCGGTAGAGGCGGTTCGCCTCGGGGGTCGCGAATCGCGATTGGGCGGCGGTGATCGTGCCGTAGGCGCCGAGCAGCACCTGGAAGGAGACGGGCACCCCGATCGCGCCGTCCGCGACGAGCCGGCGGGCGGTGTCGACGGCGCGACGGTGGCGGAGCACGTAGCCGACGAGCACCGGGGCGCCGCTCGCGCGGATGCCCACCGCGGCGGCGAGGGCGGCGTCGTAGTCGTCGGCGAGGGGCTTCTCGACGAGGGTCGGGATCCCGCGGGCGGTCGCGAGGGCGAGCTGGTCGAGGTGCGCGAAGTCGGGGGAGGCGATGACGACGGCGTCCGGGCCGCGGTCGAGGAGGGCCTCGAAGGCGTCGACGGCCGACTCGACGAGCCCCGAGGTCGTGGCGCTCTCGCGCAGCTCGGCGCTCGGGTCGAAGGCGATGACCCGCGCTCCGGAGGCGGCGAAGGCGCTCGCGTGCTGCCGGGCGATGGAGCCGAGCCCGCTGAGGCCGATGACGGGTCGCGCGTCGGTCATGCGGCTGGCACCTGTCCTGCTCGTTGTCTCACTAGATGGAATGGAGCGATTCGTTTGGTGAGACATTGATATCGTTACGGCCACGCGCTGTCAACGCGCCCCGCACGATCGGCGGCACGTTCCGTCGCACGGTCCGCCCCACGGAAGGACGCCCATGGCCATTCTCGATCGATTCTCGCTGGACGGGAAGACCGTCCTGCTCACCGGCGGCACCGGCCTCTACGGCCAGCCCTTCGCGGCCGCGCTCGCCGAGGCGGGGGCGCACGTCGTCGTGACCTCGCGCGATCGGGATCGGGCGGAGGCCGCGGCGAGCGAGCTCCGCGGGGCGGGCGCCGAGGCATCCGCCGTCGCCCTCGATCTCGGCGACCCCGACAGCATCGCGGCCGCCGCCGCCGAGGTCGCCGACCGCTTCGGGGCCCTCGACGTGCTCGTCAACAACGCCGTCCACCGCGCCGGCCGCGGCATCGAGGAGACGACGGGCGACGACTGGGATGCGACATCCGCCGTCAACTCCCGCGGCCTGTTCCTCGTGACCCGGGCGCTCGGCCTGCCGATGGTCGAGCGCGGCTCCGGCTCGATCATCAACATCGGCTCGATCTACGGCCTCGTCGGCCCCTCGTTCGAGATCTACGCGGGCACGGCGATGACGATGCCCGCGTTCTACTCGTTCGACAAGGCCGGAATGGTGGGCTTCACGCGGTACCTCGCGGCGGCGTGGGGCCCGCGCGGGGTGCGCGTCAACTGCCTCTCGCCCGGGGGGCTGCGCTCGGAGGGCCAGGCGCCCGAGTTCGTCGAGGCCTACGAGTCACGCGTCCCGCTCGGTCGGCTCGCGGGGGAGGACGACGTCACCGGAGCCCTCGTCTTCCTCGCGTCGGACGCGTCGGAGTACATCACGGGCGTGAGCCTGCCGGTCGATGGCGGGTGGACCGCGATCTAGCCGACGGGTTTACAGGGTGTTTACACGGCGACGCTTGACACCCCCGCGACTACCGACCACACTCGTCCAATAATGGAACGCAGGGTTTCACTAAACGAAACGGCAAGCGAAACGGACGGAGAATGGAACTGCTCCCGGAGTGCCACCTGGTAGCCAGCGGCTATCTGGGCTTCGGGCTCACGAGCCCGTGGGACTCCCACGCCTATCTGCTCGTGTCCGGCTCGGATGCCGTGCTCATCGACACCGGCTGCGGCCTCGACGACGAGGCCATCGAGCGCCGGATCACCGCCGTCCTCGGCGACGCCCGGCTCCGCGCCATCCTGCTCACCCACTCGCACGCCGACCACTCGGGCGGCGCGGCCGGGCTCGCCGAGGCCTTCGAGGTGCCCGTGCTCGCGCATCCGTCGGCGGTCGAGCGCATCGCGACGGCCGACGAGGATGCCACGGGCCTCGCCACCGCGAGGGACGCAGGCGTCTACCCGCCCGAGGTGCGCCTTCGGCCCACCGACCGGGTCCGGGCCTACGACGGACCGATCGCTGTGGGCGCGATCACCGTCACCGCCCGGCCGACCCCCGGCCACAGCGACGACCACGTCGTGCTCGAGGCGACCCTGGCCAGCGGGCTCGCCGCGTTCACCGGGGACCTCGTGTTCGCGCAGGGCCGGGTCGCCGTGCTCGACACCCCCGACACCGACGTGGCGGCCATGGCGGGCAGCATCCGCGCGATCCGGGAGAGCGCGCCGGTCTCGCTCTTCCCGGGCCACGGCGCGATCGCGCTGACCGGGGCGACCGCCCACCTCGACGCCGCCATCGCGGCCTTCGGCCGCGGAGACACCCCAGGAGGGCTCGTCGCATGACCATCGACCTCACCGGACGCCGGGTACTCGTCACCGGCGGCGCCACCGGACTCGGCGCGGCGATCAGTCGCGCACTCACCGATGCCGGCGCGACCGTCGCCGTGGCCCAGCGCGATGAGCACGAGCTCGCGGCGGCGCTGGCGGAGTCCGGCCTCGAGGGGCGCGTCACCGGACTCGTCGCCGACCTCTCCGTGCCCGGGGCAGCCGGCCGACTCGTCGACGAGGCGATCGCCGCCCTCGGGGGACTCGACGGCCTCGTCAACAACGCCGCCGTGACCGGGCCACCGGCGCACCGCGCCGTGCTCGACATCGACCGGGCCTACCTCGACCTCATGCTGTCGGTCAACCTCGCATCCGTGATCGAGGCGAGCGTGGCCGCGGGCCGGCACATGGCGGCCGGCGGCGGGGGCACGATCGTGTCGATCGCCTCCGTGCTCGCGACCCTCCCTGCGCCCGGCGCTTCCCTGTACTCGGCGACCAAGGCGGGCCTGCAGGGCTTCACCCGCGGGATCGCCCTCGAGCTCGGCGACCGCGGCGTCCGCGCGGTAACCGTCTCACCCGGTGACATCGCCACCCCGTCGAGCGTCGCCCCGCCCGCCTCCGGCAACCAGCGCGCCGTGCGCGGGCCCGTGCTCGGGCGCCGTGGCGAGCCCCGCGAGATCGGCGCCGTCGTCGCCTTCCTCCTCGGCGACGGGGCCTCCTATCTCACGGGCACGGACGTCGTCGTCGACGGCGGCTTCCTGCTCGGCTGACCACCACGCACATCCAACCAACACACCCACAGAAACCGGAGTACACCGTGACCACCCCAGATGCCCTGCCCCGCGGAATCGTCACCCCGCTCGTGACGTTCCTCGATTCCGACGGCGGCCCGGATGCGGCAGCGATGGGCCTCCTCGTCGAGCACCAGCTCTCGCACGGCATCCACGGTCTCCTCGCCGTCGGATCCACCGGCGAGCTCGGCAACCTGACCGCCGCCCAGCGCGTCCGCACGATCGAGATCGTCGTCGAGGCCGTCGCCGGCCGCGTCCCGGCCTGGGCGGGCGTCGCGGGGCTCGGCTCCACCGACACGATCGAGGCGGCGACCGCCGCGACCGCCGCGGGGGCCGACGCGCTCCTCGTGCTGCCGCCGCTGTTCTTCGACTCGAGCGACGCCGAGCTCGAGCGGCACTTCTCGCTCGTCGCCGACGCCGTCGACGTGCCGCTCATCGCGTACGACGTTCCGCCGCGCACGCCGCGCAAGCTCCCCACCTCGGTCATCGCGTCGCTCGCGAAGAAGGGCGTGCTGCGCGGGGTCAAGGACTCCTCGGGCGACCTCACCTCCGGCCGCCTCACGGTCGAGGCGACGTCGTCGATCGACGGATTCGTCAACTACGTCGGCTCGGAGATCACGATCGACGCCGCGTTCGCGCTCGGCTTCGACGGGATCGTCCCCGGCTTCGCCAACATCCTCCCCGGCCCCGCGGTCGCGATCTTCGACGCCGCGACCGCGGTGGACAGCGCGGGCGCCCGGGCGGCGCAGCAGAAGCTCCTCGACCTCTTCGAGATCCTCCGCGTGCCGCTCGCGGGAGCCGGTGGCCCGGCGGCCGCCGTCAACGCGCTCAAGGTCGCCACGGCCTCCGTCATCGGCATCGACGTGCCCTCGATCAGCGAGCCCCTCACCCAGCCCGTCGACGAGTTCGTCGCGGCCGTCACGGCGATCACCCGCGCGATCGACGCGTGACCATGGCGCATCCGATCGAGATCCTCGGCGCGGAGGCGATCACGGGTTCTCCCGCGATGTTCCCCGCCGCCACGGGCATCCCCGGCGGAGTCGTCCTGACCTACTCGACCGTGCCGGACGGCTGGCCGGGCGGGGAGGTCCACGCGGTGCGCTCCACCGACGGCGGGTCGACGTGGTCGTCGCCCGTTCCGGTGGTCGTCCCGACGGGGGAGGAGACGGCGATCCTCGCGGCGACCGGGCTCGCCCGGCTCCGCGACGGCACCCTCCTGCTCCCGGTCAACGGGATCACCTGGCCCGCCGGCAGCGGCACCGAGAACCGTCAGGCCCGATTGCGACTGACGCGGTCCACCGATGACGGCGCGACGTGGGAGGACTCGCGCGTCGTCGACGTCGACTTCTTCTGGCCCGCGGTCTACGGCGACATCCTCGAGTTCGACGACGGGGAGCTGCTGTGGCCCGTGTGGGGCAGGCGGGTGGCGAGCGAGCGCTGGCGATCGGTCGTGCTCTCCTCTCGGGATGCGGGGCGATCGTGGTCGGTCAAGGGCACCATCGCCTACGACCCGGACGCCCGGCTCACGGGCGACTACGTCGAGACCGGCAACGGCGTGCAGACCGGCGAGGAGGACACCAACGCGGTGTCCTTCCGCCCCCACGACCCGACCGACGGCTTCTCCGAGACGAGCGTCGTCGAACTCGTGGACGGCAGACTCTTCGCGGTGCTGCGCCAGCAGGGCGTCGACGGCGATCAGTCGCTGCTGTTCTTCGGATCCTTCTCCGAGGATCGCGGCGAGACGTGGTCGCCGTATCACTCGCTCGGGTTCTCGGGGATGTCCCCGACGCTGCATCGCATCGGGGACGGCCGACTGCTGCTGGCCTCGCGCCGGTCCGCGCCGGAGGGC
>SXGT01472246.1_pt1 | contig 14792 bp, 9 predicted proteins | sample 3176221 | NCBI WGS metagenome assembly SXGT01 (sample SAMN11356862, study PRJNA531348) | freshwater metagenome | isolation source: freshwater sample F1-120 | place: China: Fuxian Lake, Yuxi | collected 2017-12-25
AGTGATCTACGTCGGCAAGGCGAAGAGCCTGCGCAGCCGCGTGCGGACCTACATCAACGATCAGGACAGCCGCTACAGCGTGAAGTTCCTGATGAAGCGCGTGTCGGCGATTGATTTCTTCCTCACATCCAACGAAAAAGAAGCCGTCCTGCTCGAAAACAGCCTGATCAAGCAGTTCAAACCGCGCTACAACGTCCAGCTCAAGGACGACAAGACCTACGTCAGCCTGCGAATCAATACCAAGACGGATTTCCCACGCGTCGAAGTGACACGCAAGGTGCGCAAGGACGGTGCGGAGTACTTCGGCCCCTATGCCAGCGCCGGCACAGTGCGCGAGACACTGCGGCAGGTACACCGGATTTTCCCGCTGCGAACGTGCACCGATCATGTACTGAACAACCGCACGCGCCCGTGCATTTACTACCAGATGAAGCAGTGTGGCGCGCCCTGCGTAGGGTTAGTCTCGCGCGAGGAGTATCACCAGATCGTCGATCAGGTCGTGCTCGCGCTCTCGGGCCGGAGTGGTGAACTCGAGACTTTGCTGGAGCAGCTCATCCGCTCGCGCGCCGAAGAACTGAAATTCGAAGAAGCGGCCGTGCTTCGCGATCGCCTGCACGGGTTGCAACGCATGCTCGAGCGGCAACGCGCGGTCGCGGTGCCGGGCGTCGAGGACCGCGACGTCGTCGGCTACTACTCGCAAGGCCGCTTCACCGAGATCCAGTTGCTGTTTTATCGTGGCGGAAAAATGCTCGGCGGGCGATCGTTCTCCTTCAAGCAACAAGAGATGCCGGTCGCGGAAGTCTTAAGTTCGTTTCTCTTGCAGTACTACGCCGAGGCGCCCGTCATCCCTTCGGAAGTGCTCATACCGGAGGCTATTGAAGAAGCGGACGTACTCTCGGAAATCCTGACCGAACAACGCGGCAGCAAAGCCGTGGTCTTGTGCCCGCAACGCGGCGAGAAACTCGCGCTCGTGGAACTGGCCTCGAAAAATGCGAAAAACAGTTTTGACGAAAAGCGTTTGGCCGAGCGTGCGCAGACCGACCTGCTCGATCAGGTGCGTATCCAGCTCAAGCTCGCCAAGACCCCAAACCGGATCGAATGTTTCGACATCTCGACGCACCAGGGCGATCGCACCGTCGCTTCAATGGTGGTCTTCGAAGGCGGCGAGGCGAACAAAAACCGCTACCGGCGCTTCGCCATCAAGACCATCGAAGGCCAGGACGACTTCGCGGCGATGCGGGAGGTACTCATGCGGCGATTTACCCGCGCGATCGCCGAAGGCGACCTCCCGGACCTCGTGCTCATCGATGGCGGCAAGGGCCAGCTCGGCGTGGCGATGACGGTGCTCAAAGATCTCGCCATCGAGGACCTCGACGCGGCCTCCATCGCAAAATCACGCGCGATCGAGGGTGGACACTCCCCGGAGCGTTTTTTTCGACCCGGCCGCGCGAACCCGATCATCCTGCCGCAGAACTCCGCCGTGGTGCATTTGCTCGCGCGCATCCGGGATGAAGCGCACCGTTTCGCAATCACTTATCACCGGGAACGCCGCCAAAAGGCCACGCTGCGCACCTCGCTAACCGATATTCCCGGCGTCGGACCCGTGATCGCGCGCCGGCTCTTGAACAAATTTGGATCGATCGCCAGAATAAGGGGCTTGCCCGTGGACGAATTGGCGCAGGTCCCGGGCGTTGGCGAGCGGCTGGCCGAGACCATTCAGCAGAATTTGGCTGGACGTGACACGGCCGAGCCGACCGGAGTGGCGGAATGAGTTTCATCGGGTGGAGCCTGACGCTTGTAGTCCTCGCGGCGCTCGCGTTCACGGTTTACTATCAAGTCATCATCCGCGTCCTGCACATCGACCTCAAGGCGCGAGAGATTCATTCGATCCTCACGCCCGACGGCTGGCGTATCCGCCTCTTCCGCTACCGCAAGGGCGGCACCTCCGGCGAACCCGTGTTGCTGGTTCACGGGTACACCTCGAACCACTGGAACCTGACCCTGCCTCAGGGCGAGTCGCTGGCGGATTTCCTGGTCGAGAAGGGCTACGACTGCTGGGCAATCGACCTGCGCGGCAACCGCACCAGCCTCCCGCCTCCCGGCACACCGCGCCACCGCGCCACCTACGACGGCTACGTGATGCAGGACCTTCCCGCGGCGATCGCATTCATCCGCCAAAGCACGGGCTTCGATCAAATCCATTGGACCGGGCATTCGATGGGCGGCATGCTGCTCTATTCCTACGAACTCGCCCACGGACGCGACCATATCGCGAGCGGCGCAACCCTGGCGTCGCCGCCCTGGCTCGAAGCCTTCTGGACGAAAACGCAGGACCGCCTCGTGTGGTTCATGGAGACCGCTCCGTGGATTTTCGAGATCCTCAAGCGCGGTTTCGCGCCGATCTTCGCCTGGCTCAAGCCGCACTACTCCCTAGTGCCGGTGCGCTGGGAAAATATGAATCCAAAATTTGGCATCGCCGAGTTTTTCAACGCCGCCGAACAAACCGCCGGGCCCGTGACGCGGACCTTCGAGGAATGCGCGAAACATCGCTATCTCGCGATCGACAACGATCGCATCAATGTCTTGCAGGGCTTGAATCGCCTTCAGACGCCGCTGCTCGTAATGGCGTGCCCGCTCGATCCGATCGCGCCCATTTCGAATCTACAATTATTTTTCGATCGGCTGCCCACGTCGGACAAGCGCTTCATCGAACTTTCCAAAGCCGCGGGCTGCGCGATGGATCATTCGCACGTGGACCCGCCCTTCTCGCGGAATGCGGCCACGGAAGTCTTCACCCCCATCGCAGACTGGATAGGCGCTCATCCCGCGCGTCGCGCAAAAGCAATCGCGGAACCGCTGGCTGAAAAGCCGTTTGCCCAGACCCAGAAGCCAGCCATCGCGATTATTAACGAAGCAAAACTTGAGATTTTGCCAATAACAACGGCCGCAAGTACGCCAAGCGCCGAAGACAACTCGACGGCGTGGGGCAAAGCCCTGAAGAGCGCGGCCAGCATCCTGTCCGGCTTTGACGTGAAACCGGCGACTGAAGCGCCGACCACTACGAATGGAACGCATCGGCGCGCCGCTGCGAAAAAGACCGAAAAAGCGAAGCCGGTGGCGAAAAAGACAAGCACCAAAACAAAAGCATCGACTAAAACCAAGTCTGCGGCGGTGAAATCCAAGGCCAAGCCGATAAAACCAGCCCCTATGCCCGCGAGTCCAACCCATACGGCCGAAAAGCGGCGTACCAAGGCCGCACCGGACGTGCCCCGCGCAAACGGCGGCGAGGCCGCACCCGTGAAACCCGCGCGGCGAAGCACGAAGGCAAAATCGGCGCGCAAGCGATCGTCCAAGGGCCGCGGATAATTCGCGCCCGGGGAGCGTGAACTAAAGTGTCCGAGATCCTTTCGATCACGTTGCTGGTCATTGGCTGGACGGCCTTCGGTCTGGCTGTTCTGCTCGGGCTCGCGCTTGACATGCTCGGCCTCTTCGGCAATTGGATCATCCTCCTTGCCGTCGGCGCGGCCGCCGCCATCACCGGCTTCGATCATTTCGGCGGCTGGACGATTCCCGTGCTACTTCTTCTCGCGGCACTCGGCGAAGTAGTCGAGGCCGTCTCCGCCGGCGCCGGGACCGCCCGGTTTGGCGGCGGCAAGGGCGCCATGGTCTCCGCCATCGTCGGGACGCTGGTCGGTGCTGCCGTCGGTACGCCCATCGTGCCCATCCTCGGCACCATCGTCGGGGCCTGCATCGGCGCCTTCGTCTTCGCCGGGCTCTACGAAGTACTCGTCTCGCGCCGCCGCCTCGAAGAAGCCGCCCGCGCCGGCTTCGGCGCCGCCCTCGGGAAAATCGCCGGCATGTTCGCCAAGACCCTCATCGGCTTTGCCATGCTCTTCGTCGCGTTTTGGATGTACTAGGGCAACTTTGCCGTCAATTCGGCCCTGCATCTCCGCTTCCCTTGCAACGCCCAACCCAACTCAGGCAGGCTAAAGGCCTAGGTTCGGCGGTGGATTCCGCGGGACCGAAGTGTCAGTTGAACCAGGGAATCGCCGCGGGCACATACGCCGATGCACCACATCACCGTTCACCCCGACCCCCGGCGCAAACGCCTTCAAGCCCAAGTCGATTCGCCTGGCGCGACGAAGGTCACCCTGGAGATCCCCGAAGCAGGCCTGCGCGCCGAAGGCCCCCCGGGATCGCATATCCTGACTTTCACCGAATTCACCCCTTGGACTCCGTCTACTCCTCAGCTCTATACCCTTCGTTGCCGGGCCGATATCGGCGAACCGGTGACGCTCACGTTCGGTATGCGCGAGGTCTCCGTACAGGAGCAACGCTTCACCATCAATCAACGGCCGATGCTCCTCAAGGGAGTCCGCCTCCCTGCCGGTGAACGAAAATCGGCAGACGCCCAAAAACTCCACGCGGACATCTCGGCCCTTCGAAACAGTGGATTCAATTGGCTGCGATGTAACTCAGTCGATGCTGGTCTCGAGGCATTACTTGAAGCAGCGGATTCACTGGGCTTCCTGATTTCATTGGCTCTGGAACATTCTCGGAACGTCGAGTATGTAGGGGAATTTGTCCAGCGTTTTCATCATCATCCAGCGCTTTTGTTCTGGGAATCGGAAGATTCCGACGAGATCGTAACCGCGTTGCGAGAGGCAGACCCCGTCCGGCCGATCGTCACACACTCCACCACCGGCGGCGCGGGTCGAGTGTTCCGTCCATTTCAGGCGCAGGCCGAGCGTTTTGAAGCTCTCGATGTAAGCACGTTCTCGCCCGTTTCGCGAGAAACAGAATCGTTCTTGTCTCATCTTGGGCATGCAAACGCCCTCAACGCCATATCGCTCTTTGGATTTGGTGCACCATCCGACGCAGCGGGTCCAGAGTTCGCTGGACACGCCTCCGAGGGACTGCGCATCTGCGCGGAACAGCTTCGTGCAAACCCGCGTGTGGCCGCCTATTGTTTCGAAGACGCGCTCAGCCCGGATCCCAAGGCGCTCGACATCTCTCTCGCGGCATTCAAGGAAGCGCAGTCTCCAGTCCGCGCCGTGATCACTCTGGCCCGCACTAACTTGGTCCCGCGCGAAGAAGTCGAGGTCTCTGTCCTCCTCTTAAACGACGCCAAGCTCGAGGGCCGGGCGGAGATGTCGCTCCAGGTTGTCGGCCCGACCAACCAGACACTCTGGAAGAAAAAGCGCGGGGTCAAAATCCCCAAGCACGGCAAAGAACTCTGGACCGGTACGGTCTCCGCCTCCGGCTCGACCGGACCCCACCGGTTCGTAGTCCAAATTTGGACCGATCAGGGCCTCGCCGGCGAAGGCCAGGCCGGATTCCACGTCAGCCCGCCGGTGGAATCGTGGAAAGGTTCACTCGATGTCTTGGATCCCTCCGGCCGCTGGCTCGACTCTATAAAACGCCTCGCGCCGCAGTTCGATCCCGCCGCACAAGTCATTCTGGTACCACCGCTCGTTCGCTCCATCCGGGTCTATCCAGACAACCCCCTGGGGCAGGTCCTCGGCCGTGTGCGCGAGGGTGCCGTGGCCATCGTCGTGGATCCACCGAAAGACTGGGCGGACCTCAGCGTGACACTCTCCGCGCCGATCGAAGCAGTGATCGCCTCGCTCCTGGGCGAAGACGGCCGCGCGGGCGCGGTGCTCGGCCGGTTGCACCCGGTTTTTGAAGGACTCCCGGCGGGCGCTCCCTTGGGGCGCCCCTATCGTGGCGTGCTTACCCAGCGCTTTATCGCGGGTGAAAGTGAAGACGACATCGCGCCGGTCCTATCGCAGGATGCTGGTGGCTCCGTCATGGCCGTGCGGCGATTCGGCAGCGGACGCATCGTGTTTACCACCTTGCGCCTGCTCGAGCGCCTCGGCCAGGATCCCGTCGCCGATCGCTTATTCATCAATCTCCTGCGCTATTCCGAGCGCCGGGCATTACCCTATGCCGGCCTCGCGCGCACCGAAATGAAGACGGTCGAATGGCTACGCCACGAACGTGGTGGTCTGCGGACCTGGCGCGCGATCGGTCCTTTCCCGAATCCCGACGGCACCGGGCACGCTCTCGCCTATCCGCCAGAGGCGGCCTACGAACCCGATGCCGCCTACGCAGGCCTGTTCCGCGCGCTGACGTGGATTACCTGGCATCAAGGTCCAAGGGACCTCGAGTCACTGTGCCTGGATGAAGCCGTCTCACCGAACACCTTTGCGGCGGAGCCGCTGGCGGGGACGTACTACGCGTACGGAGAAGTCAGCGGCGATGGCCGCTCGGAGCCTGCGCTCGAATTCCGCCATGTCGGTGCAGCGAAGTGTTGGCTAAACGGCCGCCTCGCCTATGCGTCTACCGCCGACTCTCCCTACGACGAGTCGCGGGGAAATTTCGAAGGCCCGGTGGTCCTCAAGCAAGGGCGCAACACAATTCTGGTGAAAATATCCGTCATTCGTTCGCGGCCCTGGTTCGAAGTCCGGCTGAATGCCAAGGGCGCGCCTCCGGCGTGGCGTTGGCAGTAATGACCAACGAAGCCCAACGGGGAAATGCTCCCGCGGCCTCCGCACCGGCCGCGCTGCCTCCTCCCCGCCATAAGGGTCTCCGGGTTCTCGGAGCCATTGCGGCCGCCGTGATTTTCGGAATCGCCGTCCGCGCGCTCATCGGCATCCTCGCAAAATATCGCTGGCAAGACATCCAAACCGCCTTTCAGAATCTGCCCTACGAACACGTGCTCATGGCTATTGGTTTTACAGCCGCAAGCTTCGCTGTGTTGACGCTGTACGACATGCTCGCCCTGCGCTACGCGGGCCGGCCGCTCCCCTATCACCGATCGATGCTGGTTTCGCTCGTGGCTTGCGCGTTGGGAAACAGCGTGTCGCCGGGATTCATCAGCGGCGGTGCCGTGCGCTACCGCATGTACTCCACGGAAGGCCTGACCGGCCTCGAAATCGCTAAGGTCATCACCTTCTGCTCGATGATGACCGGGCTCGGCGTCATGGTCTTCGGCGGCCTGGGCCTGATCCTCTCGCCGGACCTCGTGGCCTCGGTCAATAACCTATCGCCTGCGTTCGTCCGGCCGATCGGCCTGCTCATGCTCGCGCCTGCCGTCGCCCTGATCGCCTCATCGCTCGCGCACAAGAGCGTCTGGCGCTTCCGCCGGCACGAGTTTCAACTCCCTTCCCCGCGCTTCGCCGTCGGCCAGATCTTGCTCCCGCTCACCGACGATGTCCTCGCCGGCGCGGTGCTTTATGTGCTTCTCCCACCGGATAGCCTCTCGTTCACGGAATTTGCCGGCGTCTACTCCGTGGCTGTCGCCCTCGGATTCATCAGCTACGTGCCCGGCGGGCTCGGCGTCTTTGAGTCCCTCTTCCTGGTTCTCACTGCCTCGCGGATCCCCGGCGATCAGGCGATCGCGGCGCTGATGGGTTATCGTGTCATCTACTATCTCGTCCCGCTGGGCCTGGGCATGGCCGCGCTAGGCATCTACGAGTCAATGCCGCGGCGCTCGGCGGCGCCAAAGAACAAAAAGAATCTGGCCACAGATCTTGCGGATTGAACAGATTGGGCGCCGGTACTGGGTATTGATAGAATTTGACCTCATCCAGATTGATCGAGAGAGGGAATACAGGGAATGCCGACTTATTCGTATGAGTGCCGCAAGTGCGGGCGCGTGCAGGATGAATTTCATTCAATCACCGCGAATCCGCGGGTGAAGTGCAAGAAGTGCGGCGGCGCCTGCAAGCGCAAGCTCGGGACCGGTTCCGGAATCATCTTCAAAGGCACGGGCTTCTACGAGACCGACTACAAGCGCGCCGGCGTCCGCGGGTCCGACGGGAAACTGGAGCCGAAGAGCGGCGAAGGAAAATCAGAATCCACAAGCAGCGAGAAGTCGTCGGAGAGCATGAGCGAGTCGAAATCCGAATCAAAGACCGAGACCAAGACCGAATCGAAACCCGAGCCAAAACCAGAACCGACTCGCGCATCAAAGAGCGCATCCAAGAGTAAGGGCTCCGGAAAATCATCCGGAGGCAAGAAAACGAAGTAGCTACTGGGCCGCGACCTGCGGTCCGGTACGAATCGACATTGGCGCTATGGTGAATGCGATATCGCGATCGCGATAATCCTTCAAATTCGTACCGCCCAAATCGTCGTCCATGTCGTATCCCACGCTATAGACCAGGTACTCTCCGCTGTCTCGAACTAGATAACGCAGCGGAACTCGGGCGGACGCGGCGAAGGGATCGTCCGGAATTTTCGAGAGATACGCCGGAACAAGTTCCGCTAGGCTTTGCGGGAGCGTCTGATTCGCCAAACGGTACCGTTCTATCCCGAGCGCAACCTGTGCAAAGCCCAATTCCATGCACGCCAAACGGACGCTTTCTCCGAACCAGAGATAGTCGCCCAAATGACCGGATATCACGGGAAATAGAAATTCGAGACCGGAATATTCCTCAAAGGTACGCTCGTCATATCTGTTCGATACCTGGCTCCAAGGCTGCCGCAATTGCTCATTTGCCCGTTCGGGTTCGAGTACCATCAGCATCCGCACAGCGGCTGCCGGAAAGGAGAGGTATTCGACGAGACTGAATGGATGACGCAGTCGCGTCGAAGCTTGGATACTATACGGGCCTGTCGGACTCAGGCGAATCGTTGAATCGCCCAGGATCCCGCGCTCTACAGACTTAAATTCCTCTTCGATCGACAACGACTCTGCGAACGCCCGCTGCAAGCGTTCAAGGTCAACCGCGGCGGGAGCCGACCGGTTCAACATGGTCTCGACCGTACGAGCAGCTCTTCCCAGCAGTCGCAGCCGATCGCGCTGAGTCCAGATCGTAGGCTCGTTCGACAATGAATCTACCAATGCCAATATCGCCAGTACACTATCGGTGGCGTCACTCGACCGTCCGGCGACCGCCCAGTGCAGGGCATCGAGCTGCAATTCTACTTCCAGTGCATACACCCGCCCCGGGTGATTGGATATGTAATAACTGTAATAAGCATCCCCGCTGGTAAAGTCCAAGGGGAAACGGCTCTTTCGCGTGTCTCGCGAGGCGAGAGTCTTAAGCTCTGGAGCAACATTGGAGGTTACCTCTTGCCAGTACCTTTCAGTCGCTTCCCACGGCGCCCGGCTAAGCGGCCCGCTGAGAGGCAACTCAAGTCCACCGACAACAAACAAATTCTTCCTGTCAAATTCGAGGCGTTCGTATGAATTTTTTACTTCATTCGCGCGCTTCTTCTCTACTGCGATCCTCAGCGCTTCTCGTTTCCTGGATAGGCGAAGGTATTCGGGTGCGGCGTTTTCGCCGGCGGGCGGTTCGACGTACCACGCGTTCAATTCCGACAACGTGACGGGCAGGCCCTGGCTCTTGCGAAACTCGATGTAGGCCGGAGTGGCCGGCCAGCCCAACCAGACGATCGCGGCCACCAAGGCCGTCATCGCAACTCCTGTCAAAACGCGCGCGGGGCGAGGCGTGCTATCAGCCGATCGCTGCTTGTTGCGATCCAGCAAGACAGTCGATCCTCGCCGCCGCCGGTGCAGATCGAACAGGAGCGCAAGACACATCAGCGGCAGCAGAGCGCTGCAAACGACTGCCGTCACAATCGAGGCGAAGTGTTCACGTGACGCGATCGGCTCCGGCGACCACACCGTGACAAGGGCATAGTGAAACAACCACGCGAGTAGCGCCCAGGCCAGAAACCACTTCATAGCGAGGCCCGGCGGCAGTATTCCGCTTCTGATCGCCATGACAAACATCACTACAGCCAACAACGCAAGCGCGACCATCAGCACCAGCGAAATCGGACCTGAATCGACATCGAGAAAGTCCGTGTCCAACAGCACATCCATAATAAGCGCGACTACCGTCACTCCAAAAAGAATAGCCAGCATTCTCCGGAACAACCGGGTGCCGATAGCCAGCAGCGGCCAGGCGAAAAGGAATACCACCAAACCTCGCCCCAAAAATATCCAAATGATCTCGCGCGGTGACGTAATCCCGCGCTGCAAGGCATCAGGGATCAGATCTACGACAAGGTAACTCCCGGCAAATGCGAAGTGAATCACCAGCGCCGCAAGTAGTGTTGGAATGAGCACGATCAGCCCGGCGCGAATGCGCGCGGACACAAATTGGATGTCGTCAAAGGGCTGCAGATATTCATAATTGGAACTCGTCGAGCGCTTTCGCAGGCCAACGATCCGCGTAAAGATGCCATGGACACACGCCCCCAGCGGCACGCATGCGAACAAGCCGAAATACGAAGCCCCATAAATCGCATCTTCTCCCCTCCAATTCACCCAAGCGACCCCCATCACAACCACGTAGCTAAGCGCCGCGCTGAGCGGCAGGCTCCACTTTGATCGCCGCAGTTCAAACCAAACCTGTGCGGCCATCGGAGAGCGAAAGGGCTTCGCGTGCGCACGATCGAAAAACGACACTCGTTTTGGCCATTCCCAGATTTCCGGCACTCCGTAGCGCCGGCCAATGCGATCGGCATGGACGGCCACTGCAGAGATGCCATACGCGAGCAGGGTCACGGCAACAACGATGCCGGGTAAAATCAACGATGAACGCTCGGAGACGGAAAGGCCCCACTCAATAATCGCCCCAGCGAACGACAGGCACCACCCAAACGGCGCAAACACAAGCGCCTCCGGCATCACCGAATACAGCAGGATCGCGATCGCGCCCAAAACAATTAAGCTCGCCAGGCCGGACACCGGCCCCCGGAGCCAGTCCACGAGCTGCGCGACGACGTAGAGGATCGTAATCAGCGCTACGGCGGCGAGACCTGGTGCATCGCCGAGCAACACAGACGCCAACCCTAAGAGCGCCGCCGATCCCGCGAAAACAAATACCGTCCGCGCAACCAGTGCAACCGCAACGGCGACGTGTGTCTGCACCGGCAGGCGCAGAATGCGTTTTGAGAACCCCCCAACGAGGTGGCCCGAAGTGTCAGGGTTCAGGATCAGAAGCAACGCCGCGAGAATGGGCACGCCGAGCGTCGCGAATTGCAAGAGGAACTCGTTTCGTTCCCATGGATCTGACTCGTTCGGGGGATACCAACCCAGGAGGATCAATAGAATTCCAACAATCAGGAAAGCACCGGCGATCATTCCGCCGACGCGTGCTTCTTCCCACGCCAGCGCCTTCACTTGTGATCGGGTGTTCACCGGCGCACTCACGCGACCGCCTCCTCTTTGCGTTTGCCGGTGACGCGCGCAAGGAATATCGCGTCGAGCGTCGGTGCCGTTTCTTCCAGGACGCGTGCGCCGGCACGCTCGAGCGCGGCGCGCGTCGCAACGGCCTCGCCGTGACAGACCACGGCCCAGTCGCAACCCTCACCTTCGACGTCGAGGACGCAACCCAGCATCGGAAACTGCGTCTTCCGCTCGGGAAAGGAGACCACGTACCGCTGGTGCGTCGCCTTGAGTTCGTCCATCGAAGAAAACAGCGCCAGCTTCCCTTCGTGGATCATGGCCACGTCGTCGGAGACGCGCTCGATCTCGTCCAGCAGGTGCGACGAAAAGACGACCGTGCGGCCTTCTTCCGCAACGGAGCGGATCACCACCGCGAGAATGTCGCGCCGCGCCACGGCATCCAGCCCGGAGGAAGGCTCATCAAGCAGGAGCAGCTCCGGCTTGTGCGCGAGCGCAACCAGCATCCCCGCGCGCGCCAGTTCGCCTCGCGACAGCGTGCGCACTCTCGAATCGAGCGAAAGATGAAACTGCTGCCGGAGCTTCTCCGCGTAGGCCTCGTCCCAATCGGGATAAAATGCACGCGTGTACCGCATCAGTTCGCCGACACGCATCCAGCGCGGCAGATCGCGGTCTTCCGAAAGGTATCCAATCCGTGAAAGCACCGCCGGCGGATTCCGCGTCGGATCGTGACCGAGCACGCGCACCAGGCCGCTGTCCGGCGTCAGCGCGCCGAGCAGATGCTTCATCAGCGTCGTCTTCCCCGCGCCGTTCTCGCCGACGAGGCCAAACACGCGCCCGCGCTGGGCGTGCAGCGTGACATTATCGAGCGCGCGCTTCTTCCCGTACAGATGAGTAAGTCCCTTCACCGAGACAACGTGATCTGGCACCTGTTCATCCATTACTCGGACTCCTTCTTGTCGGATTCGCGTTGTTTCAGCGCCTTGCTGCGCTCGCGCAACAAGTCCATAAGTTGACGATCGTCAAAGCCCAGGTTCCGACCCTCGACGATCAGTGCATCGGCCCGCTGGGCGAGGAGACGGCGGCATTCTTCATCGGTGTACGGTGTGCCGCCGGCGGAGACGTATGTACCCGCGCCGCGCCGTTTATATATAAGTCCGGCCATCTCGAGTTCGCGGTAAGCCCGGACGACGGTATTGGGATTGAGTACTAGCTGTTGGGCAAGGACCCTTACGGGGGGCAATTCATCGTCCGGGAGGAGCCTATTGGTGGCGATGAGGGCCTTAATCTGATTGATAAGCTGGAGGTAGATCGGGACGCCGTCACTCTGGTTTATAGTGAGAAGTAGCATAATTTAGGGCGATCCGCTTAGTTACCGTATCGAAACAGTAATACAATTTACGAGATTTGTCAAGAGGGTACAGATCGCCCGTTTGGAGCTTATTCGGAAATTGGGATGAGTCTGCGGTCCGCGGGTTCAGCTTGCAAGGGCCGATTACGATAACGAATACGAGCACGCGCACGATGTATAGATGCCGGGGTGCGCATAGGCCTGCTCACCTGATATAACGGTTGTCCCCCTTTGGTTTTCGCCTTCGGGGGCGTTCTTTTTTAGGGAGGAGCGACGAGGCCATGACACACGAGACCGAAACGATGGATTCAGCTGCAATCAAGCAAATGGCGCAGGCGCATATCGTCAATACCTATGGCGACCGCAGCCTGGCAATCGTGCGCGGCGAAGGTGCGGCGTTGTGGGACGCCGACGGACACGAGTACCTCGATTTCTTCGCGGGTATTGCGGTGGCGAGTCTGGGACATTGTCATCCTGCCGTAACGCGCGCGCTGCAGGAACAAGCCGCGACGCTCTTGCACGTATCGAATCTTTACTACACTGAACCGCAGGCGCTTCTTGCCAAGGTGCTCTGCGAGAATTCCTTCGCAGAAAAATGGTTCTTCTGCAACAGCGGCGCGGAAGCGAATGAAGCAGCGATAAAAATTGCCAGACGGTATTGGGTACAACAGAAAACGCCGAAGCCGACGATCATCTCGGCAGAGCATTCCTTCCACGGACGGACGCTCGGCGCGCTCAAGGCGACGGGTCAGCCGAAGTATCAGGCCGGTTTTGAGCCGATGATCGAAGGTTTCAAATACGTACCCTACGACGACATCCCGGCGTTGCAAAAAGCCCTCACACCTGATGTGGGGGCTGTTCTTTTGGAGCCGCTGCAGGGCGAGGGCGGCGTGCGCATGCCGTCTCCGAATTATCTGCGCGACGCCCGGAAAACCTGCGACACCATGGGCGTGCTGCTCATCCTGGATGAAGTGCAGACCGGCATCGGCCGCACGGGCAAGCTCTTCGCCTATGAGCACTCGGGCATTACGCCGGACATCATCACGCTCGCCAAGGCCCTCGGCAACGGCGTGCCGATTGGCGCGATGGGTTGCACGGACAAAGTCGCGACGGGCTTCAGCGTCGGCTCGCACGCGAGCACCTTCGGCGGCAATCCGCTCTCCAGCGCGGCGGCCCTGGCAGTTGTAACCACGATGATCGAGTCCGGCCTGCCGCAACAGGCCGCCGCTACGGGCGAATACTTCCTCTCCAAACTGCGCACGCTCAAGGCGAAGCACAAGATCATCACCGACGTCCGCGGGATGGGTCTCATGATCGGCGTCGAACTAACCACTCCGGCAGGTCCGGCGATCGGGCGGATGCTCGCCGCGGGCGTCATCTGCGGGCCGGCGGGTCCGAACGTTATTCGCTTCGTGCCGCCGCTCATCGTCACGCGGGAACAGGTGGATCGGGTCGTGGCCACGCTCGACGCGGCGCTGCAGGAGGCCTGATGTACGAAGATTTTATCTCCTTCGCGGATCTCACGCGCGGAGAGATCGAAGAGCTGCTGGCGCTCGGCGGCGATCTGAAAAAGAGGCACAAGGCGGGCGAGCTTTATCACCCGCTGCGCGGCAAGACGATCGGCATGCTCTTCGAAAAGCCGAGCCTGCGCACGCGCGTCACTTTCGAGACCGGCATCTACCAGCTCGGCGGACACGCCGTGTTCATGGAGATGCGCCTGGGCGAGCGCGAGACCGTGCCGGACATCGCGCGCAACCTCGAGCGCTGGGTCGAGGGCATCGTCGCGCGGACGCGCTCGCACGACAGTGTGCTGGAACTGGCGGAACATGGCTCCGTGCCGGTGATCAACGCGCTGACGGATCTCCTGCACCCTTGCCAGATTCTCGCGGACGCCATGACAGTTCAGGAAAAGCGCGGTACGCTCGAAGGCCTGCATGTCGCTTTCGTTGGCGATGGGAACAACGTCTTCGCCAGTTGGGCGGAGTTGGCCGCGTGCATCCCGTTTAAGCTGACGCTCGTCTGCCCCAAGGGTTACGAACTCTCCGGGTCGGTCCACGAGCGCACGACAAAACTTGCCGGTGATCGCTATCAAGTCACGCAGGACATCGAAGCAGGCGTCCGCGGTGTGGACGTGATCTATACGGACGTGTGGACCAGCATGGGGCAGGAAGCCGAAAACACCAAACGGCAGAAGGCCTTTCGTCCATATCAGGTAAACCGGCGCGTGATGGAATTGGCCGGGCGCGACTCGCTGTTCATGCACTGCCTCCCTGCGCATCGTGGCGAGGAAGTCAC
>SXGT01104009.1_pt1 | contig 14791 bp, 14 predicted proteins | sample 3176221 | NCBI WGS metagenome assembly SXGT01 (sample SAMN11356862, study PRJNA531348) | freshwater metagenome | isolation source: freshwater sample F1-120 | place: China: Fuxian Lake, Yuxi | collected 2017-12-25
CCGCCGTCGGCGACCTCGAACAGGCCGCGCTTCTTGGCCACGGCGCCGGTGAAGGCGCCACGCTCGTGCCCGAACAACTCGCTCTCGATCAGCTCGGGCGGGATGGCGGCGCAGTTGACCTTGACGAACGGGCCCGACGAGACCGAGCTGTTGCGGTGGATGGCGCGGGCGATCAGCTCCTTGCCGGTGCCGCTCTGGCCGGTGATGAGCACGCGGCTGCGGGTCGGCGCCACCTTGACGATCTGGCGGCGCAGGTCGGCCATCACCGAGGTGTTGCCGAGCAGCTCCCAGCGCGCGTCGACGGCGCGGCGGAGCTGGTTGACCTCGCGCCACATGCGGCGGCGCTCGAGCGCGTTGCGCACCGTAACCACCACCCGGTTGCGATCGAGCGGTTTCTCCATGAAGTCGAAGGCGCCCAGCCGCGTGGCGGCGACGGCGTCCTCGATCGTCGCGTGGCCGGAGATCATGACCACCGGCACCTCGGCCCAGGCCGCACCGGTGCCGTCCTCGCCGCGGGCCTTGAGCTGGCGCAGCACCTCGATGCCGTTGTCGTCGCCGAGCTTGACGTCGAGCAGGACCAGATCGACCGGGTGGGCGTTCAGCACCGACAGCGCCTCGGCTGCGTTGCCCGCCTCGTAGACGATATGGCCCTCGCTCTCGAGCACCATACGCAGGGTGCGGCGGATGTTCTTCTCGTCGTCGACGAGGAGGATCGGCTCGGCCGCGCCCGGCGCGGCCTCGGCGGGTGCGTCGTCGGTCATGGGCGCTCCTCGTCGTCGGCCTTGGTCTCGCCGGCCTTGGTCTCGTCGGCCTTGGTCCCGTCGGCCCTGGCGGGCTCCTCGCGATCGGCTTCCGCGAGCCTCTGCTTGGTGCGCCGGTTGAACAGATACACGGCGAGGATCACGACCAGACCGCCGAGCACGTAGAACGGGCGGCGGTCCCCCTTCTTGGCCGGCTGGTCGACGACGATCGTCACCGGCATCTCGCCCTCGCGCTCGCTGATCGTCGGGCCCTTGCCGCCGCCCAGGGGCGCCTCGGGCCGGATCCCGGCCACCGCCGGCGTCGCGTCGGGCGCGACGTCGGGCGCGGGCGCCTCGCTCGCCACCGCCAGGGCGTCGCGGGCGCTGACCGACGCCAGCGGCGCCAGCGTGGCCAGCGCCGCCTCGCAGGGACCGCGCAGGCCACCGGCGTCGGCCGCGATGATGCACTCGCCGGTCAGCCGCACCACGCGATCGCCGACCTTGAACATCAGCGTGCGCGAGATGGTGGTCGTGCCCAGGCTGAGGTCGCTCCACTCGAGCCGGGCCTCGGTGAACCGGGCCGCCGGGTCAGGCTTCACCTCCCAGCGCGCGACCGTCACGGAGTCGCCGAGCGCGCTCAGGCCGCTGCGCACACCGTGCAGCTCGATCGTCGCCGCCTTGCCGGGATCGACGGGCAGGGCGACCGTCGCGATCTCGGTGGTGAGGAGGATGCCGCCCGGTGACGGCGCCCGCAGGTGCTGGGCGCTGACATGGACATCCACGCCGCCGAAGTGGTCCTCGTTGCCGACCGCCAGCTCGAGCCCACGCGAGCGACCGACGTCCGGCTCCCAGCCCGCCGGCGGCGTGAGCTTGCCGACCGGCTCGGGCTCGGGGACGGCGACTTCGTCGGCGTGCGCCCCTGGCGCGGCTGCCGCCGCGAGCCCGACGACCAGGAGACATGAGGAGAACGTCGAGAGGAGCTTCACGGCACGACCCTGGGAGTTTCGAGGCTGGCGAGGAGCGCGGTACACGCTGGCTGGCAGCGCGCCGGATCCCGATCATTGTAGAAGCACGCGGCCACGGCCGCATGGGGGACACGCGAGGCCTCGGCGACCAGCTTGCCGCGCAACGCCCCGCGCAGGCCGTTGCCGGCGATGGTCGCGCTGACCTCGGCGCTCTTCCCGGCCACGGGCCCGTCGGTGAAGGTCCAGCCGTCGAGATCGAGGGCGGCGTCGAGCGTGACTCGCAGGCTCTCGGCCATCTTGGCCAGGTGCTCGTCGCGGGTCCCGGTGACCTCGACGACGGTGACGAAGCAGCCGAGGCTGGGCTCGCCCCAGCTCCGCACCTCGATGGCGCGGTCACCGGCGGCGTCGGCGGCCGCGGTCTTCCCCGCCGCGGCCACCTCGGGCAGCGGCGACCAGCCTACCGGCACCGCGACCGGCACCGGCGACTGGCCCGCCAGCGGATCGGGCGCGCCCTGGGCCCGCGCGTCGCAGCCAGCCGCGCCCGAGCAGAGGAGCGCCGCGGCCAGAGCGCGTCTCGAGACGCACTCGAGGCTCACGCCTTCACCATCCACACCAGCTCGTCGCCCTCGACCGCGAGGCGAGACCGCACGTCGTGGGTCACCCCGACTCGACCATCCTCCATCATGAGGATGCGCGACGAGACCGCGCGGAAGCCGGGCCGCTGGGCCGGGTTCTCGAGCGCGAGGATGGCCCATGGCCGCTCGGCGTCGGCCGCCTCGACGGTGGCGAGCCGCACCTGGCGCGCGTCGCGGACCAGCGTGATGTCGTCGGTCCTGGCGCCGAAGTGCGGACCGCCGTCGAACGGATCGATCTGGCCGGCGTAATCGAACCCGATGCGGCGCAGGATCTTCTCGACGCCGCGGGTCTCGGGCCCGACCTGGCCGATCACCGCGCGCACCTCGGCGGGCAGGAGCTCGGTGTGGATCGGGTCGTCGGGGAACAAGGCGTGGATGAACTCCTTGTTGTCCTTCGACAGCAGATCCGCTTCTTGATAGGTCAGCCCGGTGAAGTGACGGCCGAGGTGCTCCCACAGCACGCTGGTGCCGTTGGCGTCCAGCGGCGGCAGCAGCTCCGACAGGACGCGATCGCGGAACACACCGCGGTGCATCCGGATGAACACGAAGCGCACGTACGAGAGCAGCTTGCCCAGCGCCTCGGGGTTGCCGCGGTACTCGGGCAACAGGATGAGGCCGCCGATCTCGGTGGGGCCATCGTAGTTGTAGCCGATGCGCAGCGTGCGATGGACGAAGTAGCGATCGAGCGTGTACGAGTAGCGCTCGTCGTTCTCGACGCGAAAGAAGATGTGGGGCGCGCGGCGCGTGCCGTGCTGCGCGTGCACCATCGAGGTGCCGATCACGCGCTGCTGCTCGAGGTCCTCGAGCACGAACAGGTACTCGCGCTCCGCGGCCGGGACCTGCTCGGTGAAGCTCTTCTCCGACAGCTCGACGATGCGCTCGATGTGGCCGCGATCGTTGGGCAGATTGACCGTATCGAGGTGTTCGGCGACCGCCAGGATCTGGCCGATATCCTCTCGATATGATTGACGAATCAGGAACATGCGCACGGCCTCGAGGAGGTCGCGGCGCACCTTACCACGGCGGCCCCGGATCGAGCGCGGTCAGGGAATGTTGCCAGTCAGCGCGCCGGCCAGGCGGGCGCGGGCGGCCTCGCCGGCCCTGGCCAGCAGATCGATCGTGGGCTTGGCGTGCTCGGCGGCGAGCTCGGGCCCGGAGATGACGCGGATCTGGCGCTTCCCGATCGCCTTGCGGCGCGCATTCTCGGTGGCCATCCAGGCCAGGATCTCGGGCAGCGCCGCCGCCGTCGCCGGCTTGGTGTCGTGCATGAGCACGACGGCGCGGCCGTCGAGGCGCGCGAGGTGGCGGATCACGTAGGCTGCCGTCGCCTTCGACGATTTGCCCTGCCACTCCTGCGGATCGATGTCCCAGTGGAAGTGCGCCAGCTGGTTGCGGGCCAGCGAGTCGATCAGGCGGTTGCAGTACGCGCCGTAGGGCGTGCGGAACCACGGCACCCGCATCGCCGCTTCGCGCTCGAGAATGGTGCGGGCTCCCGCGATCTCGCGGTCGATGCCCTCGGGCTTGAGCCCGCACAGCTGGGCGTGGGTGATGGTGTGGTTGGCGATCACGTGACCGCCGGCGACGATCTTCTCGACCAGCTCCCGGCTCTTGGCCACGTCGCCGCGCTGGAAGCGCCACCCGACCATGAAGAAGATGGCGTGGATGTTGTGCTGGGCCAGGGCGTCGAGCACCTTCTGCGTGCTCTTGGGGTCGGGGCCGTCGTCGAAGGTGAAGATGACCTCGGGGTCGCCGGTCCGGGTCAGGCCGGCGGCGGGCGCAGGCCAGCCGTCGCCGCGCGCCGTCTGCGGCACGAGCAACGCGACTACCAGGCAAGCCGCGAGCAACCGGTACATCACATCCACCTTAACTCGCGAACCGCGGTGCGCATTCGATCAGCGTAGACTCGAAAAAGAATGATTCCTCGCCTGCCGTTCCCGCGCAAGATTCAACTGGCCCGTGCCGGCACGCCGCTCGAGCGCCTGCCCCGTACCAGCGACGCCCTCGGCGTCGAGATCCTCTGCAAGCGCGACGACCTGACCGGTGCTGAGCTGTCGGGTAACAAGGTGCGCAAGCTGGAGTTCTTGCTGGCCGAGGCGCAGGACCAGGGCGCCGACACCGTCGTCACCTGCGGCGGCGAGCAGTCCAATCACTGCCGGGCCACGGCACTGGCGGCGGCCCGGGTCGGGCTGGCGTCGCGGGTGGTGCTGCGCACCGACGATCCGGCCTCACCGCCGGCCACCACCGGTAACATCCTGCTCGACCGCCTGGCCGGCGCCGCCGTGCGCTGGATCTCGCGCCCCGACTGGGCCCGGCGCAACGCGATCATGGAGGAGGAGGCCGCCGCTGTGCGCGCCGACGGCGGCCGCCCTTACATCATCCCGGAGGGTGGCTCGAACGCGATGGGCTCGTGGGGCTACGTGGCCTGCGCCGCCGAGCTGGCCGACGACCTGGCCGCGCTACCGTCGCGGCCGACGTCGATCGTCTTCGCATGCGGCTCGGGCGGCACCGCCGCGGGTCTGGCGCTGGGCGCCAAGCTGGTCGGCCTCACCGCTCGCGGCGTCAAGGTGGCCGCGGTCAACGTGTGCGACGACCGCGCCTACTTCGTGCGCGTGATCGGACGCATCTGCGCCGAGATGACCGGGCGCTGGTCTCTGCCGGAGTCGATCGCTCCCGAGGAGATCGAGGTCGTCGATGGCCACGTCGGCCTCGGCTACGCTCGGAGCCGGCCCGAGGAGCTGGAGACCATCCGCGACGTCTGCCGGCGTGACGGCGTCGTCCTCGATCCGGTCTACACCGGCAAGGCGTTCCACGGCGTGGTCACCGAGCTGGCCCGGGATCGCGGCCGCTTCGGCGAGCGCATCGTCTTCGTCCACACCGGCGGCATCTTCGGGTTGTTCCCGGCCGCCGCCGAGCTGGCGCCGCTGCTGTAGCCGCGCGAATCAGCGCCTGCGCGACAGCGTACGGGCGATGATCGCGTCGAGCGCATCCTCGCTCAGCGGCCCGCGGTGTTCGTCGACGATGCGGCCGTGGTGATCGTAGATGAACGTCGTCGGCAGCGCGGCCGGCCAGTGGTACGCCGCCAGGATGTCCTGGTCGGCCTTGACCACCGGGTAGGTGAACTCGTTGTCGCTCATGAAGTTGAGCAGGCCGTTGTCGTCGACGGTGTTGTCGTTGAGCACGCCCAGGAAGACCACGCCCTGATCCTTGTACTTGTCGTACACGCGGTTGAACGCGGGGATCTCCTTCTTGCAGGGCCCGCACCACGTGGCCCAGAAGTTGACGACCACGACCTTGCCCTTGAGCTCCTGCGGCGGGTACTGCTCGCGGTTGAGATCCTCGTAGGTGACCGCGGGCAGGCACTGGTGCGCCGTCGAGCACGACGCCTCCGAGCTGCGGCAGGCGCCGAGCCCCGCGGCGAGCGCTCCGGCGAGGGCGAGCGCGGTGACGATGACGAGGACGCGCGGCATCGGACGCTTCATCGGAACCTCACGAGGGACGGAGCGAGCTCGGACGGGGCCTCGAAGCCGAGCAGCTCGAGGCAGGTGGCGGTGACGCTGGCGATGCCGGCGCCATCGGCGCGGGCCGGGTCGATCTCGTAGCGATCGCCTCGGGCCGGGTCGTGGATCGTGAACGGCACCGGGTTGAGGGTGTGGCTGGTCTTGGCCACCGGCAGGCCGGTGCGCTTGTCGCGCTCGATCGAGCCGTCCTTCTTCCGCTGGAACATCTCGTCGGCGTTGCCGTGATCGGCGGTGACGATCAGCGCGCCGCCGAGCTGATCGACGGCCGCGAGCAGGCGGGCGAGCTGGAGGTCGACGGTCTCGACCGCGACCAGCGCCGCGTCGAAGTTGCCGGTGTGGCCGACCATGTCGCCGTTGGCGTAGTTGACGCGGGCCATGCGGTGGCGGCCGGTGCGCAGCTCGTCGACGAGGCGATCGGTGATCTCGGCCGCCTTCATCCACGGCCGCTGCTCGAAGGGCACGCGGTCCGACGGGATCTCGACGTAGGTCTCGGTGGCGTCGTCGAACATCCCGCTCTTGTTGCCGTTCCAGAAGTAGGTCACGTGGCCGTACTTCTGGGTCTCGGAGATGGCGAGCTGGGGCACGCCGGTGCGGGCCAGCAGCTCGCCCATGGTGCGTTCGATCTGCGGCGGCGTGACCAGGTACCGCCGGGGCACGTGCTGATCGCCGTCGTACTCCATCATGCCGGCGTAGCGCACGTCCGGGCGCCGGACCCGATCGAAGGCGGTGAAGTCGTCGTCGTCGAAGGCGCGCGAGATCTGGATGGCGCGATCACCGCGGAAGTTGAACATCACGACCGCGTCGCCGTCGACGATGGGCGCGATGGCCGCGGCGGCGTCACCGATCACGAACGGCGGCAGGTCCTGATCGATGATGCCCGGCGCCTCGCCGCGCAGGGTCTCGACCGCCACCCGCGCCGACGGGAAGCGCCGTCCGTCGCCGAGCACGTGGGCGTGCCAGCCGCGCTCGACGATGCGCCAGTCGGCCTCGTAGCGATCCATGGTGACCACCATGCGGCCGCCGCCCGAGGCGATGCGGGCGTCGGCGCCGCCGGCGCGCAGCCCGGCCAGGAAGCTCTCCAGGCGATCGATGTAGGTGAGGGCCGAGGTCGGCGCCACGTCGCGGCCGTCGAGGAGCACGTGCACGTACAGCTTGCGGACGCCGGCCCTGGCCGCGCCGTCGAGCATGGCCTCGAGGTGATCGACGTGGCTGTGCACGTTGCCGTCCGAGAGCAGGCCGAGGAAGTGCAACGCCGAGCCGTGGCGTCGGCAACACTCGATCAGCTCGCGCCAGCAGGCGCTCTCGAACAGCGCGCCGGAGGCGATCGATCGCCCGACCAGCAGCGCGCCCTGTTCGTGGACCACGCCGGCGCCGAGCGCGTTGTGGCCGACCTCGCTGTTGCCCATGTCGTCGTTGCTGGGCAGGCCGACCGACGTGCCGTGGGCGCGGAGCTGGGTGCGGACTCCCGGCGCCCACAGCCGATCGAGGGTGGGCGTGCGGGCCAGCTTGACCGCGTCGGCCTCGTCGCCGGCGCCGATGCCCACGCCGTCGAGAATGGCGAGCACCAGCGGACCGCGCACGCCCTCCCAGCGGGCGTGTTTCCTGAGGACCAGATCCGAGCTCATGCGGCCAGAGACCCTAGCATCCGGTCCACTCTACTACATCCGTAGTAGAGTGGACAGGCCGGCCTGGCAGGTCAGGCTCAGGGGGCCGGCTTGGTGGTGCCAGCGGGCGGCGGCGGCGTCGTCGTGGCCGGCTTCTGCGGCGCGTCACCGTCGACGATCCGGTAGTTCTTGACGGTCGGGCTCTTCTCGTCGAACTCGAAGTAGGTGTCCTTGACCGTCGCCTTGAAGTTGGGCTCGTAGAAGCGGAAGTGGTTGGTGTTGCCGGCCTGGTCGATGATGATCGACTCCTTCACCCGCGAGTTCGACGGGTCGACCACCAGGTACAGGTGCTGGTACTGGGTCGACTTGACCTTGGGCGTGAGCTTGAGCACCTGGTCGCTCTTGGCCCCGTAGACGCCGCTGGTGTCGATCACCGGCGTGAAGTCGGCGGCGAGGTCGCCCTTGCCATAAAGGAAGGTGATGGCGGTGGGAAGGAGGTTCTTCTGCAGGTCCTTCTTGATGACCTGCTTGTTCTCGCGGTCGACCACGTAGAGGTACGAGCCGTTCGAGATGAAGTGCTTGGCGATGGCCAGCGGCTTGCCCTTCTGCTTCTTGCCGTAGTAGTCCCAGCGCATCTTGCCGGGCTTGTGGATCCAGAGCTGACCGTCGGAGATGTCGCTGCGCCCGAAGGTCGCGTTCCTGACCTCCTGGCGGAACTTGGCGTTGACGTCGCTGACGCTGGCGTAGAACTTCTGGACGCTGGTCAGGATCTCGGCCGCGGTTGGCGCCGCCGCGACGCGGACCGACAGGACGGGCGCGGGCGGAGGCGTGGTGGCCTTGGGGGCGGGCTGGAAGAGCGAGGTGCCGAAGATGAATGCGAACTTGATCATTGAGGGGCTCCAGCGCGTCATCACGCGCTCGGAATAAGGACGCACGTCCTGCCGCGTCGATTCAGGCCGGGACGGCCAGTCTTCTCGGCATGTTGTGACCCAGACGACGGGTGTGCGCAAGCAGATACACCTGACCGGGTCCTTACCGTCATCCGCCGGCGCGGGTGCAAGCTCGTGGGCATGACCCGTCAACGAGGCTTCCAGATCTTCGCCCTCTGTCTCTCGCTCGGGATGCTGACGTGGCTCGCCTGCCGCGCCCAGTCGAAGTCGTCGCCGCCCCCCGCCGCCAACGCCGACCCGGCGGCCAGCGGGCCCGACGCCGGCGCGACGCCCGACGCGGCGGCCGCGCCCGAGGTCTACTTCCCGGCCAGCAAGTCGGGCGGCGCGTTCCTCCAGCACCAGCAGGCGCCGAACCAGTGAGCTCGATGAGCTCGTGGGTGACGTGGTGGCTCGAGGACGCGATCCCGATCGCGCTGGTGACCCTGCTCGTGCTGACGGTGATGTTCGGTCCGCTCGAGCGCGCGTTCAGCGCCCGTGCCGAGCAGCGGTCGTGGCGCGCGGGCAGCGCCGTCGACCTGGCGTTCTTCTTCGGCCAGTACCTGGTGTGGAGCGCGCTGGCGCTGATGGCGCTCGATCAGGTGCGGCTCGCGCTCGGCGGCGTGGTGCCGCTGGCGTGGCGGCACGATGCGGCGGCGTGGCCGCTCGTCGTGCAGGTGGTGGCAGCGGTCGTCCTCGGCGATCTGCTGGTCTACGGCTGGCACCGCGCGTGTCACGCCGTGCCGGTGCTGTGGCGCTTCCACGCCGTACACCACACCTCGGAGAAACTCGACTGGCTGGCCGCGCATCGCGAGCACCCGCTCGACGGCGTCACCACCCAGCTCGCCCAGAACCTGCCGGCGATGGCGCTGGGCCTGTCGCTGGGCGAGGTCGGGGCGCTGGTGGTGTTCCGCGGCATGTGGGGAGCGTTCATCCACTCCAACGTGCGGCTCGACATGGGCTGGCTTCGCTACGCGCTGGGCGCGCCGGCGCTGCACCATCATCATCACGCCCGCGACGCGGCGCGCACCGCCAACTACGCCAACCTGGCGCCATGGATCGACGTGCTGTTCGGGACGTACGAGCGGCCGACGGGGCCGGAGACCTACGCGCTCGGCGTGCCCGAGCCCGCGCCGCGCGGCTACCTGGCGCTCCTGGTGTGGCCGTTCTTGCCCAGGCCTCAGAGCGGCGCGTACGCGCCAGCCAGGAACCCGTCGCGCGCGGCCCGGCGCAGGGCCTTGCCGCTACCGCCGATGGGCAGCTCGGCGACGGAGCAGGTCGCCCACCGCCGCGGCAGCTTGTAGCCGGCGAGCTGCTCGCGCAGAAAGCCGGTCAGCTCGGCGGCGTCGAGCCTGGCGGCGCCGCGCGGCGCGACCAGCGCCGTGACCACCTGGCCCCAGTCCGAATCCTCGGTGCCAAAAACCACGACCCCGGCGACCGCCGGATGCTCGGCCAGCACCCGCTCGACCTCGGCCGGATACACGTTGCTCCCGCCCGAGATGATCGTGTCGTGCTTCCGATCGACGAGCGTGAGCCAGCCGCCCTCGTCGAGTTGACCGAGATCCCCCACCGAGATGTGACCGGGGACGGTGTCAACTTTGTCAACGTTGGAGGCTCCCACCTCGCCGAGGTAGCCAGCCATGAGCGCGGCGGATCGGACGAAGACCTCGCCGTCGTGGATCCGGATCGAGACACCGGCGGGCGCGCGTCCGACCGAGCCGGGATGGGCGGCGTGTTCGTCGGGTCCGATCACGGTGATCGTGCCGGTCTCCGACGACCCGTAGAACTCCCACAGCCGGCCCGGGCCAAGCCACTCGGCGAGCCGCGCCTTGGTGACGGTGGCGATGGGCGCGCCGGCGACGATCACCGCGCGGACCGACGACAGATCGTGCGCGCGCTCGGCGGCCGGTAGCTCGAGCAGGCGGTGGACCTGGGTCGGCACCAGGAAGCAGACGGTGGTCCGGGTGGCCACGATGGCGTCGAGGAAGGCGTGGGGACGAAAGCGCTCGAGCAAGACGGTGTGGGCGCCGGCGGCGCGCGCGGCGCGCAGGAAGCTGCCCGGCGCCGAGTGCGCCAGCGGACAGGCGACGAGATGAACGTCGTCGGGAGAGAGCGAGTAGGTGCTGCGCAGCTCGGTGAGGCGGGCGGCCTCGGCCGACTCCGGGCGCACGCAGCCTTTGGGGCGGCCGGTGGTGCCCGACGTGTAGAGGAGCGTGGCGCCGGCGCGCGTGGGGTCGATGGTGTGGGCGCCGGCGTTCGAGGTCGGAACGATGTCCTCGATCACCGTCACCCGCGTGCGCGCTCCAGCGAACGCCGCCGCGTGTTTGCGGTCGACGAGCACGGCGCGCGGGCGAGCGTGGCCGACGATGAACGCGATCTCGGGCGCAGCCAGCCGCGGGTTGATGGGCGCCAGCATCGCGCCGAGCGCCGTGACCGCGTCGCGGGCGGCGACGAAGCCGGGGTGGTTGCCGGCGAGGATGGCGACGATGTCGCCGGCGTCGACGCCGAGGCGAGCCAGGTGGGCGGCGATCGCGACGGCGTGGCGCGCGCTGGCGTCGGGGTCGAGCGGGATCGGAGTGTCGGCGGCGTCGGTCATGGGGCGAGGCTGGCGAGGACGGTCGCGAGCTCGACGCGAGGCCCGGCGTCGGGGTGCTCGCGATCGATCAGGGCGAGCATGGTCGAGACCAGCTCCTGATCGAGCATGCAGTCGGGATCGGCGGCGGCGGGGCCGTGAGCGGTGAAGTTGAGGTGGCACGACGTGACCACCGGCAGGCTGCGCGCGTCTTTCAGGCGGATGGGGATGCCGTGGGAGCGGCAGACGATCGGGCGAGCCTCGTAGATGCGGCAGCGGCCGGCGTCATCGAGGGCGGAGCAGCGGGACGGTGACGAGTCGGTGGCGGCGGTGGCGAGGGTGGCGCGCTCGGTGGAGGAGAGGGTGGCGGCCCAGGCGCCGATGGCGGCGGCCTCCACGGAGGTGATGGTCAGGCGCTGGTGGCAGCACGCGTCACAGCCGGCGGCGCAGCGGAGATCGGAGGCGTGGCGAGCCGCGACGCGGGCGAAGAACGCGTCGATGCGGGCGGTGAGGGCGTGGTAGCGGGTGAGCAACGTCGAGAAAGGGAGGGTAGCGTACCGAGCAGAAGAGGAAGAAGGGCAAGGGCAAGGGCAAGGGTGAGGCTACAATCGTGGGGATGAGGGGGCTCGATGTTGGCGTCGTCGGCTGCGGGACGGCCGGCGCCGCGGTCGCGATGTTCCTGGCCCGCGCCGGGCATCAGGTCACGGTCTACGAGCGGGTCGCCGCGCCGCTGCCGGTCGGCGCCGGAATCACCCTGCAGCCCACCGGGCAGGCGGTGCTGGCGCGGCTGGGCCTGCTCGCGCCGATCCTCGAGCGCGGCGCGCGCATCGATCGCCTGCACGCGGTGCGGCTCGGAGGGCGGACGCTGGTCGATCTCCGCTACGCCCACGTGAACCCGCGGCTGTTTGGTCTGGGGCTGCATCGCGGCACGCTGTTCAGCACGCTCTACGAGGCCGTCCGCAAGGAGCCCGGGGTCACCGTGCGCTGCGGGGCGGGGGCCACCGGAGTCATCCACACCGCCGACGGGGTCACCGTGCGCAGCGACGCCGGTGAGCTCGGAGGTCACGCCTTCGTCATCGCCGCCGACGGTTCGGTGTCCGAGCTGCACGGCACCGCCGGCGTCCCGCACCAGGCACGCGAGTACCCGTGGGGCGCGCTGTGGTTCGTCGCCGAAGATCCCGCGCAGGTCTTTCGCGACGAGCTCTACCAGGTGGTCCGCGGTGCCCAGCGCATGTACGGCGTCCTGCCGACCGGACGCGGACCGACCGGTGACACGCCCGTGGTGAGCCTGTTCTGGAGCATCAGGGTCGCCGACCACGAGCGCTGGCGCGCCGCCGGACTCGACGCCTGGAAGGACGAGGTCCTCGCCTTCGACCCGCGGATCGGGCCCGTGCTCGAGCAGATCACCGATCCGGCGCAGGTGCTGCTCGCCCGCTACCGCGACGTGCGCATGAAGCGCTGGCACGGCGATCGCGTGGTCTTCCTCGGCGACGCCGCCCACGCCATGAGCCCGCAGCTCGGCCAGGGCGCCAACCTCGCCCTGTGGGACGCGATGGAGCTGGCCGACGCCCTCGCAGCGGCGCCGTCGCTCGACGCCGGCCTCGCGACCTACTCGCGCACTCGCCGCCGCCACCTCGGCCACTACCAGTTCATGACCCGCACGCTGACCCCACTGTTCCAGTCGAGCTCGGGCCTCCTGGGCTGGATGCGCGACCGGGTCATGCCGCTGGGCAACCGCATCGGCCCCATCCGGCGCTTGATGGTGAAGACCATGATCGGCCTCGAACGCGGCATCGTGCGTGCGCCGCTGCGCCTGCCGGCGGGGACGACGGAGTAGGATCGAGCCAATGGCCGACCTGAACGAGATCGTCGTGTTCGCGAAGGTCGTGGAGACCAAGAGCTTCACCGCGGCCGCGCAGCAACTCGGCCTGCCCAAGTCGACGGTCAGCCGCAAGGTCTCGCAGCTCGAGGAGCGGCTGGCCACGCGCCTCATCCAGCGCACCACCCGCAAGCTGTCGCTCACCGAGACCGGCCAGGCCTTCTACGAGCGCTGCGCCCGCATCGTCAGCGAGATCGCGCAGGCCGAGCAGCTCGTCACCGACATGCAATCCACGCCGCGCGGGCTCCTGCGCGTGACCGCGCCCGTCGATCTGGGCAGCTTCCGGCTGGCGGCGCTGACCGCGAAGTTCCTGACCGAGCACCCCGATCTGCACGTCAGCCTCGACTGCACCGATCGCATCGTCGATCTCGTCGACGAGGCCTACGACGTCGCCGTGCGTTTCGGGCCGCTCACCGAGTCGAGCCTGATCGCGCGCCGGCTCACGGGCATCACCTTCCGCCTCTACGCGAGCCCGGCCTACCTCGACAGTCATCCACCGGTGAACGAGCCCGACGATCTGGCAGAGCACGACCTCGTGGCGTTCCTGCCCAGCCCGCGGCTGGCGACCTGGACGCTGTTCGGCCCCGGCGACGCCACCGTCGAGTTGACCCCGAGCACCCGGCTCAGCTCGAACAACCTGTTCGCGGTGCGCCAGGCCATGCTGGCCGGCGCCGGCATCGCCTACTTGCCCGAGTTCGTGCGCTGTGATTCCGGCACCACCGAATTCCGCGCGGTCCTGCCGGCCTGGCACGGCGCCAAGGGCGACGTGTTCGCGGTCTACCCATCGGTGCGCAACCTGTCGCCCAAGGTCCGGGTCTACCTCGATTTCCTCACCGAGCACCTGCCGTTGCCCGACGGGAATCCCTGATCAGAGCCTCACGCCGGCGAAGAGACTCGGCCAGATCTCGACACGGACGTCCTCGGTGGTGGACGCGGGCGGCATGGCGCCGGGCGCGATGCGCGCGCCGAACCCCTGGCGGGCCTCGTCGGTGGTGACGTAGGTGTTGAGCGCGCCACCCACCACCGCCGTGGCCGGGCCCAGGCGATGGCCGACCACCACGCGGAGCTGACCCAGCAGATCGAGATCGCGGGCGAGGTCGTCGCCGTAGAAGACCTGCCAGGCCATGACCTCGGCGTCGATGGTGGTGGCGCCGGTGCGCCAGCTCGGACCCAGGCCGAGGCCGTACATCCACATGTCGTCGTCGGTGATCTGGTCGTCGAGCAGCGAGCGCTCGGCGCGCGCGGCCACACCGTAGACGTTGTGGAAGCGGCGGCCGCCGTGGCGCAGCACCAGCGCGCCCACCGCGTGATCGTCGAGCGTGGCCTCGAGCTCGGTGCGTCCGCCCTTGACGACGTTGAGCAGGCCGACCGACACGCCGTCACCGGCGCCGGCCACGTTGATGACTCCGACCTGCACGCCGTCGACGCGCCTGGCGATGTTGATCGGGCTCACCTGCGCGCCGCGCACGCGCTCGGCGACGGCGATGCCGCCGGAGATCTGGGTCCCGGCGTTGCCGTTCGCCACCGCGACCGCGCCGGCGATCTGGGCGCCGCGGACGTCGCGTGCGACCGCGATCGCGCCGGCGATCTGGGCGCCGCGGACGTCGCGCGCGACCGCGATCGCGCCGGCGATCTGGGCGCCGTCGACCCGCCCGGCGACGGTGAAGGCGCCGCCGATCTGGGTGCCGCTGACCTCCTCGGTGACGATGCTCCCGACGCCGGCGATGTTGACGGCGTCGATGCGCCGGCGCGCGCCGACCACGAGATCGATCACCAGGCCATGGGCGCGAGAGCCCGAGATGTCGAGCGCCAGCGGCGGGATGAAGCCGAGCGAGAAGCGGGTGGGCGCCTCGGGCGGGCGTGAAGGGGCGGCCTTGGTCTTCGGCCGCCACGTCATGCTGCGCTTCACCGGCACGATCACCGGCGGCGGCGTGGCCGCCGGCTCGGGCGTC
>SXGT01235950.1_pt1 | contig 14791 bp, 18 predicted proteins | sample 3176221 | NCBI WGS metagenome assembly SXGT01 (sample SAMN11356862, study PRJNA531348) | freshwater metagenome | isolation source: freshwater sample F1-120 | place: China: Fuxian Lake, Yuxi | collected 2017-12-25
GGCCGCCGTGGCTGCCCCGACCGACTCGGACTTCGTGATCATGGCCCGCACCGACGCACTGGCCGTGGAAGGACCGCAGGCCGCCCTGGAGCGGGCCCAGGCCTGTGTGGAGGCGGGGGCGGACATGGTGTTTCCCGAGGCCGTGACCACACTGGAGATGTACCGACCCTTCACCACGGCGTTGCGCGTGCCGGTGCTGGCGAACATCACCGAATTCGGTCAGACACCGCTCTTCACCGTGGACGAACTGCGAGCCGCCGGGGTGCGGCTCGTGCTCTATCCGCTGTCGGCGTTCCGCGCCATGACCAAGGCCGCCGAGCACGTGTACCAGGCGATTCGCCGCGATGGCACGCAACGCGATGTGGTCTCCACCATGCAGACACGCACCGAGTTGTACGAAGCGATCGACTACCACCGGTACGAGGAAAAGCTGGACGAACTCTTTGCCCGGGGCAAGCAGGGCGATTGAGTCCCCGCGCCTGTCGAATCCGGAGGGCGTTGCCTCGGCTGGCAGGAATCGCTGCAGCGGCTCACGCTGCTGGTGTCGGCCGAGATGGCGGCCGAGTGAGTTCGCGCAGGCGCTGGTGCGCTTCGCTTTCGGCGTCGAGTGGTGCGCTGCGGCGCACGCTGAGGTAGCGCTCGCTGAACACATCGAACCACGCCGCCAGCGTCCGCGAGGCGTCTTCTTCACCCGCGAGCGCCAGGCAGAGCGCCCCCACCTCGGCGGTGCAGAAGTGGCCTTCGTTCGCAGCGCGACGCAGGCGGTACAGCGATACCCCCTGCTCGGTGTGCAGGCTGAGCACCGGCAACGCATCGAGATAAGGGCTCTTGCGGAACATCTTTCGCGCTTCGGACCAGGTGCCGTCGAGCAACACGAACAAGGGTTTGCGCGCACGCTCGCTGCGCGTGGTCGTGTGCGGCCCGCGCAGCAACGACGTCACCACGCGTTCGGGCGCAGCGAAATCGCCCGGGAACACGACGTAGGGCTGCCACTGCGGATCGGCCAGCAAGGCGAGCAGGCCCGGGTCCACCGCCGTGCGCGACCAGCCGAACGCCCAGGTGTCGGCCACGACATCGGCCACCAGCCAGCCGGTGTTGGTGGGCTTGAGCGCTTCGATGTCGCCCATGATCAGGCACACCCCGGCGCGCGTGTCGACCGTGGGACGCCAGGCGCACACGCAGTGGCTCGCCACCAACCGGCACCCGGCGCACCGCACCAGCCCCGAACCGCGCGCGAGGTAGGGTTTGGCGCTCGCGGCCAGGCGCACCGCACGCAAGCGGGAAACGGCGTGCTCGGGCGCACTCGACGGCAATGAAACAGGGGCCAGGGTCATGCCGCAAATGTAGGGGCATCGGGCAGGCCTTTTACTTACTCCCCCGCCCGCACCGCACACCAAGTCATCAGCCCGGGTCGCGGCCAGCCGGTCAATGGCGCGCTTCGTCGGTCGGCGCGGCGCCGTCTGGCCAGCCTGCCGCATGATGTCTGTCACACATACCCACACGAATCGATTTCCGCGTGACATGAGCAAGACGAAGAAGCCGGCCCGCCGCCGGTCCAGCCGACGCAGGACCCCGCCGCTGGTGGCCAATGGCGTGGGCGCCACCGCAGCCGGCATGGCACTGTGGCTGCTGTCGCTGATGATGGAGGCGCGAGGAGGCCTCCCCCCGATCGCTTCCAAGGCGCTGCTGGCACCCGCCTGGATGGCCATCGGCATCGGCATCGCCTTGCTGGTGCTGCACCTGCTGGAAAAACGCCGCACCCAGGCCGAAGCCGACATGCTGCTGCGCCAGCACTCCACCTTTCTTGAACCCATGCCCCGGCTCAAGCCGCGGGCGAAGTCGGGCGACGCACCCCGCAACCGGGCTTCGTCTTCGCGGGCCAGCGCGGCTGGCCGAAGCTGATACCCGGCGGCGGGCACGCCCTTTGCGCAAAGGTTTCCACACGGCGAAGGCGGGCTGCGTCGGGTGTTGCCACGAAGCCTGTCAAAGTGTGCAATAGGTCCAGGGGACCCCTCGGAGCGGCCACCATAATTCGCGCATGTCCATTTCCGAGATCGCCGTCTGGTCGGCCATGCTGGGGGGGCTGCTGACCCTGGCGGCGCTGGCTTTTGCCGACGTGCTGGACAGCCGCACCCGCGGGTCCGTTCGCAACCTCTTGTTCGTGCTGTTCACCGGCACCAGCTGCGTGGTGATCACGGGCCTGCCCGAGGCGTTTTTTCCCAACCTGCCCGAACGGCTGATGATGGTGCTCAAGGTCGGCCTGGGGCCCACCGCCGGTGCCGTGGCGCTGCACTTTCTGGGCCGCTGGCTGGGCGGCGTGCGCGAAGACGCGCTGATGCACCGGCTGACCAACTGGGGTGCGGCCGTGTTGATGGTGGCGTCGCTGGCTCTCACCGTGATCGCCACGCTGGCGCCCCTGCCGCATTACCGAACGTTGATGATCGCGGCCGCCGTGATCAACCTCGCGCCGGTACTGCTGGCCTTTTTTGCCGTGGTTCGCGCCACCAAGCTCGGCGACCCGCTGGCGCGCTGGATGCTGCTGGCCATCGGGTGCCTGGCGATGATGACCACCGGCCTGTACCTGCGCGGACTGGACACGCCCGGCCTCGGCATGGGCACCTGGGTCCTCACGGCCGCGGTGACGCTGGTGTATTTCCTCATGGCCTCGGTGCTGGGCCTGCTGCGCAACCGCCACAACCGCGAACTGATCCGTCTCTCGCGCCTGCAGCAGGGCGCCGATTCCGCCACTGGCCTGCCCACCGGTTCGGCGTTGCTCGCCCAGGTGGAACACGCGTTCTGGCGCACCACGCGCAGCCAGGGTGAATGCACCGTGGTGTGCGTGTACGTGAGCAACCTCTACGAACTGGCCGAAACCGGCGGGCCGGGCGTGGAAGGCCAGATCCTCATCACACTGGCTGCGCGCATCCGGCGTGCGGCCGGCTTCCGCTGCGTGGTGGGCCTGTACCACCCACGTTGCTTCGTGGTGGTCACCACGGCCGACAAGCACCAGCCGCCGGTGGCCGACATGCTGGCTCACCTGCGCGGAGCGGTGTCGCACCCGCTGACGGTGATGGACGAAAGGAAAGAGCGTCAGCTGTTCCGTCCGCGCCTGGGGCTGGGCGTGGTCACGCTCGACCCGGAAGGGGTGAGCCCGATGGACGTGCTCAACGACGCCGAGCGACAGGCCCTGGCCAAGGTGCTCATGCCCAGCCGCCTGACCGAGAACGACATCGAGACGCTGCCCATGCAGTTGAGCTGAAAGCGGACGGGGGAACTCGCGCGCGCAGCCGGTGCTCCCACCGGTGTGTCAACCAGCGGACCCATGCCATGCTTCGAAATCTCAAGGACCTGTTCGACAACCTTGCCACCAGCCTGAACGCCCCTGCGGGCGCGCAGGCACCGGCCGAGCTCGATCATTCGCTCCAGCTGGCCACCGCCGTGCTGCTGGTGGAGGTGATGCGCGCCGAGCCCGCCATGCAGGACGCCGAGCGCGACGCCGTCATCCTCGCGCTGCGCAGCAAGTTCGACCTGACCGAGGACGAACTCGAGCGCCTGATGGAGCTTGCGCACGAAACGGCCCGCACCGCCTACGACTACCAGCGATTCACGAGCAGCCTGAACGAGCGCTTCACGCAGGAGCAGAAGATCCGCGTGGTCGAGGCCATGTGGGAGGTCGCCTTTGCCGATCACCACCTCGACGCCAACGAGCACCACGTGATCAGCAAGGTGGCCGGCCTCCTGCACGTGACGCACGGCGAGTACATCGCCGCCAAGCTGCATGCGCAGGAAACCGTGAAGCTGCGCAATCGCAGCCACTGAACGGCACCACAAATCGGTACGCAACTTTGCGCGACGCGCGCCGACGGTTTACGCAGGCGATACAGGCGGGGAACACGATGGAGGCTCACCAACCCCCAGGAGTCATCTCCATGAAAACCCGAAACCTTGTCGTCATCGCAGTGGCCGCCGCCACCCTCGGCATGAGCACCGTGTCCTTCGCGCAGGGACCGTTCAACGGACCTCGTCATGAGGCCCCGAGGATCATCAAGGTCGACGATCGCCGGGACGACCGCCGGGATGATCGACGCGACTTCCGCGAAGACCGGCGCGACGATCGCCGGGATTTCCGGGAGGAACGCCGTGAAGACCGCCGCGACTTCCGCCACTCGCAGAACATGCGTCACCACAACGCGCGCGGACCCGAGTTCCGTCGCGGCCACTACATTCCCAGGGAATACCGCAACCGCCAGTACGTGGTGAACGACTACCGCGCGCACCGCCTGTCTGCGCCGCCGCGTGGCCAGCAGTGGGTGCAGGTGGGTGGCGACTATGTGCTGGTGGCGATCGCCACGGGCCTGATCGCGCACCTGATCCTCAACCGCTGACCTTGCACGGGAACGGGGCTTGTCTGCGATGATGCCGTCCAGCCCCACTCCCTGTGCCTGACCACCATGCAACGCCGCCTTTTCTCCGCTTCGCTCGTCGCCGCCACCGCCCTCGCCCTGTCCGCCTGTTCGAAAGAGGACAGCGCCAGCGCGGCGGCGCCACCGGCCACCCCGATCGCACCGGGCCAGGCGCTGGAGGTGCTGGCGAAGGAGGGCAAGGGCTTCACGGTGGGCGCACTCATGAGCGCCAACACCGTGTACGTGCTCTTCGATCCGCAGTGCCCCCATTGCGCGCATCTCTGGCAGTCGTCGATTCCGTTGCAGGGCAAGGTGAAGTTCACCTGGCTGCCGGTGACGCTGCTCAACGCGAAAAGCCTGCCCCAGGGCGCGGCCATCATGACCGCGGCCAACCCGGGCGAGACCATGAGCGCCCACGAAAGCGCGTTGCTGGCGAACGGCGGCGGCATCGCGGCTTCCGCCAGCATCGCGCCCGACGTGGAGGCCGCCATCAAGCACAACACCGCACTGCTCGACCGGCTGGGCGCCACGTCGGTGCCTTTCGTGGTGGCGAAGCACCAGGGCAGCGGGCAGGTGGTCACGCAGGCCGGTGCCATGGGCACGGAGGCCCTGGCGCGCTTCATCGGCATGGCGCCGTAGGGCGCATCGCGGGCCACCGAAAGCGCCCGTTTTGTCGCTTACCATCGCCGCATCGGGCCGCGTGTCGCGGCTGTCACTGGAGGCCATATGGGCAAGGAACAGCGCAACGAAAAGATGAGCAAGAAACCCAAGAAGGACACGTCCGCGCCGAAGGGCCCGGCAAGCTCCGACCGCCCGGTGCCGCCGGTGACGTCCGTCCTGCCGCGCGGCAAGGAGAAGAACAAATGAGCGCCGCAGCATGAAGGCCAGCTGGAAAGGCGTGGTGGTCGCCGAGAGCGACGACACGGTGGTCGTGGAAGGCAACCACTATTTCCCGGAAAGCGCCCTCAAGCGCGAATACGTCACCTTCAGCAACCACCGCACGAGCTGCCCCTGGAAAGGCCAGGCCAGCTATTACTCGCTGCTGGTCGACGGCGAGCTCAACACCGACGCCGCGTGGTACTACCCGGACCCCAAGCCCGAAGCCGACATGGTGCGCGGCCGCGTGGCGTTCTGGAAAGGTGTGAAGGTCGAGGCCTGAACCCGGCCTGGCCGCCGGGTCAGGCGGCTTGTTGCCCCAGCTTGCGCAGCCGGCTTTTCCACTGGGCCACGCCGGCTTCGCCGAGCTGGTCCACCATGCCGATGAGCGTTTCGTGGATCGGCCCGAAGCCCACGAAACCCAGGATGTTGCGCTCCAGCGATTTCAGGCTGTGCGCGCGGAAATACCAGCGGTAAGCCAGCGCGGGCATGCCCATGGTGACCACCACCCGCGCCGAACGCCCTGAAAGCGGCTTGCGGCCGAAGGGTTTGGCGCCTTCGGGGCCGACGGCAAAACCAGGCCGCGCCACCTGCTCGAGGTAGCCTTTGAGCAAGGCGGGCATGTCGCCCAGCCACAGCGGAAACACGATGACCACGTGCTCGGCCCAGGCGATGTCTTCCTGTGAGGATTTCAACATCGGTGGCACCTCGCCATGCAGCCAGTCGGACGCGCGCATGAGCAGGGGAAAGTCAATGGCCCCCACCACCACGCGCCGCAACGCATGCCCGCTGGCCGCCGCGCCCTCGGCATAGGCATCTGCAAGGGTTCGATTGAGGTGTGGGCCGTGGGCGTCGGGATGCCCTTCGATGAGCAGGATGCGGCGCGGACGGGTGGAAGACATGGCAGGCTCCTGAGGACTGGCCTGCATGTTCGCGCCCCATGCCCGGTCGCGCCTTGACGCGCGTCAAACCGGCATCAACGCCGATCCGGCTTTCGCGCTTTCGGCGCGCGCTCCTTCTTGCGAGCATCCCGATCGGCGTCGGCTTTCAAGCCGGCACCCAGCCAGCGGGTGAACTCGTCGGGCGTCTCCAGGGTAATGCGCCCCAGGGCCCCGCTCCGAAAATCGGCAATCAGCAGTTCGGCCGCCTTCTGGGTGTTCACCGCGCCGCCGCCGGCGAGCGCGCCGCGCTTGCGTCCGATCGCCTCCAGCAGCTCGTCGTCGTGCAGGGCGGCGATGGCATCTGCGCTCAGACCGAGCCGGTAGCGCGCTTCCAGCAGCTCGGCATAGACGGATTTCAGTCGGCCCAGCAGCGCGAGCGCCACTTCCTGGTCGTCGTACGCATTGCGCCCCACGGCACCGCTGGCGGCCAGGTTGAACCCGCTTTCCGGCACGATGATGCGTGGCCACAGCATGCCCGGCGTGTCGAACAGGTAGAAGTCGTCGGCAAGGGCAATGCGTTGCTCGTTGCGCGTGATGCCGGCCTCGTCGCCGGTCCGGGCGGCGCGCTTGCCCAGCAGCGTGTTGATCAGCGTCGACTTGCCCACGTTGGGGATGCCGCAGATGAGCACGCGCATGGGCTTGACCATGCCGCCGCGCAGGGGGGCGAGTTCGTGACACGCGGCGATGATGGCGCGCGCCGGTGCGGTGACGCTGGCGTCCAGGGCAATGGCGCGCGTGTGGGGCTGTGCGTTGTAGTGGGCCAGCCACATCGCGGTTCGTGCGGCATCGGCCATGTCCTGCTTGTTCACCACCTTGAGGGTGGGTCTGCCCGCCGTGAGTTCGGCCAGCAGCGGATTGGCGCTCGAACCGGGCAGGCGTGCGTCCAGCATCTCGATCACGACGTCGATGTCCTTGACACGCTCGGTGATGGCCTTGCGCGTGAGGTGCATGTGCCCGGGAAACCACTGGATGCTCATGGCGGCGATTGTGCCTTGGTGTAATTCCCCGGCCCGCCCGTGGCGGCCGTCCCTACAATCCGTTCCAGTTCAACACCCCACAGAGGCGCCTCATGAGCATCACCGTCAAGATCGACCTGGGCTACGAGTTCGACGTCAAGGCCAAGGCCGCCGAGGTGTTCGAGGTGCTGTCGGACGTGCCCGAGTCGGTCAGCCACTTTCCCAAGGTCGAGAAGCTCACCGATCTCGGCGGCGGTGTCTACCAGTGGGAGATGGAGAAGGTCGGCACGGCGCAGGTGAACATCCAGACGGTGTATGCCTGCAAATACGTGAGCGACAAGGCGCGCGGCACCGTGAAGTGGACGCCCGTCAAGGGCGTGGGCAACGCCCAGGTCGGGGGCAGCTGGAAGATCAAGGACAACAAGAAGTCCACCGGTCTCACGCTGGCCATTCAGGGCGAGATCGAGGTGCCGTTGCCGGGGCTGATGAAGATGGTGGTGGCGCCGGTGGTCGAGGGCGAGTTCGAGAAACTGCTCGAAAAGTACATCGCCAACTTGATCAAGCGCTTCGGCGGCGAAGCCTGAAAGGAACACCGCCCGCCGCGCTGCGCGACCCACCTCCAGGGGGCGGTGCTTGCGGCCCGGCAACGCCGGTTCCGTTGCGCCTCTCGAAGGCTCCGCTTCAGGCTGCGAGGTTCTGCTTGAAGAAAGCCAGGGTGCGGTCCCAGGACAGTTTGGCTGCGGCGGCGTCGAAGCGTGGCGTGGTGTCGTTGTTGAAGCCGTGCTGGGTGCCTGCGTACTGGTGGGCCGTGTAGCGCACGCCGGCGGCCTTGAGGGCGGCTTCGTAGGCGGGCCAGGCGGCGTTGATGCGCTCGTCCACCGCGGCGAAATGGATCAACAGCGGCGCCTTCACCTTCGCCGCCGCTTCCACCGGCGGATGGTTCCCGTAGTAGGGCACGGCGGCAGCCAGGTCCGGCAGTTCGGTGGACAGCATGTGCGCAATGCCGCCGCCGTAACAGAAACCCACCACGCCAATGCGCCCGATGCCGTCGGGCCGGGCCTTGAGCGCGGCGGCGGTGGCCAGGAAATCCTGCCGTGTCTTCGCCTGGTCAAGCTGCGCGAACAGCGCACGCGCCTTGTCTTCGTCGCCGGGATATCCGCCCAGCGGCGTGAGCGCGTCGGGCGCAAAAGCGAGATAACCTTCCAGGGCGAGCCGCCGCGCGATGTCTTCGATGTGCGGGTTCAGCCCGCGGTTCTCGTGCACCACCAGCACGCCCGGAAGGCGTCCCCCTGGCGGCGGCACGGCTGGCTGCGCCACATAAACCTTGATCGTGCCGTTGCCTTGCGGCGAGGCGACATTCACGGTCTCGGTCTTCACGCGCGCGTCACCGGCAGGGACCACCTGCGCCGCCGCGAAGTTCGGGCTCAACGAGGCGAGCAATCCAGCGGCCGTGATGCCTCCCACCGCAAATTTCGAGGCCCGGTCCAGAAAGGCCCGGCGATCAATGTCACCGTGCACATAAGCATCGAAGAGGATCAGCAGTTCCTGATCGAAATCGGCGGCGGTCAGTCGGGTCATGGGCGTCTCCGGCACAAAAGCCGCAGGATAGCCGCGCTCGCCAGCGCCGGCCGCATCACCGCGCGACGGTGAGGGCTTCTGGGCTGGACGGTGCAGCCACGGCCACCTGGGGCTTGCCCAGGCGCGCCGGCGAGGTGTATTCCTGCCGGTAGATTTCGAACGGCATGGAATCTGCGGCTTCGATGGCGCGCTGGTCTTCCAGCGATTTGGCCGCCATGGCTTCGAAACGGGCCTGTTGCTTGGCGCTCCACTCCAGCGACAGCAGGTGCCGGTGCGTGGCGAGCGACTGCGCCCTGGCAAAGGCCAGGAATGCGTCGCCATGGTCCTGGTGCATGGCCTGCAACACGCGGGCCGAAGGCAGGCTCTGCGGCGCCTGCAGCGATGCCCTGGCCTGCGTCACCGCATCGGCGTGCTCGCGGCCACCGTGGGCCAGGTCGAGTGCCGCCGCGATGGGCACCAGCTGGTCGATGATCTCCATCCCCCACTGCACCAGTGGCACGGCCTGGCCCTCGCGCATGAGGTCCAGGCCCGGCTCGCGACCCCGCGCGGCGGTGAGGTGCTGGTTGTGCGCCAGCTCGCGGATTTCAGCGGGCGTGTCCGGTGGGCTCTCGCTGAGCAGGCAGTGCAGCAGGAACACATCGAGGAAGCGCAGTGTCGGCGCACCGATGCCGATGGGTTCGAACGGATCGAGGTCCATCAGGCGCACCTCGATGTATTCCACGCCGCGTTCGCGCAGCGCGTGCAGCGGCCGCTCGCCCGGGTAGATCACGCGCTTGGGGCGGATCGTGCCGTAGAACTCGTTCTCGATCTGCAGCAGCGTGGTGGCGAGCTGGTTGTAGTCGCCTCCGGGGTTGCGAACGCCGACCGCTTCGTAGGCCGGCCAGGGTCGCGTCAGCGCATCGTGCAACGAAGCCGCGTAGCCCTCGAGGCCGTTGTAGCTCACGGCCAGCGTGGCCTGCGCCTCGCTCTGGTAACCCAGGCGGCCCATGCGCAGCGACGTGCCGTGCGGCATGTAGAGCGTGCCACCACTGCCGAGCTTCTGGAGCTCGTGCTGACGGCCCTCGACGAAGCTCGAGCACACGGCCGGCGATGCGCCGAACAGGGTGAGCAGCAGGAACGCGTGGCGGCGGAAATTGCGGATGAGGGAGAAATAGCCGTGGTTGTCGACGCCGGGCAGCGACCAGTTGTAGTGGATGCCCGAGATGGTCTGCATGCGCCGGCCATAGCGGTGACCCAGACCCATGCGATAGACGCTCTTGGCGCGGCCCACGTTGGACGAGCCGTAGCGACCCAGCGGAATGGTTTCGTCGGTGGGCAGCCCGCACGGCATGCTCGACGCCCACAGCATTTCGTCACCCGCCGCGCGCAGGCTGCGCACCGTGTACTGATGCACCTCGGTGAGCTCGGTCAGGCAGGACTCGACGCTGGCGTGCACGCCGGTGATGAGCTCGAGCTGCGACTCGCTGTAGTCGGTGGTGATGTGCGGGTGCGTGAGCGCGCTGCCCAGCGCTGCGGGGTGCGGCGTCAGGGCCAGGCGGCCGTCGGGCTGAGCACGCAGGCTTTCCTTCTCAAGGCCGCGCCGCATGCCACGCAATTGCTCCACCGTGAGCGTGTCCAGCCGTTGTTGAAGGGGGGTCATACAGGCGTCTTGAATCGGGTCCGGGGCCGGAAGTTAACACGGCTGGCCCAATTCTGCTGGCGGCGCCTGGATCGGCTCTGTGGTAGTGGGCGCATCGGCGCGGGAGCGCAGCAACCACGCATCGATGTCCGCTGGATCGTTCAACAGGCGCAGTTCGTCGAAGGCGACCTGCGCCTCGCCATGCCGGCGGCGCAGCAGGTTGAGCCACTGCTTGAGTCGCCCCGCGCGGTGGCGGCGCTCCACCCGCGCACTCACGCGTTCCCAGAACACCGTGAGCAGGGGTTCGATCTGCCACCAGCCCACTTCACCCTGTCCGCGGATCGCCAGCGCCAGTCCTGGGTCGGCCACCAGACCGCGACCGATCATGAGCGATTCGCAGCCGCTCACCTCGCGGCAGCGCGCGGCGTCTTCCACGCTCCAGATCTCGCCGTTGGCAATGACCGGAATCCGGTGCGCGGCCGGCAGTGCGTCGCGCACCTGTGCAATGCGCTCCCAGTAGGCCGGTGGCCGGTAGCCGTGCGCCTTGGTGCGCGCATGGACCACCAGTTCGTCGGCACCGGCCTGGGCAATGGCTTGCGCGCAGGCCTCGGCCACGCGGTCGTCGTTGAAGCCGAGCCGCATCTTGGCCGACACCGGGACACCAGCCGGCACCGCACGGCGCACCGCGGCCACGATGCGGCCGACGAGTTCGGGTTCGTCGAGCAGCACGGCGCCGCCCCGGCTCTGGTTGACGGTCTTGGCCGGGCAGCCGAAATTGAGGTCGATGCCCGGGGGTTGCAGGCCCGCCAGCCGGGCGGCGTTCTCGGCAAGGCAGACCGGATCGGAGCCCAGCAGTTGCGGGCGAACCGGCACGCCCGCGCGTGTGCGGCCGCCGTTGAGCAACTCGGGCACCACGCGCACGAAAGCCCGTTCGGGCAGCAGGGTGTTGGTCACGCGAATGAACTCGCTCACGCAGCGATCGACCCCGCCCGTGCGTGTGAGCACATCGCGCAGGGTCGCATCGAGCAGACCTTCCATGGGCGCGAGCAACAACATGCGGGTATTTCACCACGCCCAGGCGGCCACAGCCTGCCCCACCGCGCTACCATGGCCCTTCCATGTCCTATACACCTCGCTTGTCACAGGCCCTGCGTGAACTGCTGACGCGTCAGCGGGTGGGCTCGCTCGGCACGCTCGGCATGGACGGCGCACCGTGGGTCTCGCTGGTGCCGTTCGCGGTGGACAGTGCCTTGCGCGTGGTCGTGATCCACGTGAGCGCGCTCGCCTCGCACAGCGCCAACCTGCGGCGCGAGCCGCGCGCGTCGCTGCTGCTGCACCAGGCCGAGGTGCCGGGTGAACCGGTTCATGCGCTGCCTCGCGTCATGCTGGTGGTGCAGGCGCAGACACTCGAAGCCGGGGGCCATGCCGAAAAGAGCGCCCGTGCCGCGTACCTGCAGCGTTTTCCCGAGGCCACGCACATGACTTCACTGGGCGACTTCAGCTTCGTCGCCCTGACCCCGCTGGGCGCTCGCCAGGTGGCCGGTTTCGGTGCCGCGCACAGCCTCGAAGCCGACGAGGTGGTGCGCGCGCTCGGCCCCTCTTCGTGAGCCTGCAGGTCGTCCATGCGGACGACGCCCTGATCGTGCTGGACAAGCCCGCCGGCCTGCTCGCCGTGCCCGGCCGCGGCCTCGACAAGCAGGATTGCCTGAGCAGCCGCGCGCAGTCGCGCTGGCCCGATGCGCTCGTGGTGCACCGGCTGGACATGGCCACTTCGGGCCTGGTGGTGATGGCGCGCGGGCCGACTCACCAGCGCACGCTCTCGCGCGCCTTCGAGACGCGCCAGGTGCACAAGCGCTACACCGCCGTCGTGGCCGGGGCACTGGTCCCTGACTGTCCGGAACACGGCTGGAGCGAGATCGACCTGCCGATCACGGTGGACTGGCCCAACCGGCCGCGCAGCATCGTCAGCCACGAACTGGGCAAACCCAGCCTCACGCGCTGGAGGCTCGCGGCGACGCAAAGCCCGCCGGTGCACCCCGGAATCACAACCCGGTTAGAACTGGAACCCGTGACCGGACGCACGCACCAGCTGCGCGTGCACCTGCAGGCCCTCGGCCACCCCATCGTGGGCGACGCGCTGTACGCGGACGCGCAGCAACAGGCGATGGCCGATCGCCTGTTGCTGCATGCGCACTGGTTGCAATTGCCTCACCCACACGATGGCCGGTCCATCGAGTTCCACAGCCCCTGCCCTTTCTGAACGCTCCCATGACGAAGACCCCGCACCTCACCATCCTCACCGGCGCCTCTCGCGGCATGGGCCTGGCCATGGCCATGCAGCTGCTCTCGCCCGAGCGGCAGTTGCTCTGCATCTCACGCCGCGCCAACGACGATCTCGCCGCTGCAGCGAAGCACAAGGGCGCCCCGCTCATGCAATGGACCCAGGACCTGGCCGACACCACCGGGTCGCGCCAGCGACTGCAGGCCTGGCTGGAGGGGCTGGACACGCGTGCGCTGCAAAGCGCCACGCTCATCAACAACGCGGGTGTGATCCCGCGCATCGGGCCGCTGGACCAGTGCCCACCCGAGGACCTGTCCAACGCGCTGCGGGTAGGGCTCGAAGCGCCCATGCAGTTGACGGCCGCCTTCCTGGCCGCCACCGGCGCCTGGGTGGATGCGGGTTGGCGCGGACCGCGCAAGGTGCTCAACATTTCGTCGGGCCTGGGCCGAAGCGCCATGGCCGCACAGGCGCCCTACTGCGCGGCCAAGGCCGGCATGGATCACTTCACCCGCTGCAGCGCGCTCGACGAATCGCACCGCGAGCACGGCGCGCGTCTGGTCTCGCTCGCGCCGGGCGTGATCGACACCGACATGCAGTCGCAACTGCGCGCCGGCGACCCGGCGGCGTTTCCCGACCGCAGCCGCTTCGTCGAACTCCAGCGGCAGGGTCAGCTCAGCTCGCCGGAAGACGCCGCGGCGCGCCTGCTGGCCTGGCTAGAAAGAAGCGACTTCGGCGACAAGCCGGTGGCCGACGTGCGCGACTGAAGGAGCCCCGCCATGACAAGCGATCTCATCACGCGCCGACGCTTCACCGCCGGCACCGCCCTCGCGATGACCGGTGGGCTGGCCATGGCCCAGACCGGTGCCGATGGTTTCTGGACCACGCTGCGCGAGGGTGGCTGCGTGGTGCTGATGCGCCACGCGCAGACCGAGCCCGGCGTGGGCGACCCACCGAACTTCAGGCTTGGCGAATGCAGCACCCAGCGCAACCTGAGCGAGGCCGGCCGAGAGCAGGCGCGCCGCGTGGGCGCGGCGTTCGTGCGCGAGCGCGTGCGACTCGATCAGGTGCGCTCCAGCGCGTGGTGCCGCTGCGTCGACACCGCCCTGCTGGCCTTCAAGGAAAACACCGTGTGGCCGCCGATCAATTCCTTCTTCGGCGGCGAGGGACGCGACGCGCAGACCCGCGAGGTCCTGGCCGCCGCGCAGACCTGGACGCGACCACGCAACCTGATGCTGGTGACGCACCAGGTGAACATCACCGCGCTCACGGGCGAGTTCCTCGCCATGGGCGAAGTGTTCGTGACGCGCCCCGACAACGGGCGACTGCGCCTGCTGGCGCGCCAGACCTTCTGACGCACGCCAGGCCGGCTTCACCCGCCAGGTTCAGAATGACCGGCGGACCCCATTCAACACAGGAGAACCACCCATGAGCAGAGACGTCGTGATCGTCAGCGCCGTGCGCACCGCCATCGGCACCTTCGGCGGCAGCCTGAAGGACCAGCCCCCCACCGAACTCGGCGCGCTGGTGGTGCGCGAATCGCTCGCGCGCGCGGGCGTGGACGGCAAGGAGGTGGGCCACGTGGTGTTCGGCCATGTCGTCAACACCGAACCGAAGGACATGTACCTCTCGCGCGTGGCCGCCATCCACGGCGGCTGCCCGGAAGGCACGCCCGCCTTCAACGTGAACCGCCTCTGCGGCTCGGGCCTGCAGGCGATCGTGTCGGCCTCGCAAAGCATCCTGCTGGGCGACACCGACATTGCCATCGGCGCTGGTGCCGAAAACATGAGCCGCGCGCCCTTCGCCAGCCTGAACATGCGCTGGGGCGCGCGCATGGGCGACACGAAGATGATCGACATGATGACCGGCGCACTGCACGACCCGTTCCACGCCATCCACATGGGTGTGACGGCCGAGAACATCGCCGCCAAATGGGGCATCACGCGCGAAGACCAGGACCGGCTCGCGGTGGAAAGCCACAACCGCGCACAGCGCGCCACCGAGGAAGGGCGCTTCAAGGACCAGATCGTGCCGGTGATGCTCAAGAGCAGGAAGGGCGAGGTCGCCTACGCCACCGACGAACACTTCCGGCCCGACGCCACGCTGGAAGACCTGAGCAAGCTCAAGCCGGTGTTCCTGAA
>SXGT01418726.1_pt1 | contig 14789 bp, 10 predicted proteins | sample 3176221 | NCBI WGS metagenome assembly SXGT01 (sample SAMN11356862, study PRJNA531348) | freshwater metagenome | isolation source: freshwater sample F1-120 | place: China: Fuxian Lake, Yuxi | collected 2017-12-25
CATGCCGACCTCGAACGACACGCGTGAGCGCGTCGACGACTTCATGAAGATCATCGCGAGCGTCTTGCCGCTGAGCGCCTGCCGATAGTCGGCCCGGTCCCTCTTCACGGCGTGCGCGAGGTCCAGCAGATCCCGAACGTCGGAAGGCAAGAGATCGGCGATGGCGATGAGATGCTTCATGTCCTATTCCTCTGCGCCCGAGGCGCTTGGAAAGAGCGATATCTGGCGGATGATCGGCCCGTCGTCGACGACCTTGGTCACCCGTGTCCCGGCGCGCCCGGCGAGCGCGGCCGTGAACTTGTCGGCGTTCGTGATGATGGCGTTGGTGCCGCCGTCCTCGATGAACTCGAGCGTCGCCTCGACCTTGGGCCCCATGCTCCCCGGCGGGACGTGTCCCGCGCGATAGAGTTCGCGCAGATCGCCAGCGGAGATGCGCTCGAGCGCGCGCTGATCGGTGCGCCCGAAGTTGAGGTAGACCTGCTCGACCCCGGTCAGGAGGACCAGCAGCTCGGCCTCCAGATCATTGGCCAAGAGGGCGGCCGTGCGGTCCTTGTCGACGACCGCCTCGACCCCGATGAGCTGCCCGCGCGCGTCGACCGCCACGGGGATCCCGCCGCCGCCGGCCGCGAACACGACGTGGCCCGCGTCGAGCAGCGCCTCGATCGAGTCCATGTTGACGATCTCGCAGGGGCGCGGGCTCGGCACGACGCGCCGCCACCCGCGGCCGGCGTCCTCGACCATGTGCATCTCGCCCGACTTCATGAGGCTGCGCGCGCGCCACTCGCTGAGGAACGGGCCAATCGGCTTGGTCGGCTCCTGGAACGCAGGGTCGTCGAGGCCGACCAGCGTGTACGTCAGGACCGTCGACACCGGCCACGTCATCTGCAGGCGGCGCAGCTCGTTGCGCACCTCGAGGTCGAGCAGGTAACCCATCGTCCCCTGCGTCGACGCCACGCACATGTCGAGCGGGTGCGGCGGGATCTTGGTCGAGGTCTCCTCGTTGCGCAGGAGCTCGCGCCCGACCTGGGGCCCGTTGCCGTGCACGACGAGCACGCGAAAGCCCTCGCGCACGAGCCCGATGACGGAGCGCGCGGCCTTCCTGGCCATGCGGATCTGTTCCCGATGGGTCCCGGTCTGGTCGTGCGGGATGAGTGCGTTGCCGCCAAAAGCCAGAACCGCGATCGCCGCGCGTGCCACGAGCCGCTCCCTCACCCACACACACGTCCGCGCGGGGCTGCCGGCCTTACCACACGCCCTCATCGAGGCCAAGTGCGCAAACGTTGACCCATGCGCCAAGGCCACCTAATCAGGACGGCGCCCTATGAAGCACCTGATTTCCGGCACCGTGGCCCTCTTGCTCGTTCCGTTCGCCGTCGGGAGCGCCCGCGCGGACGACCCAGAGCCGCTGGGGCACGGCGCGCTGGAAGCCGAACAGCGCCTGCTGGCTCCGGAGGCCTTCGGCGGCGCAGAACCCGCACCCGCGTTCGCCGCACATGCGCCCGGCCTCGGGCCCACCGTCCGGCGTGACGTCCTCGGCTACCTTCCCTATTGGTCCTATTCATCGGGCAAGCCGTACGTCCCGCTGCGCTGGGACCTGCTGACCATCCTCGCGTGGTTCTCGGTTGCCATGGACGCGGACGGCTCGGTCGGCGACTACAATGGTTGGACCAGCGCGACGGCGGCCGCAATCGTCGCCGACGCCCACGCCCACGGCGTCAAGGTCCTCGTGACGGTCACGAACTTCGATTCGGGGGACATCGCGACCATCGTCGGGACGGCCGAGCGTCGCCAGGTGGCCATCCAGACGTGCATCGAGCTCATGCACGAGCAGGGCGCCGACGGCGTCAACATCGACTTCGAGTTCGTCCCCAAATCGGCCAAGGCCAACTTCGTCACGTTCATGGCCGATCTCAAGATCGCGGTCCGCGCCGAGGCCCCCAATGGCGGCGAGGGCCATGTCTCGCTCGCGGGGCCGGCGATCGATTGGAGCGGCGCCTACGACTACGACCAGCTGCTCGCGCAGACCGACGGCATCATGGTGATGGCCTACGGCTACCATTGGACGCGCAGTGATCCAGGCCCGCTCTCGCCGCTCTTCACCGGCGACCTCTGGTCGAGCAGGAGCGTGTCCTGGACCATCGACGACTACCTCACGCACGGCAAGGCCGAGAACCGCGCCCGCATCATCATCGGCCTGCCGTGGTACGGGCGCAGCTGGTCGGTCGCGACGGAGGCCATACCGGGCACGGCGCTCGGCAACGGCGCGACCAAGACGTACAAGTCGGCCGAGCCCGAGGCGATCGCGAACGGCAAGGGCTGGGAACCGGTCTCGCGCTCGACCTACTACCACTCGGGGAGCGGCGCCTCGCTTCGCCAGATCTGGTACGACGACGGGCGCAGCTTCGGCGAGAAGGTCGCGTACGTCGACGAGCGCGATCTGGGCGGCATCGGGATCTGGGCCCTCGGCTACGAGGGTGCGAGTTCCGATCTGTGGGATGCCATCGACGATGCGCTCGGCGGCCAGACGCCCTCTGATCCTGGGCCCGAGGTCGCGGCGGAAGGGGCCGCCGAGGCGCCCCCCGAAACGACGGGCGCGCCCGAGACGGCCGCAGAAACAGCGGCGCCGGAGGCCCCGCCCGAGACGGAGGAGGACACCGGCACCTTCGATCCCGACGACGTCTTCACGCCCGGCGGCAGCTCGAGCGCCCGGGCCGGCCGTGGCGGCCGCAGCGCGCGGCTCATGTCCACCACCGAGCCTGCTGGCTGCGCGAGCGCCAACTCCACCGGCCCTGGCGGTGGCGCCTTGCTCCTACTCGCCGTGGCCGCCATCGCCTCGCGCCGCCGCGCCGCGCGGCCGGCTGACCGCAAACGTCACGGTCAGTCGTTGCGCAGCGGGATCTGAACCCGGTTGCTGGCGCGCACCTCGAAGCTCATCGGGCGGCGGCCACCGGGGCTCACGATAGTGGCGGTCATCGGTCCCGCCGGGAGCTGGACGACGCGACTCTCGCCGCGCCCGAGATCGAACGGCGCGAAACCCGGGAGCTCGACGCGAATCGCGCCGCGCCGGCCCGACGTGTTGGCGAACTCGACTTCGCCCAGGGCCGCCTGAATCGGGGGCGGGCGGACTTCGAATGTCGGCTGGACCCCACCGTCCCAGGCGACCTCGCGGCCTGCGTCGAGATCCACCACGGCCGTCGCGAGCACGGCGTTGGCCTTGCGCAGCTCGAGTCGCGCACGGCCTGGCTGAAGGGTCGCGAAGCGCTCGACCGCGTGCTCCTGGATATTTCCCATGCGCTGGGTGTCGACCCAGAGCGCGACGCGGAACGGGAACGGGTTCCGGACGACCAGCGTCGCCACGAAGGGCTCGATCTCGACCTCGGTCGTCTCGCCCCCGCGAATGACGATGTTCTGGGTCGACCCCGGGACGGCCTTGATGCGGTAGGGCGTGGCCGTCAGGAGATAGGCGCCCGCGGGCATCACCGGCGTCTCGAGGTCGGCGCCCGGCCACGCGGTCCCAATCTCGATGGTCCCGAGCCGGACGCTGATGACCTGTCCGGTGCGGTTGTGAATGAGCGCTTGACCGCGAAGCGCAGCGATCCGAACGAAGGCGCGTCGGTCGATGCCGACGTTGACCTCATCGGTCTGCCAGTGACGGCGGCCGCCCGACCGGTACGACACGAGACGAACCCCGTTGGGCACGTCCGGAATGATGGTGCGCGCGTGGGCCGGGACCTCGGCTGCGAAGACGCCGTCCACGAACACCTTGGCGGGGCGCTCGCGATCGTTGACGCACTCGATCGAGCCGACGAGCGCGCGCCCGGCGCCCTCGAAGCGGGGCGCATCGTGGTCGTCGATCGAGGGCGCAGGTGGGGGCGGGTTGTTGGGGCCGTAAGCGCTCGCGCCGCTGGTCAGGGACACGAGGAGGCCGACGACGAGACTCGAGCCAGTCAGACGAATGGGGAACATGGCGACTCTCCTGGTTGATCGCATCGCGGGGCGCCCGACGGCCTCGCTCGCGCGCGATTCAGGCGCCGTTGTAAACCCATTGTTCCCCAAAGAAAAAGGCCCCGAGCTTTCGCGCGGGGCCTCGGGACCTGATGCCAGGGGGACGCTCGGCTACTGGACGGTCCCGTAGCGATGCGGAACCTCGCGCCACGACTTTACCGGTCGGTTCGGATTCAGGTTGCGTCCGAGGATCTTCACCTGGCTGCCCGCGGCGTCGGACGTCACGACCGCCATGTAGCGGTCGTTGGTGCGGAGGTTCCGCATCGTGAACGTCGTCTTGCCGGTGCGGGCCTGCTTCGAGTAGCCAGCGACGATGTACCCGTTGGGCAGCGCCGTCCGCTGGAGATAGGCCGTCTTGAGCTGAGAGACCAGGGCGCCGTGCTGAGCGTTGCTCCTGACCACGAGGTCGCGCCGCCCGCGGGCGTCGAAGCTCGTCGCATCGCCAGCCAGATTGAGATTCAAGCCGTTGAGGGCGGTCTTGACCTCGGTCTGCCGTGCCGCGATGTCGGGCGGCGCGGCGAGAGCCGAAGTGGACCCGAGGGTAGCGAGCGCGAAAAACCCGAGCGCGATTCGTTTGAGCATCATTCAAACCTCCGTGTGTGACGGCTGGCCGCCCCCCCGGGCGGATTCGTCAAGGCCCAGCAGACGGGACATGTTGGGGCGCATTCAACCGCGAATTCAAGTCCGCGGAGAAAGTGCCGGCGCCACGTTGCGTGCGGGCTACGTTGACGATCGGCCTCGAATCAGGTTGATTGGGCCTTCGCTCGGCGTGCGGGTTCGGGCTCGAAGCCGGCGCCGGGCGGCGATCCCCTAAGTCCTTTGTGATCGGAGCCGACCCATGAAGCGGATCCTCGCATGGCCGTGTCTCGTCGTGACGGGTGCCCTCGGTCTGGGCATCGGCGCCTGCGGCGGTGGTTCGGGCGACGGCTCGTGCGCCTACTGGACCGAGGTCCTCAAGAAGGGCGCCAAGCTCGAGCAGGCGCTCAATCGCGTGACCGCGCTCAAGTGCAAAGAGGCGCTGCCGGTCATGACCGAGTTCTTCAAGAGCGGCCAGCTCCAGGACGCGGTCTTCACGGCGATCCGCGGGATTGGCGATCGCGAGGGCTCGGCCGAGATCCTGCGCTATGCGCTCACGGTGCCCGCGCTGGCCAAGCCGGCGGCGGATCTGGTGAACGAGTGGAAGCTCAAGCAGGCCAAACCAGAGCTGCTCAAGGTCATGAGCGACCCCGCATTGGCGAGCGCGCGCGAGGTGGCGCTGCCGGCGCTGCTCGGCTCCGAGGGCGCGGCGACCATCGAGGGGACGCTGCTCCAGGCGGCGGTCGCGGATGCCAACGAGCAGGCGATCACCGTCAATGCGCTGGCCATCGACGAGCTCGGTAAGCTCAAGAGCCAGAAGGCCGGCCCCGTCCTGGTGAAGGCGGCCTTCCTGAGGACCAACAAGGGGTTCGAGGTCTATCGTCAGGTGCGGGCGGCGCTCGCGAAGATCGGCGATCCGAAGGCGATCGATCTCTTGCTGCAGGTGCTGGCGGGCACCAACGAGGAGCTCAAGGCGTACGCCAAGTCGCAGAACAACGCCGACTGGGAGACGCGCGACGGCTACAAGGTGACGCAGTTGCTGGTCGATTCGCTGGACCCGCGCGTGCTCGGGCCGCTCCTCGAGCACCTCGCGCGCGACCTGGAGCAGCCCGCCGATCTGGACGATCAGGCGTTCGAGCGCTGGCGCGTGGCGCAGGTGAATCGCCTCAAGTTGGTCAGCTTCGCGGTCGGTCACTTCGGGGATGCGTCGGTCGTCGCGCCGCTAGCCGCGATCCTCAAAGACGAGAAGAAGGATGCCGGCAATCAGCGCATGAACGCGGCCGCGGCGCTCGCGGGGTTTGGCGACGAGGCCGCGCAGGACGCGCTGATCGAGGCGTGGACCAACGACACGATGGAGTTTTTCAAGGCGCCGCTCTTGCCGATCGTGGCGCTTGGGATCGACGACCGGAAGCTCGCCGCGTACGACGCGATGCTCGGGATCATCCCCGAGGGGCAGCCCAAGCCGAAGAAGCCGATCGAGCTGTCCGCCGAGGTTCAGAAGGAAATCCAGGACAACAAGCAGCTCGCCGCGTACGTGCAGGTCGTGCGCGACTGCAAGGACGACGCGGCCTGCTACGCGCAGAAGCTCAAGAGCGCGAACCCCGACGAGCAGTCGAAGGCCGTGCTTGTCTTCGCGCGCGGACGGTTTCCGGTGACGCCCGAGATCAAGGCGGCGCTCTTGGACACGTTCAAGAACGCGGCGCCCGGATCGATCGACGCGAAGCGCTACGTGCTGATGGCGCTGACGCGGGTCGGGGATGCGAGCGACGGTGAGAAGCTGGGCGCGCTCATCCCCGAGTTGAGCGGTCGCGACGCGCTCTATTGGAAGGAAGAGCTGACGGCGGTCAGTGCCGCGCTGGCCCGTCGCGCGCCGCCCAACAAATAGTCCGCCACGCTGCCCTCAGAACGTCTTGCGGAGGGCGCACGCGGTCAGGGCTCGCGGCGCGCGCGGTCGTTCACGGCGCGCGCGAAGCCGTGGAAGTACATGAACGCGGAGCCGAGCGAGAAGACCATCGACAGGCCGAGCAGGCCGACGCCGAGCGCGTTGAAGTCGACGACCGTCTCGGTGACGAGGAAGTCCACCGTGACGCGATTGTGGAGGATGAGGGCGACGAGCCCGACCAGCTGCAAGGCGGTCTTGAGCTTGCCCGACTGCGAGACGTCGACGGACAGGCCTTCGCTCGAGGCGATGGCGCGTAGGCCGGTGATGGCGATTTCGCGGGACAGGAGCAGGACCACGAACCAGCCGGGGATGCGGTGGAGCTCGGCCGCGAGGATCAGGATGGCCTGCACGATGAGCTTGTCGGCAAGCGGATCCAGGAACTTGCCGAGCACCGACTCGAGGCCGCGCTTGCGGGCCAGATACCCGTCGAGCCAGTCGGTGACGGCGGCCAGCGCAAAGAGCAGGCAGGCGCACAGGTTGCCGAGCGGCGTGTCGAGCAGGATGAGCAGCATCACGGGCGGGATGAGCGCGACGCGCGCCAGCGTGAGCAGGTTCGGGAGCTGGCGGATCTCCTCGCTGAGCGAGCGGCGGGGACGGCGTGGCTTGGAGGTCGGGGTCGGGGTCGTCATGGCCGCGGAGGCTAGCAGGAAGGGAGGGGGACGTGAACAAGACCGAGGTCGTGAGGGCGCTCGCCGAGCGCACGGGGGTCAGCGTGGCGGAGGCGGCGCGGTGCCTGGAGGCCTTGTTCGGGGCCGAGGAGGGCATCGTTCCGGCGGTGCTGGCGACCGGAGGCTCGGTAGCGCTGAGAGGGTTCGGGACGTTCGAGGCGCGGCGCTATCAGCCGCGGCTCTCGCGGAGCCCGCTGACCGGGGTCGTGACGCAGCTTCCGGCGCGGCGCGCGGTCGGGTTCCGGCCCGCCGCGGGGCTGCGCGCGCGCCTGCGTGAGGGCGGCTGAGGCCCGCTGAGGCCGGCTGAGGCCCGCTGAGGCCCGCTGGGGCCAGTCAGCCCCTTCGCATTCGGCCGGTGCTGGTGCTACCCTCGCGACCTCGTCATGTGCTGGCGCCGCCGGCGCGCGCACGTGGCTGTTTGGGGGGCCAGCCGATGGACATCGCGACGAATCGATCCCCGCGCCTCGCGTGCGCTGCCGCGTCCCTCGTGGGCGTCGCGGCCGGTGCCGCGTGTGGCGATTTCTTCAAGGACCAGTTCAGCGACCTCTCGTTCTCGGACCTCAGCTTCGAGATTCGGCCGGATACGTTCTTCGATCCGACCACCGGCAAGGGCGTCGGGGAGGCTTGCACCGACGGCGCGTTGCTGCCCGAGTGCCGCTACGGGCTGCGCTGCGTCGACAGCGCTTGCAAGGCGGTCGGGGACACGCAGGTCAATCGACCGTGCATCCTGACCGAGGAGTGCGCCGAGGGGAACTACTGCAGCTTCTTCGGGCTGTGTACGGCCGCCGGGACCAAGCCGGTCGGGGCGGGGTGCGGCACGAGTGCCGATTGCGCGCGCGGGCTCGTGTGCGAGAGCTTCGGGTTCTCGGGGTCGTGCGCGGCCGCCGGCCACGGGGATCTCGAGGCGCCGTGTACGGGTCTCAAGGAATGTCTCGCGGGCCTGTCCTGCGGCGAGAGCGGGGCCTGCGCGCCCGGCAGCCCGACCTTCGGGCTCAAGCTCTGGGCCGGCTCGACCTGTACGCCCGAGGACAAAGAAGGCCCCGCGCGCATCCACTTCGAGGTTCCGCGCGCCGAGATCCCGCAGCTCGATGACTCCGATTTCTTCCGCCTGCCGTTCCCGAACGACATCCGCATGAAGAACGGCACGGTCGATCTGACCGGTTTCCCGACGCCCGGCCCGGGGGTCGTCGGCTTCGATCCGGTGCGCCGCATCATGGACGCGGCCCAGAAGTTCCAGAAGGGGTTCTCGACCGAGCCGGCCATCATCTTCCGGCTCTCGCGCGGGTTTCAGCTCGGCTCGATCTGGGCCGCCGGGATCTCGGATCCGCCGCCTGGCGAGCCCACGATGTACTTCGTCAACATCACGCCCGCGAGCCCGCAATACCGATGGACGCCGGACTTCGGGTACTTCGTGACCGACGGCGGTTCGCACTACGTGTGCCCGCGCTACCTCGGGGTCCATGCCAGCTGGAACACGCCGCTCCTGCCGAAGACCACGTATGCGGTCATTCTGGCCAAGGGCATCAAAACGACCGATGGAACTGAGTTCGCGGCCGACGCGGACTTCACGGCGATGCTCGGGGCCTCCCGGCCGGAGAACGCCGACCTTGCGGTCGCCTGGGATAAGTACGCGATCCTGCGCTTGTTTCTGGCCGATCCGCAGTCCCCGGTGGCTGCCGATCGCGTCGTCGCGGCGACGGTGTTCACGACGCAGCCGGTCGACGATGTGCTCCCGAAAGTGCGCGAGGCGATCCAGGCGGGCGCGATGCCCGCCCCGGAGAACCTCACGCTGTGCGCGGCCGGGACCAAGTCGCCGTGCGACGATGGGCTCACCGGCGAGGCGCACGTGCGCGGGTGCTTCGGCGAGTCGGCGGAGGCGTTCGAGCTGCACTTCAAGCTCCCGCTGCCGATCGTGCAGAAGGGGACGCGCCCGTATCTGGCACCAGACTTGGGCGGCGACCTGGTGATCGATGCGGCGGGCAACGTGGCGCTGCAGGGGACCGAGGACGTGTGCGTCGCGCTGACGATCCCGAAGAAGGTGGCGATGCCGGCGAACGGCTGGCCGCTGGCGATCTATGGGCATGGGACGGGCGGCAGCTTCCGGTCGGCGGTCGACGATGCAGGGATCCCACTGGCCAATGTGACGCCCGAGGATGCGGTTGGCGGGCCCGCGGTGGGGATGGCGGTTCTCGGGTGGGACGGGCCGATGCACGGCGCGCGGCGCGGGGCGGACCTCGATCCGGAGGGGTTGTTCTACAACTTCGCGAACCCGCTGGCGGCGCGCGGGAACCACATCCAGGGCGCGGCCGACGTGTTCGCGCTCGTGCGCGCGCTGAGCGTCTTGAACCTCGCGGCGGGCGCGAGCCCGACCGGGGCTGCGATCAAGTTCGACACGAGCCGGTTCGCCTACGTCGGCCACAGCCAGGGGGCGACGACGGGACCGCTCGCGACGCCGTACGAGCCGGGGATCCGGGCCGTCGTATGGAGCGGGGCGGGCGCGGGTCTGGTGCTGTCGTTGCTCGCGAAGAAGAGCCCGGTCGACGCGCCGCGTGCGGTCGCGGTCGCGCTTCAGGAGATCGCCGACGGCGAGCCGGCCGAGCTGTCGGATCTGCACCCGGCGCTTGGGCTCATCCAGGGCGTGTTCGACTCGGTCGACCCGCTGAACCACGCGCGACTCCAGCTCGTCGAGCCGCGCCCCGGGATGCCGATTCAGCACGTCCTCTTGGTCGAGGGGATCGGCGATTCCTATACGCCCAATCGGACGGCCGAGACGTTCGCGCGCCTCCTGCGCGTGCAGCAGGCGCCGACGGTGGTCGCGGTGCTCGCGGGGCTCGGGACCGCCGAGGTGCCGGCCAAGGAGAACGTCCAGACGCCGCTCGGGCGGGCCACGGGCGTGCTCGTCCAGGGCGCACCCGACGGCTATGACGGGCACTTCGTGATGTTCCGGAATCAGGCCGTCAAGCGCCAGTATCGGCAATGGCTTGGCACGTTCGCGCGAGACGGTGTACCGGTGCTCATCGCACCGTGAGGGTCATATGATGGGGCAGCGATCGCGCGTTCGTGCCGGTGCCGTCGGGCGCTCGGCTGGTGGTCCCGTGCTGATGTTCGTGGCGCTCGCGACGCTCGCGCTGGCGGGCGCGTGTGGCGTGGTCGATGGCGGCCTCGAGCCGGTCACGAAGCTGCCGCCGCCCCCCACGCGCCCGGACACGGGCACGCCTGATGGGGGGGATACGATCGATGCGGGGGATACGACCGGCGACACCGATCCGAGCACGCCGACGCTCGCCGTCGTGGTCGCGGGTGGCACGACGGTCGATGGCGATTGGATGGCGGTCTCGTTCGAGGTCACGCACTTCGCGCTCGGGAGCGACGGCGCGATCGCGCTGGTGGTGACCTCGGCGGACGGCGCCACGCAGACGCAGACCGTCAGCGCGACGAGCGCCGTCGTGCGCCGTGTTCCCAGTGGCGCAGCCACGCTGCGCGCCGAGCTGCTCGACTCCACGGGAAAGGCGCTCGTGCCGCCGGTCGTGAGCGAGCTGGCGTTGACGGTCACGCGGGCCGCGCCGTCGCTCCAGTTCGTCGCGCCCAGCGAGGGGGCGGTCCTGCCGGGCGATGGCGCCGCGGTCGACGTACGGTTCACGACCGCCGACTTCACGCTTCTCGCCGCCAACACCGAGCCGACCGGGCCGCGCCAGGGGCGGATCCGCCTCGTCCTCGATGACTCGGAGGTCGGCGATTGGAGCGTTCTCGAGGGCACGGTCCGCGCCGGCGCGGGCCCCCACGTCTTGAAGGCGACGCTCGTCGACGAGGTGGGAACAGCGTGGCCCGATGCGATCGCGGCCTCCGTGGCGTTCACGGTCGAGGCGCCGCCGACCATCACGATCGAGGCGCCGACGGGCACGCGCGTTCTCGAGGGCACGCGCTTCACCGCCAAGATAGCGACCGAGCGCTTCGTGCTCGACGGGCAGAGCCTACCCGGCCACGGCACGTGGCGCGCGACGCTCGATGGCTCCGCGCACGCGAAGCTGGTCGGGGATCTGGCGACCTTCGAGGGACTTCCGGCCGGCAAGCACCACCTCGAGGTCGCGCTGCGCGGTGCCGACGATTCGCCGCTCGCGATAGAGGCCATCGCGTCCGTCGACTTCGAGAGCATCGTCCCAGCGCCGACGCTCGACTTCGTCCTGCCCGCCATCGCGTCGGTCAAAGAGGGCGCGGTCGGGATCGCCGTCATCCCGCACCACTTCACGTTCTCCGCGGTCGGGTTCACGGGCCTCGTGCGCCCGGCGACCGGCGGTTGGCGCCTCCGGGTCGACGATGTGTTGGTGAGCGACAAGCTCACGGCGACCGAGACGACGGTCGTCCTCACGGCCGGCCAGCACTTCTTGGAGGCCGAGCTGATCGACATGACCGGGGCGCCGCTCTCGCCCCCGGTGATCGCGACGCGCCTGTTGAACTGCCTACCGCGCGCGACCGGGGTGGCCATTCTGGCGCCGCTCGACGGTGCGACGGTGCCGCGCCGTTTCCCCGTCGCGGTCGCGCTCAGCGATTTCACGCTCTCGACCGACGTGCTCTCGCCCGACTCGCCGCCGGTTCCGGGGCGCGGACATTTCCATGCATTCTTGCGCAAGGATGGAACCGAATCGTTTGTGTACCAAGGATTTTTCGTCGGCGAGACGTTCCAGTTGGAGGTGCCCGAGCCCGGTGGCTACGACCTACGGATCGCGCTCCACTACGAGAACCACAGCCAGGTCATGCCCGCCGTCGAGGCGGCCGTGCACGTGACCGTCGACGCGACGCCGGGGATCCGGATCCTGCAGCCGCGTACCGGCGACGCCCTGCGCGCCGAGCCGTTTGCCGTCACGGTCGCCGTCGACAACTTCGAGCTGATCCCGCCCGGCGAAGTGTCCGATCTGCGTGGCCACTACCACCTCTTCATCGATGGCGATTACCAGGGGTTCTTCGCCGATCTCGCCACGATCCTCGACCCGCGCGCGGCGGTGCCGGCCGCCTTGGCGGCGGGTGCGCACGCCATCCGTGCGTTCCTCCATCGCAGCGATCACACGCCGGTCGACGGCGCGCGCGGCCACACCGTGAACGTCACGTACCTGCCGGTTCCGGACGTCGCGATCCTCGCGCCGGCCGACGGTGCGCGCGTGACGACGGCGCCGTTTGCGGTCGAGGCGCGGGCCTACGGACTCATCCTGTCGAACGCCGCCGGAGGCGCGAATGTGGCGGGTGAGGGGCACTTCCACGTGTTCGTCGACAGCGTCTATCAGGGGATCCAGACGACCCCGAATTTCACGGTGCAGATCCCCGAGGCGGGGCGCCACGTGCTCACCGTTTCGCTTCACCAGAACGATCACAGTCCCGTGCCGGACGCGCAGCCGGCGGTCGTGAGCGTCGAGGTCGATGCGGCCCCGCGCGTGGTGATCCGGGCGCCGGAGGACGGCGGCTTCGTCTACGGCGTGGAGGTGGATGCGTGGCTCGAGGGCGAGAACCTCGCGAGCGGGAGCGAGACCGAGCTGTGGGTGGACGACGTCCTCGTCTACCAGGGGCTGCCGGGGCTGGTGGCGTTGCCCGCGCTGGCCGATGGGGTGCACACGCTGTCGACGCTGGCGATCGATGCGACCGGCGAGCCGCTCATCGGATCGGTCCAGACGACGGTGTCCTTCGAGGTGCTCGATCTGACCGGCCCGACGGTCGCGTTCGTGCGCCCGACCTCGGGGAGCGTGGTGTCTGCGGGCACGGCGATCGTGATCGGCGTGACGGACTTCATGCTCGATGCGCATGCAGGCTGGTCGCCGGCGGTGCCCGGGGATGGGCTTTGGACGCTGGCCGTCGGCGACGTGCGCTACGGGCCGTTTGCGGGATCTGCGGCGACGGTTCCCGCGCTGCCGCCGGGCGTCACGACGCTGGTCGCCGAGCTGTGGCACCGCGATGGCTCGCCGGTGTGGCCGCCGGCGCGCGCCGAGCTCACGGTGAGCGTGGACGCGGCCCAGGGCATCGCGCTCGTGAGCCCGGCGGAGGGCGCGATGTGGTACGGCTCCGACGTGCGCGTGGCGGTCGCGACGACCGGGATCTCGCTCGCGAAGGGCTCGGGGGGATGGCTCGTGGTGCGCGTCGACGGTGCGCTTGCCGCGTACTTCTCGGATGCCGAGGGAGTCATCGGACCGTTCGCGCCGGGACAGCACGTGATCGATGTCGAGGCCGTGGATGCAGCGGGCAAGGCGTATGTGCCGCCGTTGACCGCGCGCGGCAGCTTCCGCTACGGCGGGGTCGCGGAGCCTGCCCTGACGGTGACGTCGCCGCCCGACGAGTCGACCGTCGGGGCGGGGAGCTTCGAGGTCGGGTTCGCATGGCAGGGCGTGAGACTCGAACCGGGGCTGTTGGGTGGCGTGTCGCAACCCGGCTTCGGTGCCGTCCTGGTGCTGGTCGATGGTCGGGTGAAGGCGATCGCGACCGCCTCGCCCGCGCTCGTGCGCGGGGTGTCGCCCGGTCTCCACGAGGTCGAGCTGGTGCTGGCGGGGGTCGACCTCGTACCGGTTTGGCCGCGGGTCGCCGATCGCGTGCGCGTCAAGGTGCTGGCCGGAGTGCCGTGAGCGGCGGCGGCGGCCTCATCGGCGCCGTCAGTCGAGGAGGCGCGTGGCCTTCTCGCCGCTCTGGAGGTTGCGTTCGATGCGCGACGCGAGGATCACGCCGATCTCGCCTCCGCGCTCGATCAGGCGCTCGCTCTGGCGGATCCCGCGTTGGATCAAGGAGTTAGGGCGCTTCGCGTGGTCGATGCCGGCTTTCCAGCGGCGCTCCATTTCAAGACCATCGATGAGGACTGTGGGGGTTCCGCGCAGCTCGAGGTCGCGCGCGAGTTCCAGATCCTGCGTGACCTTTCGGTCGAGGCGCTCATCTTCCCGATCGCGCTCGAAGCGCGCGAGGTCGAGGCCGCAGGCGGCGCCGATCGCCACGAGCTGCGCGTCGAACTCGCCCTCGGTGCCGCCGGTCCACGCGGCCTGCGCCCGGTAGAGCGCGTTGCCGAAGCACGTGTAGCTTCCCTGGCGATGCGCCGCGAGTGCGGCAATGGCGGCGCTGCGGGCATGAGTATGCATCGCTTCGAGCGGGAACTGGCGATACTGGATTTGGAGCATGCTCCCGTAGTGCAGCAGCAGCGGCTCGAGGAGATCGGGCAGCTGACGGCATGCGGGGCATTGGAAGTCCGAGAAGACCGTGACGACGACCAGCGGGTTCCTGGCGCCGCTCGCCGGCGTCGTGACCGCGTCGGCTGCCACGACGGCCGGGTCGTCCGTGCCGGCGATGGCCGCGCGTGTCGTCGAAGACTCGCGGACTTCGTTCTGGCGCCAGGCGCTGTCGCTGCAGGCGCTCATGAGGAGGCCCACGAGGAGAGCAGAAAACGCGGTCGATCGAGAGCGGCGCGAGGCGTCGAAGTCAAAGGGCTGCATCGCCACCCTCTACGCAAAGGGCCTCGGGGTCGCAACGCGTTTCGTGTCGGCGAGGGCTCGAGCGCGCTCTCCGGCGCTTGACAGCCCGACGGCGAGGAGGCATCGGGAACGCTCTATCGGGGCAAGGAGCGGGCGTGTTCAAGAAGG
>SXGT01175427.1_pt1 | contig 14788 bp, 10 predicted proteins | sample 3176221 | NCBI WGS metagenome assembly SXGT01 (sample SAMN11356862, study PRJNA531348) | freshwater metagenome | isolation source: freshwater sample F1-120 | place: China: Fuxian Lake, Yuxi | collected 2017-12-25
GGGGCTGTCCGTTGCCCCGATCAAAATGGAGGGTTACCTGAACATCGATTCGGGCACCCTCAACCCATTCCGCCATGGCGAGGTGTTCGTGCTCGATGACGGCATGGAGACCGACATGGATCTGGGCACCTACGAGCGGATCCTGCAGCAGGATCTCTCGCGGCGAAACTTCATCACCGCCGGTCAGATCTACACCGAGATTCTGGAGCGCGAACGGCGTGGCGGATTCCTCGGCCGCGATGTGCAGATGATTCCTCATGTCACCGGGGCTGTGAAGACCCGGCTGCGCGAACTGGCCATGACCGGGGCCAAGGGCAAGCCCTGCGATGTGGTCTTCGTCGAAGTCGGCGGCACCGCCGGCGACTACGAGAACGGCTTCTACATCGAGGCGCTGCGCGAGTTGGCTTTCGAAGAGGGGCCCGGTTCGACCTGCTTTGTGGCCCTGACATATGTGCTGGAACCGACCATCCTCGGCGAGCAGAAATCCAAAGCGGCCCAACTGGGCATCAAGCGGCTGATGGAGGCCGGAATCCAGCCTCATCTGGTGGCCTGCCGCGCCCACAATCCGGTGACCACCAAGGTCATGGAAAAGATCGCCATGTTCTCCAATGTGCCGCTGAAGCGAGTCTTCAGCCTGCACGACCGCGATTCGATCTACACCATTCCCGATGCCATGCGCGGCGCCGGACTGGATCGCGAGATCCTCTCCATGCTGGCGCTGCATGAACGCGTCGACGCCGCCCATGAAGACCGCGCCCGCGATGCTTGGAGCACATTTAGCCGCCGCTTGGCCGAGCCGCGCACTCGCAAGGTCACCATCGGCATCACCGGTAAGTATGCCGCGTTGCGCGATGCCTACGCCTCCATCGACAAAGCGGTCGAACACTGCGCCATCGCGCTGGGCACCGAAGTCGATCTGCGCTGGATGGACACCAGCGAGATCGACACCGCCGCGCAGGCGGAGTCGCTGCTGAGCCAGGTCGATGGCGTGATCGTGCCCGGGGGATTCGGGACCCGCGGGGTGGAGGGCAAGTTGCGCTGCGTAGAGTTCGCCCGAACCCACAAGGTGCCGTTCCTGGGAATCTGCCTCGGGTTCCAGATGGCGGTCATCGAGTACGCCCGCAATGTGCTCGGCTGGACCGACGCCAACTCCACCGAGTTCGCCCGCGAAGGCACGCACCCGGTCATCAGCGAACTTCCTGACCAGAAGCGCCTCGAGGGGATCATGGGTGGCACCATGCGTCTGGGCGCTCAGGATGTCACTCTGGAGTCGGGCAGTTTTGCCTCATTCCTCTGGGGCGGTCGACTGGCAATCCGCGAGCGATTCCGCCACCGCTACGAAGTTGATCCGCAGTTCATTGCCCAGCTCACCGCAGCGGAGTTGCGCTTCAGCGGCCGACATCCCAAACAGCCGATCATGCAGGTGCTGGAGCTGCCCCTGAGCATCCATCCATGCTTCATTGCCGGTCAGTTCCACCCCGAACTCACCAGTCGGCCGCTGGCGCCGCAGCCGTTCTTCATGGGACTGGTCGCCGCCGCGATCGCCCGAAGAAGCCCGGAGTTTGCGCCCACAGATCTCGGTCGACGCTGGCTTCGGCAGGCGGCGTCGGCGACGCGAACCACAGCGCAATCGTGAGTGCCCCATCGGTACGCCGGGCGCTACAATCCCGCCCCTTCGGCGATGTAGCTCAGCTGGCTAGAGCGAGGGATTCATAAACCCTAGGTCGGCGGTTCGAGCCCGCCCATCGCCATTTCCCCCGCGCGTGGTCTCTCCCCTACAAGGAGCAGGCCAACCAGCGCCACCCCCGCCGCCAGGGCCAGCAAGGCCGCTGGCCCCCACCAACCGAATCGAGCTGCGGCCGACAGCATCACCAGCGGTCCGAGGCCACCCACTACGGCGAATGCACCGTCGTAGGCCACTGCCAGCCCGGAGACTCGCACCGCTGGCGCGAACATTGCCGGGAGCAATCCGAGGTATGCGCCGATGAATAACCCGGCCAGTGCACCCAACGCAACAGCGGCCCCCGGGCCAACCTGCTCCATCAGCGCGTAGCCCGGGATTGCCGCCAACATGACGGCGATACAGAGCACCACGCAAACACGGCGCGCCCCGAACCGATCGCCCAGCCAACCGGCGCAGATGTAGAGAACCGAGCCCACGCTGGCCGAAACCAGCGCGATCGATTCGGCTCGGGCCAGCGGAATCTTGAGCACCTGCACCAGGTAACTGGGCAGCGCCAGATACAGCGCCGCCACCACCCAGGCGTGCAGGGCACACATGCACCAGCCGGCCACAACCTGCTGCGGCGCCTGGCGAATCAGAGTCTTCAGCGGCAGCCGCTCAACGCCGCCCGCCGCGTGCAGGCGCGTGAACTCCGCCGTCTCACCCACATGACGCCGAACGAAGTACGCCACCACGCCGACCACGCTGCCGAACAGGAACGCCAGCCGCCAGGCCCAGTCCAGTGCCTCTTCGCTGCCAAAGGCGCGCTCGATGGCCAGCGCCACGCCCTGCCCGAGCAACATTCCGGAGTTGACACCGGCCAGCAGCGTGGCAGTCACCAGCCCGCGGCGCCGCTGGCCCGCGTGCTCACTGAGCCAGCACAGCGACGAGGGAATCTCACCACCCAGCGCCATCCCCTGCAGCAGTCGCAACGCCACCAGCAATACCGGCGCCATCAGACCAAGGGTGGCGTAGCCCGGCAGCAGCCCGATGAGCAGCGTGCTGGCGGCCATCCCCAGCACGGTGTGTGAAAACACATACGCCCGGCCACGGCGATCCCCGACATGCGCCCAGAGAATCCCGCCGATGGGCCGCGCCAGATACCCCACAGCAAACACCGCGAATGCCTTCAGCGTGGCTCCGGTAGAGCCTGTCTCGTCGGGGAAGAATGTTGCCCCGATGTGCGGGGCAAACACGGCAAAGATGACGAAGTCGTAGAACTCGAACACCCCGCCGAGAGCCGAGATTGCCGTGGTGCGCAGCAGGCTGGCGGAAGCAACCGGAGCGGCGGCGGTGCGGCTGAGATTTGAGTTCACCGTCAGGAGTCTAACGCTCGGAACCAGGCAAACGCCCGACGCGCGACTCGAACGCGCGACCTCCAGTTTAGGAAACCGGTGCTCTATCCAACTGAGCTAGTCGGGCGGCGGAACCCGAATCAATGGCCTGAGTCGGTGTCGGGCGGATACCTGCCCGGTCCTGCCTTGTCGGCTCGCGCCTGGAGGAAGTAGGCGACGCACCAGCCGCCGAGGAAGAGCAGCCAGAGGACATTGGCGATGAGGACTTGCTGAGCGCCCATGAGGCAGGTTCTCCGAGGTGACATGAACTATAGTACGGTCGATTCCGCCGTGCCCGAGGACACGGCCGCCTGCATTCCGGTGGAGTCGCGCCGAATGCCACACCTTAAGACTGCTGCTAGAGGCGTCGCGATCACGATGGTGGGAGCCCTCGTTGCCCGGGCGCTCTCCTTCGGCTCGCAGATTGTCGTGGGCGTGTACCTGTCTGAAGCGGACCTTGGCGTCTTCGCCACCGCTCTGGGCATCCTGGGTGTCACCGGGCTTCTGCGGGCTGGCGGTACTCACTTCTACCTGGGCACCATGCCCTCCTCGGACTACGAGCGCGAGGCTGGACCATTCTTCTGGTTCGGACTGCTCTGCTGCACCATCGGCGCCGTCGCCACATGGGCCGTCGCCCTGCCAGCCCAGTCGTGGTACGGCGAAGCCGCACTGGGGCCGACCCTGTTCATTCTCGGCCTGCAACTCCTGTTCAACGCGATCGGCCAACACGCCCGCGCCCGCATGCTCAGCGACATGCGATTCAAGGGGTTAACCCTCCTGGACACCGCTCTGGCAGTAGTGCGTCTGGTCGCCACTTGGTTCCTAGCCGCCAATGCCTGGGGACCGCTGGCGCTGGCCATTCCGGTCTGCCTTTCCACAATGGTTGAAACCGCCTGCTGCCTATCTTTCAGCGGCATCCGTCCAGCCGCCTTCGGCTGTTCGCGTGAGGGGTTCAACGCGGTGCTGCCCAAGATGCGCTGGATCGTGCTCCTGGGGGTGCTCTCGACCATCACACTCCAAGGCGACTACCTCATCGGCTCGCTGCTCATCGGCGCCAGTTCACTGGGCCTCTACTTCTTCGCCTATCAACTGGCCAGCCAGCCAGCCATGCTGATGGTGGTGAACCTGCAGAGCGTCTTTGCACCGACCATCTCGCGTCTGCGCGGCGATCGAACCCGCGAGCGACTGGCGATGGCTGGCGCGTTCCAAGGCAGCATGCTGTTCGTGCCCACAATCGGCATGGGGATGGCGGCGATGTTCCCGCCCACCGAGCAATTCATCTGGGGAGGGAAATGGGCCGGGGCAAAGCTGCCGATTTACCTGCTGACAGTCGGGCTCAGTTACGCCACCTGTCTGGCAGTGCTGACTGGCCCGCTCATGGGGCTGCGCGAGTTCCGTCGGGTGGCGCTGCTAGATGCCTGGCGCGCCGGAAGCGTGCTGGCCGGGGCGGCGCTTGGCGGGCTGATTGCCTGGCGGTTCAAGCTGGACAATGTCTCCGGGGCGATCGCTCTGGCCGCCGGAGTCGGACTCACCACTGGACTGGTCTGTGCCAATCGGATGCAGGTGACCATGCGCGAGTTCGGATTTCCCATTCGCGAGACGATTCACGACCTGCTCTTCGCGCCGACTCTGGCGGTGCTGGCCGCCATCGCCGCTGACGCGGTGTCGGCCAGTCTGCTGACCGAGATTCTGGCTCCCGGCACGAACGCCCGCCTAGTTGCTCTATGTGACATGGTGCTGACCGGCATCTTGTATGTCTCGCTCTCGATAGCCGCGGCCCGCTTGGCGGCGACCCCGACCATCATCGCCACCATCGAGGCGCTGCCAGATGGTGTCCGGCCGCTGGCCCGTCGCCTACTCTTCCTGTAGAGGCGAGTTGCGGCCCTCGTCGGGCGCCGAAACAAACCATGAGACGCGCACGGACGACCACTCTCGCCGCAGCACTCGCTGCCCTGCCGCCGATTGCCGTCTGGAACCCGGCCACGCCGCAACGATTGGTTGATGCAGTCCGCGTTGAGCCATCGATGGATGCCACCCGGGTCGCGTTCGATCTGCACGGACTCCCACCCGGATTGCGGGCGGTGGAAATCAGCGGTCTGGGGGCTGAACTTGTCGGCGATCCGCGTGACCGCTGCCTGGCGCCCAACGGGGAACTAGGGCCATACCCAAGTCCGTGGCTGACGCACGGTTCAGCCGCGGCGGCGGCGCAAGTTGGCTCGTTCCTGCGCGCCCTGAGCGCCACCGGCGAGCGAGTTGATCTGATTCTGGTCGATCCCAGGCGCACTCTGAGCGCCGAGTCACTGGGCGAGTCCGCCCCGCAGGTGTGGGCGGCAATCGCCGCGGACCGGCGTTTCGCCCCGTGGGCCCAGCCGCTGGGCATCAAGAGTCTGACCAACATGCACCCGGGCACCACCGATTGGATTCGCTGGCAGTATGCCATCGGCGGGGTGTTCGATGCCGCCGCCGCGGCGGCGTTCACCGCGCCCGCGCGGGCCAACCTGCCCGAGGCGAAGTGCTCGATCGCCGGCAGTTACTCAATCGCCCCAGAGCGGGCTTCGATTCACTGGAATCCATCTCCCGAAGTGCGCACTCGTGGGGCCAACTTGGCCGAGGCGTCGCCGATTCACGACGGTTGGATCTCACCGGCGGCGGAGGTTTGGCAAGGGGCCGGTCTCGGGCCAGCGGGCGGTTCGGCTTTCGACGCCTTTCGCAAGGAAGTTCATCGGGCCCGCTCCATGCGGCTGAGTGAGAAAGCGCCGAACCGGCCATGGTTTCGCGGCGACACAGTTCCGGCCGATCTGGCTTCTCCGTTTACCAACTCTCCACTGCAGAGTGAACTGGTGCGCCACCTGCTGTTGATGGGATGCCCCGGGGCTTGCATCGTTGGCGACGGCGGCTGGCGCGAGGCGCTGCTGACAGCAGCGGTGGAACTCAATGACCACGCCGCGCTCTCAGGCGAATGGCTGGAGACTCCGGCACCGCTCTGGACTGACCGAGTGGTTGTCACCGGGGCGCGAACCGCCACGAGGCAGATCTGGCGAATCGCGGCGATTGATGGCATCACCCGGGTGCAGGTCCTCATCAACGCGCAACCGCGGACGGTTGAGATCGCTCCCGGCCAGACCGGCGCCTGGCTGGTGCTCGGGATATCGCAGGTACTCGGCCGGGTTGAATCCGGCGCGATCCAGTTCGCGGCATTTGAGGCTGCGCCCACATTGCCCCGGGTGATCACTCGCGCCAACGCCTTCCTCTCCACTGACTTCGCCCACCGATTGCACGAGTTGGGTGTCTCCACCGATTGTCTGGAGATCTACCCACAGAACCCGCCGGTAGGTGATGACGATGGCGACCCGCATCGGCTGGCGGCTGCTGCGCCGGGTGGGGCTGGCACCGAGCAATCCAAACTCGATTTCGACGGCTGGAACCTGACCCACTTCCCACGCAAGGCGTATGGGTGGGGCCCGACCGCCGTCAGTGGCGGCGATAGCGGACACCTCTCCGAGTGGGTGGATGCCTCACCGGTGCTGGAGGTCATCCAGAATCCAAGCGCCTTCGATGGACTCATCGATGTGGACTACGAGGGTTGGTGCGCCGAGTGGCGCGCCGCTGATCCGCGGGGAATGACCCCGGGAGATCGCCACCTGATGCAGAGCTTCGCCCCGGCGCTGAGTTCGCTCCGCAACCACTATCCTCAGGCCCGAGTCGCTTTCTATGGACTCCCTGAGGGTTGGTGGTCACCCAATCCGGCCGGACCGGGAATCATGGCCGCCCTCAGCGACAGTCCGGTGCTGCTAGGCGACTCGGCGGTTCCCTTGCCCCGCGGCGGTGGCGGCGCCGATGCCTTCCGCATGACTCGCCGACAGATGGACGCCGCCCTAGCCCGAGTCGATGACCCGGAGTTCGTGGCGTTCGTCGCCGAGCATATTGATGTGCTCACGCCCAGCGCCTACATGCGTTCGCAGGACGATGGCCGTCCCGGCTGGCCGGGAACAGAGTTGGTCGGGGCGAGCACTGAGGCAGAGCGCGCCGCAGCGGCGCAAATCGGGGCGCGAACCGCCCCGCCAGGAAAGGATTTGGAGGCGTGGAATCGAAATGTGTACCGCGGAGTGCTTGGGACACTCGGTACGCGATCCATAGCGCTCTTCACCGATCCAACCGCCCCTTCGCTCGGCGCGCACTCCAGCAATTACTGGCGGACCCGCTTTGAGGTCCAGGTCTGCCGAAGACTGCAGGCCAATGTGCAGAAGCTCAGCGGACGGCGCCTGCCCATCTACCCGGTGGTCGGCTGGCACAATCCCACCGGACTACAGAGCGAGACCACTGTCTTGCCGCCGTTCTCCGTTGCCGAGTTCCGCGAGGGCTCGCTGCAGGCCGCAGCCGATGCCGGGGCCGACGGCGTTTACATCTGGGACTGGTACCTGCCGCTGGCGATGGAGTGGATGGTTGCCAACCGCACTCTAGACAGCCAGGGAGCCATCAACCTGCTGGCGCAGCGCGCCATGGTTCGCGCCCAACTCAAGACCGCCGATCTGGATCGACTCCCTGATGGTTCGCCGCTGCTGCCCGCCACTGATTCGGCACGAAGCAATCTGGCCTGGTCGGACCTGAAACTTCTCTCCGAGGTGGGCCGTCGGCTGGAACAGGCCCGACTCCCGTACTACCAGGCGGCGGTCGAAGTGTTCCCGAGTATCACCAAGTGACCTCGCCGAAGCTCAACATCGTCCTGCATCAGCCGCAGATCCCCAACAACACCGGCAACATCGGCCGCACGGCCATGGCTACCGGCTGCCGACTCCATGTCATTCATCCGATCGGATTCCAGATGGACGAGAAAGCGCGGCGGCGGGCCGGGCTGGACTACTGGGAGCATGTGGATTGCCGAGAGCACGCCGACTGGGCGAGTTTCATGCAGGTCGAGTCTCCGCGCCGGGTCTGGTGCTTCACGACGCAGGCGGCGCGGCCGCACTGGGAGGCCGAGTTTCAAGCGGGGGACTACCTGCTGTTCGGGCAGGAAAACGGCGGACTTCCGGCCGAGGTTCACGCCGAAATCCGCGACCGCTTCGGCGAGGCGGCCAGCCTGCGGCTACCAATGGTTGCCCACCCGGCGGCGCGCAGCCTGAATCTGGCCACAGTGGTCGCCGTGGCGGTGTACGAGGGGCTGCGCCAGTTCGCCCAACGCCCAGTACGGTGAACCTGACGCGCTCGGGCGTCCGTATACTCGGGCTGGAGCCGCGCCTTGGCGCGGAAATCGAATGCCCAGAGCGATGCCTCACTCCCGCCGCGGTTTCACCCTGACCGAACTCCTTGTGGCAATCGGGATCATCGTGCTCCTGATTGGCTTGCTCTTGCCTGCCATCGGCAAGGCGGTACAGCGCGCCAAGGTCACTCAGACCCAAGGCACCATGCAGGAATTCTCCAAGGCCTGCGATGCCTTCTTTCAGGAGTTTGGCTACTACCCCGGGATCGTTCCCGAAGACATCTACGCCGCCACACCAGTGCCACCGCTTTCCGGGACCGAGTGCGCGCTGCTTCACCTGATGGGTGGCGGTGTCCGGCAGGATGACCCGATGTACCCCTCGCTCACCACTGGCTGGAGCGTGCTCAACTTCGGCGCAGCACCCAACACTTTCAGCATCAAAGTGAATCAGGACGAGATCGGCAAGGGACCGCGAGTCAATGGCAAGCAGTACCCGACCTTCTATACCCCCAAGCCAGCGGAGCTCGGCGCGGTGCTTGGACAGGTCGGTGAGACCGCCACCCTGCCGGACCTAAAGGATGCCTGGGGCCAGCCGATCATCTATCTGCGTTCGATGCGCTCCTCCGGGCCGCTGGTCGGCATTCCTAGCGCCACGGTGTTGCCACAGTTCACCCGGACTCAGGGGGCGCCGTACCTGCAGAGCACATCGCTGGGCGATTTCTCCCGCAACCAATTGACTGAGAGCATCCTGAATGTTGCCAATGGACTCACCGGCGCCGACTCCGACTCGACGCTGGGGCTCAATGCTCCCGATCGAACTCTTGGGCAGATCCTGCGCAACCCTTCGCTGGGAGTGAAGACCATTCCCTGCACTACCGGCACCGCTCGCGGCCGTTACGCCGTTATGAGCGCTGGCCCGGATGGCATCTTCTATGCTCGCAAGGACGGCCCGGGAACGGACACCGTGCCGGTCCTCAACATAGTCACCGGAACCTACGGCGATCCGAAGGTGGTTGCCGAGTACGACGATGTGCAGGTTTTTGGCGGCGGCTGACTTCCGCATCGCGAGGGGATGAATCAAGCAAAGCGGGCCAGCCCGAAGGCTGGCCCGCGTGTTGAACCGGGTTGAACTGCGCCTCAGGCCGGGTTCTTGGCTGGCGGAGCAGTCTTGTCATCATCGAACTGAAACGGGACACCCGAGGGGGCCTGCTTCGGTGGGGACTTGGCATCGGCGGGCTTACGGTCGCCACCCTTGGCGCCCGCGCCGTCCTTGCCGTCGGGCCGAGCCCTGCCGCGCTCGTTCATGCCCTTGCGCATCTCAGCGACCTTGGCTTCGAACTTGGTCTTGGTCTCGGAGCTCATCAGTGCGAAGACTTCCTTCTGCACCTTGTCAAGACTCGGCGCGGTGGCGCGCAACTCATCCATCTTCTGGACCAGCTCGGGAGTCGGCTTGGTGCCGCCCTCGCGGGCCGCCTTGAACTGCTCCTCGAGCGCCTTGATGTCATCGGCGTGTTCTGTCTTCCAAGTTTGCATCGACTCCTCGAACCCCTTGACCGACGCTTCGATCTTGGTCCAGTTATCCGGCGAAATGTCAGCCTGCACCGACTTCAACGCCTCGCGCATGATGCGGCCCTGGGCCATGGCATTCATCGGCCCGCCAGCGCCACGGCCACCCTTCATGCGGTCGCCAAACTTGCCATCGCCTTCGAGGGCACCATCGGGCACCTTGGGTCCCTTGAGGGCGCCGCGATCGCCACCCTTACCGCGCTTGGGCGGGGAGGCCGGATCGCCGTCGGCTGGCGGCGCCTTCTGCATCTGATCGTCGCCATCGGGGGGCGTCTTCATGGTGTCGTCGGCCAGCGCCGCTGGCGCCAACACGGCGACGAAGCACAACACTGGAATGGTGAGTCGATTGAACATGTAAGTCTCCTTGGAGCCTTGCGGCAGTTGTTGAGGATACTTCGCCGATTCCCAGTTCCGCGGGACAGAAATCCTCCACCTACGATTGGGGAGATGACCCTCACCGATGCCGACCTGATGACTGCCCTGCGAACGGTCCCCGACCCCGACCTCGGGAAGGATTTGGTTTCGCTGGGAATGGTCAAGTCGGCGGCGTGGGCCGGTGAAACCGCCCGCATCCATGTGGAGCTGACCACTCCAGCGTGCCCGATGAAGGACAAGATCCGCAACGACATCATCAGTGCGGTTCGCCGCTTGGGCGGTGCCACTTCGGTGCCGGTAGAGGTGGAGTTTTCCGCGCGAGTTCGGGCCGCGGCCGGTGCCGAGCGTCCGGGAGCTCTGGCGCAAGTTGCTCATGTAATCGCCGTGGGTGCTGGCAAGGGTGGGGTGGGCAAGAGCACCGTCGCCGTGGGACTGGCGCTAGGTCTGGCGCGCATGGGCGCGAAAGTCGGCCTCCTCGACGGCGACATCTACGGCCCGAGCATGCCAACCATGCTTGGACTGCACGACCGTGAAGCGGCGCTGGGCCCGGGGACATTCATTCCATATGAAGTGCATGGAGTAAGAACCATGTCGATCGGCGGGTTGGTCGATCCCGAGAAGGCGGTGATCTGGCGCGGGCCGATGCTGCAGTCAGCGTTCAAGCAGATCGCCGGGCAGACGGAATGGGGAACGCTTGATTATCTGGTGGTCGACCTGCCACCGGGGACCGGGGATATTCCTCTCACCCTCTCGCAGATGCTGCCCTTGAGCGGCGCGGTGATCGTCTGCACTCCGCAGCGGGTGGCGCAGGACGATGCCCGCCGCGCGGTGCGCATGTTCCAGAAGTTGTCCGTGGAAATCGTCGGCGTGGTCGAGAACATGTCGTACTTCGTGGGCGACGATTGCAAGACCTATGACCTCTTTGGCCGTGGCGGCGCCCAGACGATGGCCGCCGAAATGGGCCTGCCGTTCCTAGGCGAGTTGCCCATCACCACCGGAATTCGCCAAGCGCTGGACTCCGGCCGACCGCTGGATATGTGGAGCGACGCGGCGCTGGGGGCCTCGCTGGATGGCATCTGCCGCAGCATCGCCGCCCAGATATCGGTGATCGCACTGGGCACTTCCCGGCCCACGCTCACGGTGCACTAGCCTCATCGCATGTGCGGACTGGGAGGATTTCTCGACCGATCCGGGCTCGTGGGAGATCCGACGGGGTGCCTTGAAGCCACCGCCCGCGCCCTGCGCCACCGCGGCCCGGATGATCACGGCATCTGGTTCGATCCGGCGCTGCATGTCGGGCTGGCCCACGCCCGTCTGGAGATCGTCGGCTTGGGCCACTGCGGCAAGCAGCCCATGCACTCAGCCAGCGGGCGCTTCGTCATTGCCTACAACGGCGAGATCTACAACGCCCGCGAGTTGGCTGCGGCGGGGCGAGCGCGCGGTGCGCCCGAACCGCGTGGCAGTTCGGATACCGAATCACTGCTGCTGGCTATCGAATCCTGCGGATTGCAGCCGGCCGTGCGCATGGCCCGCGGGCAGTTCGCCTTCGCGCTGGTCGATACTTCGAGGCGGGAGTTGCATTTGGTCCGCGACCACTTCGGAGTCAAGCCTCTGTTGTGGAGTCGGCGATCGGGTGTAGTGACCTTCGCCAGCGAATTGGGCGGCCTGCCAAGACTCGATGGAGTCAGTCGATCCATCAACCACGAAGCCCTTGATGAATTGCTGCGGTTCGGCGTAGTCGGTGGCAACCAGACCATCATGGCGGGTGTCGAGCGGGTTCCCCCGGCGACCATCCTCTCGTTCACCCTCGACACCGAGGCCGAACCTACCGCGCGCCGCTACTGGACTGCCCCCGAGGCGAGCGATGTTTTCGCCAAGCCCCCCGAGATTCGTGAAACCTTGGCAGCAGTACGGGGCCTCATTGATCAAGCGGTGGCTGAGGCGATGGCCGCAGAAGTCGAAGTCGGCGTCTTTCTCTCTGGCGGGCTCGACTCGGCCGCCGTTGCGGAAGCGGCCATGCGCGCCTCGCGGGGAGCACTGCGCACCTTCACCGTGCGGCTGCCAGGAGCCAAGTTGGACGAGTCGACCGCAGCCGCCGCGACCGCCCGCGCGTTGGGGACCAGTCACAGCGAGTGCGTTGTGTCGCCCGAGTCGCTGCAGATGAGCCTCGAGTCGGTGGCAACGCTCGCCGGCGAACCCTTCGGCGATTCTTCGCTGCTGGCCACTCTGGCGCTCTCGCGGGCCGTGCAGGGCCAAGTGAAGTGCGTCCTAACCGGCGACGGCGGCGATGAGATCTTCGGCGGGTACCGCCGGCACCGGGCGATCGCTGCCCTGTTTGGCGGTAGTGAACTGCGGCGGGGCGGCACGAAGTTGATGCGCCTGCTCGGAATCTCTGCCGGGGCAGCCGCCTTGGCCCGGTCCCGGCCCAAGTTGGTTCGCGCCCTTCGCGCCTGCAATGCACTCGAACTCCACGCCGCCATGCTCTCACCCTTCGATGGCGAGCGACTGGCTCGCGGTGTCAGCCCCCTCACCTCGCCGTGGATCGCGCAAGCTGTCCCCGACCCTGACGCGGTGCGCAGCGCCATGCGCACCGACCTGAACGGCTATCTGATTGATGACTGCCTGACCAAAGTCGACCGCGGCACGATGGCTGCCTCACTGGAGGCGCGACCGGCCTTGCTCGATCACCGATTAGTCGAGTATTGCCTGCGGCTGCCGGGCTACTTTCACTCCAATGGAACCTCCGGCAAGCGCCTGCTGCGCCGGGTCCTCGTCGGCCATGTCCCCTCGGCAACCATCACCCGCAGCAAGACCGGATTCGCCCTGCCAATCGCCGATTGGCTGCGGGGGCTCTGGCGGCCGTGGGCCGAGTCTCTGCTGTCGGAGTCGGCGCTGTGCGCAGGTGGCTACCTGGAGCCAGCCCCCTACCGAAGACTTTGGGAACAACACCTTGCCGAAACGCACGACCACTCGGCAGCGCTCTGGCCCGCGTTGATGTTCGAGCAGTGGCGGCTCAGCACTCGGCTCTGAGTTTTCGCAAGGCGCTCACCAGCGCCGCGATGTGCTCCGCCCCGTGCGCCGCGCTCAGCTGCACCCGCAATCTGGCGTGACCCTCGGGTACCACCGGGAACCCGAAGCCAATCACAAACACCCCCAATTGCAGCAGCCGCTTGGACATGGCGATCGCCCTCGCAGTCTCACCAACAATGATCGGACAGATAGCCGTGGTGCTCTCGAGCACCGTGAATCCGGCTTCCCGAATCCCCGCGCGCGCCGCCTCAACATTGGCGCGCAGCCGCGCCACCCGCTCTGGCTCGCGCATGAGCACTTCCACAGCCTTCTCGGCGCTGCAGGCCACCGTGGCTGGCAGGGCATTGGAAAACAGAGTCGGCCGCCCACGCTGCAAAAGCAACTCGATGCCGGTGCGACTGCCGGTCACAAACCCACCAGCCGCCCCACCGAGTGCCTTGCCCAGGGTTCCGGTGATGTAGTCGATGCTCGATGCTGGCATCCCCCAGTGCTCGTGCGTGCCGCGACCGGTGGCGCCCATCACCCCAGTGCCGTGCGAATCGTCCACCACCAAGAGGGCACCAAACTCGTCACACAGCCGCCGCATGGCTGGCAGGTCGGCGATGTCGCCCTCCATACTGAAGACGCCATCCGTCACCACCCAGATCGCGCCGGTCAGGAGCGGGTTGGCCCGCGCCTCGGCCAGCCTGCTGCGCAGCGCCGCCAAATCGTTATGTTTGTAGACCGTCTTCAGCAGCCCCTTCTTGATCACCGCCGCCAAGCGGATGGCATCAATGATCGAAGCATGGTTGAGTTCATCCGAGATGATGATGTCCCCAGCATCGCAAAGCGTCGGGAAAATGGCCTCGTTGGCGTTCCAGCAACTGGTGAAGGTGTAGGCCGACTCGGTGCCATAGAACTCGGCCAGACGGCGCTCCAGCGCGCCGTGGCACTCAAGTGTGCCGCAGATGAACCGCACGCTGGCGGTACCCGCGCCGTAGCGCCGCAGCCCGGCCACCCCGGCCTCTATCACCTCGGGATGATTGGCCAGCCCCAGATAGTTGTTGGAGCAGAAGCAAGCCACTTCGCCCAGACCACGGATCCGTACCGTGGCATCCATCGGCCCTTCCAGTGACTGGAGAATCTTGAGTTGCCCGCCCTGCTCGAGACCGGCGATGGTCTGGGCTGCCCGGCTGCCGAATGACGAAACTGCCGCAGTGGTCATTTCGGCGAGGATACCGCGTAGCGCGCCCGAATCCGCGGCACCAGATACTGCTTGAGCGCCGAACTAGCGGAGTGGCCCGGCTTCCAGCCCCAGTCAGTGCGGGCGGCGCTGTCTTCGATTCCCTCGGGCCAGCTGTCGACGATTGCCTGCCGCCGCTCATCCACCTCGAAGGAAATCTTGGCCCCCTTGAACTCGCGCCGCACCATGTCGGCGAACTCGCCAGCACTCGGGGCGAAACTGCTGATGTTGTAGACAATCCGAGTGAGCGACTCCTTGGGCGCGCTCATCAGGCTGAGCGCCGCGCCAACGGCCTCGGGCATGGTCATGAATGGGATGCGGGCATCTTCGCGCACGAAGCA
>SXGT01013200.1_pt1 | contig 14787 bp, 15 predicted proteins | sample 3176221 | NCBI WGS metagenome assembly SXGT01 (sample SAMN11356862, study PRJNA531348) | freshwater metagenome | isolation source: freshwater sample F1-120 | place: China: Fuxian Lake, Yuxi | collected 2017-12-25
GGCGGTTGACCTGCTTGCCGGCCTCGCCGGTCTGGGCGGTCACCAGGGTGTTGCCCAGCATTTCCTTGGCGTGGGCGACCACTTCCTCGATGGATTTGGCCAGGCGCACGCCGCCCTTGGCGTCCGGGCCCAGTTCCTTGAACTAGCCCTAGCCGCGCCCGCCGGCGAGGAACAGGGACTTCACGACATACAGCGGGCCAGGCAGTTGCTTCGCGGCGGCTTCGGCCTCGTCCACCGAGGTGATGGCGACGCCCGACGCGACGGGAGCGCCGAAGCCCTTCAGAACCTGTTTGGCCTGGTATTCGTGAATGTTCATGGAGAGGGACCGCTGTCGTGGGAAGGAAGGTTGAGGCGCTTATAAAGGCCGCCCCTTCGCAGGCGCAACAGGCGATCCCCTCCGATCAGTCCACCCAGTCGCGCTTGAGGGTGCGCGAGGCCGCGATCAGCAACACCGAAGCCAGCAGGTAGAAGCCCATGCCGGTGTAGATGGCCCAGCGCAGGCTCTCCTCGCCGAAGCGGGGCGCCAGCAGGTCGCTCATCCAGCCGAAATAGTAGAAGCCCACGGCGATGCCGAGCAGGTTGTTGATCAGCAGGAACAGGGCCGAGGCGGTGGAGCGCATGGGCGCGGGGACCAGATTCTGGACGGCCGCGGTGATCGGGCCCAGCCAGGCCAGGTTCAGACCGGTGGGGATCAGGAAGATCAGGAAGGCCAGGGTCAGCTGCTGCACAGCGCTGCCGCCGCCCGGCAGCACCAGGCCGATGATCCAGGGCGAGTTCATGGCCGCGATGAACAGGGGCGCGGAAATCAGGAAGGCGATGGCGGGCGTCAGGGGATAGGCGCCCTTGCCCCGCTTGGCCAGCTTGTCCGCGACGGCGCCGCCCATCCAGATGCCGAGGGTGCCGCCGATCAGGGCGATGCCGGCGTAGTACCAGCTGGTCTGCAGCAGGGTCAGGTCGAAGCTGCGCATGAAGAACAGGGGCAGCCAGCCGGCGATGCCGTAGCCGCACACCGACGACGACGCCGCGCCCAGGGCCAGTAGCCAGAAGCTCTTTTTCGGGAACACGTAGGAGGCGGTGACCTTGGCGATCCAGAAGGACACGCCGATGACCGTCGCCAGACCGCCGGCGAAGGCCAGCACCAGCGGATTGCCCACAGGGACGCCGCCGAACTGACCCAGCGCCGCAAGCGCGAAGGCCACCGCCCCGGCGACGAGCATCAGGCGCGAGGCGTTGAGGCCCACGCGGTTCGGGGCGGGGATGGCGGGCGCGGCGGCGGCCTGAACGGTCTGAGGCTGAACCGGGGCCGCATCCACCACCGCCGGGCGGGCGATGTCGGTGGCTCCGCGCTTGGGATCACGGATGGTCAGGCGCAGCACCGGCGCCAGCAGCAGGCCCAGCAGGCCCACCACGATGAAGGCGGTGCGCCAGCCGTACTGGGCCGCCAGCACGCCGCCCACCAGAGTGCCCGCCGCGGTGCCCAGCGGAATGCCGAAGGCGAACACAGCCAGGGCGCGGGCCCGCTGGTGGGGCGGGAAATAGTCGGCCACCAGCGAATAGGCCGGGGCCACCCCGCCGGACTCGCCCACGCCCACGCCCATGCGGAACAGGAACAACTGGCCGAACGAGCCGGCCACGCCGCACAGGGCGGTGAAGCCCGACCAGACGGCCAGGGCGCCGGTCATGATCCAGACGCGGCTGAATCGGTCCGCCAGCCAAGCCAGCGGAATGGCGAGTGTGGAATAGACCGAGGCGAAGGCGATGCCGCCCAGGAGGCCGAACTGGCTGTCGCTGAGACCGAACTCCGCCTTCAGCGGCGCGGCGAGGATGCCGATGATCTGCCGGTCCAGAAAGTTCAGCATGTAGACCAGCACGAGGATCGCCAGGACGTAGTAGCGATACCCGGGCTTCTCGACGCGCGGCGTCTCGGCTGTGGCGGTCATGCGTTTCCCCTCGACTTTGTTCGTTGGACCGGACGGTAGCCCGCCTGCCCTGCTCTGCAAAAGAAAAAGGCGGCGAGCCGTGGCCCGCCGCCTGTCAGTCTTCGCTCAGATGATCAGAACCGGACCTGGAAGCTGGCGGTCCAGGTGCGCGGCGGGCCGTAGAAGGCGCTGATCGAATCGCCGAACACCGGGCCCGGGAAGTTGTATCCGCCGGTGCGGTACTCCTCGTCCGTCAGGTTCTTTCCGTAGAGGCCGATCTGCCAGTTTCCGGCCGGGGCGACCCAGACGGCGGACAGGTCCACCAGGGCGTAGCCCTCCTGATCGAGGATCGGGTTGGGGAACTCGAACTGGCTGAAGTCATCGCGGTAAGCCACCGACGGGGTCACCGCCAGCTCGCCGCCCATGACGTCGCCGGTCCAGGTCAGACCCAGATAGCCGCTCCAGCGCGGGGAGTTCTGGACCACCACCTGATCCGAGATGTCCTCGTACTGCATGGTGGTCAGGTTGTAGCGGATGAACTCCTCGAACTCGGCTTCCAGGTACCCAACGGCGAAGTTGGCCGTGAGGAAGTCGGTCAGCCACAGGGAGCCTTCGATCTCGGCGCCGTAGATGGTCGAGGCGCCCACGTTGTCCACGAAGCTGGCGATGCCCGTCGCGGTCGGCACCTGGGTGGTGACCTGCTGGTCCTGATAGTCCGAATAGAACAGGGCCGAGCTGAAGGTGAGGCGACGGTCGAAGGCGTAGCCCTTCAGGCCCAGCTCGTAGCTGTCCACCGTTTCGGGATCATAGCCGTCCACCGTGTCCGGGGTCGCCAGGGCGTCGCCGCGCATGTCGAAGCCGCCGGACTTGAAGCCCTGGCTGTAGGCCGCATAGCCGGTCAGGTCGTCGTTCAGGTCATAGGAGACCGAGACGCGCGGCGTGAACTGATCGAACGAGCGGGTGTTCGTGTACAGGGTGTTCTGGACCAGCGGCGTCGCCGCCGGACCGCCCGTGAGCGGCGTCTGGCCCACGCCCAGATAGGTGGCGCGGTTCACGAAGCCGGTCTTCTCGTCCTCGGTGTAGCGGGCGCCGACGGCCAGACGGAGGCGGTCGGTCAGGTCGAAGTTAAAGTCGGCGAACACCGCATAGCTTTCGGTGTCCACATAGCCGCCGTTGCCGATGCTGACGCCCAGATTGCCGACGATGGTGTCGAAGGCGCCTTCGGCGTGGCCGTCCAGATAGAAGACGCCGGCCACACCCTGCCAGCGGCCGCCCTCGAACAGCAGCTGGAACTCCTGGGTGAACTGGTCGTCGGCGTAATAGGCCGGGATGTCCAGGATCGGCGACGGCGTGCCGTCGAAGTCGATGACCGTGTCGGTGTAACCTTCGCGGTAGGCCGTGATGGACTTGAAGGTCAGCATGTCGCTGATGGTCCATTCGCCGGTCAGGGACAGACCTTCGGTTTCCACATAGTTGTCGTCGCCCAGGCCCGAGCGGGTGTCGTAGATGTCAGGCAGGACATCGGCGCCCGGCGCCGTTCCGGCGACCTCGCGGTGGCCGTGGCGGGCGTTGGAATTGTCTTCCACCCGGTCCCAGGCGAAGCGGAAGAACAGGTCGGCGGTCGGCGCCCACTCCGCGCTGATGCGGGCCGCCAGAACGTCCTTGTCATAGTGCTCGGCGCCGGTGGTCAGGTTCTGACCGAAACCGTCGCGGTCATAGTTGGCGATGGCCGCGCCGATGCGGAAGGTGTCGCCCAGCGGCGCAGAGCCGGAGGCGATCAGGTCCACCTGGCCGTAAGAGCCGACCGCGCCGCGCAGCATCAGCTCGGGCTCGGGGTCCAGGCGCGAGGTCACGTACTTGATGGCGCCGCCGATGGTGTTACGGCCGTACAGGGTGCCCTGGGGTCCGCGCAGAACCTCGATGCGCTCGATGTCGAAGATGTCCAGCACCGCGCCCTGGGGACGGGCGATGTAGACGTCGTCCACATACAGGCCCACGCCCGGCTCGAAGCCCCACAGGGGATCCTGCTGGCCCACGCCGCGGATGAAGGAGATCAGGGTCGAGTTGGAACCGCGCGCCACCTGGACCGTGGCGTTGGGCGTCTGCTGCTGCAGCACGGTGACGTCGGCCGCGCCGGTGAGCTCCAGGCGCTCGCTGCTCAGGGCGGTGACGGCCACCGGCACCTCGCGCAGCGACTCCTCGCGGCGGCGAGCGGTGACGACGACTTCGCCCACCTCGGTGGCGGCGGGCTGTTCGGACATGTCCTGAGCCTGGGCCCAGGATGCCGAAGCGGTGAGCGCGCTGACCGCGGCCCCCGCCAGAAGAGCGGATTTGACGAGCTTGTTCATGGGATGCCCCAACCTGTGTTTCCGATGACGACGCGATTTATTCAGCGTTCAATGATTTTCCGGGAACCTGATCGCGTTTTTGCATTCTGTCAAATGGTCCAGGGGCGCTGACGTTGGGGAAGCTCGACCGTGTGGCGCCGGCGCCATGCTCGCGCCCGATTGCCCGGGGCCTCCGCGCGCACTAGCGTCCTTCCATGACCCGTTCGCCTGCTCCCGCTCCGAAACCCAAGGCCGCGCCCGCCCGCCGGGGGCGCCCGTCCAAGGACCAGAAGGCCGGGGAGACTCGCGACGCCATCCTCGACGCCGCAGAGGACCTGTTCTCCAAGCACGGCTTCTATGGCGTCACCATCCGCGAGGTGGCGCGGGAGGCCGGCGTGGATACGGCGCTGGTGCACTATTATTTCGGGGCCAAGCGGGGCCTGTTCGACGCGGTCTTCATCCGCCGGGCCGAGGTCTGGAACAACGAGCGCGTGGACGCCATCAATCGTTATGTGGCGGATGCCGGCGACAGCGCGACCCTCGAAGGCATCCTTGAAGCGTTCCTGCGCCCGCCGTTCGAATGGTCGCTGAAAGGCGGGCCGGGGTGGAAGCACTATGCGGCGCTGGTGGCCCAGACCAACGCCAATCCGGCCTTCGGCGGCGAGACAATGGCGCGCTATTTCGACCCGGCCATCCACCGCCTGATCGAGGCGGTGCGGCTGGTCCTGCCCGACGCGCGGGACGTGGATCTCTACTGGGCCTGGCACAATCTGTCGGGCGCCCTGACCCTGACCCTGGGCGAGACCGGCCGCATCGACCGGCTTTCCGAGGGCCAGTGCCGGTCAGGCGATCTGGAGACCGCGTGCGACTACATGGTCCGCTTCGCCGCCGCTGGTTTCCGGGCGGTGTGCGGCCGCTGAAATCGATCGGGGGGAATCGCATGTCCGCAGGCCTGAAACGGTTGATCACCGCAGAGACGGTCCAGGGGGTCGGAATCGCCGCCGCCGCGGGGGTCTTTCTGGCCCTGACCAACGCCTTCGGCGCGACGACGGACCTGTGGTTGCGGCTGGTCTATTGGGTGGTGTTGATGATCGTGGCCGGGCTGTGGGCCGAGGTCTGCATGCGCATGGTCCGCCGCCTGCCGGGCATGGAGGCGTCACTGCCCGCCCGGTTCGTGGTTTCGGTGCTGGCCATCGGCCTGCCTGTGACCCTCGTCGTGTGGGGCGTGACGGGCTGGGTCTTTTACGGCCAGGCGTACGGGCTCGACATGCTGCCCGGGCTGACCTGGCGGGTGCTGCTGATCACCGCCGGGATGACCGCCATCGGCATGGCGCTGGAGCGGAAGACGGTCACGACCGAGGCGGGCGAGACGCCCCCCCGCTTTCTGGACCGCCTGCCGCCCCGGCTGCGCGGCGCCGTGATCCACGCGGTGCAGGCCGAGGACCATTATCTGCGCATCCACACCGACCGGGGCTCGGACCTGATCCTGATGCGCCTGTCCGACGCCGTCGCCGAGCTGGAGGGGCTGGAGGGCGCCCAGACCCATCGCAGCTGGTGGGTCGCCCGGGACGCTGTGCGAGACATCAAGCGCGGCGACGGACGCGCGACCCTCACGCTGGACGGCGGCCTCACCGTCCCCGTCAGCCGCCGCCACGCCCGCGCCCTTCGCGCGGCGGGGTGGTATTAAGGCGTGTCCTCTTCGATGCCGGTGCGCACAGAATGAAAGGCGATGCTTGGTCGTTAGACTAACGCATTCAGCACGGGCAGAACGAATTGAACTCCGCAAATGAATACATATCCTATATAGGGATCATTCAGGGCCTTTTGCTGTTCGGCCTGTTGGTAAGCGATACGCGGACGACGACAGCAAGTCGGCTTCTTGGGCTTATATGCCTTGTAATCGCGCTGATTTTTTCAGTTCCGATCATACTGGCCAACATTGATAGCCCCATCATCGGGTGGGCGATCGGTCCGATTTTTTTCTTGCCGGTGACTCTGGGGCCCCTGGGCTACTTTTACTGCCGCAGCGCTCTTCTCGGCGTTCCCCTGGCAGGGCGCGACGTCCTGCACCTGATTCCGGCTCTGCTTTGCTACGCATTGACGGCCGATATATCGCTGGCCGATCCGCGCGAGATGGCGATGTGGATCGCGGGAGAGCGGCCGCGGTCCATTCGTTTGCAGATCGCCGAGCATTTGCCCGCGATGATCGCCTACGGATACGCCGCCTGGACGGGGTTTTTCCTCTGGCGGTATCGCCGACAGGCCAATGACACCCTGTCCAATTTCAATCCGGACGTTTTCAACTGGTTGCTGGCTCTGCAGGCTCTCAACCTCGTCGTCTGGTCGTTGAACGTGATTCCCGGGCCGACATCGGCGCCGAGGCTCCTGCCCGATGTGGCAAATATAGTTCTGGCCGCATTCATCTACGTCATCGCCATCATTCAGTGGCGGCGTCCGCTGTTTTTCACGATCCCGGCGCTGTCCAGCGAGCCGTCCGGGGCCACGCTTGAGGACCCGGATGGAGGTTCGTCGCGGCGGGACGGTGAACTCGATCCGTCGACCCGGGCTGAACTCTTCGAAACGGTCAGAAGACGGCTTGAAGGCGACGAACTCTATCTCGACGGCGACCTGACCCTGGAGCGGCTTGCGGCTTCGACCGGTCTGAGCAAGCACCACCTGTCGGAGGTTCTGAACCGTCACGCCGGAAAGAACTTCTATGAGTTCATCAACGGCTATCGGATCGCGTTCGTGTGTGAGCGTCTCAGCCAAACCGACCAGAGCGTCCTGGATATCGCCATGGAAGCCGGGTTTTCATCGAAGAGCACGTTCAACGCGATCTTCAGGCGGCACACCGGGCAGACGCCGACCCAGTTCCGGACGGCGCGTTCCGTGCCGGAAGCCTGAAAAAGCGATCCCGGACGTCCAGTTCGATAAGTCCGGACGCTTGGCCCCACCCGATTTGCAAGATGCGCCCCACCACAGCAGATCGCGGGAGGGTTCGGATGCAAATGAGAACACTGAGGACGTGGGGTTTCAGGATCGGAGGCGTGATCGCGGGCTTGATCGTGCTGGCGGCCGCCGCGCTGTTCTTTCTGACCCTTCGCACCGTTGATCGAATCTACGGGGGGCACACCCAGGTCGGCGACCCTCGCCAGTTTCAGGTCGAGAGCGGCCCGATGGCGATCACCCACGTCAGCGTACTATCGCCGGATGGTTCGCAGATGCTGCCGGACAGGACGGTGGTCGTGCGGGACGGACAAATCGTTTCGATCTCGGCCAGCGACGACATCCCGCAGGGCCTGACGCGGATTGACGGACGGGGAAAGTTTCTGATCCCGGGCCTGATGGATTCCCATGTGCACCTCCAGCGCAGCCCCAACGACCTCCTGCTTTATGTGGCCAACGGGGTGACGCAGATCCGGAGCATGGGCGGGTCGGACGCAGATCTGGCTCTGAGGGATGAAATCCGGAGCGGCCGCATCGGCCCGCGTTTCCATGTGTCCTCGCCGTCGATGAACTCGGCGGACGGCTTTTCGTCGGCTGGGTCTGCTCCGGGCTGGATCCCCGAACCGCTGGTCATCTGGTTCGTCGAGAATGTCTTCAACACGCACTCGACGGCGAATGCGCAGGAAGCCCGGGACGATGCGCGTGCGTTCGTCGACCGGGGCTACGACGGCATCAAGCTGTACGGCTTCCTGACCATGGACAGCTATCGCGCCATTCTGGATGTAGCCGAAGAGCTGGATGTTCCGACGGTCGGCCACCTGCCCGAAGACATGCCGCTGAGCGACCTGCGCACCACCAGGCTTCGCGAAATCGCCCATATCGAGGAGTTGGTGAAGGCGCTGCTGGACGAGTTCGGGAGCGTCAACAGCCAGGGAAGCGAGGCGTTCATCGCCTTCGTGGAAAGCAGGAAAGATGAGATCGCAGCTGACCTGCTGGAAAACGACATCGCCGTTCACAGCACGCTGCGCTTCTCGGAAAACATCGACGATCAGGTGTTTGATCTGGACGGCGCCCTCGCGGACATCCCGCTCGAATACGCCAATCCCGGCATTGTCGAAGGTTACGGCTCGCTGGGCTTCGGGTGGCTTCCGGGCAGCAACAAGTTTCAGGCGTACGCAGGGGACACGCCCGAACAGATCGCCTCGAACAGGGCGTTCTGGGCCGCTCGCGAAGAAGCCCATCGCATCCTGCTGAGGGCCATGGTCGCGGCGGGAGTCCCCATTCTCGCCGGCACGGACGCCAACGGTTGGCTGAGCGTCCCGGGATTCTCCCTGCACGACGAGCTGCAGTCGCTCAACGCCGCCGGCATGACCCAGGCGCAGGCGCTCCATGCGGCGACCGCGGCGCCTGCTCGCGCCATACGCAGCGATGCGGGGGTCATCGACGTCGGGCGCCGTGCGGACCTCGTTCTGCTCAACGAGAACCCGCTGGTCGACATCGGAAACACATCGTCTATCGAAGCCGTCATCCTGGGCGGGAGATATCTGAACCGAGGCCAGCTGGACGCCATGCTGCAGACCGTTGAAGCGGCCAATGCTGCGAGCAGACGTTCCTCCATAAGCCAGTACCAATGAGGTCGCCGGGCGCCCGCTCCAGGGTGTCTCTTCCTGGGCGCTAGGCCGCGACCCAGTTTCCATGGAAGGCGGCTGGCATGGCCACGTCGGCGCGCCAGGTGCAGACGGGACCGTCCTCGATCCGCGCCATGTCCAGCACGTGCAGCTCGGTGACGCCTTCGCGCAGATTGATGGTGGGCCCCACCAGCCAGGCGTCCGCCTCGCCGCTCAGGCCCGGCTTGGGCACATGGACCATCTCGTCCACCACATGGCCGGCGCCGAAGTCATAGGCGTGGGTGCGGCCCTGATCCCAGTCGGTGACGCCCACCGCCGTGGCCAGCGGCCGGTCCGGCTCCTCGCCCAGGGTGTGCAGGCTGTATCGGCGCCGGTCGCCCGCCCGGCGCGCGTCGCCCCGGGGGAACTCGGCCGCGCGGCCTGCGTGCTCCAGCCGCCCCTGACCGTCCGGCGACAGGGTCATCATGGCCAGCCGCGCGGGTTCATTGCCCAGCGGCACGCCGTTCAGGATGTCCTGGGCGCCCTGTGAGGCGAAGGACATGTCCGCATGGGCGCAGACGTCGAAGCGGATGGTCCCGTCCGTCTCCTCCCAGGCGTCGCCCAGATGGAAGAAGCCGAAGGCCGGCGCCTCGTACACCCGCCGAGCGTCCAGATCGTCCTTGTCGATCACCAGCACCTGGGTTCCCTCTTCCGGCAGCCAGTCGTAGGCGGTGGAGACCGGCATGACATTGCGCGCATGCACCCACGGCTGCAGCACGATCACCAGATGCCGGGCGGTGGCGGTGAAGTCGTGGATGTAGCTGGCGCGCGGCAGCGGGATGACCCGCGCGTCCTCCAGCGTCCCGTCCGCCGAGAGGCGCCAGACCACAGCCCTGTTTCCGTTGACGCCCAGATTCCAGATGCGGCCGTCGGGTTCGATGCGGGGGTGGGCCAGGAACGGCATGCCGCGCAGGTCCGGGCGCAGGGTGACGAAGCCGCGCGTCTCCAGGGTGTCGGGATCCATGGCCATGGGCGAGCCCGCTTCCCACAGGGCCCAGATGGCGTCGCCCACCCTGTGCACCGAGGTGTTGGCCGGATTGGCGTCGTCCGCCGAGCCGATCTCGGCGCGCGGGTCGGCGACGGTGCCGAACCCCGGCATGACCATGGCGTCCAGCCGCGTCTCCTGACGCCGCTTGGGGGTGTCGGCGAAGCGGGCGGCCAGGGTGGCCTGACCGTCTTGGATGCCGAAGCGGCGGATCAGGCCGTCGCCGTCGAACCAGTGCTGGGACGATCCGCCCGGCCGCCGGAACTTGGCCGGACCGTTGCGGTACAGGGCGCCGGACAGGCCCTCGGGCGCCCGGCCGTGAACCCGCTGCAGCACGCGCGGGGCGATGTCGCCCTCAACATCGGCGGTGGCCAGGGACCAGTCGGACGCGACCCGCAGGGCGCGGGCGGCGAAGGCCGTGTCCGGCGTGATGGCCAGGGCGGCGGCGGCGGTCAGGAAGGTGCGGCGCGAGGCGTTCATGATGTCAGCTCCCCAAATCAATCTTCAGCGCAGAGTGATGGTCTGGCGGGTTTCACCCGACACGGCGAAGCGTGCCCGCTCCCAGGAGGCCGGGCCCATGTTGCCCACCGCATTGTTGGAGAAGGCGAACGGCTCGGTGGGCATGCCGAAGGGATTGGTGTTCATCTGGCCGTCGCCGTTCACATCGTGAAAGGCCCGCAGGGCGTAGTCGCCGGAGGGCAGGCCTTCGAACCGCGCAACCCGCTCGCCGCCGGCCACGTCGATCATGGCCGCGCCCACCGGAGCGCCGCCGCCGTCATAGGCCGCCTGGCTGTCGAACAGGGCGGCCATGACGGCGCCGTCCTCGGCGCCCACGTCGAAGGTGATCTCGACGACGCTGGTGTCCGCGGGCTGAAGCGTCAGGGCGGCGGCGAGGACGAGGGCGGAAATGGAAAACATGATCGGGCTCCTGAGATGAAGACCCGGTCGCCGGGCCGTCGATGGCCCATTGATTTCGCGGCGAAGGCGGCGCCGCCACCGTCGATGCGTTTGCGTCCGCGCGGTGTTCGTGAATGACCGCGCCCGTGCGTTCACGAAGCGCCGGTGACCGTCCTAGGCGGAGGCGGCCGTCCTCAGCACGCTCAGATACCCCGGCGCCGTCTCCATGCGCGCGGCCTCGGGGCGGGTGTGCAGCAGCCGGTGCAGGCGCGGCAGGCGCCAGCAGGGCACGTGCATGAACAGGTGGTGCTCGGCGTGATAGTTGACCCAGTAGGGCGCGATCAGGGCTCGCTCGATCCAGCTGGCCCGGGTGGTGCGCGCGGCGCGGAAGGCGTCGTCCGCCGAGCCCTCGACGCAGGCGTGCTCGGCGATATTGCGCAGGCGCGTGACCAGCGGAAACCAGGTGGCCATGGGCAGCAGCCACAGCACGAAATAGGCCCACCAGACGCCGGCCAGACTCATCGCCGCCAGCATCGCGGCGTTGACCATCAGGAACGGAGCCACCGACTTGCCGGTGACCACCGCGCCCTCGGCCATGTCGGCGTCGCGCTGATTGCGAAACGCGCCGACCAGCAGCATGACCCGCTGCTTGAAGAAGGTCTGGCCGGTCAGGTCGCGGATGATCTTGCGCCGCAGGGACGCGCCGGTGACCGGGAACGGCTCGGACAGCACCAGATCCGGGTCCTCCGGCTGCTGGGCGAACCTGTGGTGCGACAGGTGATAGGGGCGGTAGGCGCCAAGGCTGGCCCCGACCGGCACGGCGCACAGCCAGTGGCCGAGCATGTCGTTCAGCGTCAGGTTCTTCGCCAGCGCCCCGTGGGCCGCCTCGTGCATCAGAATGGCCAGACCCAGCTGGCGGGCGCCCACGATCATGATGCAGACCGGGATCAGCACCGGCCACATCACGCCGACCGCCACGGCCAGGGCGATCACCCCCCAGGCGTGCAGCACCAGCAGCGGCCCACGCCAGTGACTGCGCGCCTGAAACGGCGCCCATTCCTCGGGCGTGAACAGACGGGTGGGGGAAATGCGCGGCGCGGCGGGCATAGGTCATCATAGCGCGTTTTCCAAAAGGACGCGAAAAATCAGGTCAGCCTGACCAAATGTCGTGTTGACCTTACATTTCGATCGTGTCATGTTGACCTTACATTCAGTCAGGAGGGCGCGACATGCTCACACTCGGGAAACAGCAAACCACCGCGGCCGGGCGCCGCTATGTGATGCGGACCATGGCCTTCATGAGCGGCTATGTGGCGGTCAATGTGGCGGCCATCTTCGGCGCGTTCGACGAGATCATCGGGCGGCCGGTGGCCTGGGCTCTTGCGCTGGCGGTCGCGGCGCCCGTGGCCGGGCAGATCTGGGCCACCCTGATGCTGATGCGGGACTCCGACGAGTTCGTGCGCGGGGTCACGGCCAAGCAGTTCATCCTGTCAGCCGGCGTCGCCATGGCGCTGGCGACCGCCTGGGGTTTCGGCGAAAGCTACGCGGGCGCGCCGCACGTCCCGGCCTGGCTGATCTACCCCCTGTTCTGGGCCGTTTTCGGGGTGGTGGCGCCGTTCGTGCGGAGCTCTCACTGATGAAGAACCGACTGCGCGTCCTGCGCGCCGAGAAGGGCTGGAGCCAGGCCGAGCTGGCGGACCGCATCGGGGTCTCGCGTCAGGCCATCAATGCGCTTGAGACCGAGAAGCACGATCCGTCCCTCGACCTCGCCTACCGCATCGCCGCCCAATTCGGGGCCGCAGTGGAAGACATCTTCGATAATCCACACGGCTGAGGCCAGCGGCTCAAACCCAAGGAGAAATACGATGTTCAACGTACGCTCATGGAGCGGGCGGCTGGCCGCCTGCGCGCTGGTCGCCCTGTCGGTCGGCGCTGTGGCCGCCCTGCCAGAACGCGCCGAGGCCCAGATCGCCGATCCGGCGCCGGGTTTTACATCCGACCGCATCAGCGTGGAGGTTATGGGCGAGGGCCCCGACGTGGTGCTGATCCCCGGCATGGCCTCCTCGCGCGAAGTGTGGCGGGCGACCGCCGAGGCGCTGGCCGGGAATTACCGGCTGCATCTGGTGCAACTGTCCGGGTTCGCGGGGCAGCCGTGGACTCACGGCGAGGGCGACTTCCTGCGCCCCGCCGTGGCGGAGATCGAACGCTACATCGAGACGGCGGCGCTGGAGCGGCCTGCCATCATCGGCCACTCCATGGGCGGCGCCTCGGGCGTCATGCTGGCGCAGGAGCGACCGGACCTGATCGGCCGGGTGATGAGCGTGGACTCCCTGCCCTTCTTCAGCGTGCTGTACGGGCCGGACATGACGGTGGAGCGCGCCCGCCCCTTCGCCGAACAGTCAGTCCGCGCCGGGCTGGGCATGGACGACGCCGCCTTCCGGGGCAGGGCAGCAGGCTCTGGCCCAGGGCATGAGCCGGGATGAAGCCACCCGCGCGGCCATGGTGGACTGGTCCATGGCGTCCGACCGGCTGGCGCTGGGTCTGGCCATGCGCGACGTGGCGACCACGGACCTGCGGCCGGGGCTGGCGGCCATGACCACCCCGGTGTGGGCGGTCTATGCGGCCGACGCGGACGGCGGGGCGCCCGCCGCCATGGCGGATGCGATGTGGGCGCGGGAGTACGCCGATCTGCCCGGCGTGCGGCTGGAGCGGGTGGACGGCTCGCGCCACTTCATCATGGCCGACCAGCCGGAAGCCTTCATGGCGCTGGTGCGCGCGTTCCTGAATGAGTGAATCGGCGGGGCCTTCGCTCTATCTTGGCTTGATCTCGCGAGGCATCCGGATGCGCCGCCAGCGAGCTTCGACCAGGGCGAAGGCGCCGAAGGCCATGATGCCCAGGGCCGTGAAGCCCACGATCCACGAGCCGAAGGGCTGGGCCTCCAGCAGCTCCAGCGAGGCGCCGAAGCTGCGCGCCTCCTCGGCGCGGGTGCGCCAGCCGGCGAGGATGACGAACACCCCCATGGGCAGATAGGCGAACCCGCGCGCCGCATAGCCCGCCCGCGCCAGCGGCACGACCCGGCGGCAGGTCTTGCGGTCGCAGGCCAGACTGTCGGCGAACTCGCCGGTCACGCCCTTGATGATGTTGCCCACGCCCATGGCGAGGATGAACAGGCCCGCGCCGATCAGCAGCCAGTCGCCGTAGGGCATGTCCATGACCGTCCCAGCCTGTTGCTGCGCCTCGGCGCCGCCGTCGTCGGCGTCCACCTCGCCCACCTCGTCCATCAGCTCGAAGACCGAGGAGGCCAGAACGCCATAGAACACGCCGCTCAGCGCTTGACCGGCGCGCATGCCGATGGCCTTCAGGGACCAACCCTCGTGGTCCGCGTCGACCACCGACTGCAGGAACCGCCAAAGGACGAACATCCAAAGGCCGGCGCCCAGCAGGGTCAGCCACACCCGGCCAAAGGGCTGCTCGGCGGTCAGTTCGATGATCCCCCCGGCGCCCAGACTGTCGCCGGTGATGTCCACGGCGGCCAGCAGGGCGACCAGCCCCACATTGAAATAGACGAAGCCGCGCGCGCCGTAGCCGAGGCGGGCGGCCCACTCAAGCAGGGTCTGGATGGAAGGCATGGACCGGCCGGTCAGGCGCTCGATGCGGCGGCCCAGACGGCGACCGGCGCGCTCGCCGAAGCGGCGGCCTTCAGCAATGGCCTGGGTCAGGGTCATGGGCTGTCATCCTCCGTGCGCGGAGGCAAACGCCTGAGCCCGGCAAACGGCTCCGCCTATTCGGCGGCCTGGAGGGCGCCGGCGCGCTCGGCTTCCAGCTCGGCGGCCTTCTTCTCCACCAGCTCGACGATGTGGTCGACCATGCCGGCGTTGTCCTGCTTGTGGGTCATCTTGCCGGCCAGATAGACCATGCCCGCGCCCTTGCCGCCGCCGGTGAAACCCACGTCGGTGTACAGCGCCTCGCCCGGTCCGTTCACGACACAGCCGATGATGGACAGGCTCATGGGGGTGGTGATGTGGGCCAGCCGTTCTTCCAGCAC
>SXGT01242022.1_pt1 | contig 14785 bp, 11 predicted proteins | sample 3176221 | NCBI WGS metagenome assembly SXGT01 (sample SAMN11356862, study PRJNA531348) | freshwater metagenome | isolation source: freshwater sample F1-120 | place: China: Fuxian Lake, Yuxi | collected 2017-12-25
CATCGGTCGGGAAGGTGTGAACCGGGAGCCCCTCGACCTTGCCGCCGCCTTCGACGCCGCGTGTACGGGCGAACCAGCCGTCCTTGACGAAAGCATCCGTGAGGCGCGCGGTATAGGTCCATGCCGCGTTCATCCACAGATACTTGCCATGCTGGGTGCCGTCCACGTTCTCTTCGAACTTGAACTCATCGACGCGCTTGAATTCTTCGCCGTAGGGGAGCCGGCCCAGCACGCGCGGCATCGCCAGGGCGACGTAGCGTGAATCAGCCGACTCGCGGAACGAGGTCCACTGGGCGTAATCGACGGACGAAAAGATCTTCGTGAGGTCGCGCGGCTTGGAGAGATCGGTAAAGTCGTCCATGCCGAACATTTTCGCGGCCACGCCCGAAACGAAGGGAGCATGGGCGGCGGCGGCGACTCCGGCCAGCTTTTGCAGCATGCCGACGTCTTCCGCGGAGCGGCTGAATTCATAATCGCCCATGAGCATGCCGTACGGATGGCCGCCCAGGGTGCCGTACTCTTCTTCGTAGACTTTCTTGAAAAGGGTGCTCTGGTCGAATTCGATCGCCTTTTCAAGGTCCTTGGCCAGCTCGCGCTTGGGGACGTTGAGAACGCGGATCTTGAGCGATTCGCCGGTTTCCGACTGGCTGACGAGATAGTGCAGGCCGCGCCAGGTCGATTCCAGCTTCTGGAAATCCTCGTTGTGCATGACCTCGTTCAGTTGTGCCGAGAGCTTCTTGTCGATCTCGTTGATCCACGACTTGATGGTGGTGTCGACGTCCTTGGAGACGACCTGGCCTGGCTTGACGACCTGGTCCAGGAATTGATGGAACGCATCGCGCGTGCGCGAGCGCGCCAGCTGATCATCGGGGCGTGCGGCGTCGATCAGTTGATCGAGAAGCCCCGCGGCTTCCGTCGTTTCGGCGCCCGCTTGAGCGGCCTTGGCTGATTCCGTACTCATTGCTTCGACCTCCAGGTTGGTTTAGCCCAGCGAGTTGACTCGCCGTGAAGTTATCCTAGTCACCGGCCAGCAAGCTCGCCAGCGAAACATAAGGGTCCAATCTAGCTACTGCTGCGTTGCCTCGGGTTCCTTGATGCCTAACTGTCGGCGTATATCCGCCAACACTGCCGGCTCTTGCACGAGTTCTTGAATGAGCTCCCGAAAAGGCATGGCGCCGAGTTTCACGGCCCAGCGCAGCAGATCGGGGATGGGGCTATGCGGTTCCATGGTGGCCAGCTCGTCCGCAAGCCGGGCGAGTTGCCGATAGGTATCCCCTCGACTCTTTTTCCCCGCAGGGGCGGCCCCGCCGCTATCCCCGGATCCGCCCGTTCCGCCCGTTGCTTCGGATGACCCCTCCGCCCCGTCGCCAGCCCCGGCCGTCTGGAGGAGGTCCAGGTAGCGCTTACAATCCTTCAAGACGTCCGTAAGTCCAGATAGCGATGGCGCTTCATTCGCCATCTTCTCGACCAGCGCTTGCTCCAGAGCAGCGAACTCTTTCAACGCCTCGGCTATCTCGCCGGCAAGTTCCGGCGTCGCGGGCTCGGCTGCTTTCATGGCATCGGTCGTCAGCGGTTGGCCGTCGATCTGGCCATTCTTGCAATCAAGCACACTGGCCGTCAGTCCGCCCACCTTCAACAGCGGCAGCTTTTCCACCGCGCTCGGAAACCAGGCGCCGCTCTCGCGATCGCATAACCATTGCAGCGGCCCGGCTCGATACTCGATGTCCGACGGCTCCTCGATCAGCGGATGAACCCGATCCCAGCAGTCCGTCATCAGCAGCCGCAGCAGATGCACCCCATCCCGCAGCCCAGGGAAACCGTCTCGCTTCGTAATCGCTTCCACCAGGCGAACCGCGGCCAGCAAGTCCTTGGATTTCTCGGTCAAATTGTCGCTGGCCAGCCTGACAATCGCCGACCAATCGGGAGTCTTGGGAATCGGCGGCTGCGATGGATCGTCGGGATGAGGCTCGAAATCCTTGCGAGCATCCTCCATTTTTTTCCGCACATCGAGCGGCAAACGCACGCCGGCCGGCTGGTCGCCGGCAATGGGAGCTGTGAGGGAGTCAAAATCAAGCAAGGGCGTCGTCATAAGGGCCAAGAGCGCGAGAATGATGTTCGGTTGTTATCGTAAAAGGATCGCCACCATGCTGCAAGGAAAAAAACACAAATGTCGCGAAATTACTCCACTCTTCACAAAGCCCTCCCGCCGCGGCTCGGCCAGGCCCCCCTGGGGTGGCGCCGTCCGTCGTTGCCGCTGCGAGGAGCCTGGGGGGTTGAGAAAACAGAAAAGGTATCAGGACCCTTAAAATTACATAAATCTGCCTACTAAAAAGGGTCCTGCCAACATTGCCATGCGCCGCCGTCGCGTTTTGGATTCCAGGGACACCACGCTCGATTATTGTAGATATCAGTAAGGAGTCCCGATTCCGCCGTGTTACGGGATCATGTCGCCTTTTTGAAGCCCGACGCCGATTTCGATTTACGGCCCGATCTTGCCACACACAGGATCGTGCCGCTCATTTCTTTTTTATTGGGAGTATTCTCATTGCCTTGTCATCCTTCTTTCGTGCGTTCGTAAATCGCGGTAAATCACAGCCGATTATCAAAGAACCACGCCACTATCGGCCGTGCGTGGAACTGCTGGAGGATCGCACGGCGCCGGCGGTCTTCACGGTTACCAGTGCGGCCGACGCGGGGGCGAATACCTTGCGAGCCGCGATCTTGTCCGCCAACGCCCTGGCGGGGCCCGATACGATCAACTTCAACATCCCCGGGGGCGGCAGTATTTCGATCAACCTGGTCTCGCCGCTACCGACCTTGACCGGCACGGTAACGATCGCGGGCAATACGCAAACTGGGTTTGTCGGCGTGCCTCTCATCCAGTTGAACGGCAGCAGCGCCGGCGCGGGGGCCAACGGCCTCGTCATGAAGGCCCCGGCTCCGTCGTGCGCGCGCTCACCATCAATCGCTTCCAGGGGAACGGTATCCTCGCCCTCGGTGCCAACGGCGTCGTCGAGGGCTGCTATATCGGCGTCAGCCTCTCCGGTGCAACCGCCTTCGCCAACCAGTTCAACGGCGTCCTGATCTCCGGCACCGCCACCAACGTCCGCATCGGCGGCGCCTCCGTCGCCGCACGCAACATCATCTCCGGCAATTTGCTCAACGGCGTCGCCATCCTCGGCGCCCTGACGTCCGCCCATAAAATCCAGGGCAACTTCATCGGCACCGACGTCGCGGGAAGTGCCGACTTGGGCAACAGCGGATTTGGCGGCGTACAAATCCGTCTCGGCTCCATTAACAATACGGTCGGCGGAACCACCGCAGCCGCGCGCAATATCATCTCGGGAAATGACCGCATGGGGGTCTTCATTCATGAAAGCGGCACGACCGGAAACGTCGTGCAGGGCAACTTCATCGGTCTGGCCTCGAACGGTACGACTGCCATCGGCAACACCAGCCACGGCGTGTTTATCGCCAGCGTGGCCGCCAACAACAGCATCGGCGGGACCGCTGTCGGCGCGGGCAACCGTATCGCTCATAACGGCGGCGACGGCGTTCTCATCGGCAGCGATCCAGCTTTCGCCTTCACCACAGCGGCCGGCAGCGGCAACTCCGTCCAGGGCAACTCCATCTTCAGCAACGTCGGCCAGGGCATCGACCTCGGCGCCAACAACGGCCCCACCGCCAACGACAACAGCGATCCCGATCCCGGCCCTAACGACCTGCTCAATACTCCCGTAATCACCAACGCCTACTTGGCCGGGACCAGGTTTCTCCTCATGGGCTCGATCAACACCGTGACCAACAAAAATTTGCGCATCGAGTTCTTCGCCAGCCCCACCGGCGGACAAGGCCAGACCTTCCTCGGCTCCCTCAACCTCAGCATGGGCGGGATTAACTCGCGGACCTTCGCCAAAGCGTTCACCGTCCCCACATCGGTGTTAGTGGGCCACAAGATCACCGCCACCATCACCGACCAGCTCGGCAACACGTCGGAATTCTCGATCCCGACGACGATTGAATAGAATAAAAAGGTGTCAGGACCCTTAAAAATAGATGCTTTTACTTATCTAAAAGGGTCCTGACACCTTTTCCCGGCGCGACTCGTGGCTCTTCGGGCGGCAGCTCCTTGATCTTGATGTTGCGATACTGCACGCCTGGGCCCTGACTGGTGAGCCGGATGTGGCCGAGCTTGGGCGCCTGACTGAGCTGGACAACCGACAACTTGCCATTCAGCGTAATCTCCGTCTTGAGTTCCGAGCAAATGACGTGCAGGTCATGCCACCCATCCTTGGTTGGAGCGCCCGCGGCGCCACCTCGGCCTCCGACCATTTCTTTGGGGCCCTGTATCATGAATTCGATTTCGCCGTTGCGCAGCAGTTTCACAATGGGGGCGTACGGCAAATCTAGCTTTCCGTCCTTGTTGGGTATTTGCCAGTGCACCGTGCCATGCGTGTTCACACCGGGGCCTTCGCCGACGATCTTGTACTCCAGGCGGAGCTCAGTGACGCGATGTTGCGCTTTCGTGAAAATTGTGCCGCCTTTGGCCGCGACGAGAGCACCATCCACGACGTTAACCTGGGTCATGCCTTCATGGCTCCAGCCGTCGAGGTCCTTGCCGTTGAAGAGCTGCACCCAGCCGGGCTCCTTGGGAGTTTCGCGGGGCTGCTCCTGGATTTCGATGTCACGGTAATCGATCGGTGTGCCGGTGGCTTGCAAGACGATGAAGCCCTTGCTCGGTTTGCAAGCGCTGATCTTGGCGGCGAGTTTCCCGTTCAGGAAAGCGTCGATGGCTCCGTCTTTGGACGTCAGGACCAGGTCATTCCATTCGCCGGGGGGAGTGATCGAGTATTTCTCCTGATTGGTAATGACGCCGCAGTCGCGCGGAAAGGCGTCAACGGGAAAGGATCTGCCTTCCCAGAGCCGACCGAGGCGGAACCCGATGCCGGTAGCCGGAACGATGACATCGGCCTCTTGGCGATGGAGGATGACGCCGGCGTCGGTGAAGTATTGCGTATCACCCGGAGCGCGCCGCGCCAGGCGGAACTTCAGCTTCAAGGTGTAGTTCTCATACGCTTTGACCGTGCGCAAAGTCCCCGACCCCGAATTACCCCCCTTGGCCCAAAGAACGCCGTCCGCAATCTTCCACGGCGCCTTGGGGTCCTGATTCTTGACGCTCGTCAGCGGGACCCAGCCTTCAAAATCTTTGCCATTGAAGAGCGGCGCCCAGCCGGGCTCCTCGGGCGGCAGCTCCTTAATCTCGATTTTTCGCACTTCGAGTTTCTTCTTGCCATCGACATGCCACTCCAGAAAGCCGCGCTTGGCCATGTCGAGGATCTTCTTTTCGGCCGTGATGACTCCATTCAGGCGGACCGTGGCGTTTTGTCCGACCACCCGGACTTCAAGAGTGAACCAGGAGTCGTCTGGAATGCGCGCGTTCGCGTAGTCCACGAGGCGTTGTGTCTTGCCGTCTTTCGTCATGTAGGCAAGGGAGCCCGTGCATTCGGAGAGCCACTTGTTGCCCAGCGGAGCATAGGCCCAATCCGTCGTCGTTGACCGAAAACAACAGTCGGCGGTGCCTGGAAACTTGATTCTGACTTCCGCGCACATCTCAAAGTTTTCATATACCTTGTCACTGCGTAAAACGCCATCGACTCCCGTGAGTATGTTGTTTTCAACTTTCCAGGCTAGCGGCATGGTAGTGGACCAGCCCGACAGGTCCTTGCCGTTGAAGAGCTTCAGCCAGCCGGGCTCGTCGGGCGGCGTTCCCGGCAGCTCCTTGATCTCAACGTTCTTGAACTGAATGGGGTGCTCGGTGCACTGCAGTGCGATGTAACGGCCCGGCGGACGCTTGATCGTTTCGATATCGAATACGGTCTGCTTGCCGTTGACGCGCGTTTCCGTGACGCCGCCGTCCGAGATGATCTCCAGGGTGAACCATTCGCCGGGCTTGGGCGGCGGCAGCGTGGCCCGCCGTAACGCCTTCGGTTCGCTCAGGATCGTCAGCGTGCCGTTCTGCATGGGCAGCTTCGTGTTGCTGTTGATCTGCACCATGTGGCCGACTGGGTGCTTGTTTTCCGCGAGAGCGATCTCCGGAATGCGGAAAAGGATCGCTCCCTCGCCACCGTCGCTGAGCTGCACCCTGGCGCGGAGGTGGAAGCGGTCGAAGTCGACCTTCTTGAACAGATGGCTGAGTTGTCCGCTGCCGACGAGGACGCCGTCCTTGACATGCCATTTGCCGGGCTGATCGGGGTGTGTCTTCCAGTCGTTCATGTCCTTGTGATTGAAGAGCTGTATCCAGCCGGGCTCAGGCACGGCCGGGTCTACGGACGGGACGGGGGGGATGTTGATCGATTTCTGCTCATTGGGTGGAAGCGCGAACTCGATCTGGTAGTGGACCTTGTCGCCCCGGTAGGCGATGACCTTCCAGTTGCCTGCGGGGACCGTTCGTTCAAGCAGGATGCTGGTGAGGTCCTGCGGCGGGAAGACGAATTTGCTGGCCGGGTCGTCCGTCGGGATCACTTCCACGCGAACGTTGGTAGCGAAGGTCTGCACCAAAAGCCGACCGGTTGGCGGCGGCAGCGGATTGAGGCGCTCATGCACCAAGGGCGAAAACGGCGCGGCGAGCCCCAGCAATACCGCGATTGTGCCCGCAAGCCAGCGCATCTGAGTTCGCTGTGCCCCGAAAAAGAACGCCCACCCTAGGATACTGATACCGCCGACAAGAAAAATCGGCGCGAACAGACGAGCTTCCTCAGGCAGCGTGTGCTGCGGCGTGGTGACGAGTTTGACGCCGGACAGCGTGAGCCCGATGCCGACCAACCCCATCGCAATCAAGCAAAGCCAGGAAAACAGAGACCTGCGCGCCGCCGGTGAGCCGAGCCCCGAAAGGGGCCGGTTGAGGATTTCATTCGCCGGCGCTTCAACCGGCCCCTTACTGGGCTCGGGTAGTTCTTTTGCCAACTGCCAAAAGCCGCGACAGTAGTACACTCCACCGACACCGAGAATGGCAAGAATAACGGCAACCGTGAGAACCCAATCGAATACCTCTCTCCCCAACGGGACCAGCGCTAAGAGGACCAGCAAAGCCCCACTGATGAGGACAACGACCCAGGGTGCGACGGCAAAAAACCTCAACACGGCACGCCCAATTCTAATGTTGTTTGCCGCCTCTTCTTCCGGGGAGAGATTCAGTAATCCTTCGACGAGGGGGAACACGCGCGCGGGCGCCGGGACCGTGTGCGGTTGTTGCAAATGTGCTAGATGTCGCTCCAGAAGCTCCGCCACTTCCTTCGCCGTCTGAAAGCGATCTGCCGGCTTTTTCGCGTGTAGCTTGGCGATGATGTCGGCCAGCCAATCGGGAATCTCGTTGTTGACCTCACGGATCGGCCGCGGCGACGCATCGATGACGCGCTTCAGTACCGCATGGGTGCCCGACGCACGAAACGGCGAATGGCCGGTGCACATTGCATAAAGCACCGTGCCGAGGCTGAACAGGTCCGAACGATGATCGATCGCCGCGCCCTCCGCCTGCTCCGGCGACATATACATCGGCGTGCCGGCGACGGTGCCCGATTGCGTGACGCTGGCGTCATCGACGGCGCGGGCCAGGCCGAAGTCCGTGATCTTGACGCGCTCGACTCCGTTCTCCAAAAGGATATTCGCCGGCTTGATGTCCCGATGCATGAACCCGTGTTTATGCGCGGCTGCCAACCCCTCCGCGATTTGCAGTCCAATCCGCAAGATCTCCTTGATCGGCAACGGCCCTTTCTTGTCGATCTTGTCCTGAAGCGAAATGCCGTCGATGATTTCCATCACCAGAAAAGGCGGCTGGGCATCGTCTTCGACAGCATAGATCGCGACGACATGTTCGTTCTTGATAGCGGCCGCGGTGCGGGCTTCACGAATGAACCGTGCCCGCGCGGAGCCAATCGCGGCATAGCTAGGTGCGAGCACTTTAATGGCGACGGCGCGGTGCAGTTTTTCATCAAATGCCCTGAGCACCGTCCCGAAGCCTCCCTTGCCGATAACCTCTTGGACTTCGTAATGTCCCAGCTGGCCAAGGGAGCCGGACTGCTTCGAAGGCGATAGAAATGTAAGAAAATCGTGGTCGCGCGTTGTCCCAGAATCCGTCTGCGTCCGTAAAGATGGCGGTGCATCCGGCGCCGGCTCCAATCCGATCGTGTCATCTGAAGGTGGTGCACCGGAAATCCCGGCAACGGGTTCTTTCAAGATGCTCGCCGGATCCTGGTCCGCGCGCAACAGCGTCTCAACTCGTTGGCGCAATTCAAGATCGGTTGCGCATTCGCGATCCAGAAGTGCCGATCGCTCGGTTGGATCGGGTATCTCGATCGCTGCCAAGAAGATCTCGCGGACCCGTTGCCCAGTCACAGCCATGATCAGACCTCGCAGGGTGGTACACCCACAATGCGTATTTCTGCCGCGAACCTGTCGAAAAAAAAGAAAAAATCACTCGGGATCCAACATCGCGGACAACCACGCTCGCGCGTAGGCCCATGTCTGCCGGGCTTGGTAGACAGTGATGCCGAGAGCGGCGGCGACATCTTCGTGCCCCAGACCCACGAACTGACGCAATTCAACCACCCGCGCTGCTTGCGGATCTTCCTCGGCGAGCTTGATGAGCGCTTCGTCCAGTGCAAGTAAGCGGTCGTCCCCTTTCGGCGCCTGCGCGTCGATCAATTCGACGCGCTTCCAGTCGCCGCCATGTTTTTCGGATTTCTTTCGCCGTGCTTGATCAACTAGGATCCGCCGCATGGACTCCGCAGCCGCGGCAAAAAAATGGCCACGCCCGTCCCAGTTTGCGGGCTGTTCGACATCCACGAGCCGCACATAGGCCTCATGTACCAGGGCGGTGGCTTCGAGCGTCTGTCCAGGTTTCTCTTGTGCGAGTTTTTGCGCCGCCAGCCTGCGTAATTCGTCGTAAACCAATGGCAGCAGCTTCTCCGCAGCCTCGCCGTCGCCGCGACTCGCGGCATTCAGCAGTTGTGTTACTTCGTTCATGTCGAAGCAGGCATCCAGAACCGAAAAACTGAGACGAGGCTAATTATCGAAGAAATGAGGCTCTTTGGCTGCGTGAAAGGCACACGATTGGTTCATTCTTCAACTGGGTTATGGGCCGGGAGCTGGGGACACCGTACTTAATTCCTTGAAGCTGGCAGGGCAAGATCATACTGAGCGTCGAATAATACGAACATGAAGATCGTATTACCCGTCACTGGCTGCCCGGCGACGCCTCCCCTGGCGCTCGCGCGCAACATCCGCGCAACGGCATACTTCGCGCCGTCATTCCAAACCAAGGGCACGAATCAAGCCAGCGAATCGGTACCGCCCGTGCAGTTCCGGTCGCCGTCACCGGTTGTGGGTGGTACGTCCCGGTGGGGGGTGGCGGTCGCGGTGGCCGTGACCGTGGCCGTGGGTAGTATACCCCAGCACGTGCCGATTCTTGGCCGCGCCCACATCCACGTACAGATTTTCCACGCTCGGAACCAGCACGCTCATCGCGGGCCTCCTCTTGGCGATTCGTCCAGATTCATCCAGACTCGTCCAGATTCATTCAGATTCATCCACCGCCCCGGGGTGGCTCGATGAATGAATAAATGAATACACTTTATGAAGTGTAACGACCGACAACCCCCATTGCGAGGTCCGTTGCCAGCACGGCACCGATAGGTGGATAGTCGTCAAGTTGCGGCGGGCGGACGTCGTTGTGTCGGACAGTGCACACGGGTGAGTCCAAAAGCTTCCAGGCCAGGCCTTCCTGCCAGCCGCCCACTTCTTCTGGCGCCCAAACTAAAACCAAAGGATCGAAGCCACGCTAACCTCATTTCTTCGGCATCTGCCAGCGGTACACGGCAAGTGCGTTCAGTTCGCGAACAAAAACTTCGTCGCCGCAAACGGCCAGGTGCGCCCAGGTATCGGCCTTGCTGATCTTGCGAGTGTCGAGGAGGTCGAATTGCTTGGGATTCGCCTTGATCAACAGGAGTGAACCTTTCTGATCCAATGCAAGGATCTTGTCGCCCTGGGCCACCATGCTCCAATACTGGCCGAAGGGCTCGGTGGTCCAGGTTTGAGCGCCGGTTTTCAGATCAATGCACGTGAAGCGCCGATTCTGAAGATGGAGGTAGGCATGCCCGTCAATGACCACTGGCGATGACATGTAGCCCGTTGCTTTGTTGGTCCACGCCTGTTCGACGGTGAACTTGTCCTTGGTTTTGCCAATCTTGTACAGCCACGATTTGTTGCTGTAGCTGCTGGTGAAGATCGCTTCATCGACGACGGTCGGCGTAAGGATGTTCATGCCGCGAAACGATGGTACGATTTGCGACCACAAGACCTCGCCGGAGGCCAGGTCGATCCCAGCGAGCTTCTCTCGCCCCTGGACCAAAAGTTGACGTTGCCCGGAAAGCGTAGCGATGACGGGAGAGGAGAAGGCACTGCCGTTCATGCCGCCAGCGTCCTTGAGAGAACGCCAGAGCACTTTGCCGGTCTTCTTGTCCAGCTTGGCCACCGAAGCGCCGGCTTGAATATAGATGAAATCCCCGTCCACGAGCGGCGAGCAGACGCAGCCAAACGCGGGCAACTCGGCCTTGAAGTCGTTGACGAAATCGACCCGCCAGCGTTGCTTGCCCGATTTGGCATCGAGGCAGACCAGCACATCACGAATGCCGGCGACGTACAGGCTCTCGCCGTCGTAGGCCGGCGTGGCGCGAATCCAGCTCCCATTGGCCGCCGCGAAGAACGGAACGGTCATGGCACCCTTCCACTCAGCTCGCCATCGTTCCTTGCCTGTCCGCCGATCCAGGGCGAACACCACTTCGGTTTCCTTGTTCTTCGTCTCGGTGGTGAAGACAAGCTCCTCAGAGACGATGGGCCCGGAGTAACTAGGGCCAAGTGGCACGCGCCATAGCAATTTCAGAGATTCTTCGGGCATCCGCTCTGGCCAGGCCGGTCCTGACATTCGGCCATCGCGGCTCGGCCCGCGCCACTGCGGCCACACCTGGGATTCCTTGGAAACCTGCTTTTTCTCGTCGGCCCGCGCCGCCGCAGTTGAAATGACGAGAACAACAAAAGACGCCGTCAACCAGATCGATCGCATCGAGCAACTCCTTTTTGTCGCCGGTTGGAATTCACCTACCCCGCAGCAGCGTTAGCGCCACGGCGCCAAGGAAGATGAGCCATTCGACGACGGCCAAAACATAGGTCGTGGTGTGAATCCCACTGTAAAGAAAGAAACTGGTAGTACGAAAAAGAACCAGGCAAGCATGAATAATCAGGCAAGTGAAAAGTGCGAATGGAGTCCAGCTCGAATCGTAGAGAGGCAAAAGAAAGGCAATGCCCAGGCCCAATTCCAGACCGCCGTAGACGACCAGAAATTCGGATTGCCCGGAACCCGGCATCAGCGTGTAGCCGACCGATTGCGAAGTCTGCCCTGGCCGAAGCGAGCACCAGGCCGCCAGCAAAAGATACGCCACTCCGACCACGGCGAGAAAAATGCGCTCGGTCATTCTTTGCTCCTCTTCTTGGTGGATCGTTCCACATCCCGGATTCGCGGCCTGCCACGTTGAGGCGGTTTGGGACGCGGGTTCAGAGTTCTCGCAAAGGCAGCCAGATGCTTCAAGCCATCGCCGAAGGTTGTGTACGACATCGCCGAACGAACGCCGTCATGAAGCGCCTGGCCACCGACAACGACGGCGACATCCAAGCGGACAGCGGCATCATGTAGCTGTTGATAAGCTCCCAGGAAGCTCGCCGAGTCTTCAAGATGGGAAATCGACAGCCATAGCATGCGTGGACGACATTCTTCGAGAGCGCGTTGGAACGACGATAGGGGCGTGTTGGCACCGAGGTTGACCACTTCCCACCCGGAGTCGACGAGAACCAATTCCGCTAGCAAACACGGTAACAAATAAGGATCCTTCTCCGGCGCGCCGCCGACCGCTACGGGACCCGATCGATCTGCATGCGCAAGCAGCAGGTGCTTCAGCTCACACAGAGCCGAGAAACATGCCTGTACACCACGGTGCTCATGCATCACATCAAGTTGGCCCTCAGACCATTCATGTCCCAATCGCTGCATCGCCGGGCGCATGATTTCGTCTGCCAGCGTTTCCACGGCCATACCGGCCTGATACGTTTCGGCGAGGAGGGCGCGAATGCCGCTCTCGTCTCCGGCGATCATGACCCTGTGTAGTTCTCCCTTCAATTCGGCAATTTCACGGGACGGGCCGTTCTTCACCATGAGAGGAAGTCTAGCAAGATCGACATCCGGCAACTGTCCCAGGCGTGCCAACCGCACGACATCGGACATTCGAATGCGCCGATGCCCGCCGCAGGTCCGAATCGCCGGCAGAATGTCGAGATCAACCCAGCGTTTGACGGTCGAAACGCTCACCCCCAGTAGCCTGGCTGCCTCTTCAGTACTGATGGGGCCATTGTTGTTCATATTTATGGCCGAAATAGTCGTTTTTATCATCGCGTGCATCAATGCCGGGCCTCTCCACCACATCAATAGTCGAGATTAAAGTGATTTTCAATGCTCTTTAAAAAAGCCATTGACAAAGCTGCATGGCCCACTAGTATTTAATTGAACTATTTGGACGTTTCAATGCGGAGGGTCATCATGGTTGCCTCGCAGTTCGGCGGACGAAAGAGAGAAGAGTTTGCAGTTGCTCGGTTTGTGGACCATCCGAGTTTCCATGAAAAGGACGCCTTCGCGCTTTATTGCCGTTCAGGCACTGCCGACGGAGCAACTACTTCGGCTAGTCATCTGCCCGATGAGGTGACACGCGAGATTGCGAAATCCATGCATTATGCCGCCTACCGGCTCCAACGAGGACGTGACACGACCAAGGCAAATTACTGGCGTCAGCGATATGTCGAGCTTCGCAATCAGATCGTCGTCGGCAATCGCAAGTTGATCTTCCGCGCCGTCCACAGCCGGGTGCGGGATCCTCAACTCGCGGAAGATTGCGCCGCTGAATGCCACATCGTCATGATCCGGGCCGTGGCAGCATTCAACCCCTGGCTCGGCATTCGCTTCAGCACTTATGCCTTCACGTGCCTTCTGCGCGAGTTGACTCGCCTTGTCCAAAAACAGACCAAGGATCGACTCCGGCAAGCAGTTTCATTCGACGACTCCTTGGCGGAAGACGCCTTTGATGCCGAAGCGAAGGACGCTGGGTTTCAAGAATCGGACGCCAGCTTGGTCAAGTTCCTTGCGAAAGAACACACGCTTCTGGATGACCGCGAGAAGCAAGTCTTGAGCCAACGATTCGGGTTCAACTCCGACGGCTCAACCGTGACACTCAAAGACATCGGCAGCGACCTGAAGATCTCCAAAGAGCGGGTTCGCCAATTGCAAAACAGCGGGTTGGGCAAGTTGCGTGAGGTGTTGGCTGTCGATTGCGTTGAAGTTTGAGTGACAGGATACGGATTTCGACCTCGATAAGGGAAACCATGCGACTCGCGATCATTGGCACCGGTAACTCCGGCATGGTGGCGGCACATCTGCTTGCGGCCGACCATGAACTGACGATCTTTGATGCTGGTTCGCGCATCGGCGGACACACGCACACCGTCACCGTGGAGCGTGCCGGAAAACGCTACGACCTCGACACGGGCTTCATTGTCTGCAACGATCGGACGTATCCAAACTTTCTTCGCCTGCTCGCCAAACTGGGTGTTGCGACCCAAAAGAGCGACATGAGCTTCAGCGTTCGCTGCGAATCGTCAGGGCTCGAATACAGCGGCGGCTCGGCTCTGGGCCTTTTTGCGCAGCCAGGCAATCTGTTTAGCTGGTAGTTCCATCGCATGCTGCGGGACATCTTTCGCTTCAATCGCGAAGCCCCATCCCTTCTGAACGACCCAGGCGACGGTCCCGAACTTGGCGACTACCTGCGATTGGGCAGGTATTCATCGGAATTCATCGACCAATACCTTGTCCCGATGGCCGCGGCGATTTGGTCGGCCGAGCCGGCGCAAATCTGGCGATTTCCCGCCAAATTTCTGGTGCGGTTCTGCCAAAATCACGGCTTGCTCAGCATCTTCGATCGGCCGCAATGGATGACCGGGGCCGGCGGATCGCAGCGGTACGTCGAGAAGATCATCGCGCCGTTTCGCGACCGCATTCGTCTCAACGCCACGGTGACTTCGATAAAGCGGGAAACAAGCGGAGTCAGGGTTACTACCACAGACGGCCAGGCTGAATCGTTCGATCATGCCGTCGTCGCGGTGCACGGCGATCAAGCCCTGAAGATGCTTGCCGAGCCGACGCCCCAGGAGCGCGATGTGCTCGGCGGCTTTCGCTATCAAGAAAACGAAGTCGCCCTGCACACCGACACGAGCCTGATGCCAACGCGCCGCCGGGCGTGGGCCAGCTGGAACTATCACGTGCCGCGCGAACCGGTGCAGCGGGCAACCGTGACCTACCATCTCAACCGCTTGCAGAATCTGCAAAGCGACGAGGATTTCTACGTCACCCTGAATCGGACTCACGCGATCGAGCCGAGCAAGATCCTGCGCAAGATCATCTATCACCATCCGGTTTACTCGCACGCATCCTTTGCGGCACAAAAACGCTGGGCCGAGGTAAGCGGCGTCAATCGCATCCATTACTGCGGCGCCCACTGGGGCTACGGGTTCCACGAGGACGGCGTGAACAGTGCGCTCGCCGTTTGTCGCCAATTCGGAGTGACGCTATGAGCTGGCGCAGCTGCATCTATGAAGGCTGGGTGCGGCATCGCCGATTCGCGGTGACGCCGAACGC
>SXGT01646985.1_pt1 | contig 14784 bp, 10 predicted proteins | sample 3176221 | NCBI WGS metagenome assembly SXGT01 (sample SAMN11356862, study PRJNA531348) | freshwater metagenome | isolation source: freshwater sample F1-120 | place: China: Fuxian Lake, Yuxi | collected 2017-12-25
CGGCCAGCAGGTGCGCCGGCCCTGCCGCAGGCGCGGGCGCAGCGGACGCCACACCGCTCGGCGCGCCGTCCGGCTCATTCACCTCACTGGGGTTCATCGTCCCGACTCCGCGCGCGCCTGCACGAGACCGGTCAGTGCAATCCCCGTGCGCAGCGAACGCTTCCGCTCATGAACCTGATCATGAACCTGCTCATGGATCTGGGCTCGGCGCGAGCACCCGCTGCACCTGGACGCGCAGCGCCGGTAGCAGCTCCGCCTCGAACCAGGGATGGCGGCGGAGCCACAGGCGATTGCGCGGGCTCGGATGCGGCAGCGGGAACAGCGCTGGCGCCGTGGCGCGCCAGTCGAGCACGGCGTCGGCGACCGAGAGCAGCCGCTTGCCGCCCGGCGCATGCAGGTGCGCGGCGAGCGCGTAGCGGCCGAGCAGGATCGTCAGGCGTACATGCGGCAGTTGCGCGAGCAGCCGCGGCCGCCATGCTGGCGCGCACTCGGGGCGCGGCGGCAGGTCTGCCCCCGCAACGGTTCCGGGATAGCAGAAGCCCATGGGCAGCAGGGCAATGCGGCTGGCGTCGTAGAAGGTTGCCAAGTCGATGCCGAGCCAGTCACGCAGCCGGTCACCACTGGCGTCATCGAAGGGCAACCCGCTGGCGTGGACCTTTCTCCCGGGTGCCTGGCCGACCACGAGCACGCTCGCCCGCGAATCCGCCTGCAGCACCGGCCGAGGCCCATGCGGGAGGTGCGGCGCGCAGAGGGTGCAGGCGCGCACTTCCGCGAGCAGTGACTCGAGCGCCGCGCTCATCCTCGTCTCCCGCAGCTGGTGCCTGCGCCCAGGCTCACGTCGCGCGCGCCAGCCTCACCAGGCCTGCCGAAGGTAGCGGCGCTGCAGGTGCTCGAAGTAGTGCCGAGCATCGAGCCGCTCCCCGGTGGCCGCAAGGAGCAGGTCCTGCATCGGCAGTGCGCGGCCGTGCACGTGCACGTTCGCCCGCAGCCAGTCCCGCAGCGGCGCGAGGTCGCCGCGGCCGATGCGTGTCTCCACGTCCGGCAGCGCGCGCCGCGCCGCGGCGAACAGCTGCGCGGCCATCAGCGCACCGAGCGTGTAGCACGGGAAGTAGGCGAACACGCCGGCGAACCAGTGCACGTCCTGCATGCAGCCGTCGCGATGATTGTTGCCGGTGGACAGGCCGAGGAACGAGCGCATCGCCTCGTCCCATGCCGCCGGCAGGTCGGCAAGCGCAAGCGAGCCATCGAGCAGCCGGCGCTCGAGGTCGAAGCGCAGGATCACGTGCAGCGGATAGGTCACCTCGTCGGCATCCACGCGAATGTAGCCGGGCTGCACCCGCGTGGCGTTGAGATAGAGGTTGTCGCCGCTCCACTTCGCATCCGGGAGCACCGCGCCCACCAGCATCTCCTGCACGATCGGCGCGACGTGGGAGAGGAAGGGTTTCGAGCGCGCCACCTGCATCTCGATCAGCAGCGACTGGCTCTCGTGCACCGCGATGCCCGCATCCTCGCCGAGCGGCTGGCCACGCCAGGCCTGGGGCAGACCCTGCTGGTAGAGGCCGTGCCCGGTCTCGTGCAGCACGGCGAGCTGTGCCGGCAGGAAGCTGTCATCCGCATAGCGGGTGGTGATGCGCGTGTCGTCAGGCACGCCGCCCGAGAAGGGATGGTGCGAGACGTCGAGCCGGCCGCGCGCGAAGTCGAACCCCAGCAGCCCCATCAGGTGCTCGCCGAGCGCCTTCTGCCGCGGCACCGGGAAGCCCGAGGGCAAGGGCAGGCAACGTGGCTGCCGCGTCCGCACGCGCTCGAGGAACTCGGGCAGGAACACCTGCAGGCTGCCGAAGATCTGGTCGATCTCCTTCGCGGTGATGCCGGGCTGGTTGCGTGACAGCAGTGCATCGTAGGGTGTGCTCGGCAGGCCCTGCGCCAGATCCAGCGCGTGCAGGCAGTCCGCCGCCTCCCGCACCCGCGCCAGCACCTCGCCAAGGGATCCCTGCACGCCCTGCCAGTCGTTCGCACCGCGCGCCTGCCGCCAGACCTGCTCGCAGCGCGTCACGGCGAGCTGGCGGGCGCGCACGAGATCCGCTGGTAGCGCCGTGGCGTCTCGCCACTGCCGCGTCATCTCCCGCAGGTTGAGCTGCTGTGCCGGTGACAGCGCAGTCGCACCCGCCGCCGAGGCCGCGATCAGGTCGCCTGTCTCGGCCGCCGCGAGCTTCTCGTGCGCGAGCGCGGCGAGCGTCGCCAGCGCCTGCCCACGGGCCTCGCCGCCGCCCGCCGGCATCATCACGGCCTCGTCCCAGCCGAGCATCGCCTGGGCGTGGCCGAGGTGGCCGAGATCCCGGAAGCGCGCCTCGAGGGTGCGGTAGCTCGCCCCGGCAGCCGAAGCCGCGATTGCCGCGGAACGCCCTGTGTCGCTCATGAGATGCACCTTCGGCGGGGTCGAGATGTTGGAGGTGATGAACGTGACGAAGGTGCGCAGGATAGGGCCGCCAGCAGCGAGCGCTGTGCGCGAATGCCGCGAACGGCTGTGCGTTCCTGCCCATTCGCGTACCCGCCTCCTTCACCTGCACGAATCCCTGGAGAACCCGGCTCCGCACGTCGGGCGCGCACGGCGGCGCCGCCCCGGTCACGCGTCCGCCGGCGACGGGTCTGTGCAGCCACGCTCCAAGTCCCGAAGTACATGTCTCTGAAGATCAGCCTTCTGTTCTGCTGGCTCTTCTGCCGGGCGACGCGTGTCCCGAGGGGGTTGACGAGTCTCCACTCTTTCTCCACTGTGCGCGCGCGTGGCTCCCGAGGGGGAGAGACGCCCGGTTCCGAGCGAAAAACAGAGCTAGAGGGATTACCTATGGATCGAATTCACCGTGCGCCTGCGCGCGGGCGCCTGGCGCGCCTGTCGCTGCTGGCGATGCTCATCGCCTCGCCGCCCACGTGGGCAGCCGAGGGCGAGCAGCCCGAAGAAATGATCGTCACGGGTTCGTACATCCGTGGCAGCGCCGAGGACGCCGCCCTGCCGGTGGACGTGCTCACCCAACAAGACCTGCTCGACCAGGGCGCGCCCACCATCGTAGAGATGGTGCGCAACCTCAACGTCACCTCGGGCAACGTCGGCGAAACCAACCAGTTCCAGGGCGGCGTCCAGGGCACGGAGGGTGCCGCGACGATCAACCTGCGGGGCCTCGGCTCTGCGCGCACGCTGGTGCTGATCAACGGCCACCGCACCGCCGCCACCGAGGCGCTCGGCGTCGATATCAACGCCATTCCGTCGACCGCGATCGGCCGCCTGGAAGTGCTGAAGGACGGTGCCGCGGCGCTGTACGGCTCCGACGCCATCGGCGGGGTCGTCAACTTCATCACGCGCGCCGGCTTCGAGGGTCTCGAGATCAAGGCCTCCGAGCAGTTCGTCGAAGACTCGGACGGCGACCACGAAGTGGCCTTCGTGTACGGCTGGGCCGGCGAGAACATGGATTTCCTCATCGCGGGCGAATGGCAACGACGCAGCGAGCTGCAGATCATCGACCGCGACTGGGCGATCCGTTCGCGCGCTGCGAACCCGCAGGGTGGCTACTCGGGTATCTCGAACCCGGGCCCCATTCGTCTTGCCGCGGCCGCGCCCGCGCCTGGCGCACTCCAGCCGGGCATCACCGGCTCGGTGGTGAACGACCCCGGTTGCGCAACCCTGTTGCCTGAAGCCGGCGGCTGCTTCTTCCAGTTCACGCGCTTCGACAACCTCGTCGAGCCCCAGGACACCTACCGCTCCTACGCGGAGTTCAACTACACGATCAACGAGAACCACCAGTTCCACGCCGAGGTGATCTACTCGACGATGCAGATGCATCACTGGAAGACCTCGCCGTCCTACCCGCCGCAGTCGCTGTTCGGCCCGGACCGCTACATCGCACCCAACCATCCTGGCCTCGTCGCGCTGCGCGCCACCCAGGACCTCGGCGTGCTGGAAGACCCGACTCGTGGCGTCTATTCCCAGAGCCGCTACCTCGGCGCGACGGGCTTCTATGGTGATCCGCAGCAAGGCGTTCGCGAGACCGATACCTATCGCTACGGCGGCAGCCTGTCGGGCTCGCTGTTCAACGATGCGCTGGACTACGAACTGGCGGGGTACTACTCCAAGCGCAAGCGCCACGTGTCCGGCCAGGACATGTTCGTGGAGCGCATGGCGTTCGCGCTCGATGGCCTCGGTGGCCCCAACTGCAACCTGGCCACCGGCGTCCCCGGCGTGGGCGGCTGCCAGTTCTACAACCCGTTCTCGAACGCGGTGCGACAGTCGGTGCTGAACGGCTTCGTGAACCCGGACTTCAATCCCGCGCTCGCCAACTCGCCAGAGCTGACGCGCTGGCTGATCGGCAAGCAGGCATCCGTCGCCACCAACGAGCTCTTCGTCATCGACTTCGTCGTGAGCGGCGAGACCCCGTTCTCCCTCGGCGGCGGCCCGGTGTCGTTCGCAGTCGGCGGGCAGACCCGCAACGAGAAGTACGACCTGACCCTGAACGATGCGACCAACGTCGACGAGTTCCCCTGCCAGTTCAACAACCAGCGTTCCGTGACACTCGGCAACGTCAGCCAGGCCGACTTCGATCGCTGCCAGGCCGGACTGACCTCGCCAACGGGCCCCTTCGCGTTTCTTTCGGGCACCACCGAGGAGCGCACGAGCCGCACGATCTACGGCGTGTTCGCCGAACTCGCGCTGCCGTTCAGCGACACGCTTGACGTGCAGGCTGCGATCCGCTTCGAGGACTACGGCGGCGAGGTCGGCTCGTCGATCGATCCGAAGCTCGCGATCCGCTGGCAGGCGCTCGACTGGCTCGCGTTCCGCGGCTCGATCTCCACGACGTTCCGCGGCCCGCCGCAGAGCTTCCTCTCCGGGACTGCGACATCGCTGATCTTCATTGCCCCCGCCAACGCCTTCAAGGCGGTTGACGTGATCGGCAACGAGAGCCTGAAGCCGGAGACGGCGCTGGCGCGCAACCTCGGCTTGATCATCGACGCAGGCGGCTTCTACGCATCCGTCGACTACTGGCGCTTCGACTTCGAGGATCCGTTGCAGACCGAGAGCTCCGGCCAGATTGTCGCGGCGTACGTGGCCAGGGGCTGCGCAGGTGCCACATCACCAAGCCGCGACTGCGACTTCCTGCGCTCGCACGTGTTCCCGACCGGCATCACCGCTGCGCTGCTCGAGCGTGTCGACACCAACTTCATCAACGGTGGCGACATCACGACCTCGGGCGTCGACTTCTTCGTGCAGTACGACTTCGAGGATCCGATCCTCGGTGGTGAACTGTCGCTCGGTGGGGAAGCCACCTACACGATCGAGTTCGACTCGGCCGACTTCCCGGACATCAACGGCTTCGTGCTGGCGCCCGGCGGTGATTTCGCCGGCCTGCTGAACGACACCACGCCGTTCCCCTCGAAGCCGCAGGTGAAGGGCGCCCTGTTCGCGCGTTACGTGAACGGTTCGCACCGTTACTCGAACTACGTGCGCTACACGGACGACTACACGGATTCCGTGCCCCCCGCCGCTGCAACCTACCCCGCAGGTGCCAATCCGCGTGACTTCTCGCGGGTGGATACGCACATCACCTGGGACATGACCTACTCGGTGGGCCTGCTGGACGAGAAGCTGAACCTCACGGCATCGATCACCAACATCCTCGACAACGATCCGCCGCGCACGGCGCAGGACCTCAACTACGATCCGTTCTCGCACAGCCCTGCGGGCCGCACGATCAAGGTGGGTTTCAGCTACACGCTGGGTGCCGAGTGACGCGATAACGAGCGATGCGGTGCGTGGCCGGTGCCTGCCGGCCACGCCACCGAACTCCAAGGGCCCGGCTGTTCGCAGCCGGGCCTTTTTTGTTGCGGCTGGCAGTGGAGTCAGTCGACGGAGACCTGCAATGGGCGACCCGTCGCAACCGGCAAGGACCGTACTGCTGCTGCGCCGCCTGGTGGCGTCTCGGCGGGAACGGGCACCCGCCCCGCATCAAGCACGGGCGAGAGCGCCTGCATCAGCGTGCCGAGCAGGCGCACGGGCAGGCCGCTCGTGAACTCGTAGTCGGCAGCCTGGGCGCCGGGCACGAACGCGGTGATCGTGCCGTAGAAGCGATCGTCGATGTAGAACATGAAGGTCGCCACACGATTGACGACGCGTGACTCGAGCACGCGGCCGCCACCGCCGAACACCTCGAACCGGTGGTCGCCTGTCCCCGTCTTGCCACCGACGACGTGGCGCGTGCCGTCCGCACGCAGCAGCTGCGGCAGCAGCGAGCGGGCCGTGCCGTTCTCCACCACGTCGAGGATCGCGCGCCGCGTGACCTGGGCGACCTCGCGCGCGACCACGCGCTCGCCGCGTACGGGCACACGCCCGAGCTGAACCTCGTAGGGCGTGTCGGCGGCGAAGCGGTAGTCCTCGATCAGCACGTTCGGCAGCCGCTCGCCCTCGTTCTGGATGATGCCCATCAGCGCAGCGAGCGCGGCCGGCCGATCGCCCGAGCTGCCGATGGCGGTGGCTAGCGACGGCGTGAGCGAGGCGAAGGGGTAGCCCACGCGCTGCCATGCCGCATGGATCTCCTGGAACGCCTCGATCTCCAGCAGGTCGAGGATGCGCCGGTCCTGGGCGCGCCTTCGGTTCGTCTTCCACAGCCAGGCATACACGTCCTGCCGCACCTGCGCCGCGGCCTCGAGCACGTCGTCGCGCGTGGCGAGCGGATGGTCCCGCAGGTACTGCAGCAGCCACAGCTCGAGGGGATGCACACGCGCAAGGTAGGCGCGATCGTTGAGGCTGAAGCTGTCGCGCGCGTAGCGCGTGTAGAGATCAGCCACCTGTGCGGGCGTCTGCGGATGGTCCGGCACCGCGCGCGCAAGCCAGGCCGCGAGTTCTGCCTGGGTTGCCTCCGGGCGCACCGAGCGCAGCACCACGGCGACCGCGCGCGGTGTCACGCGCACGCCATCCAGCAGCGTGGCGAGCGCAGCGTCCGGCGACTTGCCCGCGTACTTGCCGTGAAAGCGGCGCAGGAACACGTTGCCCTCGCGATCCGCGAAGCGACGCAGGTAGTCCTGCCGTTCGGGGTCATCCGCGTTCTCGAGCAGGCGCGCCGTGGTCGACGGCGCGCGATAGAGGTAGTGATCCACCACCTCGCGCATCACGCGGATGAACACGAGGTTCACCGAGCGCCGCAGCGCTTCCTGCAGCGTCATCACACGGCCGTTGTCCGAACGCTCGAAGTTGGCGAAGCGGTGCGCGCCGCCACCGGTGAAGAACACCTGGCCCGGGCTCGCCGACCAGGTGCGCAGCAGCGAGGCTTCGAGCGTGCTGGTGAGCGTGGCACCGGGGTTCGTGCGCAGGTAGCTCACCACCCACGCCCCGAGGCGATCCTTCGGATGCACCGCGTGCGCCACGCGGTCTGTCGGCGACAGCGCCTCGTAGCGGGTGTGGATGTCCGCAACGAGCTCGAGGTAGGTCACGAGTGTGCGCAGCTTCGAGGTGGAACCGAGGTCGAGCTTGGCCCCGGCGTTGATGTCCAGCGGCTGGTCGAGGTTGTCCGCGTTCACGCGGATGCGGTTGCCATCTGCCTTTCGCTCGTACAGCGTGAAGCTGTAGATCACCCGCGAGGGATCGTCACCGGCAAGCAGGCGTGCGCCATTGAGGCCGAGCGCGTCGATCACTGCGGGATCGCGCAGCGAGCGCAGGAAGTGCGTGACCTGCGCCTGCAGCCTGCCGTCGATCGACGACTGCACCCGCATGTCGAAGCGATCGAGCTCGTACACGCTGCGCACGTCGAGCTGCTGCAGCAGCCGGTTGCGCACCAGGTTGGCGCCCTTCTGCTGCGCATAGTCGACGAGCGGCCGGGCACCGGCGACCGATCGCTTGCGCAGGCGATGGGTGAGCGCTGCATCCCGCAATTGCGGGCTGATCTGCCCTGCACGCGCCATCACGCGCAGGTAGCTGTCGGTGAGGCGCTCGAGCGCGACTGCATCGCGCATCAGGTAGAACGCCGGCCGCCGTACGGACAGGATCAGGCTCAGCACTTCCTTGTAGTAGCGGCCCTGCTCGCGGATGTCGGCACGCGGATCACGCAACACGCGGTTGGCAGTGGCGAAGTCCGAGCCGTACCAGGCCTCGAGCCCATCCCCGAGGCTGGACACCTCGCCATAGCCTGAGAGCGCGGCGAGCGGCAGCGAGTTGAGATAGTCCTGCACCAGCTGCCTGCGGGCCGGAATCGTGACCGCGCCGAGGCGGTAGGCACGCAGGGTGGCTGACGCCATCTGGCGGAACTTGTCGCCCGCGCTGTGGGTGATGCCGTCGCGCGAATGGCGGAACTTCTCGATCTGCGTGGCCAGCGTGCTGGCGCCGATCGCGCGGTCGTCGGCGCGCAGGCGGTTGAGCGCGGCGAGCCCAACGGCCTTGCCGAGGCGCTCCCAGTCCACCACCGGGTTCATGTAGGGCCGGTTCAGGTCCAGCAGCTCGCGGTCTTCCACGAAGGTGAGCGAGCGCACCACGAGCGGCGGGATCTCAGCGTACTGGTGGTAGACGTTGCGCGGGAAGCGCGCGGAAGACAGCGCCGCGCCGTTGGCATCGAGCACCAGCAGGCCAGCCTGGGTCTTCTCCGGGTAGAGCACGTGCAGGCCACGGTCGTGCAGCGCACGCAAACGAGGTGACGCGCTCGCCTGGCGCTCGATGCGATACCCGGCCTGCTGCAGGCGGGGCAGCAGCTCGGGCAGCCGCGCGTAGCCGAGGCGCACGTCGTAGGGACCGATGTCCGGCGGCAGCGACTGCGCCGCGCGTCCTTCCACCACCGCGTAGTCGATGTCGCGTGCGAAGTCGGCGAGCCAGCGCGACTGCAGGCGCGAGGTGTCGAGCTCATCGAGCAGCGCGGCGATGCCAGCGGCCAGCAGCACGATCGGCACGCCCATGAGCAGGCCACGCACGAGCTGCCTGCGCACGCTGGGGCGGGGCCTGCTGCTTGCCGTGGGCGTGGCTGGGGTCGCGGGCGTCGCAGTGGCGTCATCCGCAGGCATGTCGCCCTGCTGCCGCATGTGGATGTGCTGCCGAACCGGAGTGGCGAGTATTGAATCGTGTTTGCCTGTGGAAAGGCAGTGATACGCTCCTCGCGACGAGAGGGTAATGCGCGCAAGCCGCAATCGTTCCATCTGTGCAAGGCCCATCACGCCATGCTGACCTGCACCTGGGCACCGACGGTCTTCGAGGGCATGCAGCTGGGGCGTGCCGCCGGAACGGTGCCCGCGCGCGCTGCGCCCCGTGGCGCCGCGCTGCGCCGCTTCCTCGCCGACTACGTGCAGCGGCTCGAGCACTGGGGCGTGAGCCACCTGCTGGTAGCCCAGCGCTGGTGGGGCAGCGGCCAGGAGATGGAAGGCTCGAGCCTCGACTGCCTCGCCATGACGGCGCTGCTCGCCGGACTGTCCGAGCGCATCCAGCTGGTCACGGCGATCCACCCGGGCTTTGTCGAACCCACGGCGATCGCCAAGTGGGGGGCGACGATCGATGCCATCAGCGATGGCCGCTGGGCCATCAACGTGACCAGTGGCTGGAACATGGCCGAATTCGAGATGTACGGCATCGACCCGCTGCCGCACGACGAGCGCTATGCCCGCGCCAGCGAGTTCATCGAGGTGCTGCGCGGCGCCTGGGACAACGCGAGCTTCGACCACGAGGGCCGCTACTACCGCGCCCGCGGCCTGCGCCTGGAACCGCGCCCCGGACATGCGCTCACGGTGTTCCAGGGTGGCCAGTCACTCGCAGCGGTGGCCATGGCCGCACAGCACGCGGACTGGATGTTCCTGAACGGCGGCAGCCCCGAGCGCGTGGCGGCAACGATCGACCAGGTGCGCAAGGCCTGCGCCGGGACGGGGCGCAGCGTGCGCTTCGCGCTCTACGCCAATCCGCTCGTGCGCGAGACCGACGCCGCCGCCTGGGCCGAGATCGACCATCGCCTGGCGAACCTGGATCCCGAGCGGATCGCGACGCGGCGCGCCATGCTCGCGCGCGGCAAGGCTGGCAGCGACGCGCCGCCGGAAGGCGGGATTCGATCCGGCGGCATGTGGACGAGCAACGACGCACTCGCGATGCTCGACACCAACGAGGGCTTCGCATCGCGCCTGATCGGCGCACCGGACACCGTGCTGCAGCGCATCCGTGCATTTCACGCCATGGGTATCGACATGCTGCACCTCACCCTGGCCGATGCCCCGTTCATCGAGCAGGTGCTGCCGCAGGTGCACGCGATCGGAAACACGTGAACGGCCACGTCAGCCAACGATTCCCCCAGCATCCACTCCCCACCAACGACTCAAGGTCCAACAATTCGACCAGGGCGCGCCGGGCGCGCGGAGGAAACGGCACATGATCAGGCGTATCCGCGGCTATCTCGCGCATCGCAACGAGACTGCCAGTCCGGCGAGCGAGCAGCTCGAGCGCGATGGCTACACCGTGCTGCGCGGACTGCTTGGCCCCGATGAGGTAGCGACGCTGCGCACCGAGATCGGCGCCATCTTCGATCGCGATCCACCCGACGATCGCGGGCCACGCCCACCCGGGGATGCGCAGATGTTCCGCTACGCGATGCTCAACCGCTCGCCCGCGGCGCAGCGCGCGGTTGCGCATCCGGTCCTCCTTGCGGTGATCGAACCGCTGCTCGGTGAGGACTGCCACGTCATCGCCAACACGGCGTGGCGCAATCCGGCCGGGCATCCCGGTTCCCATGGTGGCCAGCACTGGCACATCGACGCCGGCCCGCACGTGCCGCTGCCGCCGGGCGTGCGCTGGCCCGCGGAGATTCCGCACCCGGTGTTCGCCATCGGCGTGCACCTGTACCTGCAGGACTGCGCGCGGGAGGACGGCCCCACGGGGGTCATCCCCGGCAGCCACCGCTCGGGGCAATTCCCGCCGCCGGAGCGCGCCCACGACGATGACCTGGACTACGAGGGCCGCCAGGTCGAACCGCTGCTCACCCGGGCCGGCGACGCGGGCCTGTTCGTCTCCGACGTCTGGCACCGCCGCATGCCGACCCAGGCGGGAGACCACGGGCGGTTCTTCCTGCAGGTGCACTACGGCCGCCGCGACATCGCCCAGCGCCTGCTCACCACCGACCAGTCCAACCAGCTCTCGCCGGAGGCCATCGCCCGCGCTGGCAGCGCACGCGAGCGCAAGGTCATCGGCCTCCACTCGCCGATGTTCTACGACGGCTGATGCCCGCTCGCACGTGGTGGCAGGTCGTGCAGAGGGCTACAGGCCGCCGCGTCAGCCCGGCTCGAACACCGCGTTGTGGGCGATCCTGAGCATCGCAGCCTGCTCGTCTGCCCCACCGGCAACTCGCGCGAGCTGCTTGTTGCCCGCCATCGTCGCGTGCCGCTGCACGAGCCGGTAGCCGCACTCGCCCATCACGCGCGCGATGTCCTCGCCGTCATCCGGCGCGCACTCCACCTGCACGCTCCTCGGCCTCGCCGCAGACGTGAGCAGGCCCCGCATGCCGGCGAGGATCGACAGTTCGATGCCGTCGACATCGATCTTCACCACCTGCGGGGCCTGCAGCGCGCCCTGGGCGAGCAGCGAGTCAACCGACTGCGCCACCTTCAGCTCGCTGATGCCCGAGGCGCGGGCGGCCGCCTGGATCGCGCCCAGGGGCGCATCGCCATCACCCGCAAGCTGGCTGTGCGAAGAACCCGTGTGCCATTCGAGGTAGTCGAAGCGGGCGGCGCGCGTGCCTTCGGCGAGTGCCGTGGTGAGCAGGCTCACGCGCTGGCCGAAGTCGTTGATGCGCAGGTTCTCCATCAGCGCAACGGCATTGCGCAGGTGCGGCTCGACCGCGAAGACGTGGCCATCCGCGCCCACGCGCTGGGCGCCATACAGCGTGTAGATGCCCACGTTCGCACCGATGTCCAGGAACACGTCACCCGGCTGCAACACGCGATCAAGCCAGGCCACCGTGCCGGCTTCCTTGATGTAGAAAGTGCACGCGCGGCGCAGCGTCTGCGCATTCGTGCACTGGAAGCGCAGCTCGCCCGCAGCCGTCGGCAGCACCAGCTCGAGCGACAGGCCGCGCGCGAGCGCGCCCCCCGACTCGGACAGCCAGCGCAGCAGGCGCGAGGGCTTCTTCCGACCAGCCGTGTGCAGGCGCAGCATGATCAGCGCGCCTCGATGTTGATGGTGAGCGTCTTGCGCAGCCCGGAGTCGGGCGGCCCGAGCATCGGCGACACCGCGTGCCAGGAATTGAAGGTCTTCACGAACATGAGCGCCTGGTTGGGCACGTAGGGATAAGTGAACAACGTCTCCATCTGCTCCCAGCCCAGGGTGCGGTCGTTCAGCTGGTCATACAGCAGCGTCGGGTCCTTCGGCCGCATCACCTCGGTGCCACCGCCATAGTTGCCGTTCCACTCGCCCTCGCCGCACATCGACACCACGAGCGTGATGATCTTCTCGGGATTGTCGGTGTGCGGCTCGATGCAGCCACGATGCGCCGGCAGCATCGAGAACTCGAAGCGCGCGGAAAGCGATGGCGAATGCCGCACCGTGCGGCCGCGGCTCATGTCCTTCACCGCACGCTTCAGGCGCCGGAACCACGAGACGCGGCGCGCGTCGTAGCCGAGGTCCACGCCGCGCGAACGCAGTGCCTCCAGTGCCGCAAGCATGAAGGCATCGCTCTTGATCCACGCATGCAGCTCGCGCCACACCGGCACGTCACGGATCAGTGCGTGGTAGTTCCTCGCGCCGTATTTCTCGGACAGCGAGAATTTCTCACCGACGTGCTCGATGCGACCGAACAGCGACGCGTCGGGGAACGCGGCGACACACGCCTTGTACAGGTCCGGTGCCAGCGCAGGCCGCATCGCGCCGATCGGGAATGGTTCGTAGCGAAGTTCAAGCGCATCGAAGTTGATCATGCGCGCCCGCCCGCCGATCGCACCCGCATGCTCACGCCGCCTTCTCCACGAGCTTCTTTACCAGCAGCGCCTCGAACCAGGGATTGCGGCCCAGCATGCCGAGCTCGCGGAAGCCCACCTGCTCGAAGGGCGCGGCTTCCAGGATCGTGCGCAGCAGGTCGTCGGTATGGCGCCAGTGCGAGGCCTCGAACTTGCCGGGCAGGAAGCCCTGCTCGAAGCCGGCGAGCATGTGCGCCACGAACAGGCCACCGGGCTTCAGCACGCGGTGGATCTCGGCGAACAGGCGCTTGAAGTCGAACGCGTGGTCCAGCGCGTTGATGTACACGGCATCCACGGAGCCATCGCTGAACGCGAGGGCGTGGAAATCCCCGTAGTGCACATAGGGATTGTCCTTGCCGGGGTTCAGGTCGATGCCCACGGCGAAATGCCCGAGCTCGCGCAGTGCGCGCACCTCGCCACCCAGGCGCGCGCCGAGGCACAGCACCGAATGCTGCGCCGCCAGCGGCTCGCAGCTCGAGAAGCGGCGCAGGAACTCGTCGACGTCCGCCTCGTCCTTCTCCACCCGGCGCTCGTAGTCCGCATCGAGCTTGGATGCCTGGTGTGCGAGGTAGGCCTCGTAGGATTCGTAGGCGCGCCGCGCGAAACCATCCTGCTGCTGCCACAGGCCCTGGTCCTGGAAACGCTCCACGCGCGCCGCAGCCTTGGCCGCCTTGTTCTTCAGCTTGCGGCCCGGGAACAGGCGATTGCGCAGCCGCACCAGCGGGTTCTTCTTCTTGGCCAAGGGCGTGCTCGTCCCGGTTCGTGGAGGCGCCGCGATTGTACGGGATGCGCTTACGCCAGGGCTCGCGACGAGCACGGGCGATAGACTCGGAACGCGCAATACCGGCGCAGGAGCGACACAAGTGATGCAGGGCCAGATCATCGCCATCGGCGGCACGGGTTTCAGCGAAGCACCGGCCGAGCCCGCGCTCGAGCGCTACCTGCTCGCACAGGCGGGCACCGCGCGCCCCCGCGTGTGCTTCATCGGCAGCGCGAGCGGCGACAACGACGGATACGTCTCCCGCTTCTACGAGACCTTCGCGGCGCTGGACTGCACGCCATCGCATCTCGGACTCTTCCGCCGCACCCGCGACCTGCGCTCCCACCTGCTCGCGCAGCACCTGGTGTTCGTTGGTGGTGGGAACACGAAAAGCCTCATCGCGCTGTGGCGTGACTGGGGCCTGCCTGAACTGCTTCGCGAGGCTGCCGCAGGCGGCTGCGTGCTTGCGGGCACGAGCGCCGGCGCGATCTGCTGGTTCCACTCGGGCATCACCGATTCGTGGGGCGATGGGCTGCACGTCCTGCCGACGCTTGGCTTCCTGCCTGGAAGCTGCTGTCCGCACTACGATGGCGAAGCGGAGCGCCAGCCCTACTACCGGCAGGCTATGGCGGCGGGTGCAGTGCAACCGGGCCACGCAATGGACGATTGCGTTGCGCTGCACTTCCGCGATGGCGTCCTGCTGCGCGCAGTCGCGACACGCACCGATGCACGGGCGTTTCACGTGTCGAGCGAGGCAGGCCTGTGCATCGAGCGTCCACTCCCGGTACAACTGCTCGGCGCGGAAGGCACGCTCTCGCCGCCCGTGAGATAGGCACCGAAGCCACCGGCCGCGCCACCCCTCCACGCCACTCCACGCCATTCCACGACAAGCACGCCTGCCAAGGACATCCCATGCCCCGCAACCGCCGCATCCTGCTTCGCGAACTGCCCACCGGAAAGCTCGGACACGAGCATTTCGCCACCGACGAGGTCGAGGCCGGCACACCTGCTGACGGGCAGGTGCTCGTGCGCACGATCCTGCTGTCCCAGGACGCGGCCAACCGTGCCTGGATGCAGGGCGC
>SXGT01950105.1_pt1 | contig 14784 bp, 14 predicted proteins | sample 3176221 | NCBI WGS metagenome assembly SXGT01 (sample SAMN11356862, study PRJNA531348) | freshwater metagenome | isolation source: freshwater sample F1-120 | place: China: Fuxian Lake, Yuxi | collected 2017-12-25
CCGACAGGTACTTCGGCGATGCGGCCCGTGCGGCGGACTTCGTCGCCTTCTCGGATGGCTTGGACTTCACCGAAAACCGCCGCGCCGACGTTATCTTCTTCGAGGTTCAGGGCGATACCGTAGATGTCGTGCGGAAAGAGGAGCAATTCTCCTGAGGCGACGCCTTCGAGTCCGTAGATACGGGCGATACCGTCGCCGGCGGAGAGCACGGTGCCGGTTTCGCGAAGCTCGACCTGTTTGTCGTATCCTTGAATTTGTCGCTTGATAATTTCACTGATCTCAGCGGCGCGCAGTTCCATCGTTTCCTCTCGTTAGTTGGTTACGTGTTGGCGTAGATTCGTGTGCGGCTCAGAGCTGTTGGGCTAATGAGGCCCCGATTTTTTGTAGTTGGGTCTTGAGGCTGGCGTCGTACACTTGCCCTTCGATTTCGACCACCGCTCCGCCTAGCAGGTCGGGATCGATTTCGACTGTCGGGACGACAGTTTTTTGCGTGAGGCGACCGAAGGCATCTACCAGCGCTTGGAGTTCGGCATCACTCAGCGCCGCAGCCACGCGAATTCGTGCTTGTACGCGCCCAAGCGAACGTTCGAGCAATTGCTGATAGGACTTTGCAATAATCGGGAAGTCTTTCAGCCGATCATTTTCTGCCAGGACGCGGAGAAAATTGCCCAAAAGCGGGTTCGGAGTGAGCGATTGGACAAGTTGCTCGGCAATCGCTTTCCGGGTTTTGGGCGAGACATTGGGCAAGGAAAGAATCTTCGCCAACGCAGGATCGGCGAGCACTCGGGCGGCTTGCGCGAGCTCGGCGCCAATGGTCTCGGCTGCGTGCTGCTCCTGGGCGAGACCCAGGAGCGCTTTAGCGTAGCGCGTTATTCCCGACATTCTTATTCACCTCTTGGACAAGGTCCTGAATGAGACGGCTCTGATCTCCCGGCGTCAGACGAGAGCGCACGAGTTCCGTGGCGAGGCGGACGGCTTGTTCAGCCACTTCTTGGCGGAGCAAGCGTCGGGCTTCGGCCAGTTCTCGGCGTGCCGTTCATTGCGCGTCGTTACGCGCACGCTCGGCCATTTTGTGCGCTTCCTCCAGGATGCGTGTCTTCTCGCGTTCTGCGTCGCGCAATGCTTGTTGACGCAGGCGCTCTTGTTCTGCCGCGAGCCCGGCGAGTTTCTGTTGATACTCGCGTTGCAGGGCTTCGGCTTCTTCCTTCGCTTTTTTCGCTTCGTTCAAAGCTTGGACGATGGTCTCGCGTCGGCGTTTGAGGCTCTCTCGCACGGCGGGCAGCGCATATTTCCGCAGGACAAACACAAAGAGCAGAAAATTGATCGCGCCAAATGCGAGAGCGGCGTTAGGGCCGCCTCCGGCATGACTGCCGTGCTCGTCGTGGGCTTCCTCAGCCGCCCACACAACCAGCGGAAGAAGGAAGAAAAACGCGGAGACAACGAAGCCAGCCATCTTGATTAGATGTTTGGTCATGGTTACGTCAAGGACCTCCCGAGCAACTTCTGAGCAATCTCGATCGAGAATTCCGGGGCACGTACTTCGAGCGAGTTTCGCGCCTCGGCGATTTCTTTTTGTAAGGAATCACGCATCTGAGCGATGGTCTGGGTGGCTTCCTCACGGGCGGCGTTGATGACGCTTTGGGCTTGTGCTTCGGCGTCGCGATAGAGGGCATCGACTTGCTGGGTCGCGCCAGTTCGCGCCGCTAGCAACTGTGTCGCATACTGTTCGCCCATGGCTTGTGCTTCTGCTTTGACGCGGCTGGCTTCTTTGACGGCTCCAGCTCCACGCTCTTCCCGCTCCTTGAGTACGGCGAAGTTCGGCTCGAATAACGAGCGACGCAGAAAGGTCCAAAGCAAAAGAAACAGTGCGATCTGAAGAAGGAATGTCCAATCTGGGAACGATAACACGCGTGCCAGTCTCCTCTCGTGTTCAGTGCATGTGCAGTTGATCTCATATGCCGTTAGGAATACGCCTTCAGCCACTTGTAGCGGAGCGACGTAAAAATGCGGCTACCTCTTTTACTGTCCTTTGAGGCGGCGCACAAGCCCTTCAAGCTCCTCGTTTGAGTAGTATTCGATCTCCAAGCGGCCACCTTTCTTTTTCGGATGGAGGCGTACTTTCGTTCCTAAGGAACGCATCAAGTCGTCCTGAAGTGCCGCAATATGAATAGCAATGTCACTCCGTTGCGGTTGGTCTTCAGGGGCGGCCGTCAGAGCTGGTTGGGCGGGGAGCGTTTGCGAGACTAAGGTCTCGGTTTCTCGTACCGACAACCCTTGGCGCATGATTTTTCGTGCCAGTTCCACCTGCTGTTCTGGCATTCCCAACGCAAGCAACGCACGAGCATGCCCGACCGAGAGATGGCCGCGATCCACTTCCTCTTTAATTTCCTCGGGCAGTTGTAAAATGCGTAGGAGGTTGGTGACGACCGGACGGCTTTTCCCTACCCGTTGCGCCATCTCTTCCTGGGTGAAGTGAAACTCTTCCATCAGTTGTCGGTAGGCCAACGCTTCTTCGATGGGCGTGAGTTCTTCGCGCTGAATGTTTTCCACCAGCGCCATTTCTAAGCTTTCGGCATCGCTCACGTCTTTGACGACCACGGGGACACGGTCAAGCCCGGCACGCTGCGCGGCACGGAAGCGACGTTCGCCGATAATCAGCTCGTAGCCGTCGTCCAGTTTGCGCACCACCAACGGTTGCAGGACGCCTTGGTGACGGATCGAGTCGGCCAGTTCCGCGATGCGGTCTTCATCAAAAAACCGGCGTGGTTGCCGGGGATTCGGGCGAATCTCGCCGATGGGCACCCGCCGCTCGATGGGGGTCGCGGTAGGCGACGCGGCCTCACCGATCAACGCACTAAGACCCCGCCCCAAGGCGCGGCGCTTGGGAGCGATGGCGGATTCACTCACTGTGATATTCTCCTTGTGGATTTATTGCTTGTGGCAACCTCTTGTGCGAGTTCCATGTAGCTTTGGGCACCACGGCACGAAGGATCGTAGAGAATCACCGGCAGACCATGACTCGGACTCTCGCTGAGGCGCACGTTACGCGGAATGATAGCATCAAAGACTTGCTGAGGAAAAAACTTGCGTACTTCGTCGGCAACTTGGTGGCAGAGTTTGTTGCGCGCATCGAACATCGTCAACAATAAACCTTCGATAGCGAGGTCGGGGTTGAGTCGTTCGCGGATGAGGTCGATGGTTTCCAAGAGCGAACGTAGCCCTTCCAAAGCGTAATACTCACATTGCAGAGGGATGAGGACACTATCAGCAGCAGTCAAAGCGTTCACAGTCAGCAAGCCCAGCGAAGGCGGGCAATCGAGGATGATGTAGCGATACCGGTCGTATTCCTTGCGCAGGATCTCCTGAAGCCGGTACTCACGGCGCTCGATGTTCAAGAGCTCGACTTCTGCACCGATCAGGTCGTGATTGGCCGGGAGGACAGCAAGCTGCGCGATGGCAGTGTGCTGGACGGCATCTGCCAACGGACATTCTTCGAGCAGAACGTCGTAGAGCGTCGGACTCTCGTCGGTCAGTTTCACACCGATGCCGCTGGTGGCATTGCCTTGGGGATCACAATCGACCAAGAGCGTGGCTGCGCCGGCCACGCCTAACGCGGCAGACAGATTGATGGCCGTCGTTGTTTTCCCTACGCCGCCTTTCCGATTGGCAATACAGATGACCGTGCTCACTGCCGATTCCCTACCACAAGCACGCAGAGGAGAAAAGCGCCTGCAAGCAGGAAGAAGCGGAGAAAATCTGCTCTTTTGCTTTACTTTTTTTCATAGTCGATAGCGCTCCTTCATGGCGCGGTAGCGTTCGTAAGTATGAGGGTCGATTTCTGCGAGGGGGAGAGCGTCCAAAAGCGGAACGAGCACAGTTTTGAGCCCCTCGCCGCGGGCAATCCATTGATAATACTGCCGGCCACCGTGGTTGTACGGTCCGTAAAGCTTCCCGGCCGGAATATTGGCGAGCAGCCAACGCAACAATGGCTCGTGGCGCACATGCATACGCAATGTGACCTGAGGTTGCTTGCCGTCTCCGCCGAAATGTCCTTCCCCTACCAGAAGTCCTAGGAAGAATCCGGCGGCGAAAGACGAGGGGTCAGGCGTAAGAGCCGCTGTGGACATAAAACTCATGCATCCTCAAAAGAAATTTGCCATTCTTGTTTCACCGTCATGTAGCACGTGAAACATTTTCGCCTTTATATCTTGTTTCACCGTCATGTAGCACGTGAAACATTTTGGCGTTCGCGAACTGTTCCTCGCTCTGTATCAGGAAGCCTTCTGCTTAGTAAAGCTCACCAGCAAGCGGCGCTCATTTCCGAAGGGCAGGGTGTATTCGTATCTGCCTGTTTGCTGAAAAACTCTGTCCGAGCCCACGGAGAAGAGCTGCGCCGGTTCGTTGTCAGCTTGTGGACCTTGCATCGCCATGGCGGTGCCTTGGTCCCGCAGAAACGGGCAAGCGTATTGGAGAAAGGTCGGAATACTCCAAGTCGCGCGAGTAATGACGAGGTCGAATGCCGCTCGGAGTTCACTTTTTTCCGCCAGATCCTCTGCTCGTCCCTCATAAATCGTAAGATTCTGCGCTCCGGTTTTCCGTTTGACTTCCCTTAGGAAGCTGACACGTTTCCGTCGTATTTCCACGAGTGCCACAGCAATGTGTGGGTGCATGAGCGCGAGCGGTACCCCAGGAAACCCGGCACCGCTGCCGAGATCGAGTATTGTAGAAACGGCTGGCAGCCGCACGGCGGCTGCCAGCGTATCGAGGAAATGCTTTCTAATGATCTCCGCCGGATCGTGCTGTGAGACTAAGTCGATCCGCGCAGCCCAAAAAATGAGGGTTTCCAAATAGATAGAAAGGTGACGCGTCTCGTTTTCCCGAAGTGTGAGGCCGAGTTGTTGTGCTCCGTCCTGCAACAACTCCAAATGAGGCTGCTCCATCGACATCACTCGACATCATACGACCTGACGTTTTGCTCCCCGCTTCACGCGGCCCCAGCGCGTTTGAGGTGAATGGCGAGCAAGGAGAGGGCTGCCGGGGTCACGCCTGGGATACGTGCCGCTTGACCGAGCGACCCGGGACGAATCGCGGCGAGTTTCTCTCGCACCTCGCGCGACAGTCCAGTGACCACGGCATAGTCGAGGCTGTGCGGAATCCGCGCTTTTTCCAGATGACGCATGCGTGCCACGCCGTCTTCTTGCCGCTGGATGTAGCCAGCATATTTGATGGTGATCTCGACTTCGGCGGCAACTTCACGAGATACCGGCAACGGCGATGGACTTAGCGTCTGAATCTGCTCGAAAGACAACTCTGGTCGGCGTAGCAACTGTGCGGCAGAGGTCGGATGCTTGATTGGCGCACTGCCGAGCAGCGTCAGTTGCGCATTGAGCGCCTCGCTCGGCGTGAGCGTGGTTTGCTCCTGGCGCTGGATTTCCACCGCAATCGCAGCTTTTTTCTCGGCTGTGCGCTGGTGTTCCGTTTCCTGAACGAGTCCTACGCGATGACCAAACTCACGCAATCGCAGGTCCGCGTTATCTTCACGTAGCAACAGGCGATGCTCGGCACGTGAGGTAAACATCCGGTCCGGTTCTCCACCAACGCCTTTCGTGACTAAATCGTCGATCAGCACGCCGATATAGGCTTGATCGCGTTTGAAAATCAGCGGCTCTTGGCCACGCACGCTTAGTACGGCATTGAGTGCCGCCATGAGTCCTTGTGCGGCGGCTTCTTCATACCCGGTGGTGCCATTGAGCTGACCGGCAAAGTACAGCCCACTGACGAGCTTGGTTTCTAGACTGGCATATAACTGGGTCGGGTCAGCATAGTCGTACTCGATAGCGTAACCGGGGCGCATGATCTCTGCCTGCTCTAGCCCTTTAATCGACCGGACCATCTGTAACTGGACATCCAGGGGCAAGCTCGTGGAAAGTCCATTGGGGTACACCTCGACGGTGTCGCGGCCTTCGGGTTCGAGAAAGATTTGATGGCGCAGTTTATCGCGGAACCGCACCACCTTGTCTTCGATTGACGGGCAATAGCGTGGACCGCGACCTTGAATGGCACCAGAATACATCGGCGACCGGTCGAGATTGGCCAAAATACCTTCATGGGTCGTAGCATTGGTATAGGTCAGATGGCAGGGAAGCTGGGTTTGCGTAATACGGTCGGTGGAAAATGACAGCGGTGGTGCCGGGTCATCGCCATACTGTGGCTCAACTACCGAGTAGTCGATCGTGCGGCTATCCAATCGTGGACAGGTGCCGGTTTTGAGTCTGCCGATACGAAACCCCAGCTCGGCCAGGTCGCCGCTCAAGCCTTCAGCCGAGAAATCGCCTGCCCGCCCTGCCGAATAATTCTTGAAACCGATATGGACAAGCCCTTTCAAGAAAGTTCCTGTAGTCAGGATAACTTTCTTAGCGAGAAAGATTTCTCCAATTTGCGTTTCAACAGCTTGAATTGTCTGGTCTTCGACGATGAGGTGCTCGGCGCAACCCTGTCGCACGGTCAGGTTCGGAGTAGTTTCGACCACCCGTTTCATCCGCTGCCGATACAAAGCCTTGTCTGCCTGGGCACGTGTCGCGCGGACGGCTGGTCCTTTGCGTGTATTCAGGACACGAAACTGCAAGCCGGTTTCGTCAATCGCCTTGGCCATTTCCCCGCCGAGTGCGTCGATTTCTCGCACGAGGTGGCTTTTGCCAATGCCGCCAATCGCGGGATTGCAGGACATCTGGCCGATATGGTCGAGGTTCATCGTCAGCATGAGGGTTTTGCAACCCAGACGCGCTGCGGCTAAGGCAGCTTCTATCCCGGCATGTCCCGCGCCGACAACTATGACATCGTAACTGCTCATGGTGTTCCTATTTGCCGATACAAAATTCTCGGAAAATGTGATCGAGAATATCTTCTGAAGTGATATGGCCAGTGATCTCGCCAATATGCGCAAGAGCCGCGTGCAAATCAACGGCAACCAGATCGAGCGGCAGCCCTGAACGTAGACCGGCAAGAGCTGTGTCGAGGCATTGCTTTGCTTTCACAAGGGCATCGTGATGACGCAGATGAGAGACAATAGCACGGTTTGGCGACGAATCGTTGCTCGCTTGACCAAGGATCGCTCCGTGAAGCCGCTTTTCCAACAGCTCTTTGCCTTCGCCAGTGACAGCGGAAATCTTCACGACTGGTTGGGCAGGGAAATGAGCAGTCAGGCTGGTTGCATCAAGCAAAGGAATGAGATCCGTTTTGTTGAGGAGGGGAATCGCAAGCTTGCCTGGGAGGAGGTCCAGCAGTGCGTGGTCTTCGTCGTCGAGAGGACGCGAGGCATCGAACACCGCCAGGATTAACTCGGCCGTGTCGATACCGGCACGAGTGCGCTGTACACCAAGTTGTTCGACTTCGTCAGTCGTCTGCCGCAGCCCAGCCGTATCGCACAACACCAAGGGAATGCCGCCCACCACTACGGTTTCCTCGATCATGTCGCGAGTAGTGCCGGGAATAGCCGTGACAATGGCACGGTCTTCGCCAACGAAAAGATTCAGCAAACTTGATTTGCCGACGTTGGGTTTGCCAACGATGACCGTTCGTACCCCTTCGCGGTAGACTTTGCCTTGCGTGAAGGTGGCGGCGAGCGTCGCGAGGTGTTCGTTCAGCGCCACGGTATCCTGTTCTAGTTCGCTTTGGGCGCGTTCAGGAATATCGTCCTCGGGAAAATCGAGAAACGCCTCAACGTACGCGGTGAGGTGCAGCAAACGTTCGCGTAATGTTGCATAGGCTTCAGACAGACGACCAGACAATTGCTCCATCGCCAGATGCACGCCTTGATCGCTCTTGGCCTGAATGAGGTCGAGCACTGCCTCAGCCTGCGAAAGGTCGAGCCGACCATTCAAAAAAGCACGCTGGGTAAACTCCCCTGGCTGCGCCAAACGCGCACCGTGCTGGAGCACCACGCTCAAAATCCGCCGCACCAAAAACCCACCGCCGTGGCAATGGATTTCCGCTATTTCTTCGCCTGTATAACTGTGCGGTGTACGCATCACGGTCAAAAGTCCTTGGTCGAGCGTCTGTTGCGAATGCGGATCAGCGATGTGCCCCAAATAGAGCATATGCGAGCGTAATTCTGCTACTGGACGATGCAGACGGAACAAACGCCGCGCGATGCCTTCAGCCTCGGGACCACTCACGCGGATGATTGCCACGCCTCCTTGTCCTGCCGGAGTAGCAATCGCGGCGATGGTGTCATGCTCGTACATACGGAGAAGGTTCTAGCAGAAGAAGAGTGACAGGGAACTGAGGAGCCCAGCATGCAGAAGCCAGAAGAGGAGATGGGGAAAAGCAAAAGGCAAAAATCTTGCCTCACGCCAAGCAACTCTCCGACGGAGAGACTTCTCGACGAAACGACGGCGAGGTTGTTAGTCTGACTCTTGCCCCGCAGTAGGGAAGACGGTATAGGAAACCGTTCCCTTTACAAGGCAAAGGCGGGAGAATTTATCGTGATGTACATCGATTTCCATACACATACCACGCGCGGGAGCGCCGATAGCAACCTCGACCCGTTCGCGCTGGTGGATCAAGCACAGAAGATCGGCCTGCATGGCGTGTGCATCACCGAGCATGACAACGCTTGGAAAGACCCCAAGATCAATGATTACGCCCAAGAACGTGGGGTCACGCTGTTCCTTGGCATCGAAGTCACCACCGAGTGGGGGCATGTTGGCACCTTTGGGCTCGATCAGTACATCGGTGGCATCTATAAGGTGAAAGAACTACGTCGCATCACTAATGATGCTGGTGGGTTTCTCATCGCCAATCATCCCTTCCGCTATAAACTTGATCCGCGCTTTCAATTCATTCACAAAACCCCGCCGATTGATGTGAACGATCCAGTCTCGGGCACGAAGGCCCTGGAGGTGCTCCAATACATTGACGCTATCGAAATCGTCAACGGTGCTTGTTCCGAACAAGAAAATCTCTATGCGCATGCTGTAGCACAACAGATGGGCCTCAAAGGGTTGGGCGGAAGCGATAGCCACTCGGCCCCGTCGCTGGGCTGCGCGGTGACGATTCTCGAACGCTCAGTCTCAACCGTGCGCGAGTTGATCGGCGAGTTAAAGGCCGGGCGGTTTTCCGCTGGCCAGGGGTTGAACGTCGGCCAGATGCGCACGTTTCCAGAGTGATCGCTGCTGGAGTCTCTTCTCATGACTGTCGCCAAAGCCCTGACCATTGCCGGTTCCGACAGCGGTGGCGGTGCTGGTATCCAAGCGGATCTCAAGACCTTCATGGCTCTCGGCGTGTACGGCACCAGCGTGCTGACTGCCGTAACCGCGCAAAACACGTTAGGGGTGCAAAGCGTAGTTGAATTGCCGCCCGAGTTTGTGGCGCAAGAATTTGACAGCGTTTTGTCCGACATTGGCACCCATGCCGCCAAGACCGGCATGTTGTCGTCCATTCCGTTAGTCCAGGTCGTCAGCCAGAAAATTCAGGAATATCGCGTGCGCCAGTTGGTGGTGGACCCGGTGATGGTAGCGAAAGGTGGTCATGCTTTGCTGCGCGCTGAGGCACAACGTGCTTTGGTCGAGTCGTTGTTACCGCTGGCGCTGATTGTCACCCCCAACTTGCATGAAGCTGGGCTCTTAGCGGGAATGGACGTGGTGACTCGTACGGACATGGAAGAAGCTGCACGTCGCATCGAACGCCTTGGGCCGGCGTATGTCATCGTCAAAGGCGGACATCTTGAGAATGAGGCATGCGACTTGTTGTTCGATGGCCAAGCCTTCCGCGCGTATGACGGGGTCAAGCTTGCTACAGTCTGCACCCACGGAGCTGGCTGCACCTTTTCGGCGGCAATCACTGCCGGGTTAGCGAAAGGGCTCGCCGTGGAGAATGCCGTCGCCGACGCGAAAAAGTTTGTTGCTCGTGCAATGGCAGCTGGAGTGCTCATCGGCCAGGGACACGCGCCGCTCAACCATCGCGCCGGTTTTCTCCCCTAATTTGTGCAAAATTTCTCTTCTCAGAGTGCGGAAAACGCCTGTTTTTCCTACATTTCTTCTTGTGCCTCACCAGAAGCTCAGGTATGATGCGCCCAACTGTGTGAGCCTATGGATGGAGCCCCCAAAAGCGCTACTCCGCGCCGTACTGCCTCCCGAATAAAAGCCAAGCCTCCAGTGCGCACGAAAGTGCGTCGCCGGCGAGGGCATAGTCTTAGCCTCCTCGAAGACATCGGCTCACTCATCGCCCGTTCCCACGATCTGCAAGAAACCCTGCAAGACATCACCAAAACCATTGCCGAGCGCATGAATACCGACGTGTGTTCGCTCTACATGCTCGACCCGCAGGACACGCGCTTGACCTTGTGGGCGACCACCGGTCTTGACCGTTCTGCTGTCGGGAAGGTGAGTATGAGCACGGAAGAAGGGTTGTGCGGGTTGGTGATCGAAAAAATGGAGCCTGTAGCAGACTCGGACGCCATGCTCCACCCGCGCAATAAATACTTCCCAGAAACCGGAGAAGAACGATTCCACTCCTTTCTCGGTGTGCCAGTGGTCGAAAAACATGAACCACTTGGCGTCCTCGTCATCCAAAGCCTCAGCCGACGGCGGTTTTCTCCGACAGACATTCGCTTGTTGAAGACGATTTCTGCCAACGTGAGCGGCATCATCGTCCAAGCGCGTCTCATCGAGACCCTCAAGACGAAAGAGCAGGAGCAGGAAGAATATCGTAAGCGCATGCTGGAAGCCGTGAAACGCCTCAGCGTGTACGAGCGTGAGCGCGAAGAGAAACCTACGGTCGGTGGGAAAGCTGGACGAACCCGCCTGACCGGCATCAGTGCTTCGCCAGGATTTGGCATTGGACAAGCGCGTCTTGTCGACCCGTCGGTCCACCTCAGCACCCTGCCTGAACGGAAAACGACTGACCCTGAGCAGGAAATTCGCCACTTGCATCGCGCGGTTCAGCAGTCGGTGGATGAGCTGGAACTCCTCAAAGAGCGTGTGAAAGAACAGCTCCCTGAACTAGATCGCGCGATTTTCGATGCGCATCGTATGATGATTGAAGACGCTGGGTTTTTGCAGAAAATCGAAAACTCCATTCGTCAAGGATATGCAGCAGAGACTGGTGTCAAAAAAGTGGTTGACGAGTACGCTGACACCTTGAGCAAAGCCGCGAACGAGTATTTGCGTGCGCGTAGCGCCGATATTCGCGATATCGGGCAACGTCTCCTGCGCCATCTCCTCGGGTTGTCGGAAAAAGAGCAGGCGCATGGTGAAAGTTTGGTGCTCGTTGCAGAAGAACTCACACTGTCTGACTTGTGTCTCGTGGATCATACGCAAGTAAAAGGTGTGGTGATGAGCAGCGGAGGTGCGACCTCACACGCCTCTATCTTGGCGAAATCGTTTGAGATTCCCTCCGTTGTCGGCGTCGAACATGCCGACCTCATTCAGCCCGGCGATGTGGTGATTGTCGATGGTAACTCCGGCGTGGTGTACGTGAACCCAGGGGCCGAGATCCTCCGCGAGTATGACCGCCTCAACCGTGAGTATCGCGACTTTAACCGCGACTTAGAAGATATTCGCGATGTGCCAGCCGAGACCCGCGATGGGAAACGCGTAGCCTTATGCGCCAATGTGGGCTTGCTAATCGATCTGACGCTCGCCCGCCGCCATGGAGCGGAAGGCGTCGGTTTGTATCGCACGGAGATTCCTTTTCTGACCTATCGCGATTTCCCCGGAGAAGAGGAGCAACTCGACCTCTATCGCCGGGTGATTACCGGTATGAACGGTCATCCGGTGACGATCCGCACGCTCGACCTTGGCCCGGACAAATATCCGTCGTATTTGCGTCTGCCACGTGAGGACAATCCTTTCCTCGGCTGGCGCTCGATTCGCATCTCCCTCGAAATGGAAGAAACGTTCAAAGTCCAACTCCGCGCGATCTTCCGCGCTGGGGCGCTTGGTCCGGTGCGGATTTTATTTCCCATGATTTCCAGCGTCGAAGAAATCCGACAGGTGAAAGAGCTGTTAGCGCAGGTGCGCGACGATTTACGACGTGACGGATTGGCGTTCGACCCGGACATGCGCATCGGTATGATGGTCGAAGCCCCAGCCGCAGTGTGGCTGGCGGACCGGCTCATCAAGGAAGTGGACTTCTTTAGTATCGGTACCAACGACCTCATCCAATATATCCTGGCGGTGGACCGTAACAATCGGAAGGTGGCGACGTTGTACGACCCGTTGCATCCCGCAGTCTTGACGGCGGTGGCGCGGACGGTGGCGGCGGCGAAAGCTGCCGGCAAACGCACGTCGATGTGCGGCGAGATGGCGGCAGATCCGTTGTGTACGATTCTACTGCTCGGACTCGGGCTGGACGAATTGAGTATGGAACCTTTCTTCGTCCCGGTGATTAAACGCGTGATTCGCTCATTGTCGTATGCCCGTGCGCAACGGCTCGCGCAGGAAGCCTTAGGCATGGCAACCGTACAAGATGTGAAACGATTGCTCTTCGAAGAACTCAAACAGCTCGACATGATGGAATTAGTGGAGATGTATCACTGATTTTATTGACATTTTCCGATGTGACGCGTACAAATCGGGCTGTGGAGCAAGGAGAACATATGGTGAAGCAGTTGGGGAAAGGAATAGCGTCTGCCTGGGCAGCCGCCCGCAACTGGCGTAGTGCGCAGCAGGAAACCCGTATGATTGCTCAGGCCGGCTCCCGCTTGACTGCCTCGACAACAGTGACCGAAGCGATTCTTCCTTCCGTGCGTCGCGCGAGTCAAAACGCTGCGCCCTGTCGTACGCTCCGCGTGTATTTCATCAAGCCCTCTAAATATGACGAGCAGGGCTATGTCCTCTATTTCTGGAAGGGAGTGCTGCCGAATAATACGCTGACGACCCTGGCCGCATTGAACGAAGAGTACAACCGCTTGCGTGCGGCGGAGAACGTGTTCGTCGAGACCGTGTTGTGGGATGAGATTGTCGAAGGACCGATCAATACTGCCATCATTCAAGCGATTCGCGACAAAGCGCTAGAAGACGATGTTGAGGTGTTGATTGGCTTGGCTGGGGTGCAGACCAACCAATATCCGCGTGGTCGCGACTTGGCGCTGCAATTTAAGGCAGCTGGGTTCCCGGTCATCATGGGTGGGTTTCATGTCAGCGGGTACCCGGACTCGTGCGCTTTTCTCAATAGCTGTGGCATTACCACCGTGGTCGGCGAAGCTGAAAACACCTGGGCGAGTCTGTTGGATGATTATCTGCGCGGCGAGATGCAACTACAGTACAGTGTCACTACCGGCATTCGTGCCAAGACCGGCACCGGAGAAATCGTGGTTCCAATGATCGACACCGTGCAGTTGCCAGCCATCGACGACCGCTATCTGACACGATTTGCGCACGAGACCATGACCACCCTGGATACTTCGCGCGGCTGTCCGTTTACCTGCTCCTATTGCAGCGTCAAGAACGTGATGGGGCGAACCATGCGCGCACGCGACCCCCGCTCTGCTGTGGACTGGGTGCGGGATGCCGCAGATTATCACGGTATTGATACCTTATTTTTAGTCGATGACGATTTCTTCCGCAGCCCGCAATGGGAGACGGTGCTCCTAGGGCTAGCTGACCTGCGCAAACAAGGTCGTCATGTGAATTTCATGATGCAAGCTGATATCGATGCCGGTGGCTATGCTGACCTGCGCCCCGGCGAAACTGACAGCAGCAAGCATCAGCGGAGTCGGCGGTTTGTCGAGTTGGCAAAAGAGGCGGGCTGTTATGCCGCCTTTATCGGATTTGAATCCTTCAACCCGCAGAATCTTATGGCGGCGGCGAAATTTCAGAACACGGATCGTCGCGGCGAACGGAATCTCGCACTCGAAGAGTCGAAACGCCGCGTCTTGGAAAAATATCGCCGTGTGGTCGATAACTGGCATCGTGCCGGTATTGCCGTGCATTGCGGCTACATGATCGGTTTTCCTTTTGACACACCAGATTCCGGTCGCCAAGCAGCACGTGACCTCATTGAGGTTGGCGTCGATCTTGCCTCGTTCTTCATTGTCACGCCGCTGCCAGGTACAGAAGATCATATCAAGGCAATGGAAGACGGCACGATCACTGACTGGGACTTCAATTGGTATGATTCCGATCATGTGGTGATGAAGCATCCGACGATGACCGCCGACGAAATCATGAAGGCATATCGCGACGCGTATATGACGTTCTATGCGCCATGGCGCGTATTCAAGAACACGTTGACGTTTTCCGGCGGACGTGGTCTCAACTGGGAAGCGCGCAACAGCATGACGAGCGAATTCGTTTACTGGGCTATTGCCTATTATCGTGGCCGCCATCCCATGCTTGGCGGGGTGTGGAAACTCTACGACAAAAAGACCAAGCGGCAAGTCATTACTGACGAAGAAGCACGTAGCCAATATTTTCCTAACTGGCTGAATGCTGGAGCGACGCCGGTGCCACAACACACACCGGTGTTGACGATAGCATAGGAGGAAAGAGGAAATTCAATGTTCCCTGCATATGCAGCCACCCTCCAGCTCAATCGAGAAAAAGAGCACGAAGAGGAAGAGGAGTGGGAAGAAGAGGAGGCGGTGGACGAAGAGAGCGACGAAGATTGGGCAACTAATGACGATGAGGATGATGAAGAGTGGGAGGAAGAATAACCGGCGGATCGTGCCCTCACACCGAGCCGAGCCTGTCGTCTTCCTTTTAGGGATTGACCGTTCGTTTTCACACCGGAAGGAGTAAGGAGGTTGGTAATATGCCTATGACAAAATCGCAAATGGTCCAG
>SXGT01404232.1_pt1 | contig 14783 bp, 15 predicted proteins | sample 3176221 | NCBI WGS metagenome assembly SXGT01 (sample SAMN11356862, study PRJNA531348) | freshwater metagenome | isolation source: freshwater sample F1-120 | place: China: Fuxian Lake, Yuxi | collected 2017-12-25
AACCTTCGATTTCTTCCCATTTGACTTATCTCTAAACTTCCATCCTACCCATTGGGGCAGAGCCCTCAGCTCAGGTGGAATAACATCGGCCGGAAAGTTCATGAATTGTCCTTATTAATAATAGGTGTGTTGAAGAAGGTAGTGCCTGCATATATACATGTATATGAATCTAGGCGGGCAAAGAGTGGGAAGGTCTAAGTCTTGCCACCATTTGACCAGCATGAAACTTCAGTGTGGGTGAAGCGGCATGCTGTACTATTCTGTTACATAGTATTAAGTATTTTTGTTATTTTAGTTTTTGTTGTTATAGTTTTTGTTGTTATAGTTGTTGTTGTTATAGTTGTTGTTGTTATTTTTCATTTTCTGTTTCTTTTTCTTCTATGATGGTTTCGAGTAATTAACTCCGTCGACACTTATGTGGCGAGACCGTAGGAACGGTAGACGCAATTTCCTGAATTGCTTTTTCCCATGGGAACAAATGAATTGCTTGATTTGCTGGAATTCCTTCGTTCGCAGGAACATGAATCTTTTACTGGAATTCATTTCTTTCTCTGGCTGACAAACTTTTGATTGAGCAACAACTGACCGCCGAATCGTCAGAACGGAAAGCAGTGACCTGTGCTGGACACACCTGCGATGGAGCCAGCGAAGTCAGGTCGAACGCCAGGTGCTATGGACGCCTGAAACGCAAAAGTAAGGCAACGCTGCTGTTGTCTTAGCCCGAGCCTTGATAGTGGAGCGGTTGGTGTTTGAGAAATAAGCGAGTGAGCAGTTGCTGAAGGGATTCTCTCCCTACGAGAATACTAAGCCTTGGCGAAATATTAAGCTTGATTCGTTTCTTGAACGCTTTGCATTGCTGGCATACAAGAGGTGTGGCCAAGAGAGCTTCCTGCCAAGAAGAGGCTGAACTGTGGAAGAGGCTTTGCGAAGCCAGCGGATTCTATTCGAGGGTCACTGCCATTTGTGGAAGCTAAACCGTTGTTGATACTTAACTGCTCCTTCGCTCAGCATTCTTCCGTAGGTCTCCCCTTGGGGGCCGATAACTGTGCCCCAGGTATCACTCATCCGCTTCGAGGAGCGAAAAAGACGATCGACGCGTAGAGGATCAGGGCCGCACCAGTAGGCGAGTCTCAAACAAAGACTGAAATCCTTATTCGCCCCGCAAGCTCCAGGACGGAATTTCTTGTTGTTCCACAGGTCCTTCAATTTGTGGTCGTGATTGACTCTCATCGCAATGTGCAACAATGTCTGATCGTCTTTGGGGACGAGTGGATCAAGCGGACGCCGCAGAGAGGGGACCAGGACACGTCGAGTTTCGGCGATACATTTACCTGTTGTCTTGGACCACAGTTTAACTAAAGCGTCGGTTCGATCACCCAGGACGCTGAAGGATTCAAAAGTGTGTCCTGTTACGGGGAGGAAGTGACGTTCGGAAAAAAGCTTGAGGCCGGACTTTCGCAGCATGTGACTGCGAACATTTGCCCTTAAGAAGATATGCAGTCCATCTCCCAGTGGGGAGATTTCGGTATAGGAATTGACGGCCTCGACAATTTCTCTGGCGGACTTTGTGATTGCACCGCTTTTGGGATCTCGACAGTGATCGAGGTCGATCCCGCAGAGGTTATCGATCGGGCTCAAGCCGAAGCCGATACCATCATTGAATAGCGGGGAACTCACTGCAATTTTGGCTTCGGCTAGCGAACTCCAAAGAACATCGCTTTTTAGGACGTTCTTCATGCCTTCAAAATGGAAAGCTCGCATGGCCGTCTGCGTCTTGTCTTTGAACTGCCAGCCCACCCAGTAGGGACATTGTTGCATTTCTGGTGGAATGGCAGTCCATCCGATTGTGTTAGTAAGGTTGTTTTGATCTGCCATTGCAGGATTATTCTCCAATCCAAACTGGAGCTCACGGAGGATGGTTGTGATGGCGATACCTCGAACCCCTTGCTTGGGTTGATAATCGAATGTTTACTCGAAGCCTCAACTGATATATCTCTCGTGGCAACAATGATTCGCTCGACTAATTTATGCCGATGGCTCTACTGAAGATTAAACATTTGGAATGGATCGCTCTGCGTATTATTGGCAGAGATCGTCACACAGGAATGTCGTGTCGCAACACTGGTGTCGCGTGAGTTTTTTCGTGCGTGGCTTGGCAATGTTAGCAATATGAATGCTTAGTGACTTTCCAGGTCTCGTCATCACAGTCGCACGCAGTGCTGTTACAAAGAGCAGCAATTTCATACTCGGCTGAGCAAAAGATGCAATTAGAATTCGCGAAGTTGTCGTGCCAATTGTCTTGGTCCGAGGTCACTTTTTCCGTAGGCAAGGCTAACTTCTTGCCAATAGTTGCAACTGTCTTCACGCGTCAAGTCGGCTCGCACTTTAGTCCTTCAAAGCGAATTACAACAATCAATGCCTTGAGGCAACGCCAAGAACGCTGCTTGACAAATACATGCACGCTTTCAATACCGTCTATGGCACGGGGCGATACCTGCCTGAGAATCTTGCTGCAGTTCATAGGGAACTCGCGCAAGCAACAAGAGATGCAGGCAATACGAGCGGACTGGGCCTTGCGAGAAATGTGCTTTACCACCAGCTTGAATTAGCAAACTTTATCGCGTCCGGTACAAATCTTCCAAGCTTTGTGCGGGGTCATCCCTAAAGAAGAAATTAACAACTTACTTTCACTGACTCCTGTTGAAGGATATTCAATCGGAATTCGACTATGAAGAGCAATCTATTAAAGTCTATAGCAGAAGAAATTTACCGGCTTTTCGAGCTAACTAGTGACTAAAAGGTCACATAAAAAAAGGCATTCTGTAGAGCTTCAAATGCACTTGAAGATTGCCGGATTCTGCTTGGGTACGACGACGATACGAAAGTCGGATACATTATGACGGGATACGATCTTCGCGAATCTGTCTTTGGCAAAGATCCACTAGATCTTCGGTCGGTTGATTGGAGCTCATTACCAAATGGAGATCAGCGCGAGAGGAATGCTTACGGCGTTTCTCGTCTGATCTCCCATATTGATGCTAAGAAGTACAGGTACGATGGTGCGGAACGACTTTACAAGTATTTCGAGGAATCGGGCTTTTTTCCTAAGGAGTACTAATGAGTGATAACTAGAGCCTATTTCATGACCGTTTGAAGATAGTGAACACGATACCGAATGCCGGAGGCCGCTGGCTCTTGAGCCATGAGAGCGATCGCTCGATCCTGTAGTGGTGTTTGTAGAATCCCTGATCTCGCTGGATCAGTCGCTTTCGAGGTCGGTTTTTCGCTTGCGAAAGGGAGTGATCAGCCTCAAGCCTTTGTACCAGAGATTTTTCGCAGAGCCGTGGGGTCAGCGGCTTTGTCGTACAAAAGCCGCTTCGATTTGAGCTTGTGCATTGACGTTACTTCAACGTCGGCTCAATTAGTCTGGTCTCGTGCAGTGAGACACTGTCTCCATGCGCAGCGACAGGGATGCCATTGGCCTCAGCTAGCAGCAAGCCGACTTATAAACCGGACGCCGGGCAGAATGTCCCGTCGCCGATCAGCGTAGTGAGATCGATTTGGCCGAGCCGTTCAAGCAGAATCGCCCAGGCTTTGAGGAATGAGCCATTCCTGGTGCACTTGCGGAAACGACGCCAACAGGTGGAACCGGGAAAGTATTCATTGGGTACCTCCTGCCAATGGGAGCCGGTTATCAAGCCCCACAAAACACCTTCGAAGCAGATCGGTTGCCCACTTCATCCCGCCCCCCTACAGGTGAGCGAAACTTGTAGGCGGGGATGGGATGAAATATCTCCCGCCAAGTTTACTGAAATCGCGGTCATTCATAATTGCATCAAGCCATGAAAGCATTAATTGATGATCAATGCTTCAAATTCATCTTAAATATCGCAGACAATGCGAATCATGGCCAAGCTTTCAGTTTTCGATGAGCCTGTCTTCAGATCACGTGGTTTGAACAAGCAGCTTCAATACCGGAGGTACTGCCTCTCGAATTGCAACGGCAATTTCTTCCACCAAGTAAGACTCATTCATTCCGGCGTCATAGACGGCCGTCGATATCGCATCAGCGTACTCAATCAAGGCATTCGTTGTTTCCTGAGAACGATAAATATCCCACCTAGCGAATTGTCTTGCAAGCTCATTGCAAGAGTAATCCTCCTGTATATCGTCATGCACCCAGCGATGCAGGTACTGTATCCCTTTAAGGAATTCAATTCGCCCTGCGCTAAAAAAATGCTGCAGGCCAGGCTCGTCAGATATTTCGATCGTACGAGTCGACAAGTCATCCGGATTTTCGAGTTTGAGATTTGCTCGTAGTAGTTTCGCAAGCTCACATGTGGTTGCAATAAGGAATTCCATTTTCCTGCTTGCGATTGGAGCGATTACAAATTCTTCATACAGATAGCATAATATTTCTTCGCATATTTTAAGGTCAGTATTTAATAGATCGGCAAGAGAGCTGCTCTGGTAATCTGATAAGGCAATTCCAGGGTCTAGGTTGAGCAGCCGCTCAAGTTGCTGGGAGTGTGACTCAATCGTCGCTTTGAAGGTTCGACGCATAGTATTTTTCTGCCGAATGTTCACCGCGAAGTCTAGCTCGTAGAGGTTGGTGAGTTCGCATTTCATGAGGATGTGCAGCTCAACCAGCTTCGATAATGTGTACCAAAGATGTTTGTCGTTTCGCGTAGGTTTTATTGGAAGCGTCTTTAGCATTGAGTAGGTCCCTTGAATTAGATATTGTTCGATCGAAAACGTTGTGTGGAAGCGATTGGTGACGACTGAGTTCCAAATACGCTCTCCAGAAAATCTGAAGAAATTACACTGCCCGCTTGTGAAATGGCTGCGTGAATTAGTTCAGTGCATTGACGCAGATTTGCTTTGTAGCCTTTAACTACTGCAGCTAGCTGCAAATCGTTAGCGTGAACGTTCAGTTCATGGCATAGCTTTCTCAGATGTAGTACTACTTCGGGATCGCTTGGCCTCTTTAGCTCAATGACATTTGCACCAAAGCGAGTTTGCATCGCATCGTTCACGCGATGAACGTGGGAGGTTGCGAAGATTATTTGGCAGCGTGCTGATTCAAGATCGGTCAGCAGATAACTCTGATGGCGCTCACAAAGGTCGTGAATTTCATCAAAAAATAGACTGTGATCGGGCGATTGCAAAATGAAGTGTCTATTCTCGACCCACCACTCAAAGTTCTGGTCAATTTCAGCACCTGTCCATCTATTGTAGGTAGACTGAGCCCCGAGCCCCAACCTGCAATTATCACACTCTCCGCAGGCGTCGCCCTCTGCAATTCGATTCTCGCAAAAGTGTGCTCTCGAGAGACAGTTTGCTAGTGTCGTTTTTCCTGCACCTGTTGGACCATGGACCAAGTAGAGGTTTGGAGGCGGAGTGGCCCTGAGCCCATTTCTCAAACGCTTAATCGTCGGTTGATTTCCAGCAATGTCAGCGAGTTTCATTGGACGGCGGTCATTTAGTGATGGCATAAAGTAGCTTTCATTTTGAAATGAGGCGATAAAATGGCGTAACTCTCGGCATGGTGAGAGATTAAGATTGCAGCAATTCGTTGCAATCCGTTGCAAACGAAGCAGAGATTTCAATCGGAGTAGGGAGCGACGCAAAGGGATTGGACCACAGACATGTAACGTCATGCTCGGTCGGTAAACTTCCTACTCGATCACATAACCGGTAATACACTTGCTTGCCGCGAGTTCGCATCTCTTTGCAGAGCGTCGACTCGATAAGACCTTCCATTTCCAAGTCGGCCAGCCGAGTTTTGGCTGTGTTGTATGAGCAGCCAATCCACTCTGAAGCAGTCGTGCAGTCGAAATAGGTTGACCCCGCGGAACTTCTATCCGGGAGTTCTCGACCTAGCCTTTCAATAAGAATCTTCTGGCGAATACATTCAACGACGCCAATCGCTTGACCTGAGAGTGTCGTGTCTCGCGATGAATGAGGAAGCCGTTGAAGTAGTTCGAAAATTGCCGAATAGTCATCTGCCGAAACGGTTACGTGCTCAACTCCTTGGATGGCCGCTCGAATTGCTGCGGCAGATTGGGCAAACCGCATCGCCGTTAGAGGTATGAGAGAATCAGATTCCGTTGAAGTTTGAGCCTGACATAAAATTTTCTTCAGGCGTCGCGAGCATGTGCTGACATTTCTTGCCTGGCGAAAGCAGTTTCTAATCTCTTCGGTAACCAATGTGGGCTGAACTGGTAAAGAAAGCGTAAAGCGCCTCAGGTCGGAATGCCGGTTTTGGCAATACAAATTGATAAATGGACTCAAGCAATTAGCAGGCAGTGCGCAATCTGAGACCAGCCAAAATGCAGGACTCTTTGGTGTTTCAGCCCGCCAGGAAATTTGCCTCGAAAGCTTGGTGTTAGCACCTCGGACTAAAACGACATCAAACTCTTCAAACTCTTCTATAACGGAGCGATTCGAATGCGGAATAGGAGAAATTGACTCTGTCTCATTGCCGAAGAAGTTCAAAAACGAATGTGCAAACTGACTTTCAGGAAAGGGAGCGTCACTGCAAATCGCCAAACTTACCGGGTAGCCGCGAATTGCGGAGATAAGAGAAAGAACCATTGCGCATGTTATTGAGCTGACCTCTTGCGTCATCTCTTCAGCAATTTTCACGCACAGTGGGTACAAGATATGCCCCTTTAAGGCCGAGTCCTCAGCTGAAGCTTCTAGAATTGGAAGGTCTAGCATGTGCCCTCCAAGAATCTTTTGAAGGTCGCTTTTGCCGTTTGCGAAAGCATCGCCCAGGTTTTAAACATGTCGGCGAGCAGCAAAGTATCTTTGTCAGAATCAACCTGAGCTGGTTGCAGGAATGTTTGCAGAAATTCCGCGATGTCACTCACTATCTGCGCAGGAATATGACCTTCATGATGTGACAATGGGCGCAACATTGTGTCATTAAGTTGCTGACTATTTGCTGACCGAATGCCGGCGCCTGGATGTAAAGCCCTAATCGATAAGGAGTTATGATTCTCATCCGCGGGGTTCAATTCCCCCCGCCTCCACTTTTTCGACATGAAGGCACTTCCGACTGGGAGTGCCTTTTTTTTGTGTTGTCAGAAGGTGCTATGGTATCAGGAGTTGCGTCGGCAATGCCAGGACCAGTTTCAGGACAGTTCTTGTCAGCTTCTGCCGGCGATGGCCCTGAAAAGTCGCCCGAAAGGTGATCTACGCCCCACAAGCGTAGATCAACTCTTTCAGCGGGTCGCGGCGATTCTGGAACAGTCGCGGGCGAACATTGTACGCTCGATCAATACGAACATGGTGCTCGCGTACTGGCTGATCGGTCGGGAGATCGTTCAGGAGCTACAGGGGGGGCGATGAACGCGTGGAGTATGGAAAGCAAGTACTAGAGACGCTCGGCGAGCAGCTTCTGTTTGCTTACGGCAAGGGCTCTCCGTTGCCAATTTAAAGAACTTCCGTCAGTTTTACATCGTCTATTCTGATCGAATGCCGTTTCGCTACCCATCCGGTAACGAAATGAGGCAAGAGGCAATTCGCCACCCGGCGGGTAGCGAATTGTGGCAAAGTATTCCGTCTTGAGTGAAGGTCAGCAAATCTTCGCCGCGAAGTATTTGCAGTTCCTGCCAAGTGAAGACGAGTTAAAACTTGAAATCGAGCGAGAGCGCAAGTTGATCGAAGCAGCCATCGAAGAGAGAAGCGATGACGCTGGACCACAGGAAGATGGCCAATGAAGTTACAGTTTAAACGACAACCTTATCAAGCGGCGGCAGTCGAAGCGGTCGTTTGCCTGTTTCCGGGGTCAACCCAAATCAACTGGCGTAAAGTATCGCGTTGATCCAGGCCGGATCTCTGATCGGCAATACCAAGACCGGAAGTTGACAGTTCGACCCGATATTCAAGAACAGGAAGGCTTCAAAAACGCCGATTTCGCCATCCCCGAGACACAGGTCCTGGCGAATCTGCAAGAGGTCCAGCAGAATCAGAATCTGCCGATTTCCTCGAAGCTCGTCAGCAACAAAGTCTGCGAAATCAACCTCGATATCGAGATGGAGACAGGGACCGGTAAAACCTACTGTTATATCAAGACGATGTTCGAGCTGTATCAGAAGTATGGCTGGAGCAAGTTCATCATTGTCGTTCCAAGTATCGCCATACGCGAAGGGGTGAAGAAATCGTTCGAGATCACCGCTGAGCACTTCTTGGAGTAATACGGCAAACGGCCCGCTTTTTCATCTACAACTCGAAATCGTTACACGAGATTGAGAGCTACTCATCCGAGGCCGGCATCAACGTGATGATCATCAACATGCAGGCGTTCAACGCGACCGGGAAGGACGCCAGGAGGATTTATGAAGAGCTGGATGATTTTCAATCGAGGAAGCCGATCGATGTGATCCAGGCGAACCGACCGATCCTGATTCTGGATGAGCCTCAAAAGATGGAGGGAAGGAAGACGGTTGAATCGTTGGCCAAGTTCAACCCGCTGATGATCCTGCGCTACTCCGCAACACACAAAACAGAGCACAACAAAGTCCACCGCCTGGATGCGCTGGACGCCTACAACCAGAAACTGGTCAAGAAAATCGCCGTCCGCGGAATCTCCGTGAGGGGGGCTGAGCGGCACGAACGCGTATCTCTACGTCGGTGGAATTCAGGTTTCAACCAGCAAGCCGCCAACGGCCAAAGTCGAATTAGAGTTCAAGCAGGCCAGCGGCATCAAACGCGTGATGCGAAACCTCGGTCGCAACGACAATCTATTCGATCTCTCGGGTGGCCTGGAACAGTATCGCGGCTTTGTCATCTCCGATATTGATGCGATCAAGGATACGGTGAGCTTCTCGAATGGCGTTGAGCTTCAGGCCGGTGAAGCAACCGGTGACGTCAACGAAATGGCCCTGCGTCGGATACAAATTCGAGAGGCGATCCGTGCCCACTTCGAAAAGGAGCAGGTCATCTTTCAGCAGGGAATCAAAGTTCTGTCGCTGTTCTGCATTGATGAGGTCGCCAAGTACCGGCAGTAATCTACTTCATTGCAGAAATGAAAGGCTCAATGTCAACCATGGACCTACGGCTGATTGAAGAGACGAAGATCGAAATGTGCTCGGAAGTTCTTCCGGAAGATTACTTCTGACCAGGTAAAGTATGATGTAGTGAATAGCTATGGGAAGTTGATGGAGCTGGTGAAGTAGGTGGTATCACAAATGAGTTATTCATTCTCGGATGAGATCTTCCGAAGAGTTGTTAGCATTTGATTTATTGAAGCAATTAACAATTCCCCCCTTTTGATGTCCGAAGGTGTAGTGGGTGGTTTTAGAAGAGGTGCTGTTTGTGGCATTGATGATCTTGCGGATGGTCGGTGTGCACTCACTTACTGAGGTTTCTGTAGAATCGGAGCTGACGTTGGGCGGTGCCAGAGACGGGGGTTTTTTCGATCGAAGGAGCGAAGCTGTTATTTGTATTAAAGACTTTGTTCAGTATTAAACTTTTGTTAACTTTGCTTTTGAAATGATGCGAAACCGAGTGTATCGTAGTATCCTGCACGCACGTTCCATTTGAGGCACTGAGGGAAAAGCGATGGGAAGCCGCCTAGTTCGCTTTGCGAAATCCTGAACAACCTTTGGCATGCCAGGATCCAAGACGCAGGGCTAACACGTGGCAGTGCAGAAGCGGCCTCAATGTACACTAAACGTATCGAACAAACGGGTACTTCGTACTCTTTAAGCAGAGGTTATTATGGACATATCTGAGCTGACCAAGCGACTTCGACGCCCACTCAAGGTCGGCGGAGCTGTCAAGACAATGGCCGACCGCTCATTGGAGTTCAGCGAGGAGTCTCCAGGCAATGCTGTAGATTGCACGACTCGCAAAAACGATTTGATGGATTCGTTAAAGGAAGCAATTAGGATCGAATTCTTTACGATCCCACCATATCTCACTGCGATGTGGTCAATTATTGACAAAGAATCATGTGTATACAAAACTCTTTTTGGAATTGCTGTCGAGGAAATGTATCATTTCGCCTTTGCTTGCAACATGCTTGTTGCGATAAGTGACGACAAGTTGGAAATCGCAGATTTCGCGCCTTCATATCCCAACAAACTCCCCGGATGTGCTAGACCGCACTTGGAAGTATCGCTTCGCCAGTGCGACAAGATGCAGGTCGAGATATTTGCAGACATCGAGTCATTCGACAGTGGAGGGGGCGTAGACACAATTGGCAAATTCTACGCGGCTTTGCAAGTCAGCTTTGTGCAATACATTCTTGAGTGTAAGCCGTCCCTAAAAACCGATCGACAGGTCGATTATTCTCCAGTATTTAAGATTCAGACCAAAGATGATGTAGAGAGAGCCATTGGAGTTATTTCGCACCAAGGTGAAGGGGTACCTAAAGACGGCGATCCAACCGATCCAACAGATGGTGGACTTGCTCATTACTTTCAGTTTAAGGAGCTTGAGTATGGAGTCCACTACAGGAATATTGACGGGAAATGGCGGTTTGACAACTCTGATCCAGTGAGTTTACCGCCATGCTACGACATGGCGGACATTCCAAATACGGGATACGACACGAACTCAATGCCTGCTGACGCCAGAGATTTGCTTGTCAAATTTCGCGAGTCCTACAAGGTTGTTCTCTCCGCGTTGACAGACGTTTGGAACAACGGCGCTAGTCTGGACGATGCGATCTATCCGATCATGGAAAACATGACGACACATGCCAGAGCTTTGATGACGAAAGATATTGGCGTCGGTCTTGGCAAATATGGCCCAGATTTCAAAGTTTAGCATTTAATCACTGCCAAGCCCGTTAAATAACTGAAGTCACTTTCACTTGGGAGAACTACCATGACGCTTAATGGTCTGTTGAAACACTGCCCTACTCGCTTGGTCGCTTCCGTGATAGTGTTAGTAATCGTGGCTTCCGTGGCAAATGGACAGGGACCAGTGCCTCGGGCTCGCGCACAAGTCACGACGAGGACGACAAGTCCAGTCGTAGGGAAATGGACCTACCGCTCATTCCTGAGTGATCCCGATCTCAATGCCGAACCCAATAGTCTTCTCTTCGGCAGCGGAACCATGGAATTGGCTGTAACGGAACCAGACAGCCTGGCCGGTACTCTGGGAGGGGAGAGTTGGCTACGGCCAGCGCGCACCGTGCGGTGTCCTGGCGATCTAGGCAGACTTGCGACAGGGCCTAATTCCTGATACATCTTCGGCGAGTCTGATTCTCGTCGTCGTTGTTTCAGGAGCAAGGTGTGATGGCCAGGAACGTGTCGTGGGATCTGGAGGATTTCTGTGAGCCGTTTGCCGAGCTGGAAGATCCCCGGTGAGATCACGGCGATTCCAGAAGTGTTGAGGCTCGTCCCGCTTCAGGGATCGATTGTCACCATCGACGCGATGGGGACACAGAAGGCCATCGCCAAACAGATCGTTGACGGCGGAGGAGACGATGTGCTGGCACTGAAGGCCAATCAAGGCAAGCTCTACGAAGCGGTGACGTCATTTGTCGACGAGCAGCAGAATGCGGACTTCGTCGGAGCCAAGGGCCGCAAGCTGGTGACTGAAGAGACTGGCCACGGCAGGACCGAACGTCGCATCTATATGTAATGGCCATTACCGCCATCCTTACCGCTGAGCAGCCAGTGAGCAGGTCTCAAGACAATCGGCGTGGCCATGCTGCACACGAGCTATCCCGACGGCAGAACGACCAGCGACATCCGTTACGACATCAGCAGCCTTGGTGTGGGAGTCAAGCAGTTTGCCAAAGCGGTCCGTGGACACTGGAGCATCGAGAGCTGCCACTGGACGCTGGACATGACCTCCCGCGAGGACGAACTGCGGCATCGTCACCGCAACGCCGCTGAGAACTTCGCGTGGCTCAACCGCTTCGCGCTGAGCCTACTCAAACAACACCCCAGCAAAGACAGCCTGGTGGGCAATCGGCAAAAATGCGGCTGGGCCAACCAGTTCCTGCTGCAAGTCCTGACGGAGACAGGTTAAAGTGTGCGCTGGCCGTGCCTCAACCAACTTGATAAGACTTTTCCATTTCTATTCGCCACGCTCAATCGTTCGTCTGCTTCTTAAGCCGAAGAAGGTATGGGCATTCGATCTTGTAGCCGAAATCGTTTGTTTCCGCGAGAGTTCAACACAGTGTGTAAAATCAGATTAGAGTCAACATATTCCATAGTTTCTCCGTACTCCAACTGATTGCATATTGACTGTGCATCGTAGCGCGATCTTCATATTTACTTCCGATGAGCCCTCGGTTCAGAAAACCGTGTTCCAGTTGCCATAACCATTTGAGCGACAAAAACATCGGCGAAATTGAAAATGCTGCTGCAGCGCATTGGAGTGCGTCAAAGGCTTGAGTTGTCATCAGCTGTCTTTGAAAGACCAGGAAGACCTCGCCCTGATCGCTTCCGTGACTGACCGCGAACTGGCTCGCTATGTTGAATTCCTGAAGGAAGAAAACAAGATTCTGCGAAACCGCGTGACGGGGCAAATCCACACCAAGCCTCATGAGCGTGAGCGGCTCCTCAAACTTGGCAAACCACTGGGCCGCACCATTGATGAACTGCTGGCAATCGTCAGCCCATCGACGTTCTACCGCTGGCTGCGGGATGCAGGGCAGGGAAGTAAACGGACGAAGCCACTCAGCAGCGGACGACGCAAACCCAAAGAGATCCGTGAGCTGGTGATTCAGATCGCGAAGTCGACACCATTTGGCTATACACGAATTCTGGGTGAACTTCGCAAGCTCGGGATGAAGAAGGTCAGTCGACAAACCGTCCGGAATATCCTAAACGAAGAGGGCATTCAGCCAGGTCCCAACCGGACTTCCGATTCCTGGCAGAACTTTATCGATCGGCACGCCAAAGCACTGTGGGCCGTTGACTTCTTCAGTGTCCGAACCACTTGCTTGTGTACTAGAAGCTTGGTCGTCGTTGCAAGAGCGTCAAAAACTGGCGATCTTGGCAATTGCTTCAATTCCCATCAGGTGATGTTGTATCGGGTGGGGATGAGGGTAAATTTTTCGCTGGAGAAGCTGTTTCCTCCTTGATGGGGAACAGCCACGCGGTGTAGCAGATGCGGGTGGGTTCGCCGGCTTCTAGGCGTTTGAGGTAATCTTTTTCGGGGCGAGTGAGGACGTTGGCGCTGACGAGGTCATATTTGAATGGGCCTTTTTGGCGTTGCCAGATGTCGGGGTAGATGCATTCCCAGTAGCGGTAGCCGTGGTTTTTGATGCGGACATCGTCGATGGGGATGTTGTTTTGGGCGAGGTAGTCTTTGATGAAGAGCATGTCCTGACCCCAGTCGTAGCTGCTGCCGAGCATGTGTTTCCAGCCGTTTGCGGGGCCACCGGAGAGTTCGTTGAAGTAGGGGATGAAGTGGGGGAAGTGTCGGAGGTTGTTGAGGCTGGAGAGGATCACGATCGCGAGGAGGATGTTTCGACTGCGATGGGAGCGGAAGAGGTCGAAGAGAGCGATGCAGCCGAGGATGATGAAGAAGGGGAAGCACGGGAAGACGTAGCGGAAGTGAATGCTGAATTCGTCCTGGGAACTGACGAGGGCGAAGAGAGCTAAAGCGGGGGTGATGAGGACGATCAGGTCGGGGACGGTGGCTTTGCTGTCGTCAAAGCGTGTGGGGATGCGGAAGAGCCAGCAGAACAGGCGGTAGACGAAGTAGGCCAGTCCGGTGAGCATGACGAGTTGGGTGATGTGCGGGACTTTAACTAGCATGCCGTAGAGATAGTAGTACCACCAGCCATGTCCGGACTGCCAGGTGCCAGCGAGGTAGGAATCCACATGAAAGTCTTCAAAGTCTTTCTTTTGAGTGTCAAAGCCGAGGATGTATTGTTCGGGCAGAGGGATGGGTATTTCGCCAAGCCATGCTCCACGGAAGCGGTTACCAACTTCGCCAGTGGGGAGGCCGGTGAAAAGATGGCTGACGAAATTATGTGATCCAAGGGGTTTGAAGGAACCATCGAAGAGGTAGCCTAAATTGAGGAAATAGAAAGAAAGTACGATGATTGTCATCAATTGCAACAGTGAGGTACGTAGTTTTAACTTTGAGATACCAAGAGTACTTTTTTCTGCCTTTGGGATATCAAGGCGATTCATGAAAAGATTCATCAAAAAGAGAGAAGGCAGCAATCCGTACAAAATCACCCAAGACATTTTTGAAAGTTGAGCTACCCCAAGAAGCAGACCTGTGAGAATCGATTTGCTCCAAGTTGGTTGACGGAGCCAATAGAGAAAGCTGAGCATCACCATTGTACCAGCAGCCGAAGCAGCGATATCGTTTGTTACAATAGAGCTATGGCCAAGGAGGTTAGGGTCAAAAGCTAATGCAAATAGGCAACACAAACTCGAAATGTGAGCGGAAGCTGATAGATCACCACCAGCAAAGAAAGATACAAAAATTAAAACAATGAAAAAGAAGATTACCGAAAGCCTTGCTAACCAAATTAGGAAAATCGTATTTAGTCCGTTGGACTTTGCAAATCCACTACCAAGAGTGAATTCACCCCTGGCCCCAGCACCCGCTTGAAATCCTGACCAGTCCCTCCGGTAACCATGAATCGCAACTGGCATCGCTGCCGCAACTTTAACCAGAGGAGGATTCACACAGTAAGACTCGAACCTGGCAAACTCTATGTGCGTAAGACCTGAGGCGAGAATTGGACATTCTAATTCAGTGGGCGAGAGTAAAAACGCATGCCAACAAGCAGCATAGACAGAAATAACTAAGGGCAAGCACTTGCTAATCTTAACACAATAACGAGA
>SXGT01671176.1_pt1 | contig 14783 bp, 14 predicted proteins | sample 3176221 | NCBI WGS metagenome assembly SXGT01 (sample SAMN11356862, study PRJNA531348) | freshwater metagenome | isolation source: freshwater sample F1-120 | place: China: Fuxian Lake, Yuxi | collected 2017-12-25
CGAGGGCGGGAGCGTGGTGTGGGAGTGTCGTGCTCACTCTCCAAACAACGCCCTTCCCTCATCCCACAAGCGTGTATCGCCATGCACGGCAAGGTTGTACCACCACTCAACGCCCCACAAATACACTTCATCGGCTCCAATCTGTCTGGCGAACAGTACGTTGTCGCGCAAATCTTCTTCTGTGAACACATCGTACCAATCGCGAAGCGAACGCTGCGCTATTGCCTCCGGAAACCACGGCTCGGCCTGCAACTCAGATACAACCGTGCGAGCGACCCAAGGCCGCACCAACAAACTACGAAGGGCATACCACGCTGGTGGTAATGGATAGCGGAAATAGCCGATGTAGGGATTGTAAGTAGTGCGATACAACGAATACCCAATCTGATCAGCACGCATCGCCAACGGCAACCACGGTTCAAGCTCGCCGCTCACCGTGAGTTGAATTGGTCGTGGGTCGATTGAACGAACCAAATCAATTTCCCGCTTCAACCGAACCGGATCGGGAGCAGGACAATTTTCTCCAAAGGGAAAATGAGCCTCGTTCTCCACCTGCCAAGCAGAAACGGCGGTGGACGTTGCATACCTCTGTACGGCACGTTGCATGTACGAGAGGAGAGCTTCTTCATCGAGCACCGAGCCATTCGACATGGCCCATTCCGGTACATAACACTCGGGCCAGCGTGGCACCTTCGCTCCCACAACCACGGTCAACGCCACACCCCGTGTTTGTGCATTCGTCACCATCCAGTCGTAGTCATCCCACTGGTAGTTCCCTTGTTCCGACTCAATATCATTCCAGTATAATGGCAACCGAATGTGACGTACCTTCAGGTCATCGAGCGTTGCCAAATACACTTCCCTCCAATCAAGACCAAGCTCCTCTGCGTATGTTTTTGAGAAGGTGACACCGAGTTGCGTCTGTTCAGCATGTTGATTCGCCCACAAGCCAATCATCGACAAGACAACCGCACAGGCAGCCACGACTGCAACCAATCGTTTAGGAAACACGGTCTTCAAATTTCCTCCTTCTTTTCGCGCAAAAATGCGAGCCAGCCTTCAATAAGGCTGATGGCCGCTTTAAACGGGGCCTCGATAATAAAGTCAAAGAAGAACAGGAACACATTGATACGCGGCGCGCGCAAAGCCACCCAACGGCCGGCACGAATCATCGGGAGGAATGCCATGTCCGCCAGTGTGCCAATGAGTCCTGGGTGCGTCTCCACAACAAGTAATTCGCGACGTGTATTGCGAATTTTCAAGCCAAAGAAAGTAACCAAAGACAAGAAGAACACGAAGAAGACGATGGAGAGCGCGTTAAACTCAAGGTGGCGAAGAATAGCGACAATGAAACCGATCGTGAACAGGAACATGCTAATGTACAGCGCAGTGAACACCGTACCCATGCCTCCACGTGTCCAGCGACGTCGACCACGGAAAGGAAACACGAGTTCTTCCTCACCCCACAAAATTTGTCCGAGCTCTTCTTGAATTTTTTGTGTGTTGCGAGCATCCGGAATGCGCACCGTGAGCCCAATAACTCCCAACAAAAAAGGATGGAACAAAATATTCACGAGCAACGGACGCAGAGTTGTGGACTTCAAGTACAGACGTTCGTATGGGACTTCGATGAGAAGCGCCAGCATCATCTTTGTGAGGAACAAAAAGATGACAGCACGAATGACCGCGCGGCGGAGGCGAATATGAAAGCGTGTGTAGCGAGCATGAGCCAGGCGGTCGACGAGCGATTCGAGTTCATGTACATCATGCTTTGCAACAATGTTTGCAAGTGCATCCGGGTGCTCCACGGCCATGTCACGTAAAATGTGGAAGACAACGGAATGGCGACGGACGAGCTGAAATAATCCATCTGCCGCCGGATGGGCAATGTGACGCTCTGTGGCGGAAACCACACGATCAAGTCCAGCAGCAACTTCTGCGATGAGGGGCGCGTCCGCGGCCGTGTTCGTCCAGTCGGGGTAGAACAGCGTTAGAACACGGAATCGCAAGGTCGCCAAGTTCGACTTCAACACGGCTCGGTGTACGGCAATGTACGTTTGCAAATCCCGATCCGCTTCGGCAATTGCGTTGTCATTCCAAGATATACGCGTTTTGAACTGCTGGTATGCCATGCTCGCCAACGCTTCATCAACGAGCGGCGGCGTCAAACGATATTCGATTTCCGTTGAAAGTACGTCGAGTAACCATACTTCAAGGAACGCTGCATCCGCCCGGCGTGCGGCGGCTTCAAAAAGCGGAGCATACTTCTGCAAAACACGTGTCACTACTTCCACGGTCGAGAGCGGAACATGCTTATTGGGCAAATACCGTGCCCAAATGAGCTCGCGCAACAAATCTAGCGCCAACGCATCCGCGGTCGCATCACCAAGTCGACGCTTCACAATGCGACGAATCGCATTGCGTCGCAACAAATGCTCTTCGTCAAATTCAAGCGTATTACGAATCGTTTCGTACACGCTCGCTGCCTTCGAAACCGTTTCAGATACATCAATCGTTTCGGCTTCCTGTGGAGCTTCCTCATGTTCTTTTGCTTTCTTTGTCGCCGCGAGCAGGAATGCTGTCGTCGTGTCCATAACGGGTGTATCCTACCTTTCCTCAGGCACTTCGGCAATCGCGTACACTTCTGTTCCACAAATAACGCAATACCCTTTCCAAGCGGGACGGGACCCTTCCGGCAGCGGAAGAATAATTTCAACCACATCGCGCATTTCTCGATCCGCGTTGCAGGAAAGACAATGCGCTTGTGTGGGTTCTGGATTCATACCCATTTACGCCCGCAGCAGAGAGATGATAAACGTCGCACCAGACGAAGAGGAGGTAAACCGAATGGTACCACCCATGGCTTCTACAAACCGTTTGGTGAGGTACAACCCGAGCCCTGTGCTGGTTTGGGTTGCATTTACTGTTGGTGTGTACTTGATATCAAACAGCGTATCCCAAATTTCTTCTGGTACACCTGCACCTTGGTCTGAAACCGAAATCTCTACACGATCGTCCACCTCCCGAACCTCAACAAGAACCTGGCCACCGTCCGGAGTGTACTTCACCGCATTGTCTCCAACGTTCCGCAAGGCCTCCAAAAATTTCTGACCATCCGCAGCCACACGAAGGTCTTCGCGAATGGTGGGGAGCACGATTTGCACACGACGTGCCGCTGCTGGTTCACGAAGAGGTTCAAAAGTTTCTTTAAGGAGGGCGGGAAGCGGAACCGTTTCCTGCGTGATTTTCAACACACCACGCTCAATACGGGACACGTTAAGCAAGTCGCTCACGAGCTGATTTTCCACCAACACAATCCCTTGCATTTGCGTCAACGTTTCACGCACCGCTTTTGAGAGCCGACCTGACAGCAACGTCTCGGTCATCCAGCGCAATTGCGTCATGGGAGTTCGCAGTTGGTGCGCTACCAGCGACACGAACGCCGATTTGGCGCGTTCAACGTTTTTACGCTCTGTAATGTCACGAAGCAAGGCGATAGACGCATTCGGACGTCCGGCATCATTTGGCAACGGCTGGATGGTGAGCCACTGGTCGTGTGAACCACCCGCCCTGGACATCACTTGCAACTCCCCTTCAAAACTTCCCTGCTGCTCGATGGATTCCTGAACGCGTGTGCGCTGCTCATCAAGCTCCGTCAAAATATGTGTCCAGAATTGTTTCCCCACCAAGGCATGGTCTGGGTGGATGGACAAATCACTCGCTGCTCGGTTTGCGTACACGATACGCCAATCTTGATCCGCTACAACAACTGCCTCGCTGACATGATCCAAAAAGTATTGCGCCTGCGACAACTCGTCGATTTTCCCACGTAATGTTTTTGTTTTTTCTTCGAGGTCACGCTTCATGCGTGCATGTGTGCTGAGCCAGGAGTACGCGATGGCCGCCAGAGCACAGCAGAACAACAACACCATGAGGAACAGCAATAGTGTAGTTGTGGAAAGACGTCGGAGCGCATCGGGTTGGGATTCTACTGTGACAGTCCATTGACGATCGAGCAAGGTTACCCGCGCTGTCTGCCGCACCGCAGACGTATCGTTACCTCTCTCCACCACCCCCTCCTGTCCCGCTTGCCAAACATCTTCTGAGGTAAGCCGACCGCCGTGTGTATCCAGCAACAATCGTCCACCCGCATCAATCACTCGACCAGAAGAGGCTACTGTGTACGTATATGTTTCTTTATCAAGCGTAGTCATGAGCGGAGCCAAAACATCTGCTAGGCGCACAGACGAAACAAGCGCACCGACTCGTTCAGAACCCCCCCCATCGAACACCGGCGCTGTAAGCTGAAACCCGACCTCTCCGCTCAAAAACACAACAGGTGGCGAAGCGATTTGTCGCCCCTCCTGCTCAGCGACTGTGATGTCTTCACCGCGCAATCCAACTACCCCTAAAGGCTGACCGATGGTGTCGGAACGCGTTGAGTACACAATAACCCCTGACGCATCGACAAACGAATAATCCGCCGTATTTCCATGACTGGAAAAAACAGAATCTGCATAGGTATCAAACGCTTGTTCGGACAAATCCACGCTCCCAGACAAGTAGGCAGCGAAGGCGATTGCTTGCGACTGTTCTTGTCCAAGCAACTGCTGGAGCAATTCTGCCTTTGTCCGCGTTTCTGATTCTAGCCGCGACTCAATGACACTGACGCCATTCGTATACGACCACTCAGCCACATGTGAGGCAACTAATATTCCAATTAAGATGAACGCAATTGGAATATACACGTATGACTGTCGCAACACATGTTCATCTTGTTCCGGACGCGACGCGGATGGAAAATCATCAGGCAACGTTCGAACACAGCCGAAAAAATAGAGACTGGCCGCAAACGCATACAACCCATCTGCTCCACCACCATTCCAATATGCATCCGACAGCGAGTCGAGGGTGTACACCACATCTCCAAACCCTCCCACCACCGTCGCCGCAAGCGCAAAACACAAAAACGGCCGCAACTCATCATGCCGTCCACGCATCAATGCCATCACGTACAGCCCCGACATGACAAACGAAGCACTCACATAAAACGTATCCATCGACACGAGCGAGGTTCCCGGCACAACCATGCCCGATGCCGCCACGGCTCCCGCCACCACCACTCCCAAGGCTACGACAGAGCCACTCAACGTGCTCAGCAACCGTGCCGTGGGGTTCGTGCGTGATCCGTGGTAAATGAGCGAAATGAGTGCCGCAATAGAAGCAGAAATCGAAACGATATAAAACACGTCCGGCCACGACAAAATTGGTTCTATCTCACCCACGAAATTTTGATAGGTCCACACGGCCTGCGCGCAAAACTGAAAGGCTGCGGCCGCTCCAAACAACCGCATTCCATCTGCGTCGGCATGTCCCTGCCCTTTCCACAATCGACTGCGCGACCACAAAAACAACGCCGTGCATAAACTCGGCACACCATAGACCAGGTTGAATACATAGTTCGCGCTTGTTTCGTGCCCGGCCAAAAATTGTAACCCCAACCACCAACCGGCAACGAGCAGGCCTAACAACACGGAAAAAAGGGTGAGACGAGTCCGATTCACAACAACTAAACGATTAGCGGCAAGGCGTTTAATTCGCTCGGTCGGCCAAGCACAATATCTTCGATGCGATACGTCCCGTGCGTGGGTGCCTCGCGGTAACCTGTCCAAGCGAGCCGAGCCACACCCCCAGAATCGATCCAATCAAACAGCCATTCGTCCGTGAAGCGCGGATCGTTCTGTGGAATTCCTCCACCAACATACTGTAACCACAACCGATTGAATTCTTCTTGCGAACCAATGGGTGGAGCCATGATGACGGGAATGCCAAGCCCGCAATAAAATGAAAGTTCGCTCGGCTTCGTCCAAAGAATATCGCTCGTCTTTAAGTACTCATTAAAACCAGCAAAATATTCAGCTCGTGTTGGGTACGATTCCACCACAATGCCGCGACCAAGCTCGCGCTTGATGCCATACTTCACCGCGGCTGAACGATAAAAGTCCGCCACGTCCGACCGCGTTCCCGCCATCAGTACGAGCCGAATGCGCTGCTGCTTAATCGATGAAGCAAGGCTTTCAACAAGTTGTGTACCAAGCTGTCGCTGCGCCCCAGCTCCACCGACGCTGTACAACACGGTCAGTGGGTGTGAAGCTTTTGTTTGTTTGCAACGCGCAGGCCCAAGGTGATTCACCATGGCTTGATGATGACGCGTGCTAAAAATACCTTTTGGATCGAGATTGCACAGTCTCGCACGAATCGTATTTCGCAACACATTGGCCGACGGACCGCCAATCAACTCTTTGGGCAACGGAAAGCCGGTCAAAAAAATCTTATCTTCCGACACACCGTACAGCTTCAGCCGCTCAACCACACGCCCGTTACTGGCAAAATACTTGATACGACTATTCTTCGGATCAAGCGGCGCCCACGTGCGACTCACATCTGCGTCGCATGTCACACAATAAATCTCTCCCGGATACCCATGATAGTCCGCAAAAAACGCCGTACCAAAAAAGGTCGTCACGAGCGGAACAGGATCCTCAGCCATCTTTTCAACCAAATGCTTTCCCCACCCCTTCTTCATCATCCGATAGATTTGCTTCAGCTGAAGGTTGGGAACCGACAAGTCCCGCCGCGGATAAAACAAAGGAATTTCCTGCAGTCGGTCCATCATTTCGAACATGAACGGACCAACGATTGGAACTGGCTTCAAGCGAGAAATAGTCTCGTACAACGCACGGGAGTCTCGCCACACTTTTCGGTCTTCCGCAGGAATGCCTTTGTAGTCGTTAGCGGATAGCACTTCTCCACCAGACAAATCACGCAACGCAAACGCGGCACGGCTATGCCCGTACCCCATGTTCACGTCCACGACCCACGCCTTCCGCCGTTTCATTGGGGCATGTGAATGTGTCGGCATACCTCCTCCGGTTTGAGATTTAGAAGAACGTGCGTTCGGACGAATTTTGGACGATAGCAAACGCTTCCTCGGCCGTATCAACAACGGTATACAACTGCGTGTCCTGCGGACTGGCGAGCCCCATCTTCACCACCATCGTGTCAATCCACGTGAGCAGCGGCGTCCAGAATTTTTTTCCCACCAGCACAATCGGGACCGGCTGAGACTTCCCCGTTTGAATGAGCGTGATGATCTCAAAAAACTCATCGAGGGTGCCAAACCCTCCCGGGAAATACACATACGCTTGCGCCGAAGCAGCAAGCATCACTTTGCGTGTGAAGAAATAATGGAACGGTCGACCTTTGTCGATGTACGGATTTTCACGTTGCTCATGTGGGAGTTGGATATTCAAACCAACAGACATCCCACCTGCTTCTTTTGCTCCACGGTTCCCCGCTTCCATAATGCCGGGTCCACCTCCTGTGATGGTGGTGAAACCGCATTCGCCCAGCAGATTTCCAAGACGACGTGCTTCGAGATACCAATGATTATCTTCTTTCAAACGAGCAGAACCAAAGATGGTCACTTCGCGTTTGAACTGCGAAAGAAACTGAAACCCTTCGACGAACTCCGCCATGATGCGAAAAATGCGCCAACCAATTTCGTTGAGCGAAGTCACTTGGTCTTTGCGATCTTTTTCCTCGTGTGGCGACAGAGGAATGCGACACACGGTCGCTGTGTGCTCGTACGTTTTTTGTGAAGGACGTTTGGTCTGTCGTTTGGAAGGCATAGAGTTACCCTAAGTATATCACGGCTGCACGGGTTCTGTCTCAGGTTGTGCTCCGTTCACTGCGGCAAAACTCATGAGCACGACGTTTCCTTCTGCATCCGTCAGCGGACGCACCGTTCCATCTGCAAGAGCTTTGATCGGATCGTCTTTTGGATCCGCATACACCATCGCGTAATAAATCGCTCCGTCCACAAGCGCTGGCGAAACCTTCACGGACACGTGTTCACCACCTTGGGCCAACACGCTCGACACACCAATCACACGTCCTGGCACACCACCGGCATCCTCATGAATCGCCAAAAACCCACCTTGCGGCATCACCGCAAACCCCACCACCACTTCCATCGCTCCTGCCGGTTGATCCTCCACATACACCCCCGCACCAGACGCCGTCTTCATCTGTTCAAACGTTTGGATGCGGGGAGAAGAAGTCGAGGATACCTGCTGACTCACCGGGCGAACGTGCGAAACAAAATACATTAAAATCAACGTCAATATCAGACAGACGACCCCGATCAAGGCGGTTTTTCTCATACGATTCAGTTTAATCGTCATGTTTCGAGTTTCTGAGTTTCTGGAAGTCACCTATCTTTTTTCTGGACAGATCGGACTCCTGAACGTTCGAGGTCATCGATCTGTCTTGTTTGTGCCGGCCCGGGCCGGCCAAGGTTCGTTTTACTCTTCACGTTTTGCTCCGGGTGTTTCTTTTTTAAACGTCACTTTCATCTGTGGCAAATACGTGTTCTCGTACTCATCCTTCAGCTCAATGCTTTCATTTTTCATGATGAGGTTGAACGCAAGATCAGAAAGCAATTCTTCAGAAGCTTTAATTTCTTGATCGAGGTCTTCGAGCTTCTGTGCTTCACCCGGAACCGACTCATGCACGCGTGTCTCGATCGATTTTCGTTCAAGCTTCAGCGTGGAGAGTTCTTCGTTCACCTGCTTATAGCGTTCATCATGCGAAAGCTCGTCTTTCAGCGAGTCTTTAATCTTTTTGCGTTCCGCTTTCAGGGTGCGAATTTCGTTCAAGAGTTCTTGCAAGCGCGTAACGTCAGACATAGCGTAAAAAATGAATGAAGAACCGTCGCATGATATCACGACGTGTCCCGCCCTTGCCAAAAAACCACCCGTGAGGTACACTCCCGGCGAACTTCCAACACCCTATTTATGGCAAAATCCTGCATTGTTACCGGCAAAGCGGTTTCGACGGGCAATAACGTCAGCCACTCGAACCAAAAGACCCGCCGTCGCCTGCACCCAAACCTCCAGACACGCCGCCTCGTGAACCCAGCCACAGGCCGCCTCGTCACCGTGACGGTTTCGACCCGCGGACTCCGCACCCTTAAAAAGTGGGATCGCGAAGGCAAGGTCTACGATTTGAAAGCCCTCGGCGCGCTGTAAGCCGATAAAACACCCTGCGGGGTGTTTTATGTTTTCACAGTCTTTTTTCTGGACGTATCGAACTCCTAAACGTTCAAGGTCGTCGATACGTCTTGTTTGTGCCGGCCCGGGCCGGCCACGTCGAGTTCCAAGTAAAAAAACGAGTCAACCAACAGGTCGACTCTAGATGAGCACACGGCCGCGCAAGGGCTGACCGATGCTCACGCACCGTCCGCCATCCCACAGCTCCACCGAGAGCTCGCAATGGTCGGACACGTAGTCCGAGATGCGTGCGCGGTAGGTCTTGGGTTCGGGGCGATCGATGCGCTGGTCCGTGACACGCACGGCGTAGTTGTAGCTGTCGTGCGCGCGGTTCCAGGTGGCGCCGCGCGCATTGAACGGCTGCTTGGGAGGCTTCCCTTCGGTGAAGGTCACCTCCGCGAGCTCGGGAACCGCGAGTACCTGCGACTCGGTGAGGATCTCGTGGAAGGTCCACTTCCATCGATCCTCGTCGTCGAGCTCGGCAGCGAGATAGAGACGCTTGCTCCCGATCTCGTCCCACAGCTCGTACTCGTACCAGCGGTCCTCGGGATCTTCGTCGTCCATGTACAGGGCGACGGCGTCCACCCGGAAGGTGTCCACACGATCTTCGAGTGTGACGTAGTCCCCAGGCTTGATGGCCTTGGGGTCAGCCGCCGCCGTACCGGCCGTGGCCGCCTTGAGCACACCACTCGGGCCCGTGTTCTTGCGACGAAACACACGAATCGAGATGCCGCCGAGCGCCACGATGGCGACGACGCTCCCCACCGCAATGCTGATGGTGATGGGATCGAACACTTGTGTCATCCTCCTAGTCTTCTGTTTCTTTCCAAGCCTTGTCGTACGCCGCCAGGATGGTCGGACGCACGCGCCGGTTGACCACCACCGTCGAGAGGTCATCCGGAAGGACGCCTTTCTCAAACCGTGTGGCAGCCTGCATGGCGGGGCCATTCAGGAACCGGGTGGGGATCTTCGGCTCGTACGCATCGAGCCGAGCACGCATTTCGTCCTCCGTCGCATCGGCGGGACGCGTGGCCATGGTAAAGCCCCAGTCACCGAACGTGGGAACGTTCACGCGGTACGGTACGGTCGACAAACCCGTCTCCTGCACCGTCCGCACAATGGTCGCGAACGCATCGGGCGCATGGATGGGCGAGGTCGACTGAGTCGTCATCACTCCCCGCGGCGCGAGGCGCGAGCGGACGAGCTGGTAGAACTCCAAGCTGTAGAGCTTGGTGAGCGACTCGTGCTCCGGGTCAGGCAAGTCCACCAGGATGATGTCCCACAGCGACTGATCCTGGGCCAGCCAGGTATACGCATCCGCGTTCACCACCGTCACTCGCTCATTCGTGAGCGAGCTCTGGTTGATCTTGGTGAGGATCGGGTTGATGCTTGCGAGCCCCGTCATCTGCGGATCGAGGTCGACCAGTGTGACCTGCGTCGACGGGTACTTGAGAACCTCACGCACCGCGATGCCGTCACCGCCGCCCAGCACGAGCACGCGGTGTGCCGTGGGGTTGAGGGCGAAGGCCGGGTGCACGAGCATCTCGTGGTACCGCGCTTCGTCGATGGAGCAGAACTGCGTCTGTCCGTTGAGGTAGAGGCAATACTCGCCGAGGAGCTCGGTGATGGCGATCGTCTGGTACTGGGTCTGTTCCCGGTACACGATGGGGTCTTCGTACTGCTTCTGCTCGTCCGCCAGCACGACCGTTTCGCCGTACTTCACCGTGAACCCAATGACCGCGAGAGCGGCCACAAGCCCCGTAAAAAGAAACCGCGAGCCACGCTCCGGACGGAACAAAATGAACACCGCGACCGCCACCAACAGGTTGACGGCGCCACCAACCACCGGTGTCAGCACTGTTCCCAGGTTGGGCAACAGCACCGGCACAAAGAGGAGGCCAGCAACGAAGCTTCCGAGGTAGTCGGCCGCAAACACGTGGGCGACGTTCTCCTTGAGCACTACACCGTGTTGCTCGTTGATCCGCATGAGAAGCGGAATCTCGAACCCGATGAGCATGCCCACGAACCCGGCGACGAACAGCGCCGCCTCCCATGTGAGGTCCGCAACCGCGGCCCGCGAAAGAAACACCGTGCTCACCGAGCACAGGATGGACAGAACGATCTCCACAAACAGGAACCAGCGCACTTCCTCGCGCTCTACCTGCTTGGTCACCACCGCTCCGAGACCCATGCACAGCATGAACACAGAGATGAGCACGGTGAACGCCGCCGCCGAGTTGCCGATGAGGTAACCCGTGACGGTGGACACTGAGTACTCCGCAATCATGCCGCAGAACCCGGCCGCAAAAATCGCGGCAATCAGGGCAAACTTTTTCATGGAACAGACTCTCCTTCAGCCATGGAGACGCACGAGATGTGCGGCCCCTTGGAAAAGGCCCTTCGAAGCTCCGCTAGGAGCGAAGAAGGGTTAGACGACGGAAACCGTGACCACGAGTGCTCCACCGATCACGATCGCCGCATCGATGAACGCAGCGCCGAGGTTCTTCTGGACGAAGATCTCGTCCGGAATGTCGTGCCGCCACACACGATTCAACACCACCTCCACGCCGTACCGCAGCACGACGAGAAGGGCGAGAAGCGCCGTGGCGTATGCACCGGTGTAGACCACCGACAGGAGGATGTCCTCGGACAACTTCTTCACCACGCTGGCCGCGGTGAAACTCACGATGTTCGCCGCGATGGCGAACCCGAGGAGCGAGACACCCGCGGCCGGGTTGTCCTCGGTGAAGAACGTGCGCATGAAGTGCGCGCCCCGCATGTGCGAGAAGCGGTACACCTGCACCACGCCGAGGCCCAGTGCCAAGACCGTGAGCGCGATTGCTCCGTCCCGCAGGGGAGCCGCCCCGAACACATCCTCCTCGGTGATGCCGTTCACCACGCCGATGGAAAGTGCCAGGCTCATGCACGCGGCCGCCCAGTTGCGCTGGACATAGATCTCGTTGTTGAGATCAAACCCACGGTTGTGCCCGCGTACGAAGTGCCCGAGCACCGCACGGACGAGCGTCATCACAGCCACCGAGGCCACGATGCCGATGCTCGTAGCGAGCAAGTCGCTGCCGAGCGTGCTGCCCACCGCGTCGCCCTGCAACATGCAGTGCGACTGGTAGAACACCAGGGCAACCATGCCCGCCACCTCGAACCCGGCCACCGGGTTGTCGTCCTCGAACAACGCGTGTCCGAGACGAATGTCCTTCCCCACCATGAAGCGAATCGCAGGCAGAGCCACGAACACGCTGAGCACAGTGGCGAGGACCAGGTACACCAGGTCCAGACCGAGGGTCAAAAGCATGGGAGAGAACTCCAGGGGAAGGTTGTTCACTTGCCACCCCCGCCCATGCCGCGTGCGCGAGCCGAGGGGCCCGCACCACGCACGGAGCGCGAGGTGGACGTAGAGCTGCGACCCGGAACGGCCCGGGAATCGCTCGAGAGGTCACCGTCGTAGTAGCTACCGGTGCGGTAGTACGAGCGGTAGTAGCCCCGACTGTGGTAGTGACGCCGGCAGTTACCGTACTCGTCACGCTGGTCGGGCGGGCAGTCCCAGCCCCCGGCGTTGCGCCAGGTGCTGTACGGCGCGTACAGGCCGTAGGGGTAGGGAGTGGTGTTGAACCCCTGCCCCATGAGGTAGCCCAGCGCGAAGTCGTTCCAGTACCAAGTCTGGTTCCCGACCCCGTCATCGCGCCACTCGCCGTACTCGGTGTTGCCGACGTACTGCAGTGGGACGTTCTGCGGAGCCGGAGCCTCGGAGGCTTCGTCTTCGTACTGCCCCTTTGCCTTCGACTCGATGGTGAGATCGAGTGACATCTCCACACCCACCGGCACCGGCGAGTACGGATTCCCGGCCTCAGCGAGGTCCTCGGGGTCCGTGTGCTCGGAGACGGTCAGGCCACGAATCACGTTCACGTCCGGAAACAGGTCTGCGACAGAGCGTGCGCTCGAGTAGTAGTCCTCGAACGTATCCTCGTCGACCTCGGTGGTGACCGGGTCGAGCGGCGTGCCATCCTTGATCTCGTACGTGGTCATCTTGTGGATGCATACGATCTCCTTGTCGTCGATCTCGGTCTGGTCGCCCGCGTAGTAGTCGGACCCGTTGGACGACACCACGGTGTCTTCCGCCGTGGCAAACCACTCCGCCTCACCGACGGCCCTCCACCCCGCGTCCGACGGCGTTCCGTCCCCGTAGGTTTCGGAACCCCACGACCACGTGGTGGCGTGCAGCTTGAACGTGCAGGTGCGGGTGAGCCCCGTCAGCACAAGGCTGTAGGACTCACTGAGCTCGGTCGCACGCTCGGTGAGGTCTTCGACCGCGAGACGTGCGGTCTCATCGGCTTCCTTCACCTCGGCGAGCGCCGCGGCGAAGAGCGCTACGTCGTAGCCCGCCGTGTCATCCGTGAGGGCCGCCACATGCGCGTCGCATGCCGTAAGAGCTTCGCCCAAGGCATCGCGTTCCGCGGCGATGTCGGCCACACGGGCCGTGATGTCCGCCTGCTTTGTGGGGTATGCCTGCATGCGCTCGCGCAGCACGGAGGTGAGCGTGCCCGAGCGGCCAAGCTGGCCCTCGAGGAAGGCACGGCTCTCGTCCGCGGTGCTGTGTGCCACGGTGAGGTGGTCGTGCGCCGCAGCCGTGAGCGTCTCCCACTCGGTGAGCTGAGCCGCGGGCTGCGCGGACTCCACCTTGGCCTGCTCCACGAACTGGAGACAGGCGGCGGTCATGGTCTTCGCAAGCTGCTCGTCCTCGTCCGAATCCTTCTTGACGAGTGTTGCGAGCTCCACGTTGCACTTGTGGTCGGCCGTGGCCAGGGTGGCCTTGGCCGTGGCGAACCCGTCGCGCGTCTTTTCACGCTCGAGGGTTGCCGCGAGGTTCGGAATGGGGCTGGCCGCCGCCTTCTCTTCGAAGGACGTCTGCGCCGACTCCACCGTGGACTTCGCCTCGGGGAACGCCGCGATGGCGCCCTCCGCGGCAAGACGCGTCTCCTTGCTCAGGCTACAAGCCCCGAGCAGGAGACAGAACAACACACTGAGTCTCTTCACTTGTCCTCCAGGACGATGAGGGTATTGCTCACGATCGGCACGATGCGAGAATCGCTTCGGACATACTCGTGAACGGTTGACAGATACAGGCGACCCAAGTGGTCGCGATGGAGAGCCACGTAGGTTCGCGGAGCACACGGCCCCGAGAACACATGCTCGAACTCGACCGCGAACGCAAAGGCGTAGAGGACTCCAATCTTGACGCCCGCCTCACGGACTTCGCCCACACCCACATGCGTGCGGAACGATACCCCGTGCTGTTGCAGCTCCCACGGTTCTGACATGGACAGACCGATGGGATGAACCTTGGTCGGCGCCACCGGCAGATCTGCCACCTGAACGCAGGCAAGCAATTCCACCACCTTCACCACTCCCGCAGGGTTGCGGACAATGGCGAAGTGACTTTCGCCAATGATGGCGAGTTCGACGGATACACCGTCTCCAAACCGCTTGACCTGACGCTTCACCACCGTGAACCGATCGGTCCGGAAGCTTGTGGCCGCCGAACCCAGAAACACGGCGTAGTGAGCATCAAACGGGCTCTGCCCGATGAACTCTATTTTTTCCATGAATTTCCTTGGGAAAAGGGCGAGGTTTTTGTGCAGGAACACACAAAGACCG
>SXGT01055780.1_pt1 | contig 14782 bp, 13 predicted proteins | sample 3176221 | NCBI WGS metagenome assembly SXGT01 (sample SAMN11356862, study PRJNA531348) | freshwater metagenome | isolation source: freshwater sample F1-120 | place: China: Fuxian Lake, Yuxi | collected 2017-12-25
CGACCCGGAGGACGAATGTGCCGCCGACGTGGCGGGCGTACAGCCAGTAGAACAGCGCGGTGCGCGCACCGCCGACGTGCAGATAACCGGTCTGTGCAGGCGAGAAACGGACTCGAACGTCGGACATCGCCCCCAACACTAGGGGCGAGACGCGATGACCATTCTCACGGTTTCGACGATCGACTCCGCGCTCGCGCCCGGCGTGAGCACCGCGGCCACCCCCGATTCGGTCAAGGCGGGGACGTCGGCTTCGGGCCCGATCCCGCCGACGACGAGCGGGATGTCGAGTTCGAGCTCGCGCATCGCTACCGCGACGGCCGGGGCCAGCGTGAGATGGGCACCCGAGAGCATCGAGATCCCCACGACATCGACGTCTTCGTCGCGGGCGGCGGCAGCAACACCCGCGGCGTCGTTGAACAATCCGAGGTACACGACCTCGAAACCGGCATCACGCAAGATACGAGCGACAACCTTGACGCCGCGATCGTGACCGTCGAGACCGACCTTGGCCAGGAGAACTCTCGGCGTCGCGCTCATCAGATCCTCGGAACCTCGACGTGGCGTCCGAACTCGTCGGCCAAGGCACTCATGATCTCCCCGATCGTCGCCCGCGTCTTGACCGCGTCGATCAACGCCGGCATGAGGTTCGCATCGGGATCGGCCGCGACACGCTGCAACTGCACGAGTGCCGAACCGACCGCTCGGGAATCGCGGTTCGTGCGAACTCGAGCGAGTCGCTCGAGTTGGCGCATCTCATCGGCCTGGGTGATGCGCAACAACGCTGGTTCGGCCGAATCGTTGCCCTCGAAGAAATCGTTCACACCGACGATCACCCGCCGACCTCGGTTCACGCGCTTCTCGAAGTCGTACGCCGCGTCGGCGATCTCCGACTGGAACCAACCTTCCTCGACGCCACGAATGACTCCTTCGAGCATCGATCCGTCGCCGAGTTCGTCGAGGTACGCGAAGACCTGCTCCGCCCGCGTCTCGACTTGGTCGGTCAACGACTCCACGAACCACGAACCGCCCAACGGGTCGACGACATTCGCAACGCCGGTCTCGTGGGCGATGACCTGTTGGGTCCGCAACGCGAGACGGGCTGCGTGATCGGTTGGAAGCGCCAGCGCTTCGTCGTAGCTGTTCGTGTGCAGACTCTGGGTGCCACCCAGTACCCCGGCGAGCGCCTCGATGGCGGTGCGCACGAGGTTCACCTCGGGTTGTTGGGCCGTGAGCGACACTCCAGCGGTTTGCGTGTGGAACCGCAATTGGTGCGACCGCGGATCACGCGCTGCGTAACGATCGCGGAGCCAGCGCGCCCAGATCCGTCGCGCGGCACGATACTTCGCGATTTCTTCGAAGAAATCGATGTGCGCGTTGAAGAAGAACGACAGCCGAGGTGCGAACGCATCGACGTCGAGCCCGGCCGTACGAGCGAGCTCGACGTATGCGAACCCGTTGGCGAGCGTGAAGGCGAGCTCCTGCACGGCAGTCGAACCGGCCTCTCGGATGTGATACCCGGAGATCGAGATGGTGTGCCAGCGCGGCATCTCCGCCGTGCAGAACGTGATCGTGTCGCGGACGAGCCGCATCGAAGGACGGGGTGGAAAAACGAACTCCTTCTGCGCTTGGTACTCCTTCGAGATGTCGTTCTGCAACGTGCCGCCGAGTCGAGCGCGCGGAACACCACTCGCTTCGGCGTTGGCGACGAACATGGCCAACAGGACGGCCGCGGGCGCGTTGATCGTCATCGAGGTCGTGATCGATCCGAGGTCGATCCCCGAATAGAGGTCGGCGACATCGTCGATCGTGTCGACGGCGACACCGCAGCGGCCGACCTCGCCCAACGAACGCGGGTCGTCGGAGTCGAGACCCATCAGCGTGGGCATGTCGAACGCGGTCGACAGACCGTCGCCACCTGCGTTCAGCAGTTCGTGGAAGCGGCGGTTCGTGTCGTCGGCCGTGCCGAAACCCGCGAACATTCGCATCGTCCACAGCTTTGAGCGGTACATCGACGCGTACGGACCGCGCGTGTACGGGAATTGCCCCGGGAACTCACCGTCGTCGGGGCCATGAACCGGGTCGAGCGGCAACCCCGACATCGTGGTGAAATCGACGTCGCGATGAGGAGCCGCGTCGTACGCCTCCTGCCATCGCTCGCGGTTCGTCGGCACGGTCCCATCCTCGCGTGTCGAGTACCGATCCGCCCAATGCCCCGGCCCGCATCGGGGCGACAGGGTCGAAGACCGTTCGATACCTTGCCCGTCGTGTCCGATCCGGCAACCGCCTGGCAGGCGTTGTGTGCGCAACTCGCTCGGAGCGGCGAGACGATCTCCGGACCCGGCTGGCCGGACGACCCGAGCGGGAACGCCGAGGGGTTTCGCCACCTCGCGCGCCTGACCGTCATGGCATTCCAGTCGTACCTCGAGTTCGGCGACGTCGACTTCCCCGCGTTTCACCGCTACGACGACGACGCGGTGAAGTGGGGCGGCCCGAACGTCGACAACCACTATCTCCGGGCCCGAGTCGACGCGACGGGCGTGTACCGAATCCACGGCAACGTCGCCGGAGTGCGCGACCTCATCGTGTCGACGCACGAGGGCGACATGCAGCTCGGCCAGTACGGCGTGTTCGCCGAGCATCAGCTCGCAGACCTCGGGGTCGGCGACGACGGCGATCTCGACATCACCCTCGGCGGTCCGCCCGTCGACGCGAACTGGATTCCGCTCGACCCCGCGGCCACCTTGGTCATGATCCGCGTGTACGTCGCGGACTGGTCGGTCGATGATCCGGGCTGGTTCGACATCGAACGGATCGACCGCGCGACCGACCGGCCCCCGGCCCTCGACCCCGCCACGGTCGCCCGCGCACTGGACAGCGCCGCGCACTGGGTCGACACCTCGGTCCACTACTGGCGTGACTACCTCGAGTCCTCACCGGTCCGCGCGCTCATCAACACGTTGTCGCCGCCGCGCGGTGCGAGGGGCGGCTCCGAACGCATCCGGTATGGCGCCGGGTGGTGGTTGCTCGAAGACGGCGAGGCGCTCGCCATCGACTTCACTCGCCCGGACTGCGACTACTGGTCGTTCCAGTTGTACTCGACGCCTTGGTTCGAGAGCCTCGACGTCCGCAACCGTGTCAACAGCTTCACCAACGCGACCGCGATCGATGCCGGAGGACGGGTTCGTCTTGTCGTGTGCGCCTCCGATCCTGGCGTGGCGAACTGGCTCGACACCGAGGGGCGACGCGAAGGAATGATCAGCTACCGATTCATCGGCGGCTCCGAACCACCGACCCCAGTTGCGACCAAGCTCTCCGAGCAACAAACTGCACAACTCGGAGCCGAAGGTGGGTTCACGGCCGCGGATCGACGCGCGCAGATCGACTCGCGCCGACAAGGGATCGCCCGAAGGTTTCGACGATGACGTGGAACCCGCCCCCTCGCCCCACGTGGGTCGCGGACCAGATCGCGACGGGCGAATTGGTCGGTCCGCTGGCGCTGCACCCACTCGATCCGGACGCATTGATCTCGACCGCGGTGGCCGTCGCCGGGAGCGCGGACTTCGGGCCTGCGGGTTGGCGCTCCGGCTTCGAGCTTCTGTGTGTGGCGCTGCGAGACGAAGCGCAGTTGCATGCCGTCGGGGCCGCACTCACGCGTTCGGAGATCGTGCGCACGCTCGTGAATCGTCTCCGGATCGTCGCGCAGGGTGACCCGGGCGGCGAGATCGTCGACCCTTGGTTCGTGGTCGGCAGCGCACGTTCCGGTACTTCGATCCTGCACGAACTGCTCGCGCTCGATCCCCGCCGTCGCGCGCCCCTGGCGTGGGAGACGCTGGCGTCGGTCCCCGCACCGCGCCCCGGCGACGTCGACTCCGATCCGCGCGTCGACCAGATCGATCACGAGGTGCGCCACTGGGAAGCGATCTGTCCCGAGTACCTGACGATGCACGAGAACGGAGGCCGGCTCCCGCACGAGTGCATCTTCGTGACCGCGCATGAGTTTGCGTCGGAGCACTGGTCCGGCGTTCACGACGTTCCGAGCTACAACCGCTGGCTGCAAGGTGCCGACCTGACCGACGCCTACCGCTGGCACCACCGCCACCTTCGTTGGTTGCAGTCGGCGTATCCGACCGAGCGCTGGGTCTTGAAGGCGCCCTCGCACCTTTCCGCACTCCCGGCGCTGCTCGCGATCTATCCCGACGCGAAGGTGATCCAGACCCACCGCGATCCGTTGCAGACCATTCCGTCGACGATCAGCCTGATGGCGACCCTGCGGTGGATGCGAAGCAATCGCGTCGACGTGGCGCGCCTCGCGCGCACGATGGCGAAGGGCGTCGCGGCGCTGTTCGACTGGGTCGACACGATGCGCGGCGACGGCTCACTCCCCGACCACCAATTCGTCGACGTCCGCTACGACGACCTCGTCGTCGATCCGATCGCAACCGTCCGTTCGATCTACGAACGCCTCGACGCCCCTTTCGCCGAAGCACACGGCGTCGCGATCGGTGACTACCTCGGCGCGAAGCCGAAGGCGAAACACGGTGCGCATCGCTACGCGCTCGAGGACTTCGGACTCGATCCGGCCGACTTGCGCGACCGCTACGGGAACTATTGCGAACGACACCGAGTACCCCTCGGAGAAAGCGACAGCGCGTGAACGGCGACCAACGTCGCGGCGATTCGACCGCACCGACCGCACCGATCGAACCGCTGGACGCGAGCGACGTGCAGTTCGACACCGAGACCGACGTCGTCGTGGTCGGGCTCGGGATCGCCGGATGCAGCGCAACCCTCGGAGCCACCGAATCGGGGGCCGACGTCGTGGCGTTCGATCGTGGCCGCGGACCCGGCGGGACCTCCGCCAGTTCTGGTGGCCTCATCTACCTCGGCGGTGGAACCGCGATCCAGACCGCGTGCGGGTTCGAGGACTCGCCCGAGGAGATGGCTGCCTTCCTCCACGCCGCGCTCGGGCCCGGCGGTGACACCGAGCGGATCGATGCGTATTGCGAGCACTCGGTCGCGCACTTCGATGGGCTGGTGGCCAACGGCGTTCCGTTTCGCGCGGCGTTCTGCGACGAGCCGAATCGCGAGTCAGCCGACGATGCCGGCCTCCTCTTCTCGGGCGGCGAGGACAGCTACCCGTTCGACGAGATCGCACGGGCCGTGCCGCGCGGTCACAAACCCCAGTGGATCGACAGCGCCGGCGGCTTTCTCATGCGCTGCATGGGCGACGCAGTGACGACGAGCGGCGCGCGTGTCTGGGTCGACTCGCGGGTCGATCGACTGATCGTCGACGACGGTCGAGTCGTGGGCGTCGCGGCGACCGTCGACGACGGCACCGTGTTCGTGCGGGCGCGCCGCGGCGTCGTGCTCGCGGCCGGGGGATTCATCAACAACGCGGCAATGGTCGCGAAACTCTGCCCCACCGCACACCGCCCGAACGAGGCCTGGCGCGTCGGCACGCCGACCGACGACGGACGAGGGATTCGGCTGGGTCTCGGAGTCGGTGCCGCCGCGGCCCGTCTCGACGCCTTCGAGTGTGCACTCCCGCTCGGGCCACCGCATCGGCTGGCGCGCGCGATCCTCGTCAATGCCGCCGGAGAGCGCTTCATCAACGAAGACACCTATACGGGTCGGATCGGGCTGCGCGCCCTCACCGAACACGACGGGCAGGTGTTCATGATCACGGACGATGTCATCCACGAACCGAACATCATCGGGCTCCGAATCTCCGCCGCGGCAGCAACCCCCGAAGAGCTCGCGGACGACCTCTGGCTTCCGTCGGATCGATTTGCCCGGACGATCGTCGAGTACAACGAGCGCGCGGCACGCGGCGAGGACCCGGCGTTCCACAAGCGGCGGCCGTTTCTCCAGCCCATCGGGGTCGCCCCCGCCAGCGGCATCGGCGCGATCGACCTGCGAGTAGACCAAGATGCGATCTACGCGACGTTCACCTTGGGTGGAATCGCGACCGACGTCGACGCTCGCGCACTCGACGCAGCCGGCGCCCCGATCTCCGGTCTCTACGCGGCGGGCCGAACCGCAGCGAGCCTCGCCGCGTGCAACTACGCCAGCGGTATCAGTCTCGGCGACGGCTCGTTCTTCGGGCGACGCGCCGGACGTCACGCGGCCGGAGGTCGCTGATGGACCTGCTCCCCGAACTCGATCTTCGAACCCAGATCGCTGTGCTCGCTCGCACGCTCTGGAACGAGGGATACGACGATCACCTCGCCGGTCACATCACCGTGCGACTGGGCGACGACACCCTGTTGTGCAATCCCTGGTTCGTGCTCTGGTGCGAACTGCGCCCGGAACACATTCTCCGCATCGATCTCGAGGGCAACGTGCTCGAAGGTGACCTTCCGGTGCCGCCGGGAATCCCGCTCCACCTCGAGCTGCATCGCGCTCGACCGACCACGGGTTGCGCGCTCCATCACCACCCGCGGTGGGGAACGACGTGGGCGAACGCGCGCCGAGTCCCCGAGATCTACGACCAGTCGAGCGCGCTCGGCGGCGGCACCCTCACGCTCGTCGACGAGTATGCGGGTCCGGTCGACTCTCCCCTGAACGCGGCCGATGCCGAGGAGCGGATGGGCGATGCCGACTGCGCGCTGCTCGCCAATCACGGGGTGTTCGTCACCGGCATCAACATCCGCGCGGTGCACCAGCGCGCCGTTGCGCTCGAGCACCGCTGTCGAATGGCTTGGCAGGTCGAGGCGATCGATCGCGGGACCGCGAGGCCGCTGCGACCGGATGTCGTCGAGTTCTTCCGCCGCTCCGACGGAACCGGGTTCGTCGGATTCTGGGAAGCCATGGCACGGCGCGAACTCGACGCCGACCCGACGTTGCTCCGAAACCGCTGAGCCTCGAACGTAGTGTTCGGTTGATGCGTCGCCGAACACCCACGCTCGCCCTGCTCAGCGTCCTCATCGTCGGCATCGGCGCGTGCGCGAGCAACGGCAAGCCGTTCGAATCGGCCGCGCCCCCCACGACTTCCGCGCCGACCGACGCGTCCAGCGCGCTTGCCGCCGAGCGAGCAAGTCGCGCCGAAGCGATCGATCTCCTTGCGTGCCCAGTCGATCTCGCGGACACGCCGTCCGAATCGTTCGCCGAGTCGTTCGCCGTCGCGTTCGTCGGCCCGAGCGACGAGAGTCGCGAGCTCGCGGCTCCCCTCCCGATGCCGGGTCTCGGCGACGAAGCCGCCCAACTGCGGGCGTTGGTCGACCACGTGAACGGGTGCGGCGGACGACCCATCGAGTTGCACATCCATCGCGACTACACGGTGGGTGACGCGTTCAGCCTCGGTCGCCTGTGCGACGACGTCACCGTCAACGAGCGCAACGATCTCGTGATCGCGCGGGGCTTACCCCCCGACGCCTTGCGATGTGTCGCCGAAACGGTTCCCGTGCTGTACATCGGCGACGCCGAACGCGACGGCGGGCGTTACCTCACGACCATCGGATCCGACGCCGATCTGATCGCAGCCCAACTCGTCGACGACGTCGTCGCCTCCGATCCCGACGTCAGTCGACCGGCCGGGGTCATCCACGACGCGCGCTTCTCGGCCTTCGTCAACCGAAACTTCGCCGATGCCACGAACGCGGAGATCACCTTCGACGAACAACTCGGGTGTGTCGGACTCGACGCCGCTCGAGACGAGTTTCGAGCGAGCGAGATTCGGACTTTGGTTGCACTGCTCGACGAGCGCTGTCTGCCGTCCGCCGGTCTCGCACTGAAGAGCCTTCGCGTCCAGTGGATCATCGGGCCACTGGGAGTCGGCACGGGCGACGACGCGATCGCGTCGATCGCCGCGGTCGGTGACACCTTCGACGGCGCCTACGCCGTCACCGGCACGCCGCGGGCGATCATTCGCGACCGAGCTCCGTCGGCCCCACCGGCGTTGGGCGAGACTTGCAACGCCATCACTTCGGCCCAAGGCGAGGATTACGAATTCGGCATCGGCGAGTATGCCGCGCTCGAACAACTCTGCACTGCGATCGGACTCGTCGCTGGAGTGCGCCAACTGGATGAACCGTCACCCGCGGCGATCACCACGGCTCTGCGATCCGTTCGCGCGTTCCCGCTCCCGAGCAATCTCCTCGGCGGCTTCGGACCTGACGCCACGACGAGCGCCGACGACGTCTTCTACGTGCAACGATACTCCGCGAAGTGCGGATGCTGGACCTACGTCGCCGGGCCTATCGCTCGCGGGTGAGGCCGAATCGCTGCACGTAGAAGTCGAGGCAACGGTCGAGGTCGTCGGGATCGAGGGCCATGTCGTCGAAGTCGTACACAACGGTCCCGTGTCGACCGCGAGGGTGCGACTCCATGAAGCGATTCATGTCGAGGTGCGTCTGCTCGGTGAACGGATGCCCGGCCACCTCGTACACCCTTCGGACCATCGCGATGTCGTCCGCCATGAACTCGTCGAACCGAACGTCGATCGTCTGCTCGGGAGGAAGCACGTCGTGCGTCTCGGCGCACGTCCGGAGCATCGACTCGAGGCGGGTCGCCCACAACGGGCCGATTCGATGCGGTTCGGGGTGCTCGACGCTCATGCGCGACGAGTACGACAACATCGTGACCATCGAGATCACGACCGAAACCGGATCGCGGTGGGTCACGACGAAGGTTGCGTCGGGGAACGTGTCGAGCAGCGCGGGGAACTGTTCGAGATGTTGGGGCGACTTCAAGACCCATCGATCACCGCCGCGCAAGAACGTGATCGCCTTGAGCGCAGTCTTCATGTATTCGTAGTGCGCTCGCTGGTCGTGGGCCATGTAGTAGTCGCGCCACGAAGGCACCGCGGCGGTGGTTTCGAAGAGCATGGTCGACAGGTCGATCGCGAGGAGCTGAATCTCCTCGTGTACATGGTCCCAGGTCATCTCGTGCATCCGCTTGAACAACGGCATGCTGGCGTCGATGAAGTCGCACGCCATCTTGCAACGAGCGACGCGCGGGTCGTCGCCATGTTCGCCCGGTTCCTCACCCGGCGTCGGGAACGGCTCGAGGCTTTCCCAGTACGGGAGCGATCGGAGCGTCGAGTCGGCCGAGATCAGGTTGTGCAGATGGGTCGTTCCGGTTCGCGGCAGCCCACAGATGATGATCGGCGCCACGATGTCGACGTCGTGAATCTCGGGGTGACGGGTCAGGAGGTCCTGGAGCAGCAGTCGGTTCTTCAGCAGCCCGACGAGCATCGCATGGTTGTTCAGCTTGCCGAACGGCGACAGTCCGGCCTCGTCGCGCAGCGCAGTCGTGAGCACGTCGAGACGTTCACGCCAAGAACCGTCGCCGCCGAAGTCGTCGAGGCGCAATTCGGCACTGGCCTGCGCCGCGAGCGCCTCGGTCGAAAGTTCGAGCGCCTCCGCGAAGGGAGCGACCGAATCGCGAATCTCGGCGATGGCCGGGTCGAAGACCGGATCGCGATAGTCGGTGATTCGTACCGGGGTCGGCCTTGACACCATCGATCCTCAGATCGCGATCGAGTAGAGATCTGCGCAATTGCGACGGAGAATCCGGTCGCGCTCGACGTCGGTCAGGTGCTTGGTGTGTTCGGCGAGCAACGCCTGACTGTTCGGCCACGTGCTGTCGCTGTGGGGATGGTCGTTCGCCCACATGAGCCGCTCAGGATTCACGATGTCGAGGTTTCGAAACGCCACCCAGTCGTCTTGGAACGTGAGATAGACGTTCTCGAAGAAGTACTCGCTCGGACGCTTGCGAATCTCGCCCGCCGTCAACCAGTTGCGGTGTCGGTCGTACGCGTGATCGGCGCGGTACATGTAATGCGCTGCCCAACCCGCGTCGGCCTCGACGCACACGATCCGAAGCTCCGGGTGACGTTCGAACACGGCACCGAAGACCATCGTCCCGATGATGTCCTGATTTCCGCGCAGGACCGACATGAAGCTGTTGAGACGCGGTCCGCGGGGCTTGTCGAAGAAGCTGTCACCACCGGTCAGGATGTGGAACGAGACCGGCAACGCGAGGTCGATGCAAGCACGCCAGAAGTCGTCGTAGATCGGCGAGTCGTAGTCGTCGGCTCCGGGAAAGCCCGGCAACATCACGCCGCGCAACCCGAGGCGCCGGATCTCGTGAAGGTCGGCGATGCCTTCGTCGGGATCTCGCAGCGCGGTCTGGCCGACGCCGATGAGTCGGTTGGGCGCGATCGCGCACCACTCGGCGAGCCACCCGTTGTACGCCTGCGTCACCGCCCGGATGTAGGCGCGATCGCGGTGATTGCAGAGCAGCATCCCGGTACTCGGGTAGATCACCTCGGCGGCGACGCCGTCGGTGTCCTGTTCGGCGAGGCGGGCGACGTTGTCGTGACCTCCGGGATGCAGCCAGTCCCAGGTCCGATTCGTGTCGAGCCCGATCTCCTCGGCCGGCCGACCCGCCGCCGCGACCATCGCATACGGCACGAACAACTGCGACTCGGAATCGGGATCGATGACCATCGAGATCCCGAGCCCAGGGATTTGACGGAGTTGTGGTGATCGATCGCGAAACGTCTCCGGCATTCGATCGAGGTACGCCTCGGGCGGTTCGGTGACGTGGGAATCCGCGGAGATCGTCGGGCCGACGAGCAACGAAGTCACGATGCGTTCCTCTCGAAGTTGATGGGAAGGTGACGAAGCCCGGTGTGCTTGTTGCTGCGCGCCCACTCCGGCTCACCGGCGAGTTCGATCGCGTCCCAGTGCGCGAGCGTCTCCTCCACGAGGATCCGAAGTTCGAGGCGCGCCAGATTCGCGCCCAGACAGTGGTGGACGCCGTGACCGAATCCGACGTGCGGGTTCGGATCCCGTTGCACGTCGAACGTCATCGAGCGCTCGAACACGCGCTCGTCGCGATTGGCGCTCGCCTCCCAGAACACGACCTTGTCGCCGGGCGAGATTCGACAACCGGCGAGTTCGACATCGCGCGTCGCGGTACGACGGTTGTACGCCGCTGGACTCGTCCAGCGTACGAACTCTTCGATCGCAGTCGTGACTGTCGTCGGATCTCGTCGCAGGACATGCCATTGGGCTTCGTTGCGGGCGAGTTCGAGCAATCCTCCAGCCGCGGCGTTGCGTGTCGTGTCGGATCCGGCTGCGAACAGCAGCGTGAAGAAGCTCAGCAACTCGCCATCGGTCAGGGATGGCGGTTCGACGTCGGCCATCGTGGCGTGAACCACCACCGACAGCATGTCGTCGGCGGGGCGAGAACGTTTCGTCGCCACGAGTTCGGCTCCGTACTCCATCATGCGAGCGCCCGACTCCATCATCGACTCGTCGTAGCTCGTCGCGCTCCGCTTGTTGCCGAAGTCGAACACCTTCTCGACGTGCTCGAACAGCATGTGCCGATCATCCTGCGGGATCCCGAGCAGGATGCAGATCGCTTGCATCGGCAGTTCGGCGGCGATCTGCACGAGGTAGTCGCAGCCGTTGTCGTCGATCGCCGCGAACAGCGCTCGTGTCCGTGTCCGCAGGTCGGATTCGAGCCGGGCGATCGTCTTCGGGGTCAGACCCTTCGTCACGAGCGTGCGAATGCGCTGGTGGCGCGGGTCGTCCATCATGTTCAGCAGCGAGCCCGCGCCGGGTGAGTCGGGCAGGATCGTGCCGCCAAAGGGTCGAGCGCCGCCGGTTTCGCTCGAGTACGTCGTCGCGTCGCGCATGACCTCGAGCGTCTCGGCATGCGTCGCGACCGACCAGAAGCCCTCGCCGTCGGGTGTGTGTTCGGTCGGTTCGTGCCAGTGCACCGGCGCTTGCGCTCGATGGATCGCGAAGATGTCGTGCGGAAACCCGTGCGCGAAATTGTCGAGATCGGTGAGATCGAAGTCGGCGCGACGGGGCGTTGAAGCCATCACCGGCAGTCTGCCCTACGATCCTGCACCCATGTCCACACGCGATCGTGCCTACGACACGCTGCTCTACGACTTCGGCGGGGTGTTCACCGGGTCGCCGTTCGGTGCCATCGCCGAGAATGCGGCCGCGCTCGGCCTGACGGCGGAAGCCCTGAAACACTTGGTCTTCGGCCCGTACCATGCCGATACCGACCACCCGTGGCACCGCCTCGAGCGAGGTGAACTCTCGTTCGGCGACGCCCGCGACGCGATCATCGCATTGGCGAGCGAGGCGGGCCATGATTTCGATCCGTTCGCTGCGCTGCGCTCGTCGGCCGATCCCGACCGCGATCACGCATCGGTCATGGTCGAACATCTGCGGGAGCTGCGTGCCGAGGGGTACCGCACCGCCATCGTCACCAACAACATTCGCGAGTTCCGCGAACATTGGGTGAAGATGATTCCCGTCGACGAATTGTTCGACGACATCGTCGACTCCGCGTTCGAGGGCGTCCGCAAGCCCGACACCCGCATCTACGAGATCGCGCTGAGCCGACTCGGCTCGGTCGCGTCACGGACCGTGTTCCTCGACGACTTCGAGCCGAACGTCGCGGCCGCACGCACGCTCGGCATGGCCGGCGTGGTCGTGACCGAAGATCGCGGCGCGGCCGTCGCCGAACTCGACTCGGTCCTCGGGCGCTGACCGCATCCACGACATGGGGATCGACGAAACGGTCGCCCGCGACGAGATCACCCAACTCTGCTATCGCTACGCGTGGTCGTTGGACTCTCGCGATCTCGACTCGCTCGTTGCCTGCTTCGTTCCTGGCGCCACGTCGCGCGATTTCTGGGAGGAATCGCTCCGCGGAGTCGGAGTGACCGTGTTGATGGTGGCCAATGTGCTCGTCGACTTCGACCCCGAGTCGTCGGGCGACGCGCGTGGCATCGTGTACTGCAACGCCCGAGTCGAAGATCCACCCCAGTCGGGCCGGATCGTCGAACAGGCAATCGTCTACTTCGACCGCTATCGCCGCGACCGCGCCGGGCGGTGGCAGTTCGTCAAGCGTCGCCACGAACTGTTCTGGGGCGTCGAAGCCGCCGAACGTCCGCTCGACCAACCCGACGCCAACTGGCCCCAGTCGTCAGCCGGTCGCGGCACGCTCCCCTACCACCTCGAATCCTGGCAACGCTTCTGGTCACCGGGGCTCTGACGCAGTCCCACGATCGACCGCAGGCGACCAACAACAGGGACCGCGTCAGGCGGTGGCCGCCTCGCGGAGGCGGGTGGTTCGGTGCACCGGGTCGGTGTCGAACTGCGGGATGACGTGCTTGCCGAAGGTCTCGACCGATTCGATCGCGACCTCGCCGCTCATCGACGAGCTCAGCATCCCGAACACGAGTTGATCGACCCCCGCGTCGACGTGACGCTGCACGGTTTCACTCACTTCGTCCGGGGTGCCGTAACACACCAACCGGTGGTCGATCGCGAACTCGATCTCCTCGCGGCTGCGCTCCGGGATCAACGCAGGCCAGACCGGAACCTCTGGCGGACGGGGAAACGTGTCGAGGTATCGATACACGAGACTCGTCTGATAGCCACCCGACAGTGTCGGCGCGAGGTCGCGAACGCGCTGGCCGTCTTCGAGACACAGCAACTGCGACGTCACCATGATGTTGTCGTTGACGTAGTCGCCGACCGGGTCGCAGTTGTGGATCGCGTTTCGGTAGGTCTCGATCGACGGCTTCAGGACCTCGACATCGCCGAGCGTGAAGCACAACACACCGAGGCCCATCCGTCCGGCCTTTTCGAACGTCGACGGTGAGCCCGCGGCAACCCACATCGGCGGGTGCGGGTTCGTGTACGGCTTGGGCAGAACATTGCGGCGCGGCATCGTGAAGTGATCGCCGGTGTGGCCTGCGTACTCCTTGTCGCGCCACATCGCCCGGAACTCGGCGACGACTTCGTCGAACATCTCTCGTGTCAGTTCAGGATCGTTGATCCCGAAGCCTGCTTGCTCGGTCGTCGACGATCCTCGGCCCATGCCGAACTCGAAGCGTCCGAGCGACAGGTGGTCGAGCATCGCGACACGCTCCGCGATACGCGCCGGATGGTTCACCGGCGGCGTGATGTTGAAGATGCCCGACCCGATGTGGATGCGCTCCGTCGCCGCCGCGAGGTAACCGAGGAACACCTCACTCGCGGAAAGGTGCGAGTACTCGGTGAGAAAGTGATGCTCGGTGACCCACGTGTACTTGAAGCCGCTGCGGTCGCCGGCTTGAACCAGCGCGACCTCTTCCATGAGCCGCTGGTGCTCGGGCCGCTCCTTGCCCTCAGCCCACTGATGCAGCACACAGCCGGAGTTGAACAACCCGAATTCGATGGTCATGGTCGCAGACTAGAACACGTTCTAGTTCTCGTCGTAGTGTTCCCGCCATGCGATTCTGCGTTCCGTTCCCGATGTTTCCGGCCGACCAGCTCGTGCCGATGGCAGTGGCGGCCGAGGCGAACGGGTTCGACTCGATCGCGGTACCCGACTCGGTGTTCTATCCCCAAGCGGTGTCGGCCGACTACCCGTACTCGGCCGACGGCGGCCGTTTCTGGACCGCCGAGACGCCGTTCGTCGATCCGTTCGTCGCAATGGCGGCCATGGCCGCGGTGACCGAACGCATCGAACTCACGACCAACGTCGTGAAGCTTCCGATCCGCGACCCGTTGCTCGTCGCCAAGCAGGTCGCGAGCCTTGCGGCGGTGAGCAACGAGCGGGTGAGCCTCGGCGTGGGACTCAGTTGGATGCCCGAGGAATTCGCGTACACGCACACCGACATGCGCACCCGAGGTAAGCGTTGCGACGAGATGATCGAGATCCTGCGGCTCACCTGCGGGGGTGGCGGTCCGAAGTTCGTCGAGTTCCACGGCAAGTACTACGACTTCGACCCGCTCATGATCTCACCGGCGCCCGAACATCC
>SXGT01717211.1_pt1 | contig 14782 bp, 13 predicted proteins | sample 3176221 | NCBI WGS metagenome assembly SXGT01 (sample SAMN11356862, study PRJNA531348) | freshwater metagenome | isolation source: freshwater sample F1-120 | place: China: Fuxian Lake, Yuxi | collected 2017-12-25
GAGCTGGAGCTGCTCGACCGCGGCGTTGCCGACGCGCACTGGCTGGGAGCCGGCGTAGCCCGCGAGGTGGTCGAGCTCGGCCTCGTCCTCGGGGACGTCGCCGTCGATCGTGTAGAGCACGCGCAGCGGGCCGAGGTCGCCGTCGCGCTCCTCGCCCAGGCGCTCGGAGAGCCAGCGCATGAAGTCGCGCGCCTCGTCGGTGAAGCCGAGCCGCAGCAGCGCGTAGAGGGTGAAGCCGGCGTCGCGGATCCAGACGAAGCGGTAGTCCCAGTTGCGGGTGCCGCCGAGGTGCTCGGGCAGGCTCGTCGTGGGGGCGGCGATGACGGCGCCGGTGGGCTCGTGCGTCAGGAGCTTGAGCGTGATGGCGGAGCGGTGGACGGTCTCGCGCCAGCGTCCGGCGTACTGCGACTGTGACAGCCACGTCCGCCAGAACCGTGTCGTCCCGTCGACGAGGGCCGCGGCGTCGTCGTCCGTGCACGCGGCGGGCGCCTCGCCGTCGGCCAGCACCTCCAGGACGAAGAGCGCGCGCTCACCCTCGGACAGCGCGACCTCGGCCACGACGTCGTCGCCGTCGACCGTCAGGTCGTGCGTCGAGCTCAGGACCAGGTGGGCGTGGTCGGCGTCGATCGTGACCGCGCCGTCGTCGCGCACCTCCAGGTCGGGCCGCTCGCGGCCGTAGTCGGGACGCGCGGCGACGCGCGTGCGGACCGTGGCCGTCCCGCGCACGACCACGACCCGCCGCACCAGTCGCTGGCGGTGCTCGTCGTCGTGGGGACGCAGCAGCGGCATGAGGTCGTGGACCTCGGTGACGCCGTCGGTCGTGTGGAAGCGGGTGACGAGCACGGCGGTCTCGGGCAGGTAGAACTGCTGGACGTGGCCCGAGACGGGCGAGCCGTCGTCGCCGTCGGCCTCGGGGTCGACGGGCCGCAGCGACCACGCGCCGCCACGCTCGGTGTCGAGGATCGAGGCGAAGATGCTCGGCGCGTCGAAGCGGCCGGGGCAGAACCAGTCGACGGTCCCGTCCGTGCCGACGAGCGCGGCCGTGCGGAGGTCGCCGACCAGGCCGTGGTCGGCGATCGGCGTCGGCGGGACCGGGTGGCCCCCGCTCATGCGTCGCCGTGCAGGTGCCACCCGCCGGGTCCGGGCAGGTCGAGCGCGGCGTCGGGGCCCCACGAGCCGACCTCGTACGGCTGCACCGGCGGCGGGTCGTCGAGGACGGGCGCCACGACCTCCCACAGCCGGTCGACCTCGTCGCTGCGGGTGAACAGCGTCTGGTCGCCGCGCATGACGTCGAGCAGCAGCCGCTCGTAGGCCTCCAGGGGACGGTCGTCGTCCGGGTCGTCCGGGTCGTCGTAGTCGTCGGGCAGCGCGAGCACGCCGCACGCGCGGGCCAGGCGCAGGCGCGGACCGGGGCGCTTGGTGTTGAGGTGCGTCTCGACGCGGGTCTCGTCGCCGAGCTCCAGCACGAGGGCGTCGGGGACGCTGTCGTCGGCGAAGAGGTCCTTGTCGGGCTCGCGGAAGGTGAGCGTGACGGTGCGGCGCGAGGCGGCCAGGGCCTTGCCGGTGCGCAGGTAGAACGGGGTGTCGCGCCATCGGTCGCAGTCGAGCCGGACCTCGATCGCGACGAACGTCTCGACGTCGGAGTCGTCGTCGACGCCCTCGAGGTCGCGGTAGCCCTCGTACTGGCCGCGCACCACGCGGGCGGGGTCGAGCGGACGGATCGAGCGGAACGCCGCGGCCTTGGCGTCGCGCAGGCCGTCGGCGTCGAGGCTCTCCGGCCGGTCCATCGCGATGAACCCGAGCACCTGCGAGAGGTGCGTCGAGACCATGTCGCGCAGGGCGCCAGTGGCCTCGTAGAAGCTCTCGCGACCCTCGGCCGTCAGCGTCTCGGGCACGTCGATCTGGACCGATGCGATGTGCTGGCCGTCCCAGGCGGGCTCCAGCAGGCCGTTGGCGAACCGGAGCGCGAGGATGTCCTGGACGGTCTCCTTGCCGAGGAAGTGGTCGATGCGGAACACGTCGGCCTCGCCGAAGACCTCGTCGATCGTCGACTGGAGCTCGCGCGAGGAGTCCAGGTCGGTGCCGAACGGCTTCTCCACCACGAGGCGCGCGCGCTCGGACAGCCCGTCTCGCCCGAGCATCTGGATCATCGGCTGCATGGCGGCCGGGGGCACCGACAGGTAGAGCAGGCGACGCACCTCGCCGTCGGCGTCGAGGTCGTCCTCGGCCTGCTGCACGGCCGCGGCGAGGTCGGAGCCGTCGTCGGCGTCGGACGTCTGGAACGAGACGCGCTCGACCAGGCGATCGGCGACGTCGGCGTCGAGGTCGTCGACGAACTCCTCCAGCGCGTCGCGCACGAGCTCGCCGATGTCCTTCTTCGGCTCGTGCCGGCCCGACCCGACGACGCGGTAGTCCTCCGGCAGCCAGCCCGCCTCCGCGAGCCGGTACAGACCGGGGAAGAGCTTGCGTCGCGCCAGGTCGCCGGTGGCGCCGAAGAGCACGATGACGTGCGGGGGCAGGGACCGGGGGTCGTCCGTCGACATGCGTCCACGCTAGGTCGGGGGTGGTGGGCCCGCACGCCCAGCGGACGGAGAGCGGGGTGGCGGTCGGGAGCCGCGTCGCGGGGACGGGGCGCGGGGCGGCGCGTCGTCCTACGCTGAGGCATGGCCAGCAGCTCCCCGGCGGTCGAGATCGAGGTCGAGTCGCGACTCGTGCGGGTCAGCAACCCCGACCGCGTGTACTTCCCCGACCACGGCTGGACCAAGCTCGACCTCGTCGAGTACTACCTCGCGGTCGGCGACGGCATCGTCAACGCGCTGTGGGAGCGGCCGTGCATGCTGCACCGCTACCCCAAGGGCCTGGCCGGGCCGAAGGTGCACCAGAAGCGTCTGCCGTCGGGCGCGCCGGACTGGGTCGAGACCGTCCGCCTGCACTTCCCGCGCTACGACCGCACGGCCGACGAGCTCTGCGTCACCGAGCTCGCCGCCGTCATCTGGGCGGTGCAGATGTCGACGGTCGAGTTCCACCCGTGGAACAGCCGCCGGGCCGACACGGAGAAGCCCGACGAGTGGCGCATCGACCTCGACCCCGGACCGGACTGCCCGTTCTCGACGGTCCAGCGGGTCGCGGGCGTGGTCGAGGAGGTGCTCGACGAGCTGGGCGCGGTCGGGTTCCCGAAGACGTCGGGCGGGTCGGGCCTGCACGTGTACGTCCGCATCGCCCCCGACCACGGGTTCACGGACGTGCGACGCGCGGCGCTCGCGTTCGCGCGCGAGGTGGAGCGGCGCGCGCCCGACGACGTCACGACCGCCTGGTGGCGCAAGGACCGCGACCCCGCGCAGCTGTTCGTCGACTACAACCAGAACGCCCGCGACCACACGATCGCGGCGGCGTACTCGGTGCGCGGCTCCGGCGATGGTCGCGTGTCGACGCCGATCCGGTGGGACGAGGTGCCCGACGTCGACCCGCACGACCTCACGATCGCCACGGTCCCGGAGCGCTTCGCCCGCCTCGGCGACCTGCACGCCGGCATCGACGACGCCGTCTTCGACCTCGCGCCCCTGCTGGAGTGGGCCGAGCGCGACGACGTCGAGCTGCCCGACGCCGACTGACCCGCCTCCTCTCCCTGAGCTCGTCGAAGGAGCGACGACGTCACGTGACCGACTCGTGAACGCAACGTCCGCAAGTGGCCTGGGTCACAACCCGTCCCTAGGCTGCCGCACATGGACGTCCTCCACGCCGGCATCGCCATCCTCGCGGCGATCGTGCTCATCATCCGCTTCCGTGTCGACCCGGTCATCGCCCTCGTCGTCGCCTCCGTCTACCTGGGCCTCGCGGCCGGCGTGGGCCTGTCCGCGACGTTGGAGGCGATCACCGGCGGCTTCGGCGAGATCATGACCGAGGTCGGGCTGCTGATCGGCTTCGGCGTCCTCATCGGGGCGCTGCTGCAGGCCACCGGCACGTTCGCCGACGTCGTTGCGCTCATCGCGCGCAGCGTCGGGCGTCGGCTGCCGTACGCGATGACCGCCGCGCTCGCCACGATCTTCCCGTCGATCTACGTCGACGTGCAGGTCGTGCTCGCCTCGCCGGTGGCGCGCGAGGCCGCCCCGGTCGTGGGTCGCAAGCACGGCCTGGCCTGGCTCGCGGGCGCGATCGGCGTCGGCATCTTCGCCGGCTACGTCTTCGTGGTCCCCGGCATCGCCGCGGTCTCGATCGTCGGCCTCCTCGACCTCTCGATGGGCCAGTACCTGCTCCTCGGCGTCCCGATCGGCATCGCCACCGCGCTCCTCACGACGCTGGTCTTCGCGCTGCTGCTGCGCACCGGCCTGTGGAACGCGCGCAAGGACGTCGACGCGGACGAGGTCGAGCACCCGGACCACCCCGAGCACGAGGCCCACCAGCAGGCCGTCCTCGCCGCGGCGGGTCACGGGTCGTCGTCGGGTCGCCCGACGTCCGGTGCGACGACCGGCACGACGACCGGCGGGCCCGCCCCCGCCTCCGAGGCCGCCGAGCCCGCCTCGAACGACCGCGCCCGGCGTCTGCCGCTGGTCGTCCGGCTCCTGCCGATCCTCGTGCCGCTCGTGCTCATCGCGTCGGCGGCGTTCATCGGCCTCGCCTACGACGACCCCGACTCCGCGCCCGCCCTGGTCCGGTTCCTCGGCGACGCGAACGCCGCGTTGTTCATCGGACTGCTCATCGCGTTCGGCCTGGCCCGCGCGACCCTCGGGGCCGACGAGACCGACGGCGCGCTCTCGTCCGGGTTCCGCACGACGGGCGAGATCCTGCTGATCACCGGCATCGGCGGCTCCCTCGGCGCGGTCATCGGCGCGACGACGCTCGAGGGCACGCTCGCCGACCTGTTCACCGCGACGCCGGGCGCCGCGGTCGCCCTCACCGTGCTGCTGGCGTGGGCCATCGCCGCCGTCCTGCACCTCGCGATCGGGTCGGTCTCGGTCGGTGCCATCGCCGCCGCCGGCATCATCGCGCCCGTGGTCGGCTCGACGGGTGTCGACCCGGTCGTGGTCGGTCTCGCCATCGCGTCGGGCGCCATGTTCGCCGTCCACGTGAACAGCAACTTCTTCTGGATGTTCAAGAGCCTGCTCGGTCTCTCGACCCAGGGCGCGCTCAAGACGCTCACGGTCACGACCTCGGTCGGCGCACTCGTGTCACTGCCGATGGTGCTGGTGCTCGGTCTCGTCCTCTAGGTCGGCCCCTCGGAACCCGCGAGTGGCGCAGACCCGACCCCGCGTGGCGCGCCCCGGTCCGCGAGTGGCGCAAATCAGACCCCGAGTGGCACAGATCTGCGCGACACGCCGTCTCACTTTCGCGCATATGCGCCACTCGCGACGCCGCGCATGTCCGGATCCCGGTTCGACTCGCGCCGGGGTCCGACGTAGTTGCACTGATACCGCTCAGCAGGCGTTGTAGCGCTTGCATTTCGTCAGAGACCATCGAACCGGGAGTCCTGATCGAAGGCTTGCGCTAGCGCGCGTGGCTTGTCTTGGGGCTGTCCGAGGTAGGCGGCCACCAGTCGCCACGCGGATGTAAAGGTCAGGATTGCGGCCCGAATTAGCCGGTAGATGTACTTGGCATCGTCGAGTTGCCAGCGTCCGGGCTCGCCATCGGCCGTGCGTGTCACGAATTCGCTGAGGTGAGTGAACGAGGGGTGTGTGCCGCGGGAGAGAATGGCGTAGACGGCGGAGGAATTCCAATTGGCACCCTCGAGTCGTTCGACCCACGAGGCGAGCTCGCGAAGTGCTGGATACGTCTCCCCGCGCAGAACGATCTGCCCCCCATCAGTCTTGTCGATCTCGCTGTCGTAGAACAGTTCGTGCAGCCACTCCCGTCGGATGGTGCGTAGTTGCCTACCCAACTGAGGGAGGTTGGGGTGGTTGAGAGCCTTCGCGACGGCCTTGCGGTGAGTCAGATCTTCGACCCTGGTGAGGTAGGCGCGGGCACCTCGTCGTCTGGGCCCCCAGCCCTCCAGCAGGCGTCCGCCCTCGGCCTTCACCCGGCGACCGGTATACGGCTCGCCCGGATAGATCAGCCAGCAGACGAAGCCACAGTTCTCCAGGAGTGATCTCACGATGGGCGCTGGCGCGAACATCACCTCTCGGTCAGCCACCAGCGTCTGGAGGCCCGAGAGAAGCTGTGACGCCATGCTGGTGTGCAGGACGGCGGCTGCGTGTGCCCAGTCGAACAGCTCTCGCGACCACGGGCCGGCGGGACCGAGGTGTCGGTGAGCTTCGCGCTTGTCACGCTCGGCAGGCGCATCCTCGTCGCCGGCTTCCCACTTCGTGGAGAGCCCGAAGGCGTGGAAGCTATCGAGCACGTAGTCCAGGTGCTCGACAAGCGCGTCGAGCACCTGCTGGATGTCCGGGGTGGCCTGAGGCCGAGGCCTCGGCGGATGCGCGCTCATCGACCGTGAGGAGAGGGCGCGCTTGATTAAGGCTCGGCGGCTCGATCGGGGGCTCGGGTGAGACAGAGGGCGGCGTGGTTTCATTCTCGAAACGCGCCTCGAATCTCGGCTGGGCTCGTCCTTGATCACGGTCAGCTCATTCCGAGACGCGTGTCAGTAGTCCGCGAGATAACCATCCGACCACCGCCGCGGCCAGTAGAACCGCGGCCTCGGCCTGTGCCTGAGTAACGTTCTCGTAGTCTTCGCGACCGTGACGATCGGTGTGGCTATGCCACAGCAAGCGCAGAGTGCCAATAAGTTGTTCGATGGCTAGATCGCCGGATTCATTGCCGGCCAGGGCGAACGTCCAGGCCCGAGGCTTGTTTTGCAGGACGTTGATGTCTTTGCCGAGGGTTGCGTTCTTGTCTTTGGGTGAGATCAACGGGCAGGAGTAGACCTCTACGGCGCGGACGGCGTCGTAGTATGCGTAAGAGGGGCGCTTGTCGATTGAGAACGCGTTCTCGCGAGCACTGGCGAGCAGGTCCCCGGCTCGACCGGCCTGTGAGATCGTGCCCTCGATGATGACCGAAACCTCCGAAGGTAGGGTCTCGAGCAGTCCCCAACGGCCGTTGCGGTTCCCAACTCGCCATCCGGCGCCAGAGCGCTCGAGGACATCGGCCAATTTCGCCGTCCGCCCACTGGGTTCGGGGTTGTGTGTGGGTCCCGGGTACTCCTTACTGACGACGAAGTCCACCAGAGCGGCGAAGGTGTTTTCTTCAAGCTTCGAAAGGTAATCGAGCATCTTCTGAACGGAGATCCGTGCGAGCGGATTCAGCCCCAGGTCTTGTCGGTAGTTCGCTTGGAAATCAAGCATGAACCCGAAATCAAGAAGCTCGTAGCTCTCCTTCTCTTGGACGATCCAGCGGTGAAGCCGAGCCCGGGCGTGAGAAGGGATGCCTATCGCGGGGGTATGAAACTTCTTCAAAGCCTCGGCGCCAACGCCGGGCGGGGTCCACGTGTAGTCGTCGGTGTTCATCAGCCTGATCCTTCCTTTGCTGTTTAGGTCACATCGCGGTGCCGGCGAAGAAGGGCTGGCTAGGCGTCCGGAGGAACTAGTTCGCCGACGGACTTGTCGGCGCGCAGGCCCCGCCAGACGGGGTGGCGCAGGTGGCCCGACCCGGTCCAGCCGCCGAACGTGACCTCGCCGACGAGCTCGGGCCGGACCCAGCGGGCCTCGCGCACGACGTCGTGCGGGGCCTCGACGGGGGCGTCGTCGACCTCCAGCGGCGCGAGCCGCTCGCCGAGGTCGGCGAGCGTGCGGCCGGAGAAGCCGGTGCCGACCCGGCCGGCGTAGCGCAGGGCGCCGTCGTCGTCCGGCACCGCGACGAGCAGCGACCCGATCCCGCCCGTCCGGCCGCCCTTGCCGGGACGCCAGCCGACGAGCACGACCTCGACGTCGGTGGCGTGCTTGATCTTGACCCAGTGCGACGAGCGCTGCCCGGGGCGGTAGCGGCTCGTGCGGCGCTTGGCCACGACGCCCTCCAGGCCGAGCTCGCGGCTGGAGGCCGTCGCCGCCTCCAGGTCGCCGTCGAAGGCGTCCGGCACGTCCACGACGTCGGCGTCGTCGAGGTCCAGCGACGCCAGCAGCTGGCGACGCTGGGTGTAGGGCAGGTCGACGGTCTCGGTGCCCCCGAGCCGCAGCAGGTCGAAGGCGACGAGGCGCACCGGCACGGACGACCGCGCGGCGCGCACCTCGCGCGGCTTCGTCAGCCCGATGCGCTGCTGGATCCGCGAGAACGACGGTGCGCCGGACTCGTCCAGCGCCACGACCTCGCCGTCGACCACGCAGTCGTCGAGGTCGAGGGACGCGAGCGCCTCCGCGACCTCGGGGTAGGTGGCCGTCGCGTCGCGCCCGCTGCGGCCGACGAGCCGCACGGCGTCGCCGTCGCACGTCGCCACCACGCGCACGCCGTCCCACTTCATCTCGAACGCCCACGCCGACTCGTCGTCGATCGCGAGGCCACGGCCCGAGCCGCGGGTCGGGTCGGCGCTTGCGAGCATCGGCGGGACGGTCGCGAGCCGGCTGCCGTCGGCCGGCGTCGTCTCGTCGCCCACCTCCTCGCCGAACTCCGGCGCGTTCGTCGGACCCTCGGTCGCCGCGCCCGTCCCGTCGCTCCGTGACGACTCCGACCCCGACGCCGGCTTCATCCGGTGCATGAGCCAGTTCTCCCCGGTGCGCACGAGCGCGAACCGGACGCTGCCGCCGAGCCCCCCGCCCTCGCGGCCGTGGAGGGTGGCGATGACCTCGCCGTCCTTCCACTTCTCCGGGGTGTAGGTGCCGGTGTCCCAGATGGTCATGGTGCCCGCGCCGTACTCGCCCTTCGGGATGGTGCCCTCGAAGGTCGCGTACTCCAGCGGGTGGTCCTCGGTCGGGACGGCGAGCCGGTTCTCGGTCGTGCTGGTGGGCGGGCCCTTCGGCACGGCCCACGAGACGAGCACGCCCTCGTGCTCCAGCCGGACGTCGTAGTGCAGGCGGCTCGCGTGGTGCTCCTGGACGACGAAGACGGGCTCGCCGTCGTCGCGCACCGTGGGCGTGCCCTCCGGCACCGGCTCGGGGGTGCGGGAGGCGTCACGCATGGACCGGTAGACCGTGAGCCGGTCGGGCGCGGGCTCGACGGCGTCCGTGCCGTCGGTGGCGGACCCGCCCGCGTCGAGGTCGGCGAGCGGGTCGTCGTCGCGCTCCAGCACCTCGTCCATCGTGAGGTGCCGCAGGCCGGGCTCGTCGAGCTCGTCCCACGTGCGCGGCGCGGCGACGGTCGGCTCGTCGCGGCCGCGCAGCGAGTACGGCGCGATCGTCGTCTTCGCCTTGTTGTTCTGGCTCCAGTCGACGAGCACCTTCCCCGTGCGGATCGACTTCTTCATCGACGAGACCACGAGGTCGGGCAGCTCGTCGGCGAGCGCCGTGGCGAGCTGCTTGGCGAACGCGTTGACGTAGTCGGCGTCGTGCTCGCCCGTGAGCGGCGCGTAGAGGTGGATGCCCTTGCTGCCGGACGTGACGGGGTAGGCGGCCAGCCCGACGTCGTCGAGCAGGTCGCGCGCCGCGAACGCGACCTCGACGCACTCCTCCAGCCCGACCTCCGGCCCGGGGTCGAGGTCGAGGACGAGCCGGTCGGGGTGGCGCGGCTCCCCGTCGGAGCCGACCTGCCACTGCGGCACGTGCAGCTCCAGCGCGGCGACCTGGCCGAGCCAGGCGAGCGTCGCGGCGGAGTCGACGACGGGGTAGGTGTTGACGTGACCCTTGTGCCGGACGACGACGCGACGCACCCAGTCCGGCGCCGACGTGGGCAGGTTCTTCTCGAAGAACACCTCGCCGGGACGGTCCACGGTGCCGACGCCCTCGACCCACCGCTTGCGGGTGGCGGGGCGCCCGGCGACGTGCGGCAGGAGCCGCTCGGCCACCTGCACGTAGTAGGAGATGACCTCGGCCTTGGTCGTGCCCGTGGCCGGGTACAGGACCTTGTCGGGATGCGTGAGCCGCAGCCGCCGACCGTCGATCGTGACCGTCTGCGGCGCGCTCGACCCGGACGCGCGCGCCACGGTCGGCTAGGCCTTCTTGCGGCGGCGCTGCCCCGACGACTCGCGGCGCTGCTTGCTGCGCTCGACGCTGCGCTGCAGCGCCTCCAGGAGGTCGACGACCTCCGCGCCCTCGCCGTCCTCGTCCGAGACGCCGAACGTGGCCGCGGTGTCGATGGTGTCGCCCTGCTCGAGCTTGGCCTCGACGAGCGTGCGCAGCTGCTCCTGGTAGTCGTCGGTGAACTGGCTGGGGTCGAAGTCGCCGGCGAGGGAGTCGACGAGCTGGGAGGCCATGTCGCGCTCCTTCGCGCTGATCCGCGGCACCTGGTCGAGGACGTCGAACTCGGCCTCGCGGATCTCGTCGTCCCAGAGCATCGTCTGCAGGAGCAGCGTCTTGTCGCGCACGCGCAGCACGGCGAGCCGGGTCTTCTGCCGCAGCGCGAACCGGACCACGGCGCTGCGGTCGGTGTCCTCCAGCGCGCGGCGCAGCAGCGTGTACGGCTTGATGGCCGAGCCCTCGGGCTCCAGGAAGTAGGCCTTGTCGAGGCGGATGGGGTCGATCTGCTTGGCCGGGACGAACTCCACGACCTCGATCTCGCGGTTGCGCTCGACGGGCAGCGACTTGAGGTCCTCCGAGGTCAGCACGACGGTGTTCTCGCCGTCGTCGTAGGCCTTGGCGATGTCCTCGTAGGCCACGACCTCGCCGCACACCTCGCACTTGCGCTGGTAGCGGATGCGCCCGCCGTCCTCGGCGTGCACCTGGTGCAGCGAGACGTCGTGGCTCTCGGTGGCGCTGTAGACGCGCACGGGCACGTTGACGAGGCCGAAGCTGATCGAGCCCTTCCAGATGGAGCGCATGGGCTCAGTGTTCCGCAGCGGAAGGCGTGCCGCCACAGCGGACGGACGCACGACGCCCGCCGTCCCCGGGAGGGGAGGCGGGCGTCGTGGGTGGTGCGGGGTCCGCGGACTAGCGCGGGGCGACCTTGCCCTCGGGGCCGGGAGCGGCGTCGGCGCCCGGGGCGGGCGGCGGCGAGCTCGGCGCAGGGGCCGGCGTCGGCGGCTGGTACGGCGGGGGCGGCGGGGTCTTGCTGCCGCGCAGCGTCGCGAAGATCGCGGCGCCGGCACCGACGACCAGACCGAGGCCGACGACCTTGCGCAGACGCTTCCTCTTCGGCTTCGCCTGCTTCGGGAGGCGGTCCTGGACGGCGGACGGCAGCCGGTCGTACTGCTCGTCGCTCAGCTCGGGGACGCGCTCGAGCAGCGCGTCGCGCAGCTCAGGGGCGCGCTCACGGACGACGTCGGCGCCGTGCTCCAGGCGCGACACCACGGCGTCACGGAGCTCGGGGGCGCGGTCCGCGGCGAGGCCGGCGGCCTGGTGGGCACGGTCGGCGGCGCGCTCGGCGGCCTGGTGGGCCAGGTCCGCCGCGGTGGAGCGGACGTCGCCGAGGCGGTCGTCGATCTTGTCGCGGACGGACTTCTTCTTGCGCAGCGGCATCGCGGATCTCCTCGTCGTGACTGGTTCGCTCTCGACGCTAGCGAAGGGTGCCACGCGTCGCATCCCGGCTCAGGTCGTGGACGGGTCCCGCGGCGGGGCGCCGAGGAGCCCGCGGCGGTCCGCGAGCACCTCGAACAGCACGGTGGCGAAGGGCGGGACCGCGCTGACCAGCGAGAGCAGCAGCACCTTCGGGCTCCACGCGTACACGCGCCACGCGACGAAGGAGATGAGGACGTACGCCACGAACACGCCGCCGTGCACCGGTCCGGCGATCGGGACGCCGCCCTCGGCGCCCGCGTTCGGGTCGTCGGCGACGATCCACTTGAAGTACATCGCGACGAGCAGCGCGGCCCACGAGACGGCCTCGGCGAACGCGAGGGTCCGGAAGACCGGACGCACCCAGGCAGGCGGGGCCGGGGCGGCGGCGGAGCGGGGTCCGGGGGCGGCGGCGGGCGTCGTCACGGCCGCCACGGTACCGGTGTCACGCAACCGAAACAGCCACGTGGTGTGATGGGACCATGGCCTTCCTGCTGCGCGTCGAGCTGCCCGACGTGCCGGGCTCCCTGGGCGCGCTCGCCACCGTCCTCGGTGAGGCGGGCGCCGACATCGAGGCGATCGAGATCGTCGAGCACCGCGGCGACGGCAAGGCCCTCGACGACGTGCTGCTCGAGCTGCCGTCGACCGTCATGCCCGACGCCCTCATCACCGCGTGCCACAGCCTCGACGGCGTCCGCGTGCACTGGATCTCGCGCTACACCGCGGGCGCCAACCTCAGCATGGACCTCGAGGCCGTCGAGACGTTCACGGCCGAGCCGTCGCACGCGATCGAGCGGCTCGTCGGCGTCGTGCCGGCCACGTTCCGCACCGACTGGGCGTTCGCGCTGCGGCGCGACCCGTCCGGCGAGCCCACGATCGAGTTCGCGACGGCGGCCGCCCCCGAGCTCGTCCCCGAGGCCGCGGCCTGGCTGGACCTGCGCACCCCGACGACCCTCGACGGCGTCGCCGCCTGGGACTCGACGCTGCTGGCGGGCACCCACGCCAAGGACCGCTCCGGACGCGACCTGGTGGTCGTCGTCGGACGTCGCGGGGGTCCGGAGTTCCTGCCGTCCGAGCTCGCCCGGCTCGGCCACATGGTCTCCCTCGCCGGCTCTGTCCAGGCCTGACGCCGCCGGCCTCCGGCGCACGGCTCAGGTGCGCGGGTCGGCCTCCGCGGCGGGAGCGGGCGCGGGCTGCGGCTTGGTCAGCGGGACGTGCGCGTGCTGGAAGCGGCCCAGCGCGGCGACCTCGCGCTCCAGCGCCGGCACGTGCTTGGCGAGCAGGCGGCGCATGACCAGGAAGCCGACGGGCGAGTTGACCAGCGGCTTGGTCCAGTTCGCCAGGATCACGCCGCGCTTGACGTAGACGCGGGTCTTGCGGCGCGCGAGCCCGGCGATGATCGCGTCGACGCACTCCTGGAGCGTGGTCGTCGAGTTCGCGGGGTAGGGCAGGATCGAGCGGATCTCGCGGAACGTCGGCAGGTCGGCCTCGGCGCCGCGGACGATGTCGGTGTCGATCCACGACGGGTGGCAGACGCCGACCTTGACGCCCAGGTGGGCGACCTCCTGGCGCGTGGCGAGCGCGAGCGACTCCGCGCCGGCCTTGCTCGCGTTGTAGGCGGCGAGCCCCGCGAGGGTGGTGAAGGAGGCGAGCGACGCGACGACGAGCGCGTACCCCTTCGTCCGCTCGAGGTGCGGGATCGACGCGTGCAGGGTCCGGTAGACGCCGGTGACGTTGATGTCGATGACGCGCTCGAACGCCTCCTCGTCGATCTGGCGGACCGTGCCGTAGGAGGCGATGCCGGCGTTCGCGAGCACGTGGTCGACACGACCGAAGTGCGCGGCGGCCGCGTCGATCGCAGCGGTCATGGCGTCGCCGTCGCGGGCGTCGGCCTCCCACCAGGCCGCGGCCGGTCCCAGCTCGTCGGCGAGGGTGGCCAGCCGCTCGGGCTCCAGGCCGAGCAGCGCGACCTTGCCGCCGCGCGCCACGTAGGCCCGGGCGACGCCCGCCCCGATGCCGCGCGCGGCACCCGTGACCACCAGGACCTTGCCGGAGAAGCTCTTCGTCATCCCGTCAAGATACCGACGGTATGTGGATTCGTCACGCACGGCCCTCGTCGGTCGTGGGGCTCGCGTCGGCGTCGCCGTCGAGCGTGGCACCGATACCGGGCTGCAGTCGCTCGGCCAGCGCGACGTAGTACGGACGCATCGCGGGGTAGTAGTCGTCCCAGTCGACCCCGTCGACGTCGCCCGAGGTCTCGGCGGCGAGCAGCCGGTCGAGGTAGTACTCCCACCCGGGCCCGGTGTTCTCGACGGCCGCGACGTCGTTGATCACCTGGGTCATCGTGAGCGTCGTGACGTCGTCGCTCTCGCTGAGTCGCAGGCCGAGGTACCAGGCGCCGAAGTCGTCGACCGCGTCGACCTCCAGGAGCCGCGGGGGCTCGCACGTCCGGATGTCGTAGCGGGCGGGCTCGGCGTCGTCCTCGGCCGTCATCGTGAACGTCACGAAGCCGTCGGTGGGGTCGCCGGTCCAGGTCCCGATCCAGCGGGCGAGCCGGTCGGGCTCGGTGACCGCGGCCCAGACGTCCTCGACGGGGGCGCGGAAGGTGCGCTCCCAGGCGAGCGCGTCGGTGCCGCGGTCGTCGGGGCTCGGGACCAGGAGTCCGGTGGGGGTGGTCATGCGGTCTCCTCGTGCGGGTCGGCGTTGGTGGTGGAGGTGGCGGACGTCGCCTCGCGGCGGCGGTCGCGCGAGGTGCGCCGGACCTCGGTCCCGAGGGCGTCGAGCGCGTGCTCGGGGACGAGCGGGGTGCGTCGCGGGGTGAGCTCGTCGACGAACGCGCGGACGTCGGAGAGCGGCTCGGGTCGCAGCCGGTAGTGGCGCTCGCGGCCGACGTCGCTGGCCTCGACGAGCCCGGCCTCGGTGAGCAGGCGCAGGTGACGGCTCACCGCGGGGCGCGAGACCGGGTGCTCGTCCGCGAGGTCCACGACGCGCGCGGGTCCGTCGGCCAGCCGGCGCAGGAGCGCGCGCCGCAGCGGGTCGGCGATCGCGGCGAACGGGTCCATGCTGAAAAGGGTAACCGATCAGTTACCAATGTGTCACGTCCTAGGCTCCCGACCATGAGCGCGCTGCCGAACGTCTCCGACACCTTCGACCCCGACGCCTGGGACGAGGTGCCGGGGTTCGAGGACCTCGTCGACCTCACGTACCACCGGGCGAAGGAGCACGGCACGGTCCGCGTCGCGTTCGACCGTCCCGACGTGCTCAACGCCTTCCGTCCGCGC
>SXGT01539191.1_pt1 | contig 14781 bp, 15 predicted proteins | sample 3176221 | NCBI WGS metagenome assembly SXGT01 (sample SAMN11356862, study PRJNA531348) | freshwater metagenome | isolation source: freshwater sample F1-120 | place: China: Fuxian Lake, Yuxi | collected 2017-12-25
CGTCCGCCGAAGCCGTGGCCCCGCGGATCCCGTCCACGAACAGTCTGTGCAATCGCCGGTCGCCCGTCAACTCTGGATGAAACGCGCACACGATCCGTGTGCGATCTTGCGCCGCCACGATGTGGCCAGCGTGCTCAGCGAGCACCTCCACCGACGGACCGACCTTCTCGACCCATGGCGCCCGGATAAAGATACCGCGCATGGGCGGATCACCGAGCACCGGCACGTCCACGTCGGCCTCGAATGAGGCCAGTTGCCGACCGAAGGCATTCCGCCGCACCACGATGTCCATGCCGCTGATCAACGGCTGATCACCGTCGCCGTCGATGCGGCTGGCAAGCATGATGAGACCCGCACACGTGCCGAACACCGGCAGCCCACTGGCAATGCGCTCGTGCAGGGCGCCGAGCAACCCGGAGCGGCCTGCAACCAGACCGAACGTGGTGCTCTCGCCTCCAGGGATGACGAGGCCGTCAAGGCCGTCGAGTTCATCGGGTAACCGCACCCGGGTGGTGCGGGCCCCCACGTCGGCGAGCGCGGCCTCGTGCTCGGACACCGCGCCCTGCACGGCCAAGACCCCGATACGGGGCCGCGTCAGATCGGCTGCGCTCACCAGCCCCGGGTCTGCAGCAGGCCGCCCTCGGCGACGATCTGGGCGATCTCGAGACCCGGCATGGCCTCGCGCAGACCGCACGACACACGGGCGACGACCTCTGGGTCATCCCAGTGTGTCGTGGCCTCCACGATCGCACGGGCGCGGGCCGGAGGATCCTCGCTCATAAAGATTCCGCTGCCCACAAACACGCCCTCGCAACCCAGATACATCATCAGTGCCGCATCGGCGGGAGTCGCGATGCCACCGGCCGAGAAGTTGACGACCGGCAGACGGCCGTGCTCACCCACCCACTCAATGAGGTCGAGTGGTGCAGCCATCTCCTTGGCGATCGCGAACCGCTCATCGGAGGGGGCGCTGGTCACGCGACGGATGCCCTGCGTGATGGTCTTCATGTGGCGCACGGCCTCAACAACGTTGCCGGTGCCTGCCTCGCCCTTGGTGCGTATCATCGCGGCGCCCTCGGAGATGCGGCGAAGCGCCTCCCCCAGACTGGTGGCACCGCATACGAACGGGATGGTAAAGCGACGCTTGTCGACGTGACTGGCCTCGTCGGCGGGGGTCAAGACCTCGGACTCGTCGATGTAGTCGACCTCGAGTGTCTGGAGCACCTGCGCCTCGACGTGGTGACCAATGCGGCACTTGGCCATTACCGGGATGCTCACGGCCTCCTGAATACCGATGATCATCTCGGGGTCCGACATGCGTGCCACGCCGCCATCCCTGCGGATCTCAGACGGGATGCGCTCAAGGGCCATCACCGCGCAGGCACCGGCCTCCTCGGCGATCTTCGCCTGCTCGGCGTCCACCCCGTCCATGATGACGCCGCCCTTCAACATCCGGGCGAGACCTGCCTTGACCGCGTCGGTACCCGTCGCGCCATTGGCGCCGGCGTTCTCGCTCACCTTCATCTCTCCTCGTCAGACGTCATCGTCAGTGTAGAACGGCAGGGGACAATGAATGACACCGGACGGGGAGAATGAATGTCACCGGATGCGAAGAATGCCTGCCTCGGAGCGAATCCGTGAGGCATAATAGGGCCCCAGCTAGGCAGCGGAAAGCGTGCGACGTGCGACCGGCTGCGATGCGAGCGACTGCGCGAGTGCCTGAGCAACGGCGACGAATGCCGTGAGGCTGGGCTCCCCGCCACGCTCCTCAGCGGGAATCACCCGAACATGCGGGGCACGGGCGGCCGCGGAGAGACTGGAATCGACCAGCGCCACAGCCGGCGCACTGGCTGCCCGGGCGGCGGCCACGGCGTACTCGGCCACGCGGGTGTCCTTGCCCACCGCAACCGCGATGAGCGTGCCGCCGCGTGCGAGCGCACCCAGGCGCATGCGGATCCGGGGCTCGACTGAATCAACCACCAGCGTCTCGCGTCCGGCGCGGGAGAGTCGCTCCTCCAGCAACGCGAGCACGGGTCGTGCGGTGGCGTCGCCGGCGAGAATGATGGGGTGCCGACCGGCGAGTGCGCTTGCCAGCGGGATGACCCCATCGGGGCCCAGACGGGCGGCGGCGTCCTCGAGGGCGAGACGGTCGGCGTCAAGCACCTGCACACGACCCTGCGGCAGGCCGCCGACGGCGCGCACACCAAGACCCGGGCGATGCGCCTGGCGGATGGTCCGCTGCATCTCCGGATATCCGGCGTATCCGAGTGCCTGCGCAAAGCGCACCACGGTCGCGGGGCTGCAGTGCACCGCGTGGGCCACCTCATGTCCCGACACCAGCGGAAGTTCCGCCAGGTGATCGATCAGGTAGCGCGCAAGCGACTTCTGCGCAGGACTGAAGCGCTCGTAGTCACGGCGGAGGACCTCTGCGAGTTCATTTGCGTCAGGCGGCACGAGCGATTGTTTCGACGCAGCACGCCCCGCCCCTTCCACAAATCCCCACGAACGTGACCCAACGCGTGGACATCAGCCCGGCACGTGGGCACCATGGGGGTTGTGAACCGCACCGCCATCACCCTTCTCGCACTCGCAGCGTTGCCTGCAGGGGCGAGCGCCACCACGCAGTGGCTCCCGCCGTCGCCCCTCGCCGGGCAGGTCAGGGGCACCGGTGCGCCGGCCGTCGCGGGCAATGACGATAGTCGGGCCGTCGCCGCCTGGGCCACTCCGGCCGGTGTCGTCACAACGCTGCGTACCCCGGGCGGCCCGTGGTACCAGCCGGTGCGCGTACCGGGAAGTGGCCGCGGTGCCACGCAGGTGGCCGTTGCCATGACCACAGGCGGGCAGGCGGCGGTCACATGGGTCGAGGGGGGTCGTGTGCGTGTAAGTCTGCGCCCGGCCCGTGGCCGCTTTCTTCCCGCCACCGCACTGTCGCTTCCGGGCCGCATTGCCACCACCCCGGTCGTGGCGCTTGGCGGCGCGTGTGCCCCGCTGGTCGCATGGTCGGGCGAAGCGGTCACAGGTGGCGCCAATATGATCGAGTCGGCCTGCGCGTCTTCATCAGGGCGCTTCGCGGCCACCCGGTCGGTCTCGCAGCCGGATGAGCTCGCGTTCACCCCGGCTGTTGCCGCCAGCGCGGGGAGATCGGTCATCGCCTGGCGTCGCGACGAGGGTGATCAGCATCGCGTGCGCGCGGCCGTGCGCCAGCGCGATGGATCGTTTGGTGTTCCGGCCGACGTGTCTCAGGCCAGCTCGTCGGTCTTTGTTGACCCAGCAATCGCCATAGCGCCATCCGGTGACGCAATCGCCGCATGGACCCTCCTGCGCGGCGCCGACGTCATCACTCAGGCCGCGTTGCTTCCGGTAGGCGGTGTGTGGACGAGGCCGGATGACATCTCGCGACCTGGCACGCAGGCCCGGGGGGCGCAGGTGGCCACCGATGCCCAGGGCAATGCGGTGGCCACGTGGGTTCGTTCTGGCGTGGTGCAGGCGGCCACGCGGGTTGCTGGCCAGCCCTGGGGTCCGCCCCGTGATCTGTCAGACGGCTCCGTGACCGCGGGAACACCCAGTCTGTCGGTGAGCGGAGGGGGCGCGGCGCTGGTCACCTGGCCCGCGACCACCGGCACCTCGTACGTGGCCCAATCTGCGCTCCGTGCCGCCACCGCCGACTTCGGCGCACCGGCGACCATGTCCGATCCGCGCTTTCCGGCAATTGCCCCTGAGGGCGTCATCGGGGACAACGGCATCGCACCCGTTGTGTGGCAGTGGACCGACCCAGCACTCGACCCGTCCATCGCGCGGGCTGGTGTGTCGTCGGCCACAGGTCTGGCCGGGTCCGACCAGCCGGGTCCGGCGATTCTGGTGGACCTCCGGGCACGCCCCGCGACTGTGAGCCCCGGCCAGCGCTTTACGGTCACCCTCGGGCTCTCCAACCCCTCCCGCGTCCGGCTGGCCGTCACGCCATCGGCAGGTGGCCGCGAAGTGGGAGCGCTCGTGCTGAGCGGTGCAGACGGCGCCAATGCCATCACCTTCGAAGGCGGTCTCGGCGGTGCGGCCCTCGGGCGCGGTCGGTGGCGCCTCACCGCCACGCCACGCGGTGGCACCAGCCGCTCGCTCATTCTGGTGGTCCGCTAAACCGGTATCCCGGTACGGCGCAGTCTGCAAGTATGCCCGCCGTGCAGACCGCCGCGCCACTCTCCAGGGACCTCACCATCAATGGCTCCGGCCTGTCGGTCGTCGGCATTGTGGGGCTTGTGGCGTCCATCGTCGTGCTGGGCGGAAGTGCAACCCGGGTGGTCATCCCGTGGATCATCGTGGTGGTGGTCCTCAGCCTAGCCCAGGTTGTAGTCGGCGGTGGGTGGCTACGAAATACCATCGACACCGCGCCCGACGCACCGCGCGACCTCGTGATCGAATCGTCCTCCGAGCAGCTGCGACGGGCGGGCCTCCCCATCATTGTCGCCCTGGCGCTGCTGCTGCTGGCACTGCTTGCGGTCGCCCCCTTTGCACCCATCGTCGCCGGGCTCGCAATGGGTGCCGGTGCCACCGATCTGCGATCACGCTCATGGATCACCGGCGATGAGGAGTCGCGGGGTGTGACAATCCTGCGGGCCACGACGCCCCTCCCCTTCGCGACATCGCGCGCGCAGATGTGGGTGCGCGGGAGCGCCGACCAGTCCGCCTGAACTAGCCCGCGTCACCGTCAAACGGATCAGCCGGCGCACCATCGGCGGTCAGTTCCTCAATGCTCGCGCTGATGGCATCCAGGCGCGTCGCACACCACGCCTCCAGTGCGGCACCTCGCCGAAACAGCACCAGTGCCTCCTCGAGCCCCACCTCGCCGGCCTCAAGTGCATCGACGCAGCGCTCGAGTTCGGTCATGGAGTCCTCAAACGATGTCCCCTCGGGCACATCGTCCTGCTGCATGATGCTCACCCCGTTCAGCTGGCCACCATTGTCGCTCATCGATCCTCCTGGTCGGCCCGCACCCGTGCGGGCACCTTTGCATCGGCAAATGTGAGCGTGACGTCGCCCGCCAGCACGGCGGCCGCAGCCGACGTGACCGCGATCCCGGACATGTCGCGCACCAGCGCGAATCCCTCGGCGAGTGGGCGCGCCGGATCGCGTCCGGCGCGCCGCGCACGCAGCACCGAGAGGCGTGACGTCGCAGACGCCGTGGCAACCGCGCCCGCGCGGCAACGCCTCGCGACAAGGCCGGAGAGGTCGCGGCCCGGGCCATCAGCCGCATCGCGGATCTCACGGCGCAGGCGCATTCCGAGGCCGCTCACATGGTCGCGGGGACGGCGCACAACCGCCTCATGAGGCCGCAGCAGACCAGGGCGTGCGCCCACAAGATCCAGCTCGCGGCGCGCCCGCGACGCCAGACGCCGCGTGGCACGGCCCCGCCGACGGCGCAGGGCGACCAGATCCTCCCCGAGTGCATCCCGATCGGGCACAACCAAGTCGGCGGCGGTGGTGGGCGTGGCCCCTTGGGCATCTGCCGCCAGGCACGCGAGGGTCACATCAGGCTGGTGGCCGATCCCCGCGACCACGGGAGTGCCGCATGCCCGGATGGCCCGGGCCATGGCCTCGTCGCTGAACGGGAGCAGGTCCTGCAGCGAGCCCCCGCCCCGGGCAATAATGATCACATCCACGCGCGGATCGCTGTCGAGTAGCGCCAGCCCCCTGATGACCTCACCCGTGCACGCAGGGCCCTGCATGGCTGCCTGAACGACGACCACGGGCACTGGGAGCCGGGCCTCAATGCGTCGCAGCACGTCGGCGCGTGCTGCCCCCGCACGGGCAGTAATAAGGCCCACGCCCCTCGGTACAAATGGCAGTGGGCGCTTCTTTGAGACGTCGAACAGGCCCTCCGCAGCAAGTCGGCGGCGGCGCTCCTCAATAGTGCGGAGGATCTCCCCCTCGCCCGCCGGTTCGATGCGGTGCAGCCGCACGATAAGGTGCCCATCCCCACGGGAGAATTCGGGTCGCGCAACCGCCTCGATGACGTCGCCATCGGCCAGGGCATACCCCGCGCCCACGTCATTGGACCACGCGAAGCAGTCGATACGCGCGTCCATGCCATCGCGCGGGTCCTCAAGCCGGAACCAGAACATACGGTCGCCGCGCCCGGATCTGAGGTTGACCACCTCGCCGCGCATGCGAACCGTCTTGGTGTGCGCACCGATCACACGCTCAAGGGCCGACACGACGTCGTCGACCTCAAACACCCGGGCGCTCTCGGAGTCGGTGGTCACCGGTCGATCATCGCACCACCCCCCGACGGCATTGGGCTACACGGGGGGTGGGACTGACACGAGCACCGATACGGAGACAAGCACGGCGGCGGCGAGCACAATCTCTGCCCGCACGCTGACACGGAGCGCCGACATCGCACCGGTGGCGTCGCCGCCCAGACCCAGTGCGGCTCGCTCCACGCGTGGGTGGAGCGAGAAACGATTCCACGCCGCCAGAGCCAGCATGCCCGCGAACACCCCGAGTTTCACGAGCAGGACGACCCCGTACGACGTTGTCCAGAGCGCACTGAGCGACGGCAACTCCGCAAGCGACCGGTAGATGCCGGTGACCACCAGCACAACGACCGCCGCCACCGCCATCGCTGAGAACCGCACGATCACCGACGCGCCCAGATGCACCGCGTCGTGGTCATCGAGGCGGCGGATGATCGGCACGGCAAGCACAGCCAGCATCACCAGCCCTCCGAGCCAGGCTGCTGTCGCCCACCCATGGAGCGCATCGAGTGCGGTCCCGAGGGTGGCATCTGTACCGGTTCCCGCATGCCCCGCCCACGCGAGGACCACCGCCGCGAGCGCGCCGGGGGCGCTCATCAGCACAGCCCGTGCCGTCGATGGCGCCATGGCCAACTCGCCCCGATGGGCCACCGTGGCGCCTACACCGGCGATGACCAGCAGCACCGCCAACACCATCCACGCGATTCCCCAGCGCGTATCGCGGAGCAGCGTCCCCACCTGCCCGCCACTGATACCGAGCGACGACACCTGCGCGATGAGGCCGAGTACAAGTCCAACGCCCCACGTGACCGCGAGTGCCCACCACGTGCGCCACCACACCCGCACCGGCCCGGCAGCAACGTGAGCCGTGCGCTCCATCACCCCCGCGGCATCATTCTCGCCCGGTGCCCAGATGCCCCCCGAATGCCATGCCACGCCCAGCACCCATCGGCGCGTGAGCGCCATTCCCATCGTGCCGAGCACGCCGCACAGCACCAGCAGCCGGGCCAACACCCCGAGCGGCCCGATTCCGTTGGCGCCGCGCGGAGTGAACGCACGCGCAACCGGATACTCCGACCCCACGACAAACGAGGCCGTGCCCGCGATCGGGTGACCATCAAGGGCCAACACCGACCAGCCGGCCCGGTACGTGCCATCACCGTCGGGAGGGATGGTGACAAGGATTGCCTCCGGGTCGCCTGGGGCCACCCGCACCTCGGCAGACGACGCCCCGTGGGGACCATTGGCCGAGCCCCATGCGAGCGCACTCTCAAGGGGCGTGCCAACAGCGATGCGGAGCACCGGTGGCACGGCCGCACGCGGTGCAGCGGCAACGGCGTCGGCGCACATCATCAGGACGAGAAGCGCAGTGGCGACCGCGCGCTGCATCAGCCGCCGAAGATGAGGGCGATCAGGATGATGTTCATCGCGATGATCAGGACCGAGATGGCGATCGCCGCCACCGTGGTGCCCACCCGGTTTACGAGCGGCCCCATGACAGCCGTGTCGCGCGTCACGTGGATGAGGGGGATGAGTGCAAACGGGATGCCGAAGGCGAGCACCACCTGCGACAGGACGAGGGCAACGACCGGATCGACGCCAATCGCAATGATGATGATTGCGGGTGCCATGGTGATCAGGCGGCGAAGCGCAACGGGAATGCGACGGCGCAAAAATCCATCCATCACCACCTGCCCGGCCAGCGTGCCGACGCTCGACGACGAGAGGCCCGAGGCAAGCAGCGCAATACCGAAGAGAATCTCGGCGTGGCTGCCAAGCGTTGTGCCCAGCGCGTTGTACACCGCCCCGAGGTCATCCCCCACGTCGGTCATGCCGGCCTTGTTGAAGACGGTTGCGGCGATGACCAACATGGACAGGTTTACGAGCCCCGCGATGGTCATCGCGATGATCACATCCAGCATCTCGAACCGGAAGAGTCTGCGCTTCGATTCGGGATCAGTCACCGGGATCCGACGCTGAGTGAGGGCAGAGTGCAGATAGATGACGTGGGGCATGACCGTGGCCCCGATAATTCCCACCGCCAGCAGCACGCTGCCGGTACCGTCGAACCCCGGCACGAGCCCGGATACCACGTCTGCACCCGAAGGGGCAGCGAGAATCACCTGAGCGCCGAAGGCCAGCACGATGACCCCCACGAACCCGGCGATGACCGCCTCGAACCTGCGCACACCACGCGATTGCAAGCCGAGGATGGCAAATGCCGCCACCGCGGTGAGCAACGCCGATGGCAGCAGGGGCAGGCCGAACAGGAGGTGCAGTCCGAGCGCGGCGCCGATGAACTCGGCCACGTCGGTGGCCATTGCCACAAGCTCCGCCTGGATCCAGAGGCCGATCACCACGGGGCGGCGGTAGCGAGCCCGGCAGGCCTCCGCCAGGGTCATCCCTGATGCGATACCCAACTTGGCGCTGAGCGACTGGATGAGCATGGACATGAGCGTGGCCAGCACCACCACCCACACCAAGAGGAACCCGAACCGGGCGCCGCCGGCCATGTTGGTGGCGAAGTTCCCCGGATCGACGTAGGCAACCGCGGCAACGAAGGCAGGGCCGAGAAATGGTGTGAGGCGCCGGACACCCCGGCGGTGCCCCGCCAGGGACTGCTCTGCCGCACGGAGCACCAGCGCGTCGCCGGGCAGCGCGTCAGCCGGGCCAGGAGCCGCGCCATCCCCCGCTGTACCGGAAGGCTGCGCCCGCTGCGGCCGATCATTCGCCATCAGCGCGGATGCTAGCCGGGCGCACCATCCCGCGTAGACGATCGCGCCGCGCGCACCAGCGCTGAGGGCGAGACACTAAGACCGGAGATCACGACCGAATGCCCACCCCGGTTGAACATCGTTGCGGTACGGCCGTCCGCGTCGAAGCCGAACACGACGGGGGCACGTCCCCCGATCGCCCGACTCCCGGGTGGTGCGCCGAGAGGTGACCCGGAGACCACCGAATATGCGATGCGCCGGCCGACGCGTTCATAAATGAGCGTCGTCACCACGCGATCCGACACGGTGTCTTCCCGGCGACCCACAGCGCGCCAACCAAGGCGATCCATCAGGTTGGGGAAGGCCACCCCAGCCGCCGTCACCGCCGGCGCCCCGGATGGGCTCACCGGGGGGGCGCCCGATTGCGGCCCGCGTGCCTGCGCCGCCACCACGGCACGGGCCACGTCGTCGGAGCCGTGCGTGGCAACCCCAAAGGCGACCGCCAGCACGATGGCGATTACGATAACTCCGAGGCCCCACCACGTCCCACGCCCGGGTGGATCTTCGCCCTCATCACTGACGGTTGGCCCACGCCCAGCGGGCGGAAACGGGTTTACCATCAAAACGTGCCTGAGGAAACCAACTCAATGCCCCGTCGGGGGCCATTTCGTCGGTTGTGGGCTGCGCTTACCACCGCGCGTGGATTCCGCCGGCTCGCCGCCGTCAACATGGTGCTGCTCTGGTTCATCCTCCCGAGCGGAGCATTCGTCCGGCTGACTGGATCCGGACTGGGATGCACAGAGTGGCCGCTTTGCACCGCCGGGCGCATCATCCCCGCCAGCAGCCAGCACGCGTGGATCGAATACACCAACCGCATCGCGTCGGCCATCGTCATTGTCGTCGCAATCGTCACGGCCATCGTGGCGTTCAAGGCGATCGGATCAATCCGGACGACAAAGATCGGGGCCGTCATCGCCGCCGCGGGCAGCGTGGGGCAGATCCCGCTCGGCGCCATCACGGTCATCTTCGACCTCCACCCGCTTCTGGTGGCATCGCACTTCATGCTGTCGCTCATCGCGCTGTCGGGTGGCGTGGTGGCCTTCCTGGGCGCCGACGACGTGATGCGCCGCATCACCCGCGCGTGGTCGCGGCGACCAACGCTGCTGGCTGTGCTGGGGGCGGCCGCACTCAGCACAGCCGTCATCACCGGCGTGCTCGTGACATCGGCCGGGCCGCATTCGGGTGACGCCAAGGTCATTAAGCGCTTCGGCATGCTGGATGACGCCGCATACGTGCACGTGCGTGCCGTATTCGCCCTTCTGGTTGTGGCGATTCTCGTGGGCTGGCTGATGCGCGGACGCAGGGATGATCGCGGACTCATTATTCCTGCACTCTGGTTCATCCCGGCGTTCGCTGCGCAGGCCATCATCGGGGAGGTGCAGTGGTACACGCAGTTGCCGTGGCCCACTGTGTGGATGCATGTGACCGTCGCGGGCATCGTCTGGACGCTGGGTACCGTCATCGTCTGGCGACTCGCACGTCCCATCGTGCGCCGCGACGCCTAACGACGGCGCCCGGTCGCCGTCTCCTGACACGTCACGCACCGCTCAGCGCCGGGCACGACCATGAGTCGGGCCTCGGGAATCGGCTCGTCGCAGTCGGTACACGTGCCGTATTCGCCCCGCTCCGCCGCCTCGGCTGCCCGGATCAGGCGCTCCTCCTCAACTTTCAGACGAAGCGCCGCCTGCAGCTGCCGCTCACGGGCATCTGCATCGGTCGCCGCCTCTGCCGGATGATGGTGGGCATCACTCGCACCTGCGCCGTCCGCAGCGAGATCATGGGCCTCGACCCGGTCGTGGGCCTCACGGGCGAGTCGGGCAAGTCGAGCGGCCTGATCCTCTTTCGGCATTCGGAGACCATAGCGACGACGAAAGGGGACGACGTGGGTGTGACGGTGCGGCTACTGTCACGTACGTGAGCGATCAAGCAGTTGAGACACGGGACCTCGTCCGGGAGTACAAGGGCGGCGTCAAAGCGGTTGACGGAGTGTCCCTTACCGTCGAATCTGGCGGCATCTTCGGCTTTCTGGGCCCTAACGGCGCAGGTAAGAGCACCATGGTGCGTATGCTCACCACGCTTTTGCGACCCACCTCGGGTACCGCGATTGTGGCTGGGCACGATGTGATGAAGGAGCCCGACGTCGTGCGTCGTCGTATCGGCGTTGCGCTGCAGGATGCGGCCATCGACCCATACATGACCGGTCGCGAACTCCTGAGGCTGCAGGGTGTGTTGCACGGGATGAAGCGTGCCGAGTGCCGGGACCGTGCGGACGTGCTGCTTGGCAGGGTCGATCTGGAAGACGCCGCCGACCGCCGTGTGGGCACCTATTCGGGAGGGATGCGTCGCCGCCTCGACCTCGCCCTCTCCCTAGTGCACGAGCCCGTGGTGCTGTTTCTCGATGAGCCCACCACCGGGCTTGACCCGGTGTCCCGTGTGACGCTGTGGGATGAGGTACGCCGCCTGAACGTGGAGCACGGCACCACCGTCTTCCTCACCACCCAGTACCTCGAGGAGGCCGATCAACTTGCCGACCGCGTCGCCATTATCGACGGCGGGCAGATCGTGGCTGATGGCACGCCGAAGGCGCTCAAGGCCCGCATCGGCTATCCGCTGCTCTCTGTGGTGGCCGCAGACGGTTCCACGCCGGATGACGTTGCACGGGTGCTTTCCGGATTTGGCGAAATGGTGCCGGGAGCCCGTGATGGCGGGGCCGCCGTTCGCCTGCCGGGAGGATCAACCGCGATGGCCGACGCCGTGCGTGCGCTCGACGACGCCGGTGTGCGCTTCGCGGAGATTGATCTGGCCGAGCCCACGCTCGACGATGTATTTCTCGCCAGCACGGGTCGTCACCTCGCGGGATCGGACGACGCCACCGTATGACGGCGGCCGTCCCCGTCATCAGGCAGACCGCGGCGCTCGCCTGGCGCTCAATCGTCACCACAATCCGACTGCCGCAGGCGTGGTTTCCCGCGCTCTTCTTTCCGTTGGTGCTCATGGCCATCTTCACGGCCTCGTTCGGAGGCGCACCGGGGACCATCCCCGGCTTCCCCCCGGTGCGCAGCTTCCTCGACTTTGCGGTGTCGGGCGCCATCATCCAGGGAGTTTTGATTGGTGGCACATCCGCGGGGGCAGCGTTCGCCACCGACATCGAGGGGGGCTTCTTCGACCGCCTGGTGGCCTCGCCCACCTCGCGCACCTCCATCCTCACTGGCCGGTTGGGTGCGTCCATCGCTCTCGGGGTAGGGCAGGCGCTGCTGTTCATCTCACTGGCCGCCATATTTGGGGCTCGGGTGGATGGCGGGGTGCTCGGCATATTTATTGTTGTGGTCATCGCAACGCTCTTCGCCGCTGCTGTCGGGGGCCTCGGGATCTTTCTCGCGCTTCGCACTGGCTCCGGTGAAGCCGTGCAGGGCATGTTCCCGCTCTTCTTCGCGCTGCTCTTCTTCTCGTCGGCCTTTTTCCCCCTCGACACCATGGTGGGCTGGTACCACGACGTGGCCGCGCTGAACCCGATCACCTACCTGGTGGAGTCGATGCGGCTTGAGATCATCGGGGGCGCCACGATCTGGACAGCGCTGACCGGCATCGGAATCGCGCTCGGCCTCGCCCTCATCACCGTCGGTGCCTCTGCCCTTGCGCTTCGCCGACGGCTGCGGGTGGCCGCATGATGAAGGGTCTCGCCGTGAGCCTTGGGCTTGCCGGGCGCAATCTGCTGCTGGTGCGACGCGTGCCGTCGGTGTTCATCCCGTCGCTCATCATGCCGCTGTTTATTCTTATCGCCACGTCGGGGGCGTTCCACGGCATCGGCGCGCTTCCTGAGTTTGCCGGGGCCTCGTACCTGGCCTTCACCATTCCCATGGCGGCCACGATGGGCGCCGGGTTCGCGGGCATCAACTCGGGCATGACCGTGGCGCGGGATCTGGAGGGCGGCTTTTTTGACCGTCTGCAGTCGAGCCCGGCACCGCGCGTGGCACTAATCATGGGGCCGATGTTCGCCGCGCTTGTGCGCAGCATCTTCACCACCACCATTGTGTTCATCGCCGGATTGATCGGTGGCGTCTGGCTGCCGGGACTCCTGCCGCTGCTGCTCATCTACGGATTCGCGCTCCTCTTCGGTGCCTGTGCATCGTGCTGGGCCATCGGTGTGGCCCTGCGCGCGCGAACAGTTCAGGCCGCGCCCATCATGCAGCTGGTGGTGTTCCTCTCGGTGTTCATGTCGGTGGCCTATGTGCCCGCGAGCGCCCTTCACGGGTGGCTGGGCAACGTGGCCGGGCTTAATCCGGTCACGTACATTCTCACCGCATCCCGATCGGCTGAGCTCACCGGGTCAATCATCTGGAGCGAGACCTGGCCCGGTGTGGTGGCAGGCTTTGGGCTGCTCATCCTGCTCGGGATCTTCGCCCTGGCCCCACTCCGCCATCTGGAGAACCGCTAGCCCGGGGTGCATCCCGCGCGACCGGACGCTGGCGCACCCGGCGAGCAGTCAGCGCGGCCTCAGGTGCGGAACGGCCCCTCGGCCAGCCGGGATGCCAGACGCATCAGGCCGATGAGCGACTTCGCGTCGTGCACCTCGGCGATCAGCGCATCAAGATCTGCGAGCGGCCACGGCACCACCGTGATCTCCTCCTCAGGGATCGGCTCATGCGCGATCTCGGTGAGGTCGGTAGCCAGGAAGCAGTGGATGTACTCCTCGAGGATCGCGGGGGCGGTGTAGAAGCCGCCGAGACTCTCCCAGATGCCTGCGGCGTGCCCCACCTCCTCGGCCAACTCGCGCGCGGCACATTCAATGGGCGGCTCACCCGGCACATCCAACTTGCCCGCTGGGAGTTCGAGCAGGTACTCCCCCACCGCCTCGCGGGGCTGGCGCACCATCAGCACGTGGTCGCTGTCCACCGGTACCATCATCACTGCCCCCGGATGGGCAATGACCTCGCGCCGCACCACCACTCCGTTGGGGCGCCGGTAATGAACCACCGACAGGTCAACGACCTCGCCCGAATAGATGGGTTTGGTCGACTCGATACCGAGTCCGTCGATGCGCTCGATGCTCATGCCGCGCTCAGGCCGTAGCGCGGGCGACGATGGCCAGCGTGATGTCCACCATGCGCTCAATGTCGTCGATGCGAATGCGCTCGTCAGGGGTGTGCACCCCGACCATGGCGTTACACAGGTTTACCGACGCGAACCCATTGACGAGAAACGCGTTGACGTCCGATCCGCCCCCAGTGGCCACGAACTGCGGCGCAATACCGCAGTCCTCAATCGCCTGACGCGCCATCACCACCTGCGGAGCATCCTCAGCGAGCGTGTAGCCCGTGAAGTGGTGCTTCACGCGCACCTCCACGTCGCACTCGCACTCGGTACCGGCCCAGGTGAAGGCATCAACCATTGCGGTGAGCTGCCGGTCGAGGGCATCGAGGTCGCGCGACCGGCATTCGCCCGTCACCACACACTCCTCGGCCACCACATTGTCGGCGGATCCCCCGCGGATGGTGCCCACGTTCGCCGTAGTGGCGTCGTCGATACGTCCGAGAGGCATCGCGGCCACCGCACGGGACGCGGCGACGATCGCGCTCCGCCCCTGCTCCGGGTGAATGCCCGCGTGCGCCGCGACTCCCCGGAAGGTGGCCTCGATCTCTTTGTGTGTGGGAGTCGAAGTGACGATCCCGCCGAGATCCCCGGTGTGGTCGTACACAAACCCGAACTCGGCCGTGAGCACCGATGGGTCGAAGTAGGCAGCGCCCTGAAGGCCCACCTCC
>SXGT01603449.1_pt1 | contig 14776 bp, 7 predicted proteins | sample 3176221 | NCBI WGS metagenome assembly SXGT01 (sample SAMN11356862, study PRJNA531348) | freshwater metagenome | isolation source: freshwater sample F1-120 | place: China: Fuxian Lake, Yuxi | collected 2017-12-25
CCGTCGCCGTGGCCGTCGCGCGGGCACCCGTGGGCGCCACAGGAGCGGCGCCCGTGGTGGCGACGGTCGCCGTCGGCGCGGTGGCCGTCGGCGCCGACGGTCGAGGCGGAGCGGCGCTCGCGCGAAGCGCCGTCGATGCCGCCGCGGACGGCGCAATGGACGTGGTTGTCGCCGAAGCCGCAACGACGGCGGAGGCCGCGGGTGTGGGGTCGCCTCCGCTGAGTCGTGCCCGCTCCGCCGATTCACGCCAGACGATCAGCGCGAACACGCCCATGACGACGGCGAGCGTGCCGACGGCGGTGAACGCATACAGTGGCATGTTGGACGGTGCGGGCGGAGCCTGGAGGCGGATGTACGGAACGGGTCCCGCGGGCGTCATCACGAACAGGGGCTGCTTCGGATCGTTGGAGAGCAGCACCGGAACGAAGCCATCCGGTGGCGCTCCGGGGCCGGGCGGAGCACCCAGGGGAGGTCCAGGCGCTGGGCCTTGCGGGGGCGGCTGGGGCGTGGCCGTCGCGGGTCCCGCCGAGGGGATGGGCGGCGGTGTGCTCGCAGCCCCCGGGCGGGCTGCCTGCATTCGCCCGGACTTGCGAGGAGGTGCCGTCAGGTTCGGAGAGGACGACGCGCGGCTCAGGCTCGGAGAGGACGGCTGGCGAGCGAGGTCCGGTGACGACGGCACGCGACCGAGGTCGGGAGACGACCGCGCGCGACCGAGGTCGGGAGACGAGCGCGCGCGACCGAGGTCGGGCGACGACGGCACCCGCCCCGCGGTGGAAGGGGATCCTTCGCGGCTCGGCTCCGGCAACGCCCGACGCAGGTCGGGCGACGAGTTTGCGCGCGCCTGCACGCCGGGCGACGACGGCGGCCCGGCGGAGCCCCCCGGAACGGGCGGGCGCCCAAGGTCCGCGGAGGACGTGAGGCGGGGCCGCGACGCCGAGGCTGGCGGCCCCGGCACGTGCGGCTTGAAGAGGAGCGTCGGATCCGCCTCGTCGGCGGGGTGCGGAGCCTCCTTTGGGGCGGGGGGACGCGGCGGCGTCCGGACCGCGCTCGCGGCCGGATCCACCCGCGGCTGGACCCCGGGATCGGTGTCGTCCGCCGGATCACCGAGCGGACTCGGCACGTTGGCCGCTTCCTTCGGGATGGGCATGTCCATCTGGGTCGCGCCGTCCAGGTCCGCGGGATGCGGTGCGCCTCCAGGGTGAGCGGGGACCCTCATGACCAGGTGAATGGTATCAGCTTCCGCCCACGGGGCGCACAGGAAACCCCGCTCGCACGGGCGCCGCACCTCGTCGGGCGGCGCGGTGGCGGCCGCGGGGGATGTCCAACTGCGCGGACTGACACCGCTTTCCAGCCTGTAGCTCGTTGGCGGTGGATCTGCTACCACGGACACCGCCCGTGGAGTCCAGCCCGCTCAGCACCGCGCCGTCGTCGTTCACACTCTTCGGGAGGCGCGGACCGCTCGTGGGGCGCGCTTCGGAGATCGCGGAGCTCGAGGAGGCCTTCCGCCAGGCCGACGAGGAGCGGACGGCCGCGTGCGTGACCGTCGTCGGTCCGATGGGCGTGGGCAAGAGCCGCCTCGTGTACGAGTTCCTCCTTCGCGCCACCGCGAACAACCGGCAGCCGCGCATCTACCGCGGCGCGGCCCACGACGGCGACTCGGGGTTCGGGATGTTCGCGCAGCTCCTTCGGGCGCGCTTCGGCATCACCGAGCAGATGGACCTCGAGACACAGAAGCAGAAGCTCCACGCGCTGGTGTGTGCGACGCTCGACGATCGCAAGGTCGGGGACGTGTGCTTCTTCCTCGGCCGGCTTCTCCAGCTCGACTTTCCGCGCTCGTCGCTCATCGACGCGATCTCCTCCGAGCCCGAGGAGCTCCGGCACCTCTCGCGCCTGGTCATGAAGCGGTTCTTCGAAGCCGACGCGCTCGCCGCCGGTCCCGGCGCGCCGTGCCTGGTGCTCGTCTTCGACGACGTCCACCACGCGAGCCCCGACGCGCTCGACCTCCTCTCGTACCTCTCCGAGTCGTTCGCGGGCCCGATCCTCGTCGTCGCGCTCGGGCGCCCCGAGCTGCTCGCGCGGGCGGACACGTTCTCCTCGCCGCGGTTCCGCAAGCTGGACCTGAGCACGCTCTCCGAGGGCGACGCCGCGTTTCTCGTGGAGGACCTGCTGCAGCGCTGCGAGGAGGACGCCCCCGTCGACGAGCTCGTCGACGCCGCGTGCGCGCTCGGCGGCGGGAACCCCGCGCTCCTCGAGCGCACGGTGCGCGCGTTCTTCGACCTCGGTGTGCTGGTCGTGAAGGAGGATCAGCGGTGGGCCGTCCACGCGGACCGCCTGGACCGCGTGCGCCTCCCACTCACGGTGCACGACGCGGTCGCCGCCCGCATCGGCGCGCTCAGCCCCGAGGAGCGCGAGCTCCTCCAGCGCGCCGCGGTGATGGGCGGGGTGTTCTGGCTGGGCGGCCTGGTCGCGCTCGGCCGCGCGTCCGCGCCGGTCGACGACATCTGGACCTCCAGGGAAGCGGCCGACGTGGACACGATCCAGGAGCGCCTCGCCGAGCTCGTCTCGCGCGACTACCTCCTCCGCCTCCCGGACAGCACGTTCCCGAACGACGAGGAGTACGTGTTCAAGCACAACCTCGAGCGCGAGGCGCTGTCACGGATGCTGCCGTCTGCGCAGGCGAGGAAGGCCCACCACGCGGTGGCCGACTGGCTGTCGTTCCGCGACAACGTGCGATCCCACGAGGAGTACCTGTCGATGCTCGCGCGGCACCGCGAGGCGGCGGGTCTGACGGGTCTGGCCGCCCTCACGTACCTCGCCGCGGGCGACGTCGCGCGCGACGCGTACGCGAACGCGAAGGCCGCCGAGCACTACAGGAAGGGGCTCTCGCTCTGCTCGGCGGGCGGGGACATCGACGCCGAGGTTCACCTCAACGCGCTCCACCACCTCGGCGACGTGCTCCACGTCCTCGGGAAGAACGAGGAGGCGCTCGCTCTCTTCCGCGAGATGCTCGAGCGCGCGTACCGCCTCGATCTCCGCGGCAAGGGAGGCGCGGCGCACTCCCGCATCGGGCGCCTCCACCGTGACAGCGGCCTGCGCGAGGAGGCGGGGCGGCACCTCGAGGCGGCGCGGGCGCTCTTCGAGAGCATCGGCGACGAGCGCGGAATCGCGAGCGCGATCGACGACATCGGCAAGCTCTGCTGGCTGCGTGGCGAGTACCAGAACGCCCTCGAGCACACGCAGCGGGCCCTCGCGATGCGCCGCAAGATCGGCGATCGCCGCTCGATCGCCCTCAGCCTGAACAACCTCGGCCTCGCGTACCAGGACTCGGGGCACTTCAAGCTCGCCCTCGAAGCGTTCGAGCAGGCCCTGGCCATCCGGCGCGACATCGGAGATCTCGTGGGCGTCAGCACGACGCTGAACAACCTCGGCACCATCGCCCTCGACCAGCGCGACGACGCGCGCGCGCTCGGCCTCTTCACGGACGCCCTCGAGGTCGCCCGCGATACGGGAGACCGCGCGCGCGTCGCCGTCGTGCTCATCAACCTGGGCGAGACGCAGACCCGCCTCGGCAACCCCACGCGCGCCATCGGCCACCTCGACGAGGCCGGCGAGATCACGCGCGATCTTGGCGACAAGCTCGGCATGGCCGAGGCGATGCGCGGGCTCGGCAAGGCGCACCTCGCCGCCGGCGACGTGGCGCGCGCGCGCGATCTCACGCAGCAGGCCGTCGACACCTTCCGGGAGACGCGCGGCAAGGTCCAGCTGGGCGCCGCGCTGCGCGATCTGGGCGAGGTCCTCGCGTCCGGAGCCCCGGGCACGGACGCGCTCCTCGCGGCGCGCGGCCACCTGCTGCAGTCGATCTGGATCTTCGAGGAGATCGGCAACGACGTCGAGCTCGCCCGGAGCTGCCGGGTGTACGCCGACCTCCTCCAGAAGACGCAGGACTACCAGACCGATCCCGCCACGCGCCAGGAGGCCGACGAGTTCAGGAAGCGATCCGAAGAGATCTTCGCGAAGCTGAGGATCTCGTCCCTGGGCTTCGACGCCGACGCGTTCTTCGCGGTGCGCGGGGCGACGTAGCGGTCCGCGGGACGGCGGCGTCGCTCACGCCAGCCGCGCCCCGACCATCTCCATCGTCCGCGCGTGCTCGGCGACGAACGCGAGGAACCGCGCGCGGTGCCCCGTGTCTTGGATCTTCTCCGCGTGCGCGAGGAGCCGGTCCCGCGCGATCTCGAGCGCCGCCTTCGCCTCGTCCGTCTTCCCGAGCGCGTCGAAGGCGTCGATCTGCACGAGCCGCGTGTAAGCCTCCCCCTCCTCGAGCCCGCCGAGCGAGTCGAGCAGGGAGATGGCCTCCCCCGCGGTCTGTTCCGCTTCCTGCGGCCGCCCGAGCAGGAGCGCCGCATGCGCCAGGACCGACAGCGCCATCACGCGCACCGGCGGAACGACCTCCGCCGCCTCCACGGCCGCCGCGGCGTCGGCCCTGGCCTCCGGGAGCCGGCCGGCTGCGAGGAGGATCTTGGCGCAGTACAGGCGTGACGCGGCCGCCATGCGGCGATCGCCCTGCGCGTCGAACGCCTCGACGGCGCGACGCTCGAGCACGAGCCCCTCGTCGTGCCGGCCGAGGCCAGCGATCACGAAGCCCAGGTTGTGCCAGGCGCCGGCGATCACCGCCACGAGCCCCATCTTCTCGGCGTCGCGGAGGCCCTCGAGGAGCAGCTCCTCGGCGCGCGCGAGATCCCCGAGGGTCGCGCACACCGACCCCATGCTCACCCTGTGGCGACACACGGCGCGCACGTCCCCCGCGCGATCGAGATCGCCGATCGCGCGCTCGAAGAGGGCGAGGGATTCCGCGGGATCCCCCGCGACGAGGGCCCGGTACGCGCGCACGCGGAGCACGTGGCCCGACGCGAGCGCGTCGTTCTCGAGGACGGGCCCGGCCCGCTCGAGGAACGCGAGGAGGTCATCCGCCGCGGGGTAGTTCCCGGCCTGGAGCAGCACGACGGCCGCGCGGGTGAGGGCGATCGCGATCGGCGCGGTCGGCTCGCGCGAGACGCTCACGTCGCACAGCTCGTCGGTGGACCGGTGCAGGCTCGCCGTGTTGCCGAGGCGCGCGCTGGCCTCGACGGCCTCGCCCGCCGCGAAGAACCAGCGCCGGCTCCCGCGCTCGAGGAGCTCCATCGCGCGGATCGCGCTCGCCTCGGCCAGGGCGTTCTCTCCTCGCCACCTGTGGGCTTCGGCCTTCCGCACCAAGAGCCGCCCCAGGAGCTCACCGTCCGCGCCGCACGCGATCCCCCGGGCCGCGCTCCGCAGTGCGGCCTCGAGATCGTTACCCTCCAGGGCCTGCGCGGCGGCACGGCGGTAGTACGATATCGCTCGCCCGGGCTCCCCGGCGCGCTCGAAGTGTTCGGCGAGCACGATGGCCTCCGTCTCGCCCACACCGACGAGCCACTCGGCCGCGAGGCGGTGGCCGAGCTGGCGGTCCTTGTCCTTGAGCATGCCGTAGGCGGCCTCGCGCACGATGCCGTGGCGGAACACCATCTCGTCCTCGCCCCGGAACCGCGGGCCCTCGCGGCGCGTCACGAGCTCGCGATCGCAGAGCTCGTCGAGCCACGCCGCGACGCCCGCCTCCTCGCCGCCCCCGGAGAGGAGCGCGGCGACGCCACCCGCCCAGAAGGCCTGGCCGAACACGCTCGCGGCGCGCAGCACGCGCCGCGCGTCGGGCTCGAGCGCGAACAGGCGCGACTCGACCATCGAGAGGATCGTCTCCGGCGGCGCTTCCCCGCGCCCCTCCGCCTCGCCCCGGATCAGCTCCTCCAGGAAGAAGGCGTTGCCGTGCGCCTGGGACACGATGCGCGCCACGACACCGTCGTCGGTCGTGTCGCCGAGCACCTGGCGCACGAGCTTCTCGCTGGCCTTCTTCGACAGGCCGGGGAGGGGCAGGCGGGTCACCTCGCGCTCCGCCCAGAGCCCCGGGAAGAGGTCGTCGACCTCCGGGCGCGCGAGCGCGAGCACGAACAGGGGCCTGTCGTGAAGCGCGCGCAGGAGCGCGTCCACGTGCTTCACGCTCGGGAGGTCGCCCCAGTGGAGATCCTCGAAGACGATGGCGATCGGGCGCTCGCCCGACTCGGCAAAGAACCACTCCTCGAGGGCGCGCCGCATCTGGTCGTTCATGAGCGAGGCGTCCTGTCGGGCCGCGCGGAGCTGGAGATCGTCGACCTCGGACGTCACGCCGATGATCTCGCAGAGGAACTGCGTGACGCGCGCGCGGTCCTTCGCCGGGACGAGCTTGCCCACGCGCGCGCGGACCTTCTCGCGCTGCACGCGCGGCGCCTCGCCCTCGAGGGCGCCGGCCGCGAGGCGGATGATCTGGGAGAGCATCCCGAACGGGGAGCCCGCGCGCATCGGGTCTCCCCGCGCGAGCCAGACCTCCGCGGGCGCCCCGCGGTGCTGCAGCATCCGGACGAACTCGTGGCGCACCCGGGACTTGCCGATGCCTGCCGCGGCCGTCACGAGGACCGCGCGCGGCACGTCGTCCGCCACGCACTCCGCGAAGATCCCCTCGAGCTGGGCGAGCTCGCGCTCGCGCCCGACGCACGACGTGACGCGGCCGAGCAGGGTGCGCTCTCCGGAGGCGTCCGCGCGATCCGAGACGAGCTCGATGCCCGCGGGGTCGGTCCTCACCTGGAACCTGTCGTCGAGCAGGCCGCACGTGACCTCGTCCACCCGGATCGCCTGGGGCTTGCCCGCGCCCGCCGCGTCCACGTCGATCTCCGCGCCGGAGTGGACCTTGAGCATCTTGACGGCGCGATCCACCGCGTCTCCCTGGGGTAGCCGCTCCCCGACGACGGCCCGCCCCGTCGCGACGACGAGCGGGACGTCCGGCGCGGCCTTGCGGATCGCCAGCGCGCAGCGCGCAGCGCGGATCGCCTGGTCCACGGCGCTCTTCTGGCCTGCGAACGTGACGACGAGCACGCCGTTGGGGAGCGTCTCGATCTCCGCGCCGAAGGGCGCGAGCGTGCCGCGAAGCCGGCTCCCGAGGGACTTCATGCCCTGCCACGTGCCGTCGACGATCGTGCTCTCCTCCTCGATCTCCGCGCCGGCCGCGCCCGCGACCACGCTCACCAGGCGCTGCTCGCCGCGCGTGAGGGCGTCGGCGTGCGCGCTCGGATCGCGCGCGGCGCCTCCCTCCGCCGTGGTGCTCGGGACGAGCGAGAGGAGCTCCGCGGCGACGACCCCCGCGTCGGCGGGGCGCTCCCGTGGATCGCGCGCCATCATGCGCGTGACGAGGTCGTCGAGCGCCGCGGGGATCTCCGGCCTGAGCGCGCGCGCGCGGGGTGCCTCCTCGAAGAGCATCTTCGCCAGGATCGCGATCGCGTCGTCGCCCACGAACGGCGGCAGGCCCGTGAGGCACTTGACCAGCATGGCGCCGAGGCCGAAGAGGTCCGCGCGCGTGTCGAGGCCTCGCGTGCCGCGCGCCTGCTCCGGCGCCATGTAGCCGAGGGTGCCCAGCATGACCCCTTGGCCGGTGATGTCCGTCCCGACGATCGGGCGCGAGATCCCGAAGTCGATCAGGCGCGGGCGCCCGAGGTCGCCGTCCACCAGCACGAGGTTCGCCGGCTTGATGTCGCGGTGGAGGATCCCGCGCGCGTGCACGAACGCGAGGATCTCGGCGACCTTCGCCACGACCTGCACGCTCTCGGTCATCGTGAGCCCCGTCTGCGACAGCCGCCGCGAGAGGGTCTCGCCCTCCAGCCATTCCATCGCGATGTACGCGCCGCCGTCGTCGAGCTCCCCGTGCGCGATGTGCCGCACGACCCCCGGGTGGTCGAGCTCCTCGAGGATCCAGGCCTCGCGGCGGAAGCGATCGCCGTGCTCCTGCGCCTCCCCCGCGTGGAGGAGCTTGACCGCGATCACCTCGCCGCTCGACACGTCGCGCCCGCGATACACGGACGAGAGGCCCCCTGCGGCGACGCGCCGCTCGATCTCGAAGCGATCCCCGACGATGCGCCCTGGCTCCACGTCAACCCGCCCGCCAGAGGCGCTCCGCCTCCGCGTGCAGCACGCGCCCGAGCTCGGAGGCCTCGGGACGCAGGGCGGCGTCGTGGCTCATCGCGCGGTCGAGGAGATCGGCCACCTCGGGCGCGAGCCGTGGGCACATCCGGCGGAAGGAGAGCGCCACCGGGAGCGGGCGCCCGGCGAGGGCCTCCGCGACCGGCTCCTCGAAGAAGGGGCGCTTGCCCGTGAGCATCTCGAAGCAGATGATGGCCACCGAGAAGATGTCGCTCGAGCGCGTCGCCTTCTTGCTCCCCTCGAGGAGCTCGGCGGCCATGTACTGGGGCGTGCCGAAGATGATCCCCGTCTCGGTGAGCGGCGTGTTCGGCTTGCGCTGGCTGTCCTGGCCCTTCTTGACGACGGGGGGCGGATCGAACGGGATGGGCGTGGGGGGGGGGCGGCTGAGCCCCACGAACAGGTTTGTCGCCGACTCCAGCGCGTGCGCCTCGCCGCTGTGGTCCGTCACGATGCGTTCCGTCCGCTCCGGGGGCAGATCCCCGAGGGCGCGCGTCGGGAAATCGCCGTCCGGATCAGGCTCGAAGGCCATCTTGGTCTCCGAGTGGGGGTTGCCGTGCGACTCGGGCGCCGACGGGATGATCGCGCGCGCCGCGAGGACCATGGTCGACGACTTCTTGGACTCGTCCTTCAGGCTCGAGATCCCGAAGTCGGTGATCTTCACGAGCGGCCGCTTGCCGTCGGATCCGCGCGACAGGAGGATGTTCGCGGGCTTCAGGTCGCGGTGGACGATCCCGGCCTCGTGGATCGCGGCGATGCCGTCGCACACGCTCGCGAGCACGTTGAGCGTCCACGCCTCGTCCTTCTCGCGGCGCCGCACGTCGTACAGGGTGGCGCCGTCGGGCACGAGCTCCATCACGAGGTAGATGAAGCCGGTCTTCGCCATGTCGACGTCGAAGATCGCGACGACGTTGGGGTGCTTCACGTTCGCGCAGATCTGGGCCTCCCGGGCGAACCGTGCGCGCGCCTGGGGGTCGACGTTGCTCGCGAGCGCCTTGAGCGCCAGGTGCTTGCCGTCCGCGAGGCGCTCGACCTCGTACACGACGCCCATCCCACCGGCGCCGATCGTGCGGACCACCTTGTAGCGCTCCTCGATGACCTCCCCCGGCTGGAAGTCCGGCAGCTCGATCTCGGCCTCGCCCGGATCGACCTGCGACAGCTTCTCGGCCAGCTCGCGCGAGCGCGCGGCGATCTGTCTGCGGAGCTCGTCGTTCAGCAGCTCGACCTCCCGGTTCTTGGCCTCCATGGCGGCGATCCTGCCGGCGAGCTCCCGGTTCAGGCGATCCGCGCGCTTGCGGGAGAGCACGTGCTCGCGCACGAGGGCGACCGCCTGGAACATGGAGATGGTCGCGACGCCGAGGCACGCGGTGCGGAGGCCGATGAACACCTCGCCCAGGCCGAGGCCGCTCGTGAAGTCCGGCAGCCCGAGCATCGCCGTACCCGGCCACGCCAGCGCGATGAGGTAGAGGTTCTTCGGCTTGGGCTTGAGGTGGCGCAGCCTGAGGCAGAGGACGAGCTGCTTCGTCGTGTTCGCGATCGTCACGAGGATGACGAGAGGCCCCACGAAGAGCACGGACGAGAAGGGATCGTGCGCGACGATCGCCACGACGACGGCGATCGCGACCAGCCCCCGCCACACCTTCGAGGGCGGCGGGATGTTGAAGTACGCGTGCGAGAAGTGCACCGTGGCGACCGCGCCGATCACGAGCATCACGCACATCACCGGCACGTCGTAGACGCCGAACGCGGGCTGGAGCAGGCCGAGGCGGAAGGCCGGATAGAAGAGGCCCGACGCGCCGCCGATGGCGAAGATGCCGTACGCGCGACGCTCCGGCCCCACGATGGACAGGTAGATGAAGAAGTACAGGATCGTGACGACCAGCCCGACGACCACCGCGACGATCGCGCAGATCGCGTTGAACTGGCTGACGGCCACGAGCCGCGTCGAGCCGAGCCTGCTGCGCGTCACCTCGGGGATGGAGTCGAACCACCCGCTCCTGAGCCACGCATGGTGCACCGTCAGCTCGAGCGTGACCTCGCGGAGGGCGCTCTGCTCCTTCGAGATGCGGTACCGGTGCGGGCCGCTGATCCGGTACCGATCGTAGAGGGACGTGTCGATCGCCGCGGTCGGCGTGCCGTTGACCTCGAGCTCCGTCATCGCGGCCAGCTCGGGGATGGCGAACGTCAGCTCCTCGCCCCACATCTCCCTCGGTAGCGCCGCCCGCGTCCGGAGGACGTAGCGCTCGGGCCTCTTCTTCAGGTACCCGTCGAGGTGACCGGGCACGGTGACGGGGTGCCACCCGTCCGCCGCCTGGATGCTCCAGCTCGTGAGCACGATCCCCTCCTGCTTGCAGCCCAGGAGCGTGGAGGCCAGCACCGCGAGCACGAGCAGGGTAGCCAGCCGCCGCGCGAGGGTGGCGAGGGGGCGGCGGGTCCGCGCGTCGCGTTTCGTGGCCGATGTCGTCAGCACCCCGCAGCATCGTACCACCGGGCGGTCGCGCGGTTGCACGCCGATTTCTGCTAGGATTGGCCGCGCTTCGGTTAGCTTTCGCAACACGATGCTGGAGAGCGCAGCGTACCCGGTCGTGTTCGCCTTCGTGCTCGCGGTCGTGCTGCTCGTCGTGCAGCAGGGGGTCGTGCGGATCGTGGGCCGCGAGGAACACCTGCGGCGGTCGATCGAGAAGGGCAACGTGGCCCGCACGGTCCTCCACGGGGGGGACGTGCTCTCGGTGTTCCTCATCGCCGCCGGCGTCGTGGCCAACGTGGTCCACGGCGAGGACGTCGCGAAGGATCTGATGTTCGCGAGCGCGTTCGGCGTCACGGCGGTGCTCGTCTTCTCCGTCACCTCGCGGCTCGGCATGAAGGCCCTCCTCAGGGCGCGCCTCTTGCCGGAGCTGGATCGCGGCAACGCCGCGGCGGGCGTCGCGGCGGCGGCGCACTCCGTGGCGACGGGCATCATCACCGCGAAGGCCGTCGGCGGAGACGACTGGCGGTCGCTCGGCCTGTCGGTGGCGTTCTTCGCGATCGCGCAGGCGACGCTGCACCTGTACGTCGTGCTGTTCCGTGCGCTGACCAGCTACGACGACGCGGAGGAGATCCTCGGCGAGAACCTCGCGGCGGCGCTCAGTTACGGCGGGATCACGGTGGCCCTCTCGATCCTCATCGGTCGCGCCGTCGAGGGCACCTTCACCGGCTGGGTGTCGTCGCTGAAGGGGTACGGCGCGGCGCTCGTCTATGGCCTCGCGCTGTACGTGGTGCGCCAGGTCTTCGTGCAGACGATCCTGCTCGGGAGCGGCTTCTCGCTGCACAAGGGAAAGCTCGACCACGTGATCGCGCGCGAACGCAACGTCGCGATGGCCGCCCTCGAGGCCGCGAGCTACATCGGCACCGCGCTCGCGCTGACGAGGATCGGGTGACCCCCGAGGCGTTCGCGCGCGAGCTCCTCCGCACGGGGATCATCTGCGATCCGTACCTCGGAGGGGGGCCTCGCTTCACCGCCGATCCGCTCGTCTTGCCGGCCGACCGCCTCGAGGCGATGGCGTCGGTCGCGGAGGACGTGGCCGGCGTCTACGACGAGGTCGCGCAGGCCTGCCGGCGCAGCCCGGCGCTGCTCGACGACTTCTTCGAGCTGACACCCTGTCAGAGGCTCATGTGGCAGGCCGCGTGCCCCGCGTGGCACGGCCTCGCGCGCCTGGATCTGTTCGACACGGAGGATGGCCTCCGGATCACCGAGCTCAACAGCGACACGCCCACGGGCCAGGCCGAGGCGGTGGTCACCGGCCAGCTCGCGCGTCGAACGCGCCCGGAACTCCTGGATCCGAACGAGGGCCTCGAGGCGCGCGTGATGGACCTCGTCGAGCGGCTCGCTCCGGCACGAGGGCCCCTCACCGTCGGCATCGTCTTCCCGACCGATCTCACCGAGGATCTCCCGCTCGTCCGCCTCTACCAGCGATGGCTCGCGGCGCGTGGTCACCAGGCCATCCTCGGCTCCCCCTTCAACCTCGCGCAGGGGCCGCGCAAGGAGGCGTGCCTCTTCGGCCGCCCCTGTGACGTGGTCCTCCGCCACTACAAGACCGACTGGTGGGGCGAGCGCTTCGGCGTCTGGATGGATGACGATCCGTTCCCGGATCCGCTCCCGCTCGCGGGCCCGCTCGCGATCCTCGTCGAAGCGGAGCTCGAGGGGAAGACGTCGGTGATCAACCCCTTCGGCGCCGTCGTGACGCAGAACAAGCGCGCGATGGCCCTGATGTGGGAGCGCATCGACCTCTTCACCCCGCCCGCCGCCGACACGATCCGAACACATGTACCCTACACGGTTCGCCTCGAGGCCCTCCACCCGGAGCAGGTGAGCGCCGAGCGCGAGCGCTGGGTCCTGAAGAGCGACTACGGCGCCGAGGGCGACGAGGTCGTCGTCGGCGCCCTCGTGGACGACGCGCTGTGGACGGGTTGCGTGGCCAACGCGCGGCCCGGCCGGTGGATCGCCCAGGAGCGCTTCATCGAGAGCGGTGACGGCGCCTCGACCAACCACGGCCTCTACCTCGTCGCGGGCCGCGCGGCGGGCATCTACGTCCGTCGAGCCGACGGACCCACCGACGCCCGCTCCCTGACCGTGCCGGTGCTGTGCGAGGGGCCATGACGAGCGTGTTTCCGTTCGTCCGCGTGGAGCACCACACGCACGCCGAGATCGTCGGGGCGCGATGGTGGTACGAGGGGATGTCGGCGGGCGATCCGGTGGCGCGAAGGAGCGCCCTGATCGCGCTCGGCGCCTTCGGGGCCCTCGCGGTGGGCATGGGCGCGTGCGTGGCCATGGCGCCGTCCTCGAGCAGCACGACGTCGACGACATCGCGCGCGTCGCTCGAGGCCCAGCAGGAGTACGGCTGGAACGTCGGCGCAGGCACGGCGGATTTCACCACGAGCACGGCGCCCGCCGTCGTGGAGGTCACGCCGAACCTCGCGGGCGGCGAGCCGTTCGACCGCGCCGCGCTCGCGCGGATGGTCGATGAGCTTGCGCCGACCTCCCTCTCCCTCGCGCCGTTCTACGTCGCGACGCTGTTCCAGTCGCTCATGGCCACGCCCAAGAACCCCACGAACCTCGAGCCCTTCAAGCCGCTCCACGAGGTGCTCGTCCCGCTCTTCACGGCCGACATGGAGAAGGCGTTCTCGCGCGGCCGCGCCATGGCCTCTCTCTTCGAAGGGGCCCCGGGCGGTCGCGCCGTGATCGTCGACCTGCCCGGACCGCTCGCCGTCGCCTTCGCGGCCGGCCTGGCCGATCGCCTGGATCCGGTCTTCGGTTTCGACGGCTGGCCGCACCCGCAGGGCGTCGTCCCGGCCCACCAGACGCTCGGCGCCGCGGCCTACTACCAGGCCCTCTTCGCCGAGCGCCGGAGGGCCCGGCCCTCCTCGGCCCCGCCCGCGTTCGTCCTCGATCGCGCGCGGCTGGCCGCCTACTCGGACGAGTCCGATCGCTTCGACAACCGCTACATGGCCAAGGTCCCCTCGGCCGCGCAGCTCGGCGCGCTCGGCGTCAAGCAGGTCCTCCACGTCAGCCAGAACCCGAACGAGGAGGCCGACGATCTCAACGACGACTTCGTGGCCTACGCGTCCGCGGGCATCGAGCTCAGGAACATCGCCGACACCGACTTCTCGCCGGAGCCGGGATCCTCCCCCGGCGGGAGCGGCGCGAGCGACACGTACGGACCGCTCGACGCGGGCACGCGGAGCAAGGGGTACGGCTACGCGTATCACCCGTACTACTACGGGGGTTACAGCGCGCGGCACTGGTACTTCTGGCCGCACTACGGGTGGGGGCAGCCCGCCCGCCCGTACAGCACCTTCACGAGCCCCATTCTCCGCGGATCGTACCGCCCGTCGTACCGGACGACGCCGTTCACGGGCTCGGGGACGGGCATGTCGAAGAGTCGCCCGCCGAGCTACGGGTCCGTCGGTATCGTGTCGAGCTCGGGCCGGACGGTCGGCACCACGCGCTCGGGCTCGTGGGGTCGAACAGGCTCGGGGAGCTCGTCGTCGGGAGGATGACGTGAAGCACACCCTCTTCTGCATCCAGGTGTTCATGGGCCTCCCTCAGGCCCACGCGTTTCACGACGAGCTCGCCGCCCTCCTCGCGGCCGCGCCCCCGGGGCAGAACTTCCAGGGCAAGAACGCGTTCTACGGTCGCGTCCTCGAGATCCTGCGGCCCCACGGCATGCTCATCGAGCGCGGCGTGTGGGACTACGTGGAGGAGCCCGATCGCGCGGAGGCGGAGTGGCAGTCGTGGACCCAGGGGACCGTCGCCGACGCCCTCGAGCCGCGCGCGGAGAGCCCGTTCCGCGGCGGCCGGCGCCACGTGTTCCTGACGCTCCTCTTCCTCCTCGGCAAGGGGGGCGCCACCGATCGCTTCCTCTGCGAGCGCTGCCGGATCCCCGACGACCAGATGTGGCAGAAGGCGACCATGATGCACCTCCTCGACGCCGTCCCTCTCATGAACTTCTCGTCGGTCCGGAGCGACGCCATCTACCTCCGGCCGGGAATGGGCGCACCGGGCGTCTCCGAGGAGGAGCTGGGCGAGGAGCACTACGCGTACCTGCACGCGCTGACGTAGCGAGCGCCCCCTGAGGTCCTGCGGCCCCGGGCCTGAGGCATCCCCTCATTTCCTCACGTCGAGCCCGAGCCCGAGCCCGTGCCCGAGCCCGACGAAGACGGGCCGAGCGTC
>SXGT01246224.1_pt1 | contig 14773 bp, 11 predicted proteins | sample 3176221 | NCBI WGS metagenome assembly SXGT01 (sample SAMN11356862, study PRJNA531348) | freshwater metagenome | isolation source: freshwater sample F1-120 | place: China: Fuxian Lake, Yuxi | collected 2017-12-25
CGTTGAGCAGCACCAGCACCAGCACGGCGAGCGCCTTTAGGCCGATGGCAATGAGTGTGTCGCCGTCCATTTAACCTTTCACCTCCCCGAAGACGACCCGCAGGATATCGCGCAGACCGACCACGCCGCACTCGCGCTTGTCACGGTCCAGCAACACCGCCACGCGCTGGCCGCTGCGCTGCATCTGCCGCAGGGCCGGCTCGAGCCGCGTGGATTCATCGAGGAACAACGCCGGCTTGAGGTACAGCGACACAGGCCGCGTCCGTTCCTCGACAGGCAGGTACAAAAGCTCGTTCACGTTCACGATCCCTGCGACGCGGGGGCGTCCGTGGGTCGTTTCCCAAACCGGCAAGCGCCCCACCTGCCGTTCGCGGAACAAGGCGATGATCTCATTCACCGGCGTGGCGGCGGTGAAAACCATCGTCTGATCGAGCGGGCTTGCCACAGCCCGGATCGGGACGCTTTGCAAATCGAGTACGCGGTCGATCATCGCCCGTTCCTCCGGCGAAAGCGACTGTCCCGACTCGCGCATGACCTGGCGCAGTTCGTCCCGGTTAAAGAATAGATGGCCGGTGAAAATGCGGCCGCCGGTCCAACGTCCGATCAACGCCGAGAGCCATCGCAGCAACACCGCCGACGGACGCAGCATCGTGTGAAGCAGACCGAACGGCCGCGCCAACAGCAGGCAGAGACGGTTCGGAAACATCTGGAACAACATCTTCGGCAGCAGCTCGCAGACGACATAGAACAGCAGCCCTCCCACAAGAAACAGCGCCCAGAACCACGCGCGTTCCCGTTCCCAGAGCGGCTGCAAGGCCAGCATCACCAACATCACGGCGAGGAAGTTCGCCACCGTGTTGCCGACGAGAATGGTCCAGAGGAAATCCTCCGGCCGATCGAGGAAACCCTGCAATCGAACCGCGTTCGCATTGCCCAACCGCACCAACCGCCGCACGCGCAGGCGGCTCAGCGCAAGAATCCCAGCCTCCATTCCGGCCAGCAGGAATGCCAGCAGCAGACTGACGCCAAGCGGCACGACGATGTAAGAGAGGTTGACGTTCATCGCGAAACCGTTGCCTCCACCAGCAATTCCTTCACTCGCCGTTCATCGGCCACTTGCACCGTCAGACGCAACCCGCGGTGCAAGACAGACTCTCCCGCCGCCGGCACCACCTCCACCAGCGCGGTGACCAGCCCGCCCATCGTGACCACGCCGGGCATCCCGGTCAGCGTCGGGACTTCGCGCTGAAAATCCTCCAGCAACATCGTGCCATTCACCCGCCAGCGGCCCGTCCCGAGCTTCTCCATCACGAACCCTTCCGCATCGCCCTCGCGGTGAAACTCGCCGAACAGCTCGTGCAGGATATCTTCGATCGTGACCAGTCCGGCCGTGGCGCCGTATTCGTCGAGCACGATGGCCATCGTATGCCGCTGCCGCTGGAAGCTCTTAAGCAGTTGCAACAGGTTCATGCTCTCCGGCACGAACGAGGGGAATTCGACCACGTCGGCCATATCCGTCTTCGGGTCGGCGAGCAACAGACGGGTGTTCAGGACGCCGACAATCGTATCCGGCGTCTCGTCGTAAATCGGCAGACGGCGATGCGGATGGCGCTGCGCGGCGGCCAGCATCTCCTCCAGCGAAAGATCATCCGACAGGCAGGCCATCTGCGACCGCGGCCGCATCACTTCGCCCACCGTACGACGGTCGAGATGAATGATCTGGACGATGATCTCCTTCTCCGTCGCAGCCAGCGCGCCTTGCTGGCAGGCCATCTCGAGCAGTTCCTGATATTCCTCATCCGTCAACGCCGCCTGCGGCTTGATTGCGCCCGGAATGAACACCTTCAACAGCAACGCGTCGAGCCACTGCGCCAGTTGGCGGACGGGCGCCGAGAGCGCGAGGAAGAAACCCATCGGCCGCGCCACACGGGGCGCCCACACCTCGGGTTGGCGCACCGCGAGCGTCTTCGGCAGCACTTCGCACAGCAGCAGGAGCAGGACGAGCAACGCGCCCGCCGTGGGCCAGAACGGCCAGCGGCCGAGGAAGAGGGACATCGACAGCGCCGTCGCGATCATCGCGCCGTTGGCAAACGTGTTGCCGAGCACGATGGCGGCGAGCAGATCCTGCGGCGCAGCGAGCAGGCGTTCGATCGGATCCCAGCGACGCGGCTCCCGCATCGCAAACTGCTGCACACGCCACTTGCCGAGCGAGAAGAGCGCCGACTCCGCGAGGGCGAAGAAGAAGCTCGCCGTAGCGAAGCAGAGCACGCCGAGCAACGCGATGAACGTGTCTAATGGCATTGCCCGTGAGCTTGTCGGAAAAGCCGGGAGGGTAAAAGTGAATTAACGCCGCTCAGTTCAGCGGCACGTTGCGCCGCATGAACGTCGGCACGTCGAGATCCTCGCCGTGATGGATGGTCGGCTCGCTCTTTTCGAATCGGCCTTTGGAGACGATCTCCAGCGGCAACTGCTGCTGGCGCGCCTTGGATGATTTCCTCCGGCCGCGGGCTCCGGCCTGTCCGCCGAGAAGCTGTTCCGCTTGCTCTGCGGTCAACGTGGGCGCAGGTGGAACCAACCGGGGCGCGGACCGCGCCGCTGGCGTCGAGAAATGAAACTCGCTCTCCTCGGCCGGCGACGGCGCGGCATCCGAACGCGTCACGGGCACCTGCTCGTTCGTCGCCGCCCGGCGCTTCGCCACTACGACGGTCAACACCAGACGCCCTGTCAACGCAGGATCCACCGTCGCCCCGAGCACGACCTCCGCCTCTTCGCAGCGGGCATTGATCCGCTCCATCACGCGGTTCACTTCGGCCATCGTCAGTTCCGGCCCGCCGGCGAGATTCACCAGCACCGCCTCGGCATCGTCCAGCGCCTTGCCGCCTTCGAGACATGGATGCGCAAGAAGGCGCTCGACCAACTCGCCCGCATCCGCCGGCACCGCAATCTCGGCGGTAGCCATGCAACTCTCCGTGTGGCGGCCGCGCACGACCGCGCAAAGATCGGCGAAGCTCGCGGGAATCAATCCCCCCGGTTGAAAGAGACGAGAGAGACCGAGCAACCCTTGCGCAAGCAAGTCATTCGCCACATCGAAGGTCTTTGAGAGACGCGTCTCTTCGTCCACCACTTGCAGCACGCGCTGGTTTGGGAGCGTGATGACCGCGTCGGCCACACGGCGTAGGCGCTCCAGACCGAGCTGCGCCTGGCGCATCCGACGCTTACCCTCGCACTCGAACGGCAGCGTGACCGCAGCCAGCACGAGCGCGCCGGATTCCTTCGCCAACTGTGCGAGGATCGGCGCAGCACCTGTGCCCGTGCCTCCGCCCAACCCTGCGAGAATCAACACCACCTCGGCGTCCGCACAAAATCCGCGCAACGTTTCCGCGTCGGCCTCTGCCGCTGCGCGACCCACCTCGGGATCGCCACCCGCACCCAATCCACGCGTCAATACCGCGCCCAACTGATGCTTCGTCGCCAGCGGGCAGGTGCCGAGCGCCGCCGTATCGGTGTTGATCGCCACGAAATCGACGGCGGCAAAACCCGCCGCGGCCAGATGTGCGGCCGCGTTCCCTCCCGCGCCACCGACCCCGAGTACCTTGATGACCGGCCCGCGCACCGGCGGAGTTTGATTCTCGTTCATAATGTCTGCACCGCGTCAGGCGCGGCCAATGAGTTTTCCAAAACCTTTCTGGATCCGGCCGAACAGCGAGCCACCGGGGTCCGAGGGCCGTTGCTGGCTCGCGCCGTACTTCACGATGCCGATGGCAGTGTTGAACTCGGGTTTCTGCAAGACATTCGCCGCGCCATTCAAAGCGTCCGCACCGGCGGCGTACGCCGGCATCTGGAAAATCTCCTCGGCCAAAGTCGCCAAGCCCGCCACGCGCGAACCGCCGCCGCTGAGAATGGTGCCCGCGCGAAGATGATCACGCAGACCGACGCGGGAGAGGTCTTCGTCGATGAGTTGGAACGTCTCCTCCAACCGCGCGGCCATGATGCGGTGCATCTGACCGAGATTGATCACCTTCCCCGGCAGTCCGACGTCGCTGGTCAACGTGAGCGTGCGGGCCGTGGCGCTCGGCAAGATCGCGCCGTGCTCGATCTTCAGCCGCTCAGCGTGGCTCAGTGGAATCTTGAGGCCGATGGCGATGTCATTGGAGACGTGATCGCCACCGACAGCCAACACGCCGCTGTGCCTGAGAATACCATTGGCGTACACGACGTACTCGGTGATGCCCGCGCCCAGATCAATCAACACCGCGCCCATCTCGCGCTGTTCGGCCGTCAGCACCGCCATCGCGGCGGCGCGACCATTGAAGACGATCCCTTCGACACCGAGTTGCATTCCTTTTACCACTCGGATCGCGTTCTGCAGGCGATTGCGTTGGCCGTGCACCACATGCACATCCACCTCCATCCGAGCGCCGAGCATCCCGACTGGATTCGCCACTCCGGGCTGACCATCCACATGAAAATACTGCCGCGCGGTATGAATCACGTCGTGGTCAACAGGCAGATTGACCGCGCGAGCGTTCTTGATCACATTGCGAACGTCGTCTTCCGTGATCTCGCGGTCAGCGGAGACAACCGGGTGGACGCCGCGATTATTGAAACCCCGCACATGCGCGCCGGTGACACCGAGGAACACACTGCGAATCTCCACGTCGGCCATCTGCTCGGCATTGGCGATCGCGCTGCGGATGTCCTCCTCGGCTTGGGCGGAATCCACGACCTCCCCCTTGCGCACACCGCGCGACTTGGCCTGCCCCACCCCGATGATGTTGAGAGCGCCTTCCGCGTTCATCTCGCCCACCACGGCGCAGATTTTCGAGGTGCCGGTCTCGAGCCCGACAATGATGTTGGCGTGATCAAACATTTTTTTTCTTATAGCGCGAGGTTTTCGGTTTGATGGAAGCGGGCAACACAGCGCGCGCCTCGATCCAGCGGGCGGGGAGATTATTCGAAATGGAAAGATCGAGCGTGGAGAGTACACGGCCATTGCGCAGCCCGAGATCATGCACGAGACGCCAGCGGCGTAATTGCCGGTCAAGATCCGCCACGGAAAAAACCACTTCGGCCCCCTGCCCCGTACGGACTTGCAGCACCTCCGGCGCGGAGACATCCACGCGCTGGATGTCGGCAAGACCCGTCATCGGCGAATGATCGAACGTGGCGACGAGCCGCAACGCCGCCAGCGCCTGCGGCGTCTCCAATCCACGACCCGACATCAGCTCAGCGCCATTCACGCCGGTGATCAGCGGCAGCCACTCGTTCGCCTGCCCATCCGGTTCGGTGGTCAATCGCCGATCCAGCGGTTGCATCACCCTTCCCGTCTCGTCGAGGTGATAGGCCACTTTGTCGAACCCGCCCCCAGCGCGCGGCCGCAACGTGACCACTTGAGCGACCGGCTCGCGTTCGCCGATGGATAGGCGCAACGTGTTCGGGAGCACGCGCTGAACGGCGGCAGACTTGATCAGTGGAATCATTTCCAAGTCGCGCTTCACACGCAGCAAATCGAGCGCGAAAAGATTGTCGCCTGACTTCACCCCCGACCATTTGCGCAACTGTTCCGGCGCGATCACGCCGTCCGTCTGCACCTCGATGGATTGCACGGCGAACGAGGGGTTCTGGTAGATGAACCGGTCCAAAGCCAGTTGACCGCCGCGCCACAAAAGCAGGAATGCCAGCGCGCCGCCGCCGAAGATCGCCAACAACACCGACACCACGCGCACCCGACCTGCGCGCACTTGGTCGGAACGCAATTTCACATCCAACACCGCAGGGCGCTGGCCTCGGCGATTTTTTGTTTTGTTAAAGAACCACATCGTCAATGCACCATCCTTGGCGAGCGCCGCAGCGCCAGATCAATCATCCGCTGGCAGAGCGCGGGGTAATCCAGCCCCGCAGCCGCCGCGGCCTTCGGCAGCAGACTCGTCTCCGTCATCCCCGGAAGCGTGTTCACTTCAAGCACGAGCGGCGTGCCGTCGGCCCGCACCATCACATCCACTCGCGCATAATCACGGCCGCCAATGGCGCGGAAGGCCGCGAGCCCCGCCTGCTGGATACGCACCGTCGTCACGGCGTCGAATTCCGCCGGGCAAAAATACTCCGTCGCACCTGCGGTGTACTTGCTCTGGTAATCGTACGCGCCCGATTGCGGCCGCACTTCGACCACCGGCAACGCTTGGCCATCGAGGATGCCCACGGTCGTCTCACGCCCCGCGATGCGTTCTTCACACAGCACTTGCGTGTCGTACCGCAACGCTTCGGCGAGCGCACCGGACCATTGCTCAACCCTATCCACAAACTGAAGACCAACACTCGATCCCTGCCGCACCGGCTTGAGCACAACGGGAAATTGCCAGGCATCAGGAAACGGCACCGCGGCTGAATCGAACACGACGAAACGCGGCGTGCTGACCCCAGCCCCGAGGCAGCGCTGCTTGGTGAGAAGTTTATCGAAGGCTAACCGACTCGCTTCCGCGTCACAGCCGGTGTACGGCACGCCGAGCGCATCCAACTCGCGCTGGACGGTTCCATCCTCACCGTAGGCGCCGTGAAGCGCGAGGAACACGACCTCGGTTTCCGCCGGCAACGCCCACAATCCGGCGCCGCCTTTGGGATCGAGTTCGGTGACGGCGTGGCCAAGCGACCGCAGCGCGCGCGCGACCGCCGCACCGGTGCGCAACGAGACTTCGCGCTCAGCGCTCGGCCCGCCCAGCATCACCGCAATATGTAATAGTTCCACCGCCTCTTTCCTCCCAAAAAGAAGCGAAGTTCGTCCCCGACTGGAAACGCCCTCCCCCTTGACGCAGCGACTATGGCAGAAAGCTCAGTCGCCGACAATCTCAACTTCCGTGTGCAACTCGATGCCCCGCGCAGCACGCACCCGCTGCTTCACCAGCTCGATCAATTGCAGAACATCCGCCGCCGTCGCCGCTCCCTCGTTTACGATGAAATTCCCGTGCACACCCGACACCACCGCCCCGCCCACGCGCAGCCCTTTTAATCCCAGCTCATCAATCAACCTCCCAGCCGCGCACTCTGCCGGGTTCTTGAAAATGCAACCGGCGCTCGATTCCTTCGGCTGCGATTTCCAGCGCTTCTGACTGTACTCATCCATCCGCTTGCCGACCGCTTCGGTCGAGTCCGGGCGCCCGCGCAACACCGCGCCGAGCGCGATGGCTTCTTTAAGCAGCGGACAACTGCGATAACTCACCGGCACCTCACTCGCGAGTCGTTCGGCGACATGCCCCGCGCGATCCATGAACCGCACCGACTCGACCACATCAAACGTCATCGAGGTCATCGCGCCCGCGTTCATCCGCAGCGCGCCCCCGACGCTCCCGGGAATGCCTTCAAGAAATTCAAGCCCCGCCAGCCCATTCCGCCGCGCTGTCAACGCCACCTCTTTCAACTTCGCGCCCGCGCCGCACGCGAGCCGATCGCCGCGCAACTCGATTCGCGAGAAGCTCGGATGTACGAGACAGATCACCACGCCACGGATGCCGGCGTCCTTCACCAACAAGTTCGAACCGCGGCCGAGAATGAAATGCTTCACCCCACGCGCGGCGCAGAATTGCAACACTCGCGCCAAATCCTCTTCCGAGGTCGGCTCCACATAAATATCCGCCGGACCACCGACGCGCAGCGTTGTTCGCTTGGCGAGCGGTTCGTTTTGACGCAGCACCGTCCCCGCCGCCAGTGCGGCTTTCAGTTCGTTAAAAAAAGGCTCCATCATCGTCTCCTTGCGCAACTCGACGGCCAGCGCATGCGCGGCCTGCGTGATATCCCCGGCACCGAGGAATAGGACCACATCGCCCGGCTGCATCGCCGCGCACACGTTCGCGCGCAGCTCATCGAGCGACATCGTGAACTCCACCGGCTGGCCCTGTGTACGGATCGCTTCCGCGAGTCGCGCGCCGTTGATGCCCGGAATCTCACGCTCACTCGCCGCGTACACCTCCGTGATCCAGAGTTGATCAGCGCCCTTGAAGCAAGTGGTGAACTCATGCAACAGGTGCTGCGTCCGCGTGTAACGGTGCGGCTGAAACGCCACAAGCAACCGGCGCCCCCCCAACTCCTTCACCGCGCGCAGCGTCGCGGCGATCTCGCGTGGATGATGCCCATAATCGTCGAACAACCGGACGTTCCCATCACGAAACAGCTCCTGCTGCCGCCGCGCCGCGCCGGTGAAGGGGGCAAGCGCGCTCGCGATGTCCGCCGCCGCGTGCTCTTGCTGGTGCAGAAAAGCCACGACCGCCGCCGCGTTCGAAACGTTCTTTTCCCCAATGAGCTTCGTGGCGAATCCACCCAGACGCTCGTCGCCGCGCCAGATCTCAAATCGCGTCTCGCTCGTCGCTGTATCCACCGCGCTCGCCTCGATGCGGTAGTGCGCCAGCGGATTGTAGCCGAACGAAACCGCGTTCGCGCGCGACGCAAAAAGGGCAACGAGTCGCGGATCGTCGGCACAGTAAAAAAGTGCGCTCCGGGTTTGGTTAGCGAAGGTTTGGAACGCTTCGCACACCGCCTCGAAGCTCGCGTAGTAGTCGAGATGCTCCTCGTCCACGTTCAACACGATGGCGTGCTCGGGATGAAACTCGCGCAGCGAACCATCACTCTCGTCCGCTTCGACGACGAACCAGTTGTCCGATTCCACCGTGGCGGTTGCCGCCGCGCCCCCGCTCTGTACGGCTTTTCCCACAGCGAAGCGCGCGTGGCGCTCAAGTTGCGGCACCAACGCGCCCACCGCATAACTCGGTTGCGCCTTCAATTCCTCCAGCGTGTGCACGAGCAACGCCGTGGTCGTTGTTTTACCGTGCATTCCCGCAACGCACACGGTGCGCTGGCGATGCGCCAAAGCGGCGAGGAGCGTCGCGCGCCGCACGATGGGCAGGCACAATTGCTCAGCTAACTGCAACTCCGGATTCTCCATTCGAACCGCCGAGGTGTACACCACCAACGCCGGACGCACCGTCTGCAAATGCGCCGGCGCATGACCAATCTGAATGGCCGCACCTCGCGCGCGGAGTTGGCGTACCTCCTCGTTCTCCTGCAAGTCCGAGCCAGCGACCGCGTGACCAAGGTCCAGCAACAAATGTCCCAGCCCGCTCATCCCACAGCCGCCCGCACCGACGAGATAAACCGCCGCGCCAGCGCCCGCAGCTCGAAGCAACTCGCTCACCTGTTCTGGATTCAATCGGCTCATTGCATCACTGTCTGAAACACGGAGAGTTTGTTCGCACTGGGCGTTCTGTGCTCCGGCGACTCCGGCGCTTCTTCATGGCGAACCGTTCGCAAAATGTGTCCCGCGATCCGCTCCGCGGCATCCGGCGCGTGCCACCGCGTCAGCGCCGCGCTCATTGCGCTGCGTGAAAGCTCGTTAGTCAGCAACTCAATCAACATCTCAACCAGACGTTCGGCTGCGCCGGACTTTTGTTCCAGCATTTTCGCCGCACCGGTGTCGGAGAAGGCGCGGGCATTGAAGAGCTGATGGTTGTCCGCAGCAGCGGGAAACGGAACAAGCACGGCAGGCAGGCGCGTGGCGGCGATTTCGGCGAGCGAAGAAGCACCCGCGCGACTCACGACCGCTGTCGCCGCACCGAGTGCCAATTCCATCTGCGCGAGGAAAGGCTGCACGACGGCACGCGTCTGATGCGCGACGTAGGCGACTCGGACCGAGTCGGCATCGCTCGGGCCCGTGAGATGGAGGAACTGTAACTCGGGCAGCTTTGCGACGAGTTGCGGCAACGCGACCAGCAACAGGTCATTCACGCCGCGGGCGCCCTGACTACCGCCAGTGATGAGCAGCACCGGCCGTTGCGGATCGAGTCCGAGCGCGGCGCGGCAGCGCGGCATGTCGAGTCCGGCGAACTGCGGCCGCACCGGCGTGCCAGTGACGATGACGCGCGCGTTGGCGAGGCGCGGAGCCGCCTCGGGAAATCCGACGAAGGCCGTGTCCACCCCACGCGCGAGCCAGCGGTTGGCGCGGCCGGGGATCGTGTTCGACTCGTGCAGAAACGTGGCCGCACCGCGAAGATTTCCCGCGAACACCGGCGGCGCTGCGGTGAAGCCCCCCATCGCCAACACGGCGCGGGGCGCGCGTTCGGAGAAAAGTTTCCGGGAGGCGAAAAACGAGCGTGCAAAACCGAATGCGAACTGGTGCGGGGCGCGGGCATTGAATCCGACCGCCGGCAGCGTGACGATGGCGAAGCCGTGCGCGGATTTCACGGCCTGCTGGTCCACCTCTTTCGGCGAGATCAACAGCGTGACATCGCAGCCATGCGCCCGAAGCGCTTCGCCCACCGCGAGGCCGGGAAAGAGGTGTCCGCCCGTCCCGCCGCAGGCGATCGCGATGAGCGGCTTGGCGGGCGCGAGGGACATCAGGAAACGAGCGGCGCGGGGTTCTCCCCGTCACCGGATAATTCCACCTCGGCTGGGAGCGTTTCCTCGGCCTGCTTCGAGATGCTGAGCAGCAGACCGACGCAGGTGAGCATCATCAACAAGCTCGATCCGCCGTAACTGATGAACGGCAGCGGAAGGCCTTTATTCGGAAGCGCGCTGGTGACGACCCCGATGTTGATGAACGCCTGCAGGCCGATGAGAAAGGTGATGCCCGATCCGAGCAGGAAGCCGAAATTATCCCGCGCGCGACGCGCGATGTAGATGCCGCAGATAATGAACGCGACGAAGGCCGCCACCACTCCGAGCGTGCCGAAGAGGCCGAGTTCTTCGCCGATGATCGAGAAGATGAAATCGGTGTGATGCTCTGGAACAAAGCCTAGTTTCTGCCGGCCATTGCCGAGGCCGACACCAAACCAACCTCCGGAACCGAGCGCGAGCATCGCTTGATAGGCTTGGAACCCGACGCCGCTCCGGTGCTCCTCGGGATGGAGGAAGGCGAGAATGCGCTTCATCCGCACCGGGTCGTGCATGACCATGACGGCGATGCCGATCACCCCCGCGACCGTCGGCGGCACGACGTACAACCAACGCACGCCGGCGAGCAGCAACAGCATCACACTCACCGAAGCGAGGAGTGCGGTGGTCCCGAAATCGGGTTCTTTGAGGATGAGAGCGAGCGTGATGGCGATGAACAAGCCGGGGATCAACAGACCGCGTTTGAAGGATGTCATGTGGCGCTGGAACCGTTCGCCGTAGGCGGCCAGCGCGAGGATGAGCGAAAGCTTGGCGAGTTCTGAAGGTTGAAAACTCATCACACGCAGATCGAACCAGCGGCGCGCGCCGTTCTTCATCGTGCCGATACCGGGAATCAGCACGAGCAGCAGCAGCAACAGCGAGATCCCGAGCGCGGGGAAGGCGTAGCGCTTGAGGTCGCGGTAGTCGAGCGAAGTGGCGATGAGGCACGCAACGATGCCGAGGGCGCACCAGATGAGCTGCATCACGAGATAGCGGGATCCCTGCTGCGCCATGCTCGCGCTATAGAGCATCACCAACCCGAGAGCCAGCAAGACGGCGACACAAGTAACCAGAATGGTTATAGCCCACTTCATCCCAACTGAGTTCTCTCTCCCTGTTTGAACGAACGCGAGCGGGAAGCTCCGCTTCCCGCCCGCGCCACAACACTACCTTACTTCAAAATCTGCAAACGCTGCCCCGTTACTTGATGGGCGGCAGCGGCGGCACATCACCCGGAGGCACCACCGGCAACGGTGCCGGCGACTTATTCGTACCTGTGCTCGGCGCGATGGTCGCCGCCGGCAATTTAAGCTTCTGGCCGACCTTGATCGCGTCGGTCTTCAAGTGATTCGCTTCACGCAGCGATTTCACGGTCGTCTTGTGCTCGCGGGCGATGCGGCCGAGCGTGTCGCCCGACTTCACTACATAGGCGTCCGCTGTGGTAGCGCCGCTCCCTTTCACCGTTTTAGGAACGGCGGCTTCGGCAGCTGGAATGGAAAGTTTCTGACCAATCTTGAGCCGGCTCGAGTCCACGCCCGGATTGGCTTTCGCGATGGAGCTGACGCCGATGCTGTATTTCTTGGCGAGAGTGCTGAAGTTGTCGCCTTTGGTCACAACGTGCTCGCGAGTGGCGCCGAGAGACGGTGGCACCGGAACATCATTGGTGAGACCGGGAGGAAACGGCGGCGGCGGGTTGGTCAAAACGGTCGAGACGAGGCCCGTGCCCGGCGGTTGCGGGGGCGGCGGCAGGGTCACATCGTTGGTGGGCGGCGGTAGAACCGGCGGTTGGGGAATCTCGACCCTTTTTTCCTCCTTCGGCTTGCAGGCATTGAGCAGCACGCCGCAGAAAAGGACGGCGTGCAGGGCGCCGATGACGATGATCGCCACGCGCATGTTGGATTTGCCGGAAGGATTCTGGCTGGCCGTGGAAAGCGGATTGGGAGCACTCATGGTTTCTAGTTTGGATTTATCGGGTTAACCGTTCAGATTTACGCGCATGCCGCGGATATCACGACACACCTTCTCACATTCTTCTGTAAATTAACAGGCCACATTCGCGGTGGTCTTCGCCTCCTCCTTCGCTCCGCCACCGCTCAAACTCGCGACCGCTTCGCGGAACACATCGCCGCGGTGTTGATAGTTGCGGAACATATCAAAACTCGAGCAGGCTGGGGAAAGTAAAACCACGTCGCCGGACACCGCGCCCCGAGCCGCATGCTGTGTTGCTTCTAACAGCGAATTCACGGTGGTGCAAGCGGTAAAAAGCCCCCACGCAGCGCGGATACGCTCGCGCGTCTCGCCGATGAGAAACGCCCCTTTCACACGCTGCGCCAAGAGCGGGCCCAGTTCGTGATAATCGAAGCCTTTGTCCTTGCCGCCGGCGATCAGCCAGATGTTCGGTTTGCCGAGTTCGGCAGGCGGGACGGCCAGCAGCGACTGACGCACCGCGTCCACGTTCGTCGCCTTCGAGTCGTTGATGAACTTCACACCATCCATCTCCGTCACCAACTCGCATCGATGCGGCGCGGGCGCGTAGCTCTTCAGCGCGTCGGCCATCTCAGCCAGCGGGATGCGCAACACGCGGCCGACCACGAGCGCAGCCATCAGGTTCTCCGCGTTGTGCGGTCCGCGTAGCTGGCATTGCGAGAGATCGAGCAAGGGGCCGACCCACCCCTCAATGCGGCTGACGATGAGACTGCGATCAAAATAAATATCCGCCTGCGGATCGCGCGCGCTAAAGGTGATGACCTTGGAAGGAATCTTCACGCCGGCCTCGCGCATCTGCGCCAATGCCTCGCTCTGCACGATGGCCCAATCGAACGCCTGCTGATTCGCGAAGAGTTGCCCTTTCACGCGCACGTAGTCGACCATCGTAGGATGGCGATCGAGATGATCGGGGGTGATGTTCAGCAGCACCGCAACGGCAGGACGGAAAAACTGCGTGGTCTCGAGCTGGAACGAGCTGACTTCGATCGTGAGCACGTCGAGATCCTTCGTCTGCTCCACCACATCGCACAGCGGCAGGCCGATGTTGCCGCAAGCGACGGTCTTGCGCTGCGTGTGCATGAGCAGGCGCTCGATCAATTCGGTGGTGGTGGTCTTTCCATTCGTGCCAGTGATGCCCACACAAAGGCAACGCGTGTGCTGATAGCCCAACTCCAACTCGCCGATGAGCGGCACGTTGCGCCGCTTCAAATCCTCCACGAGCGGCAGATCGAGCGGCACGCCCGGGCTGATCACGGCCAGGTCGAAATCCCCCGCGATGGGCGCGTTCGAGCCGATGCGGACCGTCACGTTCTGCGCGCGCAACTCGCGCGCCTGCGCCTGCGTGGCCGTCGTGTCCGCGCTGTCCACAGCCGTCACCCGAGCGCCGAGTTTTAGCAGCAACCGGCCCGCGGCCATTCCGCTCGCGCCGAGGCCGATCACCAGCACCGATTTGTCCTGCAATGCAATCATCGTTCAGCGCAGTTTCAACGTGCCCAACGCGAGCACCGCGAAGAGGATTCCGAGAATATAGAAACGCGTCGTCACCTGCGATTCGTACCAGCCGATTTTCTGGAAATGATGGTGCAACGGCGCCATCAGAAAAACACGCTGGCCAACACCCGTGCGGCGGCGCGTCCACTTGAACCAGCCCCGCTGGATCAGCACCGAACCGGCCTCGATCACGAACACGCCGCCGGCGATCACTAGCAGCAACGGTTGATGGATGAGTACCGCGATGATTCCGAGCGCACCGCCCAACGCCAGCGAACCTGTGTCGCCCATGAAAACCTGCGCCGGATGGCAATTGAACCAGAGGAAACCCAAGCCCGCACCGATCAGCGCCGCGCAGAACACCGTCAACTCGCCCGCGCCTGGCACGTACGGCACTTGCAGATAACCGGCCACTTTCACGTTCCCGGCGATGTAGGTGAGGATGAGGAACACGGCCGCAACAATCACCGTGCAGCCGATGGCCAGACCGTCGAGGCCGTCGGTTAGATTCACTGCGTTCGAGCTCCCCACGATCGCCAGCACGGCGAGGATGATCCCGATCGCCACCGCGCCGGTCAGCACCGGCTGCTTCACGAATGGCACCATCACGTCCGTGATCAGCTTGCTGGTCGCCGGGTTGCGCCAGAGATAGACGGCGATGAAACCCGCCAACGCAAACTGCACCACGAGCTTCACCTTCTCGGCCACGCCCTCGCGATTCTGCCGGAAGGTTTTCACGTAATCGTCGTAGAAGCCGAGCGCCGCCAGCACCAGCACCGCGATCAACGTCAGCACGATGAAGGCGTTCCACTGCGCCCAAAGCAACGCCGTGAAATCGAGCACGCCCACAATCAGCAGGCCGCCCCTCGTCGGCGTCCCCTGC
>SXGT01370338.1_pt1 | contig 14773 bp, 10 predicted proteins | sample 3176221 | NCBI WGS metagenome assembly SXGT01 (sample SAMN11356862, study PRJNA531348) | freshwater metagenome | isolation source: freshwater sample F1-120 | place: China: Fuxian Lake, Yuxi | collected 2017-12-25
GGTCGGCTCGTCGAGGCAGATCACCCGCGGCCCAACGGCGAGGACTGCGCACAGCTCGACGATGCGCCGGGTTCCGGTCGACAGCTCGCCGATGTAGCGGTCGGCGTAGCGCCCCAGGCCGAGGTAGTCGATGAGCTCGCTTCCCTCACTGCGGCGCGCTCGGTCCGAACGCGACGCTGCTGGGAGGAACAACAACGTCCCCCAGAAGGAACTGCGATACCGACCCTCCAGGGCGAGCTCGATCGTGTCGCGAACCGTCAGGTCGGGGTAGAGCGTCGCCGCTTGAAACGTTCGTCCCAGGCCGAGGCGGGCTCGGCGGTGGGGGGGTAATGACGACACCTCACGCCCCAGGAGCTCGACGGATCCTCGGCTCGGCACGAAGCCGCCGATCGCGTTGAGCAACGTGCTCTTGCCGGCACCGTTCGTCCCGATGAGGCCGACGACTTCGCCAGGCTGCGCATGGAAGTCGACTTCGTCGACCGCGACATTGCCCCCGAAACGCACGCTGATGCCGCGCGCCGCGAGCGCCGTTCCGTCGGCATTTTCCGCTGCAGATTCGCGATGGGCGAGACGAGTGATCGCGCTGGGCGGCTCGATCGTGTGTTTTGGCGCTCGTTGCGGCAGGCGACGATCGACCCAGAGCAACAGCTGCAACCGAGCGAGGTGTCCGATCCGGACGAGCCCGCCGGGGAAGTAGAGCAGCACGAGCAGCAAACCGACGCTCGACGTGAAGAGCAACAGCTTCGCGTTGCCGGGGAACAGTGCTTTCAAACCAAGGAAGTACACGGCGCCAACGACCGCGCCCGACAGCGTGCTCATGCCGCCCGAAACTGCGACCGCCACAACGGTCAGGCTGAAGCCGGCAAGGAACACGCCGTTTTGATCGGTGAGCCCGAGGCTGCCTTGGGTCGTCGCCATCAGGCCGCCACCGAGACCCGCGAGAAAGCCGGCGAGCGCGAACGCCGTGATCTTCGCTCGGAGCGGCGAGACGGTCATCGCCGACGCGGCGTGTTCGTTCTCGCGGACGCCGATGATCGTCCGGCCCGTCCCGCGCCGTCGAAGTCTGCCGACCGCGAGGAGACACAACGTCGTGACCGTCAGCACGAAGTAGTAGTACGCGCGATTGTTGTTGGTGAACTCGATAGGCCCGAGATCGGAGCGCGGGAACTCAACGGTGCTGCGACCACCCGTGAAGAACGGTCGGTAGAACAGATAGAAGTTGCACGCGATGGCGAACGCGAGCGTTGCGATGCCGAGCAACAAACCGCGGACGCGCAGCGCGATCAACCCGATCGACGTCGCGACGAGCGTCGCGGCCAACGCGCCGATGAGCAGGTTGTAGGGGAACGCCACGCCCTGGAGTCCGCCGCGCACGACTCGGGTCTCGTGCCAGCCGATGTCGACCGAGATGCCACGCGCCACCGCGGCTGCGGTCGCGGCGGCGACGCCGGCGAATGCCATTTGGCCGAGGCTCAGTTGACCGGCCCAACCGGTGAGGACGACCACCGAGGCAGTGCAGAGACAGAACGCGAGCATGCGGGCCCAAATCTGGTGCTTCGAGGGTTGGTCGACGAGCAGCGGAGCGACAACGGCAACGACGAGTGCTGCGCCCGCGACCATCGCACCGAGATGCCGCGCCCACCAGATTTCACGGACTCGTTCCGGGATCTGCGGGGCGCGTAGCGACACCGTGAAGCTCTCACCTCCAGAGTCGTCGTGGGCCGTCGTGGCAACCACCCCGAGCACGACGATGAACACGAGAAAGGTGAGGAGACCGGTTTCGCCGGCGAAGTGGAATTCGAGGAGCTTTTCGCCGAGACCGATGAAAATCGCGGCCATGAACGCCACGGGAAACGAACGCATTCGCCCGATGAGCGCAGCGCCCAACGCGGCCAGGAGCGTGCGTAAACCGATCGCGCCGCCAGCGAGCTCATTGAACTGCCCTGGTTGGGTCGTGAAGACCAAGACCGACGTGAGCGCGGCAAGCGCACCGCTGATGGCCCAGACCGCGTTGCTGACGAGCTTCGGGCTGACGCCGGTCATGCGGGCGAGATCGCTGTTCGACGCGACCGCGCGAACGCGATCGCCGAACGCGGTGCGGCCGAGCACGAGCCAGAGTGCGATCGTCGCGATCGGTACGAGCACGAGCGCCAGGACATCGCCAGGCGCGAGTACGACGCCGTGGCCGATGTCCCAGTCGCGTTTCCAGGGGAGCGCGAAACCGAGTTGGTCCTGACCGGACTTGTTGAAGGGAATCGCGGTGAAGGCGAACTGCGCGAGCTCTGCGACGCCGAGCGTGCCGATCAGGACCATCACCCGGGGCATCGCGCTCAATCGTCGGATGAACAGCACTTCGACAACGGCGCCAGCAAGCGCTCCGAGCGCGAGCGTGAGCAACAACGACGGCCAGTACGGCCAACCTCGCTTCTGGACCATGATCGCGAGCACGGCTGCAACCGGAACGCCCATGCTCCCGACCGCGAAATTGATCACGCGCGTCGCTCGGAACACCAGCACGATGCCAAGCGCGAGGATCGCGTAGATCAACCCTCGGACGATGCCCTGGGCCAGGAGCTGGTTGGTGAAGAGCGCCCCGATCATCAGCCGCCCTCGGCGCCGAAGAACACGGCCCGGGCGAGATCGTCGCGCGCCGCGAGCTCGTGTGCGTCGCCCTCGAATCGGATCTCGCCCTTTTCGAGGAAGATCGCACGGTCGGCGACGGCGAGCGCGACGTTGAGCGACTGCTCGACGACGATGATCGTCTGGCCGCGTTGCTGGAGTTGTTCGACGACCTCGAGCAACCGCTGTACGACCACGGGCGCGAGTCCGAGGCTGAGCTCGTCGATCAACAGGATCTCCGGCTCGTGGATCAGCACGCGGGCAAGGGCGAGCATCTGCTGTTGTCCACCGCTCATGTTCCCGGCGATGTGCGCGCGGCGCTTGCCGAGTTCAGGGAAGAGCTCGAGGACCGACTCGATCCGGCGCTCGATCTCGGCACGGTCCTTCGTGGTCATGCGAGCGCTGATCGTCAAGTTCTGCCCGACGGTCAACGCGGGGAACGTGCCCTTTCCTCCGGGAAGTTGCATGATGCCGCGACGGGCGCGCGTCTCGGGCGCGACATAGGTGAAGTTGCGACCGTGGAGACGCACCACGCCGCGTTCTGGAATCCCGAGTCCGGAAATGACCCGGAGGATCGTGCTCTTGCCGGCGCCGTTCGTACCGAGGAGCGCGAGGGTTTCGCCGCGACGAACCTCGAAGCTCACGTCGAAGAGGACTTGCACCGGCCCATAGGAGAAGTCGACGTTCGCGAGCTGGAGGAGTGGCGTTTCGAGGGCGTCGTCGCCGCTGCGCTTGTGGAACTCCTCTTGTTCTTCGAGCAACTCTTGGACAACCAGCGAAAGGTCGTTCCGGATGTAGCGGGCACCGTTCATCAGCAGCAGACCACCGATCACCGACGTCGGAACGCCGAGCACGATGACCGCGGCTCGCACTCCCCACGAATCGGTGATCAAGCTGGCGAGGATGCCGCCACCGAATCCGCCGATCGCGGAGATGTACAGGGTCGACATCGACGCGCCCATCCCGCGCAGTCGGTAGGGGCACACGGCCGACATCACCGGCCCGACCATCGCGAATGCGGAGGTCGTCAGGACCGACTGGGGGATCGCGAGCAAAGCGAATATCCAGGGAGAGCGGACGCTGTATTGGATCGGGGTGAAGATCGCGCTCGGAACGATCATGGCCCCGACGAGCGCGAGCGCCTTGGCCGGGTTCTTTCGATAGACGCGATCGAAGTAACGACCGATGAACGGGAGGAACGGCAGTGCGACGATACCGACGACGCTGGCCATGATGCCGCGTTGCCAGAGCGACAGATCGAACTCGTCTTCGAGGTATTGGCTCTGGAGCGAGCCGATCGAGAACAGTGAGAAGCCGAGCGCGCAGAACGCGACGAGGACCGATCGGATGGTGCGGATCTTCTTGAGTCGTGTGAACGCGGCTTCCATCGAGATGGGCGGGTGGTCGTCGTCGTCGATGATCTCGCCGAGCACGTCGTCCTTTTCGAACGTGCCGCGGGTCGGCTCGGAGAGTCCGAAGGCGAAGACGGCGACGACGAGGGCCGGAATTCCCAGGATCAGAAATGGCCATCGCCAGCCGTCGATGCCGCCGGCCGCGGTCGCGATGAAGGCGACAAGAATCGGGCTGACGTTGCCGAGGAGCGCCCGCGCGAAGAGGTCACTGAGCGCCGACATGCGCGCGCGAAAGCCGATCGGGTAGCTGTCGGCGATGAGGGAACCGTGGGTCGTGATGGTGGCGGCCTTCGCGACCCCGCTGCACAGGCGCGTCCAGAACAACATGAATGCGTTCGCCGCGAGTCCTGAGAGCATGACGAAGACCCCGAAGATCACACCTGCCGCGCCGACGATCGGGACTCGCCTCATGCGGTCGGCGGCCCAGCCGAGCGGGACTGCGCCGAGCACGAAGAACGCTTCGGCCGCCGTCGCGATGAAGGTGATCGTGCCCTTGCTGACGCCGAGTGAGTCGCGGATCTCGGGCGCGAGGAGGTTGATCGCCGAGTGCTCGAGTTCGTCGAAGGACTTGATCAGCGTGAGGACGATGAACAAGCGGGCGCCGCCGCGTTGTAGTCCCTCGCGCAACGTCAGGGGCTCGGAGTTGACCCCAGGGAGCAAGTCATCTGGGAAGACGACTTCGTCGCGAGCCTTCGTGCTGGCTTCGCGCCGTGCCTCCTCGTCGAGCACGCCGGCCGCGAGCGACGCGACGGATTCATCATCGTGTTCATCCCGCACGTCGCTCACTGGTATCCCCCCGGTGTGCTCGGACTGCGGAGCATAACGACACCTGACATGCGTGTCAGGTGTCGCTCGGGACACGCCGCGGATGACCGGTTCTCACTGGATTGCAAGACGCGGGCGCGTCACGAAATCCAGACAGAAATCGCGGGCGGGGTCGTTACATGCCGCGGACGAGCTTGTAGATCGGGGCGAACTTCTGGACGGTCGACTCGGGAAGGGGGATCAGCGGGCCGAGGAGCTTGGCGCCCCACACGATCTGCGCAGTCCGCTCGACGAGCTGAGCGAGCTTGAGGCAGTCGGCTGGGTTCTTTCCGACGGTCAGTAGCCCGTGGTTCGCCATCAACACCGCCGCGCGCTCGCCGACCCACTCGCTCACCTCATCACCGAGTTCCTTGCTGCCGGTGAGTTGGTAGCTCGCGACGGGTACATCGCCGCCGAGGTATACGTCGACCTCTTCGATCACGCATGGGATCGGCTGGTGGGTGATGGCGAACATCGTGGCGAACATCGCGTGGCAGTGCATCACTGCGTGAATGTCGTCGTGCTTGCGGAGGCAGGAGAGATGGAGGTCCTTCTCCGTGGTGGGCGACCGCGTCCCCTCGACGACGTTGCCGTCGATGTCGGTCACCACGAGGTCGTCGAGCGTCATCGTCTCGTAGGCGAGCGAGCTCGGCGTCAGGACGACGTTGCCGTCGGGTAGTCGCGCACTCAGGTTGCCAGCGGTGCCTTCGACCAGCCCGTTCGTGACCATGTCCTTCGCGGTTTGGAGCAGCTGCGCCTTGATTTCGGCCGCGGACATCGTGATTGTCGCCATCAGGCCAGGACCTCCGGGTTGACGCAATGCACTGGCGTTTCGCCGTCGAGCACTCGGATGACATCGGCGGCGATCATCGCCGAATGGTTGGCCTCGGTGTCGTAGGTCGCACCGCCGATGTGCGGTGTGAGCACGACGTTCGACATCGAGCACAACGGATCATCGGTGGCGAGGTGCTCGCCGACGAAATGGTCGAGGCCGGCGCCACCGAGGTGCCCGCGCTGCAGGGCATCGGTGAGCGCATCGGTGTCATGAAGCAGGGCTCGTGCGCTGTTGAGGAAGATCGCGCCGGGTCGCATTCGTGCGAAGCGGTCGGCGTCGATCAGGTTCGCCGTCTCGTCGCTGACGACAGCGTGCATGCTCACGACGTCGCACTCGCCGAGCATCTGATCGAGCTCGGCGAGCGTGTGGTGCGTCGCGTCAGGGTTGTACGGGTCGTAGCTCAACACGTTCATCCCGATGCCTTCGAGTCGCCATTTCGTCGCGCGACCGACCGCGCCGAGTCAGACGATGCCGGCGGTGCGGCCGGAGAGTTGCCATGCTCGGTATCGCTGGTAGGGAATGATTCCGTTGGCGTAGACCTGGCCGGTGCGGACGTCCTGATCGCCCGCGACGACGAAGCGATTGACCGCGAACAGCAGGGCGAGCGTCATCTCAGCAACGCCGTCGGCGTTACGACCGGGGGCGCGCAGCACCGGGATTCCGGCCGCGGTCGCGCCGGGGATGTCGACGTTGGTCGGATCTCCCCGACAGCTACCGACCACGCGAAGCCGGCGTTCGAACACCGGGCCCTTGACGCTGTCGGACTCGACGATGAGGACATCGGCGGCTTCGGCATCGATGCGTTCGGCGAGTTGGTCTGCTCTGTAGAGCCGGAGCGGCCGGTGCTCGATCCAGGGGTCGAGGACCACGTCGCAGCGGCCTTCGAGCTGGTGAAGCCCAGGCCCTCGAAACGGCGCCGTCACCAGCGCCCGCGGTCGTTCGGTCACGGCCCGAAGTCTCGCAGACCCTGACACGCACGTCAGATCCAGCGACGAGGTTTGGACTTCTCCCTGGATTGGGTGACGTGATCGCGGGTCGCGATCCAGGGAGAACGCGGACGCGCGGGATCGGTTGTCCGAGTCGGGTGGGAGGATGCGGCTTGCGCTGGGGTGGCGCGTGCGAACCACCTCCTCACTCCGGGTTCGGAGCTCGCGGCCGACGCCGCCTTTCTCCCGCCGTTCTCGGAGGTTCAGTCACCATGCATCGCGATCGACGTGTGCTCCCCACCCTCGTTGTTCCGCCCGCAACCTCGCTCGATCCCAATTCCGGTTGGGACGCCTTGATCGGCTCGGCCGAATCGCAACATGGCGCTTTCAGCCGAGCCGACGCCCTCCGATTCGGCGTCACCGCACGAATGCTCAGAACCGCGGTGCAACGTCACCGGGTCGAACAGTGCTCGCCGAGCGCGTTCCGTCTGCCCGGATCGCCGCGTACGTGGGAGCAACATCTGGCACTCGCCTGCGCGACCCTCGGCCACGGCAGCGCGGCGAGTCGACGGTCTGCCGGTGTCCTCAATCGCTATCCGGGATACTGGCCGACCGTCGTCGAGGTGACCTCCGATCAGCACCGAACGCAACGCATCGACGGTGTCGTCGCGCACTACACGAGCCGGTGGCTCCCCGACGACGTCACGATCATCGATGGGATCCGTTGCACCGATCCTTATCGCACCTTTATCGACCTCGGTGCCGACCTGAGCGAACGGCACCACGAAGAACTGCTCGACGCGCTCGAACACGCAGGGATCATCGAACGGTCGCAGCTCGAAGACCGCCTCGCCCGGATTCGGGTGCAGGGTCGCAATGGTGTCGGATATACGGCCCGCCTCCTCGAGCGGCGGTCGACGATTCGGCGGCTACCGACCAACGCGCTCGAACGTCGGTTCCTGCGGCTGGTCGAATCCGTTGGAATCGCATCGCCGGAGTGTCAGGTCCCGGTCCGACTGCGCAACGGCACGCTCGCCATCTTGGACTTCTTGTGGTCCGAGGTGCTGTTCGCGGTCGAGACCGACGGACACGGATCGCACGCCACCCGCAGCGCTCGGGCGCATGACAATCGGCGAGCAGCGGCGTTGCTCGAACTCGGTATCGAGGTGATCCGGTTCACCTGGGAAGAGGTGCAAGACGACTCGAAGGCGGTGGTCGAGGTCTTGGCGCGCAATCTGGAGCGCCGACGAAACGACCTCGAATCGGGCCGTCTCGTCGTTTCTCCCGCTGTGCTCGCGGCGCTGCAAATCCAGCGCGCGAGCTGATCTCGTCGAAGTGTCGAGTCGGGGCAGCCCGCGACGCGCGAGTTCTGTCTGGATTGGGTGACGTGGTGCGGGTTTGCGATCCAGTGAGAACGCGGCCCGTGAGTTCTGTCTGGATTTGGTGACGTGGTGTGGGGCTGCAATCCCGGGAGAACGCGACTTGTTCGGTTGTCGCTACCCTCGGGGAGTATGGCGATTCACTACGAGCGGGATTCGGATCACGTCGTCCTCATCACGATCGATCGGCCCGACGCCCGCAACAGCGCCGACATGGAGCACTTCAAGCTCCTCCGCGAAGCCTGGGACCGATTCCGAGACGACGACACCGCTTGGGTCGCGATCATCACCGGCGTCGGCGAGGCGTTCTTCTCGGGCGCCGACCTCAAGCGCTACATCCCCGAGATCACCAAGTTCCAACGCCAGATCGCCGACGAAGGCCTCGCCGAGATCAACGGCTACCGGCTCGACGACGGAACCAAAGCCGTTCTGCGCAATTACGAACTCCACAAACCGGTGATCGCCGCGGTCAACGGTTTCTGTACGGCGGGTGGGATGGAGATGCTCGGCGGTACCGACGTCCGGGTGGCTTGCCCCGAGGCCAAGTTCGCGGTGATGGAACCCAAGCGCGGGTTGTTCGCCGGTGGTGGCACAACGGTGCGTCTGCCGCGACAGATTCCGTGGGCGCTCGCGATGGAGTTCTTGTTGTGCGCCGACTTGATTCCTGCCGACCGGGCGATGCAAATGGGCTTGCTCAACGCCGTCGTTCCACGCGAACACTTACTCGACGCCGCACGCGATTACGCAGCGCGAATGGTCGCAAACGCTCCGCTCGCCGTGCAGGCGACGAAGCAATCGGCGCTGAGCGGGCTGTACCACGACGAGGAAGAAGTGCGAATGATGCGCGAACTCCTCCGCGAGTTGCAGGCGGTCGACGGTCTGCCCGAGGAGGCCCGCTCGGTTCTCGAGCGGGGAGCGAAACAACTCCGAACCGCATTCGAACGCGAGAGCCGGATCAGCTCGCGGATCTTCCAAACCGACGACGCCAAGGAAGGCCCGAAGGCATTTGCCGAGAAGCGCCCGCCGATCTGGCACGCCCGCTGATTCACCGTCCGCGATACTGACGACGTGAGCGAACGACGGGATCGGCGCGCGGCCTGCGTCGTGGGTGTTGCGTCGCGAACGTACCGCGGGTTGGATGCGCCGGAGCCGTTGGCGATGTGGGCCGACGTCATCGAAGCCGCGGCGACCGATGCCGGCGGTCAGCGCGTTGTCGACCACATCGACTCGCTCATGACCACCTACTGCCAGACGTGGCAGTACGACGATCCGATCGCTCGGCTGGCCGATGAGCTCCGCATCGACCCGAACCATCGGCGCTACCCGCCGATCGGCGGAACGAGCGGGCAACAGCTCGTCGACCTCGCCGCGGAACGCATTCGGAACGGCGAATCCGAGGTTGTCGCGATCGCTAGCGCGGAGGCGCTCGCGACCCAGGCGGCGGCACGAAAACGCGACGAGCGCCGCGACTATCGATTCAAGCCAATCGAAAAGCCACCCTTTCCGCTCGAGGCGCCACTCCACCCACAGGAGTGGGGTCACGATCTCGTCGGCGCGCTGAGTCCGTTCGCGATGTTCGACAGCGCCCGCCGAGCACACTGCCGAATCGGCCTCGCCGAGCATCGCCGCTCGCTCGCGGAGACATTCTCGAAGATGAGCCGAGTCGCGGCCTCTCACCCGGACTCGTGGTTCCCGATCGAGCGCAGCGCGGACGACATCGAAACGCCGCGGCCCGACAATCGGATGACGGCCTATCCATACACGAAGTACATGGTTGCGGTCATGGACGTCGACATGGCCGCCGCGCTCGTGGTCATGAGCGACGCCGCCGCCGATCGGCTCGGCGTGCCAACCGATCGACGGGTCTATCTGCGGGGATCGACGTATCTCACCGACGCCACGTACGTCGCGCAGCACCGTGAGCTTCATCGAAGTCCGGCAATGGCCGCGGCCTCGGCCGAGGCGATGCACCAAGCCGGCGTCGACGTCGACGACCTCGCATACCTCGATCTGTATTCGTGTTTCGGCTGCAGCATCGACTTCGCACGCGACGCACTTGGCATCAGTCAAGACGATGCTCGCGATCTGACCGTGACGGGGGGCTTGCCGTACCACGGTGGGCCGGGCAGCGGTTACATGGTGCACTCGATCGCCGAGATGGCGCGTCGACTGCGAGCCGACCCGACCGCGCTCGGGATGGTGTCGGGTGTCGGCATGATCAACACCAAGCACACGTTCGGTGTCTACGGCGCGCAGCCGGCCGACCCGCAGCCCGCAACCGACACGCAAGCGTTGCAGCGACGACTCGACGACGAAAACGGCGTCATCGAGATCGTCGAGGGGTTCGCCGGCTCGGGCACCATCGCCGCGACCACCGTGATCCACGGCCGAGACGGCGCCCCGAGGCACGGCATCGCCATCGTCGACGTCGGGCCGCAACAGCGGGCGTACGCGAGGTTCGAGCGTCCCGATGAGCTGGCTGCGGCCGAGCAAATCGAGTTGGTGGGAACCGCGTGCGACCTCGTGCCCCACCCGTTCCAGGGGATCCTCGGCGAGGTGCGCGGGCATATGGCGCGTCTGCGTTGACAGAGGCGACCCACCTTCTTTAGGTTTCGGCGCTACTGTCCGCTGTGACCCCGGTCACAGGGGTCGGTAGTCGACAGTTCGATCAAGCACATCAGCACCGGCGACCGCGAGGGCGGCGCCTACGGAGGGGGAAACCCGTGACCACACGGACACGAGCGCGTCGCGGCAAGTGGGTCGCCGCCATTTTGAGTCTCTCGGTCGTTGCCGCCGCGTGCGGCGGCGGGGACGACACGCCCGAAGGCGACACGACCGCCAAACCGACGGTTGTCGAGCCCGACATCGGCGACGAGGGCGACCCGGTCTACGGCGGTGAGGTCCGTTATGGCCTCGAAGCCGACACGACGGGTGGCTACTGCCTTCCCGAGGCCCAGCTCGCGATCTCGGGGATCCAGGTGGCGCGTGCGGTCTACGACACGCTCACCATGCCGAATGCCGACGGTGAGATCACGCCGTACCTCGCCGAGTCGGTGACGCCCAACGACGACTCCACGGAGTGGACGATCAAGCTGCGCGACGGCATCACCTTCCACGACGACACCAAGCTCGACGCCGACATCGTCCGCGACAACATCCTCTCGTGGATGGGTCAGTTCGAAGGTCGCAGCCCGCTGTTGCTCCTCTTCGTATTCTCGAACCTCGAAAGTGCCGAGACCGTCGACCCGCTGACCGTCAAGGTCACCACCAAGGAGCCGTGGCCGTCGTTCGCCTGGTTCCTCTGGGGTAGCAGCCGCTTCGGCATCATCGCTCGGGCCCAGCTCGAAGACCCGGAGAACTGCAACACGAACCTGATCGGTACCGGTCCGTTCAAGTTCGTCGAGGCCAAGACGAACCAGTTCATCAAGGTCGAGAAGAACGAGAACTACTGGCAGGTCGACGCCGACGGCAACAAGCTGCCCTACCTCGACGCAATCGAGTTCGTGCCGCAAGAGAGCGAAGCCGATCGCCTGACTGCGCTCAAGGCCGGTGACCTCGACCTGATCCACACGTCCTCGCTCAACAACATCGCCGACCTTCGCGAGTCGGCGGAGGACTCGGACTTGAAGTTCGTCGAGTCGAACAAGTTCGGTGAGGTCAGCTACCTGCTCTTGAACGGCACCATCCCGCCGTTCGACAACATCATCGCTCGACAGGCAGTTGCCTACGCGCAGGACCGCCAGCTCGGCAACGAGCGGCTCAGCCAGGGCCTCGCGACCTTGGCGCAGGGTCCGTTCGCGCCGGGGAGCCCCGGGTTCTTGGACGACGCGGGCTATCCGGAGTACGACCCCGACAAGGCGAAGGAACTCGTCGCTCAGTACAAGGAAGAGACGGGCGAGGACCTGAAGTTCACCTACACCTTCAGCTCGGATCCCGAAGGGGTCCGCACCGCGGAGTTCCTCCAGCAGCTGATGAAAGAGGTCGGCATCGAGGTCAGCCTCAACCCGGTGGGCGACCAGTCCACGCTCATCAACCTGGCGATCGGTCGGGCGCAACAGGCGATCGGTTGGCGGAACCACCCCGGTGGCAACCCTGACCTCCAGTACGTGTGGTGGCACTGCGACAACGAGCCGCCCACCGCCTGCGACAACCCGGTCAACTTCGGTGGCTGGAACGACCCCGAGATCAACGCGCTGCTCGAGCAAGGCCGCGCCGCGGCGACAGCCGAAGAGCAGCTCCCGATCTACGAGGACCTCAACCGGGAGTTCGCCAAGAAGCTCTGGAACCTGTGGTCCGGCTACACGCTGTGGTCGATCGCCTCGGAGCAGAATGTGAACGGTGTGTTCGGACCGCCGCTCCCCGACGGGAGTGCATATCCCGACGGCCTCGCCACAGGTCACCCGTTGCTCGGGCTGTGGGTGACTGAGTAGTCCAGATCAGGAAGGTCCGCAGGGAACAGGTCGGAAAGGATCGGGATGAGGTCACTGCTTCGGCGACTCGCGCAAGTCGTGGTCGTGCTGCTGGTGGTCACGTTCTTCACCGCGATCCTGACCGACCTGTTACCCGGCGATCCCGTCACGACGATCGCGCCGTTCGCCACCGAAGAACAGCGTGACGAGATTCGTGAGTCGCTCGGTCTCGACAAGAGCTTGGTGCCGCGCTACGTCGACTGGGCGAAGGACTTCTTCACGGGCGACATGGGCGAGTACTACGCCGGGGCCGGGGTCAGAGGCGACGATGTCTTCGAGAAGGTCCAGGACAGCCTGCCCCGCTCGATGCTCCTCGTGTTCTACGTGCAAGTGCTCACCCTGCTGATCGCCATACCGCTCGGCGTGATCAGCGCGTATCGAGCTGGTTCAGGGTTTGACCGGTCGGCCAACGGCGTCGTGTTCGCACTCGTCGCACTCCCGACGTTCGTGCTGGCGGCGCTGTTGAAGTACTGGCTCGGCGTGCGGTTCGACCTGCTCCCGACCATCGGGTACAAATCGCCAGGGGACGGATTGGTCGAGCACTTCAAGACGATGGCGATGCCGGTGCTCGTCATCATGGTCGGTCAGGTCGCGATCTACGCGCGCCTGTTGCGGTCCGACATGGTGGCCACCTTGCAGGAGGACTTCATCCTGATGGCGAAAGCCAAGGGCATTCCGAACCGGCGAATCTTGTGGCGCCATGCGCTTCGACCGTCGAGCCTCACGTTGTTGACGGTCGCCGGTTTGAACATCGGCGCACTCGTCGGTGGGGCGCTCATCGTCGAACGTATTTTCGCGACGGGTGGTATCGGGAGCCTGATCTTCGATGCGATCAACCGCCGTCAGTACGTGCCGCTCCAGAGTTTCATCGCAGTGATCGCCGTGTTGTACGTGGTGATCAACTTCTTCGTCGACGTTCTCTACCGCGTGCTCGACCCGAGGATTCGCAATGCCTGACGCGCCCGCAACCCCAGCGACCGCGTCGGTCGCAGTCGACGACACGGAAGAGATCTACAAGAAGGGCCTCGGAATCACGGCCTGGCTGTCGATCGGCTGGCTAGCGATCGTCGCCGGTTCGGCGATCGTGGCTCCGTTCATCGGTCTCAACGACCCGAACAACATTCGCAACCCCGTCAAGCTCTCGTACTTCCAAGAGGGCTTCATCTTCGGCACGGACGACAACGGCCGCGACGTGTTCGCGCGGGCGTTTTTCGGAGGGTCGGCGTCGCTGACGATCGCACTCGTGTCGATCGCCTTCGGCTCGATCATCGGCGGCCTGGTCGGCCTCATCGCCGGGTACTTCGGCGGCAAGATCGGCACGGTGCTCGCGTCGATGTTCGACATCTTGTTGGCGTTTCCGCCGTTGTTGCTCGCGCTCACGTTGGTCTCGGTGTTGTCGCCGGCCACCGAGGCGAGCGATCCGCCGACCCGACTCGATCGCATCTTGGTGGTCGCGCTCGCCGTTGGTCTGGTGTCGATCCCAATTCTTGCGCGCATCACCCGCGCGAACACGCTGCAGTGGTCGCAGCGCGAGTTCGTGATGGCGGCGCGCGCGCAGGGCGCGAAGCCGCTCGGCATCATGTTCCGCGAGGTGCTGCCGAACGTGGTGCCTGCCATGTTGTCCATCGCACTGCTCGGCGTTGCGACCGTCATCATCACCGAAGGTGGGCTTGCGTTGTTCGGCCTCAGCGTGCTCCCGCCCGACCCGTCATGGGGTTCGATGGTCGCCTCGCAGATCGACGACCTCGATGTGACTCCGAACGTGTGGATCGTGCCGTCGGTCATCATCTTTCTCACAGTGATGAGCCTCAACTTCCTCGGCGACGTGGTGCGTGATCGGTTCAGCGTCCGAGAGGCAGCAATTTGAGCGAGCAACGGTTCCCCGACGCCTCCGACGCGCCGCTCCTCGAGGTCACGGACCTCCGGACGTCGTTCAAGACTCCGCGCGGCCTCGTCAAGGCCGTCGATGGCGTCAGCCTGAAGCTCGAACGAGGCAAGACCCTCGGAATCGTGGGCGAGTCGGGCTGCGGTAAGTCGGTCCTCTCGAAGTCGATCATGGGGCTGTTGCCGAGCACGGCGATCCGTGAGGGCAGCATCAAGTTCGAGGGCACGGAGATCGCGAACATCCCGGCGAAGAAGATGACTTCGTACTGGGGGACCCAGATGTCCATGGTGTTCCAGGATCCCATGACCGCACTGAATCCGGTCATGAAGGTCGGCAAGCAGATCACCGAGTCGCTTCGCTACCACCTCGACGTCACGAAGGACTTTGCGGAGGAAACCGCGCTCGAGCTGCTGAGCTCGGTCGGGATTCCCGAACCGAAGCGAC
>SXGT01815393.1_pt1 | contig 14773 bp, 14 predicted proteins | sample 3176221 | NCBI WGS metagenome assembly SXGT01 (sample SAMN11356862, study PRJNA531348) | freshwater metagenome | isolation source: freshwater sample F1-120 | place: China: Fuxian Lake, Yuxi | collected 2017-12-25
CGACCGCCGCGGCCGCGGCCTCGGCGGCGGCCGGCTCCGAGGGCGCCGGCGGTTCGCCGGGCTGCTCGGTCGTGAGATCCCCCTCGGGCGCGTGCTCGGCGGCGGCTCCGGCCGATCGCAGGGTGTCCACCACGCTCGCGGTGGCCTCGAGCGCCCTGCGCTCGCGGGCCTCCTCGGCCTGCTCTGCGCGCTCGGCCTCCTCGGCCCGCGCGTCGTCCTCGTCGCTGATGAGGAGCTCGCGGAGATCGAAGAGAGCGCGCCCCTTGCCCGACAGGTCGATGAAGAGGACCTCGTCGGTGACCTCGATCACCTTGCCGAAGACCACGTCGCCGATGGAAAACGCCGGGCGCTCGCGTTCACCGTACCGGTGGTCGCGCTCGTGGGGCTTTCTCTCGCGGCGCTTCTCCTTCGGGCGCTGGGGGTTGGCGACGATGGGGCCAGCTACGTCCGTCGCCTCGCCGGTGGCGCTCGCCTCCCCAGGGTTCGCTTCGGCGTCGACGCCCTCGGGCGTTGGCCCCTCACCATGCTTCTTGCGCCGCCGGCGGCGGCGCTTCTTCCGCGGCCCATCCGGACCCGGGGGGGCCGCGCCGGCGGGGGCGTCCTCGCCCGAGGCGTCGCCCGACTCGTCGGCCGCGGCGTCCGTGGTCGCGCCGTCGTCCGACAGCGGGTCGGACGTGCGAGTCGCCTCCGGCGGGCTCGCTGGGGTTTCGATCGTGGTGGGGGGGTTCGCGGCCGCGGCGTCGACGATTGGCGCGCCGGCGGGGCTGGAGACGGGCTGGGTGGGGTCGGTGCTGCTCATGGTCGAGGTCGCGGGCGGGGGTGCCGCGCGTCCTGGGTTCGGGCGTTCAGGGTCGGGTGCGGGACGCCGCGGCGGGCGCGATCGCGTCGAAAGCGAGGCCGTGCGCGGCGAGGCGGTTCTGGTAGTAGAAGAGAAGGCGCGTGTCGTAAAGTAGGAGATCGCTCCCCCGGGGCGCGAGGACCTCGTTTGTGTGGTAGCCGGCGAAGGCCCGGAGGGCGTCCCCGAGGATCTCTGCCCCCGATTTGTGGCGCAGCCCGGGAGAGAGGCAGAGGTCGCCCTTTTCCTCCAGCACGTGGATGCGGGCGACGAGCTGATCGATGTCCTCCGCCAGCTCGGCCCTGGGGACGCTGACGTCGTCCCGGTGCCGGAGGAGCGCGAACAGGTCCACGCCGCCCACGCTCCGCCGCAGGCGCTCGAACGCGCACGTCGCGGCGATGTGGGTCGCCATCACCACGGTGTCCTTCTGGTACGACTCGCAGATGCGCTCCCCGAGCTCGCGCGTGTACTCGGCGTCGCGCACCGCGTCCCTCGCGACCTTCCCCGACCGGCCGGTGACGTACGACACGGGATCGACCACCCGCCCGCGCGCGTCGTGCGAGGCACCTTCGTCGTCGACGAAGTTCCCGAAGCAGTCGAGCGGGCGGCTGAAGCGGATGACGCACCCCGCATCGAGGCCCATGAGCTTCTGGGTGAACGCCGCCACCCTGGCGACGCGCGACGACTCGTCGTCCTCGATGATGTACCGCGCCCTGCCCTCCTCCTGGAGGAAGTCGTCGATCAGCGTCTCGGCCTCGAGCGTGAGGAGATAGTTGATGGTCGCGGGCACGAAGAACACGCGCCGTGGGCTCCCCTCCTCCGACGTGCGCACGAACGCCTCGAGCGCGGTCCCCGCGAGGCCGAGCTTCAGCCTGCGCTCCACCCCGCCCGATCGCGAGCGCGTGCCGCCCGGGAAGAAGAGGCTGTGGTAGCCGCGCTCGATGAGGACGGTCGAGTACGCCTTGAGCACGTCCTTGTAGAGCGCGTGCCTGAGCCGGCGGTCCACACGGTACGCTCCGAGGTTGTGCATGAAGTACGACAGCACCGGGTTCGTGAAGAGGTTCTTCCCCGCGCCGTACGTGGCCGGCGGCAGGCCCGCCCGCTCGAGGGCGAAGCCGAACACGACCGAGTCGAGGTTCGACAGATGGGTAGGCACGAACACGACGGTGCCGATCTCGGCCAGCCGCCGGATGTGGTCGCGCGGCCCCTGCACGATGATCCGGCCGTCGAGCCCCGTGAGGTCGAGCGACGCGGGGAGGTTCTTCAGCGTCGCGCGGGGCGAGAGCAACGCCCCGATGAGCGGCACCATCGCCTTCGACGCGAACTTGTAGACCCGCGGATCGAAGTTGCCCGCGACGTCCCACGCGTAGCGCGTCACGAAGCCACGGAGCTTCTGGCGACGATCCGCGTCCGAGAGCCGGCCGAGCTGACGCGCGAGGGAGCGCCACTCGGCGAGCTCGGGGCCTCCCTTGGGCTGGAGCCGCCGGATCTCGAGGTACGCGGCCTCGTTGAGGACGAGGAGCGGATCCCTCACGCCTGCCGTCACCCGCTCCACGACCTCGTCCACGATGGACCGACGCTGGTCGTTGAACTGGAAGATCGGGGCTGCGGAGGTCACGGTGGCCGAGGATACCGACAAGCGGGGCGGACCGATCCACTACTTCGGCTCCTTCAGCGTGTCGTATCCTGACAGATATTGGGGTACAGTGGAGTGCTTTTCCGCACATCGCTGCGATCCGTCGTTCGCGGTCGCGCGTAGCGTGAGAGAAGCCAGCAAATTCCCTAGATTTCGTGGAAGATCCGTGTTTCTTCCGAAGACAGGTGCGCGATGAGCGACGAAGACACCCCAGGCACGACGCCAACGCCAGAAGAGGAGCTGATCGCCGACGTCGCGGCGTTCCTTCTCGTCGGGCGCCCCGAGCGCGTCGAGGACGCGGCGCTCGCGATGAGGCCCGGCGTCGTGCAGACGACGGCGGCCGCGCTCCGCCGAGAGATCGCGGCGCTCGGCATGACCGAGGCGCCCGTCGCGCCGTCGGCCGAGCTCCGCGACCGCCTGCTGAAGAGCGTGGCGAAGGGCCTCCGCCGACGCGCGCTCGTCGTGGTGGACATGATCAGGGATCACCTGACCGAGGGGTGCGCGCTCGAGGTGCCACGAGCACGCGAGATCCTCCCCGCCCTCGAAGCGAGGCTGACCGCGGCGCGCGCCGCGGGGATGCCGATCGTGTACGTGGTCGACGAGCACGACCCCGATGACGCGGATCTCGATCTCTGGGGTACACACGCCGTCAAGGGCTCCGAGGGCGCTGAGGTCTGGCCGTCGATCGCGCCTCGTCCGGGTGATCGCGTCGTCGGCAAGCCGAGCTACAGCGGGTTCTTCGAGAGCGAGCTCGAGGCCGTCCTCGACGAGCTCAGGGTCGACTCGCTCGTGTTGACCGGGTGCGCCACCGAGATCCAGCTCAAGTCGACCGCGATGGACGCCTTGCAGAAGGGCTACGAGGTCGAGATTCCTCCGGACAGCCAGGCTGGCAACGCGGCGGAGCTCGAGATGGCCACGCTCGTGGTCCTTCGTGCCCTCGTCCCCTACGCTCCCGCGCGGCGCGAGCGCCTCGAACGGCTGGCGGCGTAGAGGCTACTTCGCGCAGCGGAAGCCGAGGCTGACGCCGCGGAAGGTCGGCGGCAGCCAGAGGCGGAAGGCGGCGCGAAGATCCTCGGGCTGGTAGCTGTTCCACCCGCCACCCCGGACCACCCGGGCGGCCGTGGCGTGCTGCCGCGAGTAGTCCTTCGAGTAGGCGCTCGCGGTCCACTCGAAGACGTTGCCGGCGAGGTCGGCGAGCCCGTGCGCGCTCTTGCCCGCGGGGAAGCTCCCCACCGGCGCCGTCGACGGCCAGGCGTCGCGAGCCCCGAAGAGCGCGCGCCACTGCTTGTTGTGGCGCCTGGCCATGTCGACACACTCGCCGCCGCACCCGTTGAGGCGATCGATGCCGGGCGGCTCGTCGCCCCAAGGGTACCGCCGCATCCGTGTGCCGCCGCGCGCCGCGTACTCCCACTCTTCCTCGGTGGGAAGCCGCTTGTTGAGCGTGCGGCAGTAGAGGTCCGCCTGCTGCCAGGTGACGCAGTTGATGGGGTGGTTCGGGCGGTCCGGGCGGAGGCCGTTGCAGTTCTCCTGATAGAGCGCGCGGTCCTCGGCCTTGATCTCCGGCACGTCGAGGGACCGCGCCGGCGAACACCCGAGCGTCTTCGCGCACGTGGTGTACGCGGCCACGGTCACCTCGGTGATGTCCATGTCGAACTCGCGTACGAACACGGGGTGGCGAGGGTGCTCGTCGGCCTCACCCTCGCCGTCCGGCGATCCCATCTGGAAGGTACCGCCCGGGATCCGAGCCATACCCGGCTTCAGGAGGCCGAGGTTGATCGCGACGCCGCCCGACTCGCCCGACCGCGCCTCGCCACCCGCCTCCGCCCCCGCCGACGCGTTCTGGGGCGAGCGCGCCGGCGAGCACGCGAGCGCGAGGAGCACCGATCCCGCCGCGATCACTGGATGGAGGGAGGGGAGACCCCGCATGGTGACCCGATTGTCGCATGACGCGCGCCGCCCCGGAACTTTACGGCAACCGGCCCGCCAAGGCCATGACGGGGTGGGTCATCGGGGATGGGGCTCCCGTTGACGCTCGGGCGAGAACGCGGCGAAATTCTCGCGGAACGCCTCCGGCAAGCTCCTTGCTCTGGCTGCCTACGCCATGGTCAAGAAGCCCTTCACCCACCGAGATCCCCAGGACGTCTCCGACGAGCAACTCGCGCAGGAGGCGCGCGGCCAGCTCGCGAAGAACCCTCACCTCCAGTTCGTCGCCGAGCTCGTGGCCAAGTTGCGCGAGCTGGGTCTCGCCTGGTTCTCGCCCGAGCACGCCCGCGCGGTGTGGCCCACGTCGGCCCGCATGCGGTGGCTGGCGCAGCGGCCAGACCTCCGGCAGCGCATCACGACGCAGCTCACCGGCCTTCCGCCCAACACGGCGAGGAAGAAGTCGCTCGACTTCCAGGTCGAGCTCATCGACTCGGTCGTGGAGGACGGCGACATCGACGCGCGCGAGTTCGATCTTGCGTTCGACCCTTGCGACATGGCGGTCTACGGTCCCGCGGAAGAGCTCTGGGCGCAGTTCCGCGACCGGATGCCGTGGGAGGACGACTCGCCGGCCCACCAGAAGCTCGCCGCGTGGGCGATCCGCCAGCTGCTGTCGGAGCGGAGCGCCTTCGAGGGCCTCACCCGCAAGCCCATCCTCACCGCATGGGACGTACGGACGTCGATCGACGCGCGGCTCTGGCAGACCAAGATGCCGCTCGAGGTGCGCGTCGCCGTCGACGAGGCGCGGCTTCGCCACGAGAAATCGCGGCCCCGGGATCCGTTCCACGCGCGCCACGAGCTCGCGATCGCGGTGCCGGAGCAGATCGTCGCGAACATCCCGCTCAGGGAGCTCACGCTCATCTTCGCGGCCGCGGAGCGCGCGATGGGCATCGAGATCGCGCGGAGCGACGTCGACGGCACGTACGATCCGCCCGCGACCCTCGACGAGGACTGGAAGGGGGCCGACACCGCGCTCGTCCCGGCGTCCGAGGGGCGCCGGACGAGCCCCGTCGCGGCGCTCGCGGGTACCCTCTCCGGCCTGGTGTCCGCCGGCAGCGGCACCCACAGGCTCGACATCCCTTCGATCGGCGTGAAGGAGCGACTCACCGGCTGATCACGCGAGCACGCGCACGGCCCCGAGGACCGCGGCGGCGACGGTCTCCGTGCGCAGGACAGTGTCTCCGAGGGAAGCTCGGTGGTACCCCTGCCCTTCCAGCCAGCGAAGCTCGTCGTCGTCGAATCCACCCTCCGGGCCGATGACGAACGCCAGGGAGTCCCCTCGCGCGAGCGCCTCGACGAGCGGCTCCCTGAGCGGCGCTCCCGCGGGGTGCAGCACGAAGCGCGAGATCGCGCGCACGGCGCCCGCCGCGACTTCCAGGTCCAGGACACCCTCGACGATCGGGACGTCCGCGCGACCGCACTGCCGCGCCGCCGCCGTGGCGATCCGTGTCCAGCGGGCACGACGCAGGGTGGCGCGGGCCTCGTCGAGCTTCACCACGGAGCGTCGCGTCCGGACGACCACGACCCTCGCGGCACCAAGCTCGGTCGCGTCCTCCACGACCGTGTCGACCTTGTCGCCCTTCGACAGGGCGTAGAGGAGTGTGACGTCGGGGTGCAGAGGGGGCGCGACGAGGAGCGGACCGACCTCCACGGAGAGGCGACCCGAGGCGTGGACGCCGACGACGATCGCCTTCGCCGTCGCGCGCGTGACCGGATCGAAGAGCTCCACGGCCACCCCAGCGCCGACACGGAGGACGTGGCCGAGGTGATGCGAGGCGCCCTCGTCGAGGACGCGCGGCCCCTCGGACAGACCGTGGACGGCGGCCCGCAGCATGGGCGCCACGATAGCAACGCGGCGCGCCCCTGCAACCATGCGTCCGCGATCGTGTCAGGGCGGCGTCCCTGCGTCCACGGCCGGCGCTTCCTCGCGCGCGCCCGCGTCCGTCGCCGCGTGGCCGACGCTCCTCGCGCAGCGAAAGCCGAGGAAGCTGCTGCGGCCCGACGCGTTGAACCAGTTGCGGTAGGCGCCGCGCGCGTACGAAGGAGAGAAATCGAGCCAGCAACCGCCGCGAATCACGTGCGGGTCGACCGCCCTCTTGTCCTTCGTCGGGTAGGGCGTCGACGTCCACTCGAGGACGTTGCCCGCCATGTCGACGAGGCCGTGCGCGCTCTTCCCATCGGGGAAGCTCCCGACGGGCGCCGTCGCCGGCCAGTCGTCCGAACCCTTGAACATGGTGTCGAAGTCGCGCCCGACCCTCTGTCCCAGATCCCTGCACTCCGAGCCGCACGCGTTGAGACGCCGCGGCGAGGGCGGATCCATGCCCCAGGGGTACCGCCACTGATACGATCCGCCACGCGCCGCGAACTCCCACTCCTCCTCCGTCGGGAGCCGCTTGCCCTGCGCCTCGCAGAAGGCTTCCGCCTCCGAGAGCATGACGCAGTTGATCGGGTGGTTGCTCCGATCCCGGCGCGTCCCGTTGCAGAACTGGCTGTAGATCCACTTCGTCTCCTCGCTGAGCCCGGGGATGTCGACGAGCGTGGCCGGGTCCGCGCAAGCGCCCTGCGCGAAGCAGGCCGCGAAGGCCCCCACGGTGACCTCCGAGATGTCCATCTCGAAGGATGCGACCGTCACCGTGCGCTGCGGATGCTCGTCGGCCTCGCCCTCGCCATCGGGCGAGCCCATCCTGAACGTCCCGCCCGGGATGAGGATCGAAGCACCGCGCGGAGGGGCCGCGGGACCGGGGGCGTTGACGGGGAGCCGGCGGCCGCACGCGCCGACCGCGCCGACGGCAACGACGAGGACGACGACGCACGGGATGGCACCAGCTCTCCGCACATGCAGAGGATACGCTTGGCGACGCGACGACGCAGCCCTGTCGAGCCACGGCGGACGAACCCCCAGCGCGGACCGCGACGGTGGTAGCGTGCTCGTCCCGTGTCGAGTCGACCCATGGGCGAGCAGGCGTTCGGGGAGGAGGCGTTCTCCTGCACCGCCCGGGTCTCCCACGAGAAGGCCATCGACACGTGGGCCCACAGGATCCTCCTCGGCGCCGCGATCACGACCGTCGGTTCGTGCGGGGCGGCGCCCGCCTCGGCCTGGCTCCTGCTCGTGGCCTCGGTCGGACTCCTCGTCTTCCTCGGGTCGCTCCTCGCCTTGACCCTCCGCCCTCGCGGCAAGGTCGTGCCCGCGACGGCCTTCGTGCGCGCCGAACCCGGCCTCGTGGTCGTGACGACGGGAGCGGCGAGGTACGTCCTCGAGCCCGCCCGCATCGCCGCGGGGTGGCGAGAGGAACCCCACGACGTGGCCGTGGCGCTGGACGCGGGTCCGGAGATCACGCTGCGAGGTCTCGACGCCGCGCGGGCGAAGCGCGTGTGCGACGCGCTCCGCATCGGCGTCGCGTCCCGCGTGCTCCGGATGCCGCTCCGGACCGGCGCGGGGGGCCTCGTGGGGCGGCTCGGCGCGCTGGTCGGGGTCCTGTCGCTCGTGCCGGCCTGGCTCTTCGTGGGGTTGATCCTCGGAATCGGGCTCGGGGACGTCGTGCGTGGCGGGGGCTCGGTGGCGGCGTACTCGATCTTCGTCTCGGCGTTCGCGGGCCTGTCCGCGATCCTGTGGGCGCTCGTCCGCATGCTGCGCCGCCGCGAGGTCGTGGTCGGAGCCGACGGCCTGCACCTCCCGGACTCGGGATCGTTCGTGCCCTGGGCGCGGGTCAGCCACGCCGAGGCGTGCCTGACGGGCGTGCGGGTGCGACGGCACGACGGCAAATCGACGGTGCTCGCGCTCGAGGGGGACCGGCGGGCTCCGGCCTTCGTACGCGCGCAGGGAGCGCTGATCGAGCGCATCGAGGCGGCCCTCCGCGCATCGCGCGATCTCGAGGGCCCCGAGCTCGCGCTCCTCGACCGGAACGGCCAGCCGTCCATCGCCTGGAAGAGCGCCCTCGACGCGCTCCGATCGGGCGAGGGGAACTACCGCGTCCTCGCGGTGACGGATGACGAGCTCGAGCGCGTCATCTCGGACGCGAAGTCCCCCCCGGAGCGACGGGTCGGCGCGGCGTACACGCTGGGCCGACGATCGAAGGCACGCGCCGACGCGCACGTCCGCGTCGCGGTCGCGGCGTGCGCAGACGAGGGGCTCAAGGTCGCGCTCGAGCGCGCGGCCGATGGTGACCTCGACGTCGACTACGTGGAGCGCGCCGCGAGGCGGCGCTGATCGGGCGGCTCCACCTCCTCGGCCCGGGAAGGCGCGACGGGCCCGGCCGCCCCGTCGGGCGCGCGCACGGCCCGTCGGCCCGCGACCACGAGGGCGACGGCCGCGAGGACGACCGCGGCGCCGGCGGCAGTCGCAACGTCGAGGTGCTCGTTCAGGAAGACGACGCCGAGGGCGACAGCGATCGCGGGGTTGATGTAGGCGTAGCTCGTCGCGATCGCCGCCGAGGTGTGGCGGAGGAGGTAGGCGTACGCGGTGAACCCGATGAGCGAGCCGAAGACGCACAGGTAAGCGATCGCGAGCACCGCCCGGACGGGATGCGTGGTCGGCACCGGCTCGCCCGTCACGCCCGCGACGAGCATCATCACCGCCCCGCCTGCGAGCATCTGCGCCGCCGTGCGCATGACGGTGCCCTGCGGCAGGGGGAGCCGCTTGCTGGCCAGCGATCCGAGCGCCCAGGCCATGGGCGCGACGACGACGCACGCGAGGCCCACCGCGCTCGCGCGCAGCGACGCGCCGGCGTTCATGACGCCCACGCCCAGGAGCCCCAGGCCGACGCCCGCCAGCTCGCGTCGCGTGAGGGACTCCCCGAACAGCCGCCCGAAGATCGTCATCCACAGCGGCATCGTCGACACGAGCACCGCCGCGAGCCCGGAGGACACAGACTTCTCGGCGACGTTGACGAGCCCGTTGCCGAGCACGAAGAACAGCGTGCCCGTGAGGAGCGCCGACCCCCACGCGACGCGCGTCGGCGCCGCCTCGCCCCGGAGGCGCGCGACCGCGTACATCACGGCGCCGGCGGCAAGGAACCTGAGGCCGCCGAGCAGGAACGGCGGGTATGCCTCGATCGCGACGCGAATGGCGAGGTACGTCGAGCCCCAGATCAGCGAAACCGCGAGGAAGGCAAGGATGGACCGCTTCATGGGCCTCCAGCATGCGTCGGCCCGGGCGTCCATGACAGATCCACGTGGACCCGACTGACACCGGTACAGTCTTGGACGCGCGCCAACTGTGCTGTACACCGTGGGGATGCCTGATCCCCTCTACGTGGAGCTCGCGAACGATCTCGGCCGCCTCGTCGCGAAGGGCGCCCTCCGCGCGGGCGACCGCATGCCGTCCGTCCGGCGGCTCAGCCGGCAGCGCGACGTGAGCGTGTCGACGGTCGTGCAGGCGTACCTCCTGCTCGAGAGCCGCGGCCTGGTGGAGACGCGGCCCCAGTCCGGCCACTACGTGCGCGCTCCGCGCCGCCTCGCGCCCGAGCCGCGCTCGCCCCGCCCGTCCAGCCAGGCGATGCGGGTCACAGTGAGCGATCTCGTCGCGCGCATCTACGGCGCGGCCCGCGAGCCAGGCATGGTGCTGCTCGGGGCGGCGCACATGAGCCCCACCCTCCTCCCCACCGAGGCTCTCAACCGGCGGCTCGCGGCCGTGGCGCGCCAGGCGGGCGGCGCGGGCGTCGCGTACGACGTGCCGCCGGGTCTGCCCGCCCTGCGCCGGCAGATCGCGCGGCGCGCGGCGGAGTGGGGCGTCGCGGCGACCGCGGACGACATCGTCACGACGTTCGGCACCATGGAGGCGCTCCACCTCTGCCTCCGCGCCGTGACGCGGCCGGGGGACACCGTCATCGTGGAGTCGCCCACGTATTACGGCGTTCTGCAGCTCATCGAGGCCCTGGGCCTGCGCGCGCTGGAGATCCCTGCGAGCTCGGGCGAGGGCGTGGATCTCGCCGCCCTCGACCTCGCGCTCCGCCAGCAGAAGGTCGCCGCGTGTCTCCTGGTGCCGACGTTCTCGAACCCGCTCGGATCGCTCATGGGCGAGGACGCGAAGAGAGAGCTCGTGCGCATGCTCGCGCGTCGCGAGATCCCCCTCGTCGAGGACGACATCTACGGCGACCTCCACTGGGGCGGAGCGCGCCCTCGCCCCGCCGCGGCGTTCGACGAGGCGGGCCTCGTGATGCTCTGCGCCTCCTTCTCCAAGACCCTCGCCCCCGGCTACCGCGTGGGGTACGCGCTGCCGGGGCGGTTTCGCGAGCGCGTGGAGCGGCTGAAGTTCGCGCACACCGTCGGAACGGCGACGCTGCCCCAGATGGCCGTCGCGGATTTTCTGGAGAACGGCGGCTACGATCGCCACCTCTCCCGCCTTCGCCGCAAGCTCGCCGATCAGGTCGCACGTGTGAGCGACGCCGTCCTGGCCTGCTTCCCCCCCGGGACCCGCATCTCGCGGCCGAAGGGCGGCTTCGTCCTCTGGGTCGAGATGCCCCCGGGCAAGAGCGCCCTCGAGCTCCACGCGCGCGCCCACGCCGCCCGGATCAGCATCGCGCCCGGCCCCATCTTCTCGGCGAAGCAGCGCTTCTCGAGCTGCCTCCGCGTGAGCGCCGGCTTTCCCTGGTCGGACGCGATGGATCGCAGCATCCGGACCCTGGGCGCGCTGGCGCGAGACCTCGCGTGAAGCCGCCACGCCGGAAATCCTCGCTGGCCGCGACGATCTAAACCATCCGGGTGCATCGCCAGGAACGTGCTACACCGCCCCGGATGCTCGAGAGCGTCCTCGCCGGTGCGGTCGGCCTGACGCAGGGGCTCCGCCACGCCCTCGAGCCGGATCACGTGACCGCCCTGGCCACCGTCGTCGCGGGGGGCCCCTCGACCCGGAGGAGCGTCGGCTACGCCGCCGCGTGGGGCCTCGGCCACGGTGCGGTGCTCGTCTCGCTGGGGGGAACGCTCGTGCTCGCCGGCACGGTCCTGCCGCCGCGCGTGGGCGAGGCGCTCGAGCTGCTCGTCGGCGTGATGCTCGTCGTGCTCGGCGTCCGCGCGCTGGGCCTCGGCGTCCGCGCGCCGGACCCCGCGGAGGCGGGCCACACGCACGCGCCGGCCAGGGGCCCGGCGCCTGCGTTCCTGGTGGGGTGCGTCCACGGGCTCGCGGGGAGCGGCGCGCTCGCGGCGATGGCCCTCGGCGCGACGGCCTCGCGCGGGGCGGCGATCGCAGGGCTGGCTCTCTACGCGGCGGGCGCCGCCCTCGGGATGATGCTCCTCGCCGGCGCCGCAGGTCCCGTGCTCGGACGCCTCGCGCGCGCGCCGAGGTCCGCGACGGCGCTCGTCCAGCTGGCTGCGGCGGCGTCGATCCTCCTCGGCGTGGTGTGGTTCGCACGCTCGGTGGCGGGCATCGTCGCCGGGTAGCCCGTCGTCGCGACGATCCTCTGCGCGGCGGCCTGGCCGCGAGCACGCGTCACCCCGCGAGCGACACTTCCCCGTCGCCGCGCTCGCCCACGGCGGACAGCAGCTTGTCGAGCGCCTCCCGCACCTCGGTCCCGACGTGGCGAGGCACGGCGCGCGTCTCGCCGAGGAGATCCCGCAGGCGCGTGGCGACGTTCCGTATCGCGGCGAGATCCCTGGCCTTGCGTTCCGAGGCCGGAAGGGGGAAGACCACGTCGCCGTACTGCCGCTTCACCTGCGCCGGCGACGCGCAGTCGTCGAGCACGCGACGGCGGATCTCGTCGACGACGTCGGGAGCGGCGTCGTCCTTCTCCTCCGCGCGCCGCAGGAAGTCGATCGCCTGGTAGCTCGGGATCGGCGCCTCCACCCCGTCGCGATGGAAGACCTCCGGCGCACGCTTCTTCAGGAACGCGTAGCTGCCCGTGAGCTTGTCCACCGTCTCCTGGCGGAGGCGAAGCTCCTTCATGGCGTACGCCTCGAAAGAGTCGTGCCCCCACCCGCGCCACCGCTGGTTCTTCTTCACCGCGACGAGCGCCTCTGCAAGCTCGACCCAGCTCGCCTTGAAGCGACGGGCGCGCGTGATGAGGTCAGACCGCTCGGGGTCGTCGGCGTGCTGCTCCGCCGCCTCTTCGAGCTCCCTGTCCACCTTGGTTGCCATCGCCGCCGTCCTACGAGGAACCACGCGCGCGCGCAAGGGGCGCAACCTGGGGAAAACCTGCGCGAAACCGCACGTTTCGCGCGATCAGCGCTCGCGCCGCCGCACCACGATCGCGTGACGGATCGCGCCGCGGGGATCCTCCGCGTGGATCCCGCTGTCGTCTCGCCAGGCGATCCCGGTGGACGGCCCGCCGTCGAGGTTGAGCGCGTCCTCGCAACCGGTGCTCGCGAGGTGCTGCGCGATGGCGAGCAGCGAGGGCCCACCGTCCACCGTGCGCGCGATCACGACGTCGAGCACGGCGCCCCCCTCGCGCAAGCAGAGCGCCGTCCGCTCCGCGCGCTTGCCATCGTCCGCACGGATGTTCACCGCCCCCCCGACGACGAGCCGCGGCCGACACTGGATCGCGAACGCGTGCGGCGACGTCGGATCGAACGCCTCGGTCTCCGAGAGCGCGGCGCGATCGCCGTCGATCGTGAGCACGCCGCCCGACATGCTGCGGGAGAAGGGCGAGAGCCTCCGACCGCTGGAGACCACCAGCCCGAGGGGCTCGCCTCGCTCTCCGAAGAACCCGCCGTTGACCGCGAGGAGCGGCGCGCCCTGTGCCCGCGCCAGGGCCGCGCCGATGTCCCGCGATCGCCCCAGATCCACGACGTCCACGCGCACGGCCTCGAGGGCGAACGACACGCGCGAAACCTCGAAGGTCTCCCCGTGCTCCGTGACGCGCTCGCGCGCAGACGACGTCCCGCGGACCGGGGCCGCGGACTCCCGCGCGACAACCAGCGCGGGCCGCCCGTCCCGTTCGACACACGAGTTCGCGCACCCAGCGGAGCCGAGCGCGAGGCCGAGCGCCGCGAGACGGGCAGCCGCGTTCGCGCTAGCAGGCATGTCACGGTTCTATGGAGGAGCCCTCCCCGCGTCCAGAAAACCGACCGGGGGATCGACCCGGACGACCGGACGGATCTTCTTCAGCGTGCCCCGGCCGATCCCCTTCACGCGGAGCAGATCCTCCACCTGGCGGAAGCGGCCCATCTTCTGGCGCAGGGCGAGGATCCCTTGCGCCTTCTTGGGCCCCACGCCCGGGATCCGTTCGAGCTCCTCGAGCGTTGCGGTGTTGAGCACGACCGGATCCTCGGGGGATGCGCGCGCGCGTGACGACAGGGCGGGGACCACCGGAGGAGCCGTCGCCGGCACACCGATCGACGACGCCACGACGCCGGCGGTGGGGAGGGTGGACGGCAGAGGCAGGCTCGAGACCGGCGCGCCGGCCTCCGGGACGACGTTCTCCGCACGTGCGACCGGTGACTCGCGGCGGGCGAGGAGACCGAGCGCCGAGAAGAGGACGAGCATCCCCGCCCCGAGGAGCACCTTGGACCAAGGGACGGCGCGCGCGGAGACGAAGGCCGCGACGCGGACGAGGGTCTCTCGTCCGCGCCGCGCCGTCTCCGCGAGCCCCGTGGCGGCTCGCGGCTTCATGGGGTCGCTCCCGTCACGACAGGTCGCGGAGGGAGAACCCCTCGTGGGGCACCGGCGGCGGCGCGGTGCGGGCCTCGCGGCCGGCCTGCTCGTCGCGCGGCTCCCACTCGCGCACCTGCAGGACGCCGTTCATCGGCAGCGCGTCCAGCTTGATGTTGTACGAGCCGTCGCGGTTCGGCGAGAACACGCGCCCGATGCGGACCCAGTAGCTCTTGCCGTCCTTGCCCTCGACGATCGTGTAGACGACCAGTTTCTTCTCGTTGCTCTCCATGATCACTTCTCCTGCTCCGCCCGCCGACGTGGCGGGCACGCGCCTCCTGTAGCCAGGGGCGTGCCGGCGGATGTGTTTTGATTTCATTGGTATTTTCGCGCGCAAGGGGTGGCCATGGCCGCTCCTGGCTGGCCGCTGGCCACCGCGCGGAAGTCCTCCATCCACCTACACGCCCGCGACGCTGAACTTGCACTCAGCAGCGGGTCGCGTAGAAACCCAAGGAGCACGAGGAGCAGAGCCATGGACCAGCACGAGAAGACCGAGATCGCCCGCATCGAGGCCGCGCTCTCCACGAACGGGCCCGACGTCGCCGCGCACCCCTCGCGCGACCCGAATCTGCGCTGGTACGGCGCGGAACTGGCGCGGTTTCTCGCACGCTCGCCGCGCTGGCGGCACCGTCCGCAGTTCGCCGAACTGGCGCGATTCGAGTGGGCCGTGGGGCTCGCATTCGATGCGGCCGATGCACGAGCAGTGACGCCCGAAGAGGTTGCGCGCGTGCCCGCGGCCGAC
>SXGT01751999.1_pt1 | contig 14769 bp, 12 predicted proteins | sample 3176221 | NCBI WGS metagenome assembly SXGT01 (sample SAMN11356862, study PRJNA531348) | freshwater metagenome | isolation source: freshwater sample F1-120 | place: China: Fuxian Lake, Yuxi | collected 2017-12-25
ATCGCGTGCGCAAGGCGATCCATCGCGTCGCCGGTGCAGCCACCACGCAGGCAGAAGCGGCGCAGGTGGGCCAGTGGATGCCGGCAAACGACGGAGGTGTGCGTCATGGGTAAGTGGTCGCGTCGCGCATTCATCGCCGCCGGGCTCACGGCCGCGGGCGGCCTCGCTGTTGCCGTTGCGATCTCGCCCGGGCAGCGCCAGCGCAAGCTTGCCGGCATGGTCGCCGGCGCAGGCGAGCACCTGCTGCACGTGTGGGTCAAGGTGGGCACCGATGGCGCCGTCACCGCCATCCTTCCGCACCAGGAAATGGGGCAGGGCATCACCACCTCGCTGCCGATGATGCTGGCGGACGAGATGGATGCGGACTGGAACAAGGTGGCTTACGAGCTCGCGCCGGCGGAGGACGCCTACGCGAACTATGCCGTCGCCCAGGGTTTCATCGTCGGTTCGGATCCACTGCCCAGCGTGCTCGTGGAGCCCGTGCGCGGCGCCTTCCTGCTCATCACCCAGCAGCTGAAGCTGCAGATCACGGGCGGCTCCAGCAGCGTGCGCGCTACCGGACTGCACGGGATGCGCGTTGCCGGCGCGGCGGCGCGGGACATGCTGGTGCGCGCAGGCGCGGCGAAGTTCGGCGTGGATGCGGCGAGCCTCAGCGTCGAGAACGGCATGGTTCGCCATGCGCCGAGCGGCCGCAGCGCCGGCTTCGGCGAACTCGCCGCGGCGGCCGCCGCGCTTGATGCGCCCACCAATCCGGTGCTCAAGACGCGCGACCAGTTCCGCATCATGGGCACTGACCGGCCGCGCCTTGACCTGCGCGGGAAGGTTGACGGTAGTGCCGCCTTCGGTATCGACGCCAACCCACCCGGCCTGCGTTTTGCGGCCGTGCGCGCAGCGCCGGTGTTCGGCGGCAAGGTGGCGAAGGTCGACGAGGCGAAGGTCGAGGGCATGCCCGGGGTGCTGCAGGTGGTGAACCTGGGCGACGCGGTGGCCGTGGTGGCCGACAGCTACTGGCGCGCGCGCAAGGCGCTCGACGCGCTGCCCGTGCAGTACGACGGTGGTGCCGCAGCCGGCGTGAATTCGGAGGGCATGTTCGCGCAGTACGGCAAGGCCCTCGATGCGCTTGCGGCTGGCGAGGGCGGCGAGGCGGATCGCGAGACCGGCGATGTCGATGCGGCGTTCGCCAGCGCGGCCGCCGGCGCAGGCAAGGTGGTGCAGGCCGAATATCGCGTGCCCTTCCTCGCGCATGCGCCAATGGAACCGCTGAACGCGACCGCCTGGCTGCACGACGGCAAGCTGGAGCTGTGGACCGGCAACCAGAATCCGCTCGGATTCCGGGCCGCGGCCGCAGCGGCGGCCGGGCTCGAGATCGAGCAGGTGACGATGCACCCCAGCTTCCTCGGTGGCGGCTTCGGTCGCCGTGCACTGCCGGACTACGCCGAGCAGGCGGTGAAGATCGCTGTTGCCGCGAAGGTACCGGTGAAGGTGGTGTGGTCGCGCGAGGAGGACATTCGCCAGGACCGCTACCGCATGGCGAGCACGAGCCGCTTCCGCGCCGCCCTCGATGCGCAGGGCAATCCGGTGGCGTGGCAGAACGGCTACGTGGACAAGCACGAGCCCGCGGAGGCGCCGCTCATTCCCTACGCGATCGCGGCGCAGCGCATCCAGTACATCGACAGCCCCGTGCACGTGCCCTTCGGCCCCTGGCGCTCGGTGGACCATTCCCAGCACGGCTTCTACACCGAGTCCTTCGTGGATGAGGTGGCGCACGCCGCCGGCAAGGACCCCTACCAGTTCCGGCGCGCGCTGCTGGCGCACCTGCCACGCCACGTCGCGGTGCTCGATGCGGCTGCGAAACAGGCGAACTGGGGCGCGCCGCTGCCGAAAGGCTGGGGCCGCGGCATCGCCTTCCAGGATTCCTTCGGCACGCTCGTGGCGCAGGTCGTCGAAGTGGAGGTGAACGAGGAAGGCAAGGTGCGCGCGCACCGCGTGGTGTGCGCGGTGGACTGCGGCTTCGCGGTGCATCCCGATGGTGTGCGTGCGCAGATGGAGAGCGGCACGATCTACGGCCTCACCGCAGCACTGTACGGCGAGATCTCCATTGCCAACGGTGCCGTGGTGCAGGGCAACTTCCACGACTACGAGATGGTGCGCATGGACGAGGCGCCGCGTGTGGAAACCGTGATCGTGAACAGCGACGGCCCGATGGGCGGTGCAGGCGAGCCGGGTACGCCGGCAATCGCGCCTGCGTTGGCGAATGCCGTGTTCGCTGCGACGGGTACGCGTGTTCGCGAGCTGCCGGTGAAGAAGTACGACCTGAAGTTCCGTATCAACGAGAGCGCGCGGGCGGACGGTGCAGGGGCAACGGGCGCGGGTTGACTGCGCCGCGTCCTGCCCTCGTCAGCCCTGGTCCTGCCAGCGCGTGAACCAGTCGACCGCGTAGCGATCGACATAGCAGGCGCTCGCGAGGTCCTCGATGTAGGCGCAGTGCCCGCCTGTGGCCGTGAGCTGGATCGACAGCTGCGGTGTGGGAGCGATGCGTGCGAAGTCCGCCGCCGGGATCACGGGGTCGTCCTTCGCGGCGAGGATGCGGGTAGGCATCGCGAGTTCCGCGAGCGCAGCACCGGTCAGCGTGTAGTGCGAGAAGTACTCGCGGGGCGTCGCGTACTCCGTGTGTGCGCACACGAAGTAGTCGGTGGTCGAGCCCACGCCGCGCAGGGCGTAGGTGTGCGTGAAGTCGTAGAGCTCGGGGAACGCAGCCTTCTTCGCATCGAGCGCTGCGTGCCACTTGCGCATGAAGTAGGCGCGGTACACGGGCATTCCGCGGTCGATGAAGGCGATGCTCGAGGCAGGGTCGATGAGCGGGCACACCGCGAGCACCGCACCCACGGGCAGGTCCTGGCGCGAGGCTGCGATGCCGATGCGCAACGCGAAGTTGCCGCCAAGCGAGAAGCCGAGCACTCCGGCAGGCCCGCTGCCATGGAGGGTGATGAGCTGCTCCACCGCGTCCACCACCTCGCCGATGCGCGCGGAGTTGAACATCTCCTCGTTGAGGTGGTCGGTGCCACCGTGGTCGCGCAGGTTGAGCCGTGCGATGTCGAAGCCCGCGGCCCACAGCGCCGCGCTGGACGAGAGCACGTAACTGGCCTCATGGCTGCCGAGCCAGCCGTGCACGATGATCACGAGCGGCCGCCGCACCTCGCCGGTGGCGTACCAGGCGTGCAGGATGGCGCCATTGCGCGCACGCAGCGTGAGGCGCTCGGATTCGCCCAGCAGGTCGACCGCACGTGCGCGGATGGCAATGCCGCGTGAGGGCGCGCTCGCGAACAGCGTCTGAGCGTGGCCGCCGCGCAGGTGCCAGGGCGGCGTGAAGGGTGCGTCGATCATTGGCCCTGACTGCTGCGGAGGATGGGTGGTTCGCAGGATGGATGGCTCGGAGGCTGGATGGCTCGGCCGTCGAGTTCCATCCGGGCGGGTCGCGGAGCGGAGAACGACACCTCGCGGGGCTGTTGCCTGCAGTCGGCGAGTGTAGCCTCGACCCGCGACGGTTCTCTCTCGGCTTGCCCCCGACTTGCGGCGACGGACGGGCCGGGCATGGGTTTTCCGGTCGCGCGCTGGCAGCATCGTCACTTCGCCCGTCACCGAGTGCGCCGCCATGGCCGATCCGTTCCACAACGCCGCCGGCTCCCTCGCGGCACGCGACCTCGAGGCCGTCTTCCATCCGTCGACCAACCTCGCGAAGCTGCCGCAGCAGGGCGCGCACGTGCTGGTGCGCGGCGAGGGCGTGTACGTCTGGGATGACAGCGGCAAGCAGTACCTTGAGGGCATGGCGGGCCTGTGGTGCACCTCCCTCGGCTATGGCAACGAGCGGCTCGCGCGGGTGGCGGCGGAGCAGATGCGCACGCTGTCCTACACCCACCTGTTCGCCGGCAAGACCCACGAACCGGCGATCCTGCTCGCCGAGAAGCTGAAGGCGATGGTGCCCGGCGGCGCCGACAAGGTGTTCTTCGGCAACTCCGGCTCGGATGCCAACGACACTCAGATCAAGCTCATGTGGTACTACCACAATGCCATCGGCAAGCCGGCGAAGAAGAAGATCATCAGCCGCAAGCGCGCGTATCACGGCATCACGCTCGCTGCAGCAAGCCTCACCGGTCTGCCCACCCAGCACACCGGCTTCGACCTGCCGTTTACGCAGATGAAGCACGTGAGCTGCCCGCACTTCTATCGCAACGGACTGCCCGGCGAGGACGAAACTGCCTTCGCCGAGCGCATGGTGCGTGAACTCGAGCAGTGCATCATCGATGAGGATCCCGACACGGTCGCTGCATTCATCGCCGAGCCCGTGATGGGTGCGGGCGGCGTGATCCCGCCCCCGGCGGACTACCTGCAGCGCGTGCAGGCGATGCTGCGCAGGTACGACGTGCTGTTCATCGACGACGAGGGGATCACCGGCTTCGGCCGCACGGGCCCGGCGTGCGGCTCGACCACCTACGACATCGAGCCGAGCACCACCACGCTGGCGAAGGCACTGTCCTCCGCCTACCTGCCCATCAGTGCCGTCATGGTGCCGGATTGGCTGTACGAGCCGATCGCCGAGCAGAGCGGCCGCATCGGCAGCTTCGGTCACGGCTACACCTACTCGGGCCATCCCGTGTGCGCGGCTGTCGCGCTGGAGACGCTGAACATCTACGAGGAGACGCAGCTGTTCGCGCACGTCGCGCGCATCGCACCCGCCTTCCAGACGCGCCTGCGTGCGCTGGGCGAGCATCCGCTGGTCGGTGAGGCGCGCGGGGTCGGGCTGATCGGTGCCCTGGAACTCGTTGCCGACAAGGGCACGAAGGCGCCCTTCGAGCCGGCGCGCGGCGTGGGCGCGACCTGTGCGAACCACTGCCGCGATCGCGGCCTCATCGCACGCGCGCTGGGCGACAGTGTCGCGCTGTGTCCGCCGCTGGTGATCAGCGAGGCGCAGGTCGACGAGCTGTTCGCCAAGCTCGCCGGTGCGCTCGACGATACGCTGGCAAGCATTCGCGTGGCCTGAGCGAGATGAACAGCTTGGCGCGCGCTGTTGCCGGGGCGCGAACCTGTCGTCAGCGCGCAGCCGGGAAGCGAGCGCATGGACTCGCACCCGCGACCGCTGCATGGACGGGCGCACGCGGCAATTCGATCCAGAATGCGCTGCCGCGTGTCCAGCGAACGTCGATCCCGATGCGGCCGTCCATCAGCCGCGTGATGCGTTGCGCTGAGGCAAGTCCAAGGCCGAAGCCGCCGCGAATCTCGTCACCGTGGTTCGATCCTCGCACGTAGTCATCGAACAGCGTGCCGGCATCCGCAGCGGGAATGCCCACGCCATCGTCGATGATCCAGATGCGAACCCGGTCGCGTGCGCGACGTGCGCCCACCAGGATGCGCTGCGCCCTGGCGTGCCTGATCGCGTTCAGCAGCAGGTTGCCGATGGCGCGCTCCAGCAGTGCCGGGTCGGCGCGCACCGTCAGCCCGCTCGGCAGCGCGTGCAGGTCGACGTTCGCGAGGCGGGCGGCGGGTTCGTGCAGTTCCGCAAGCCTGGCGATGAGCGGGCCAACGGCAACGTCGGAAACGCGTGCTGCAACCACGCCGGCTTCGAGTCGAAGATGCTCCAGCATGCCTTGCAGCATGAGCGCGGTGGCGTCGAGCGCCCAGCGAACGCGCCTTGCCGCACGCTCGCGCTCGCCCGGTTCCGGGTTGCGCATCGCCTGCTCGAAGGACAGCTGCGCCGCCTGCAGCGGCTGGCCGAGGTCGTGCGATGCAGATGTGAGGAACCGGGTTCGTGCATCGCGCTCTGCCGCCACCTGCGCGAGTGCGGACTCCACCGCGCGCCGGGCGTGGAACGCGTCGTCCACCGCGCCCTGGTGCGCGCGCTGCAGGGCGAAGATCGCGCCGATGTAGCCGAGATCGAAGATCACCAGCGGCACGCTGAAGCGGCCGGGATGCACGATGAGGTAAAGCGCGATCGAGACCGGGAGTGCAATCGGTGCGAGCGCAACGCGGCTGCGGCTCGGCGGTGGATCGATCGTCAGCAGCAGGTACAGCGCAGCGGTGCAGAACTGGCAGGCGATGCAGACGAACAGCAGCGCTTCGTCTGCATGGGGCATCCACAACCAGAGTCCTGCCGACAGGAGGGCGATGCCGCCCCAGACGACGAAGCGGCTGGAGAATGGCCAGGCCACGCGACCGATACCCTGGGGCGGCGTGGGCCGTAGCAGCATGCCCAGCCAGCCGAGGACGAACAGTGCCGCAAGGCCGCGCACCAGCACGAGTTGCAGCCAGGGCAGGTCCGGGCCGACGAAAGCCGGGATCACGCTGAATGCCCCGATGACGAGCGCGATCGCGATCAGGTTGACGAAGACATTCGACGAACTGGCCATCCGCCGTGTCCCCGGACGCGAAGGTCGCGTCAGAACCAGTGCCAGTACACCACGACCTCCGCACGGCGGGCATCAAGCCACGCCCGGCGGCGCATCGCGCGCAGTTGTGCGAGGGTGCCTGCGTCCGCTGTGGCAGGTGCACGGCGGATGACCTGTGCGATGCCCCATTGCCCGCGCCACGAGAGCGGGCCGATCGCGCTGCCTTCGGCGGCGCCTTCAAGTTCAGGAGGCAGCTGCCGAGCGAACAGCCGCACTCGCTCGAATCCGGGCGCCAGGTCGCCCGCGAGCAATGCATCGGCGGCAATGCGCGCAAGTGGTTCGGCGGCGCTCGTCGTGCGCAGGTGCATGGCGGCGACCTCGTCGGGCGTGCCGTGCACCCAGAGCAGATCCACCCGTTCGAGTTCTGCTGCATGCGCCAGGAGGTCGGTCGTGCGGCTGGCCTCGGCCAGTGCGTCGAAGAACTTGCGTTCGCGGATGCGGAAGATCAGGAAGTCCCGGAATCCGCCTTCGCCCACTGCACTGTCGCGCAGCCAGTGGTGTGTGGCCTGCGCCGTGAGCAGGCCGTGCGCGCGCCGGAACAGGTCGGATTCCCGCTGCAGCTCCCCATCGCTGACAGGCGGTGGGTCCGCCTGCAGCGTGGCGATCACGAGTTGCCCGTCCAGCATGTCCTGCATGAGGTCCGGATAGCGCTCCGCGTGGGTGCGCAGGTAGAACAGTGCGTCCTGCACCGGCACGTCCTGGTCGTCCACGGTGAGCACGAAGTTCGCGGCCCAGTGATCCGAGTGCACGAGCGCCCAGGGCATCGTGGCGTCCGGTCGCCAGCTGAGTGCAACGGAGCCGCCGGCGGGGCGTTGCAGCAGGACGTCGTAGTCGAGCAACGGTGACCCGGGTGTCTGGTCCACCAGCAGGCGCGGCTGCAGCGCAGGAAAGGCCGCGAATGCCGATTGCGCGGCTGCCATGGCCTGGCTGCGGGCGTCCCGGCTGCGCGGGAGCGTCGCCAACAGGTCCGCGGTGGCGCACAGCGCGTGCGTGAAATCGCGATCGTTCATGCTGCAGCACCCCATGGATCGTTGCGAACATCGGCGGACATCAGCAGGTCCACCATTGCGGCGGTCATCGGCAGGCCGGTGGCGTCCTCCACCCAGCGCCACTCGCCGTTGGGATTGATTTCCAGGAACACGTACTCACCGGCCGGCGTCAGGATGAGATCGATGGCGCCGAAGCAGCAGCCGAGTGCGCGCGTCACGGCGGCACAGCGCCGCGCCACGTCGTCCGGCAGCCGGTGGGGTGCGTGCTCTGCCTCGGTGGCGCGACGGCGCCAGTCCAGGCGCGTGCCGCGAACCGCCTGGGAGCGGATCTCGGCGCCGAACACATGCGGCGCGATCACCGTCACGCGCAGCTCCACGGCCTTGTCCAACCATTCCTGGGCAATGACGGGAGCGAACTTCAATGCCGCCACATCCTGCAGGTGGCGGCGCTGGATGCGCTGGGTGTAGAGCTGGTGCTTGGCGCCGTCGCGATGCAGGTCGTAGGGCCAGAGCGTCTTCGTGATGACCTGGCCATCGCAGGCCTCGACGAAGGCGAGGAAGTCATCGATGTCATTGCCGATGTAGGTGCGGGGAATGCGGAAGCCATGGCTGGCCGCGACCTGGAGTTGCCTGGGCTTGCTGTGGGCGATGCGATCCACGGCGGGCATGGCCGGCACCCAGCGCACCGCACCGGTCTCCCAGAAGCCGGCCATCGCCTCACGCGCGGATGCAGCGCACCATGTGCGGTGCTCCTCATCCGTTACCACAGGCGGCACCTGGTAGGTTCGGGGTCGGCGCGTCCATATGCATCGCACGTCGTCCATCGCCACCTGCTCCGTGCCGAACCTCAGCGTGCGACGCAAGGCACCCGTGCTCGAGTAGTGCATTCCGAGCTGTCCGCTGCCGGGGATGCGGCCTGGGTCGACGAGCCGGCTGGTTGCGCCTCGCGCGGCGAGCGCGGTGGCGACATCGGTCGCGGTGACGTCGGTGTCGTGACTCAGGATCAGGATCATCTTCGACCTCGGGTTTCGCAGTGCGCGCGCGCCGCAGTCGCAGCGACGCGCGCGGACGCGTGTCAGCACCTGGCGCGTGGGCCTCAGCGCCAGTGAAGAACTCGGGCGCAGTAGCCGAACGACTTCTTCACAGGCTCTCAGGTCTCGTCGGGGCGGTCGCCCACGTCCTGCGGGCCACCGGAGGAGAGGCGGGTGGAGGTGTCGGTCGCCTTCGTGAATCGTCGTGCGCGACCGCCGTCGATGCTTGCGGCTTCCTCGGGCGTGAGTTCCTCCACACCCTCGGGAAGGTCATCGATCTTCGGCGTGCCGGGTTCCTTCGTGCTCATGATGTACGTGCCTCGTTGAATCGGTGGTGTTGCCTGCAGCGTGCGGCGGGTATCGCCGCGACACGGCAGGTGGACCCTGAACGATTCGCGTGGGGCTGACATCGGCCGAATGGCCCAGCCGAATGGCCTAGCCGAATGGACAAGGCGAAAGGACAAGGCGAAAGGACAGGGCGAACGCCTCGGAAGGCGCCGCGATGGTGGCTGGCGCGGCGGCGCGATGCTGCGAACGACCCTTGGGCTTGGCGGGTACGGGTACCGCGTGGGTCGTGCAATGCGCGCGCAGGAAGACGGCAGCGCGGCGGCGCTGCCGGAGGGGATGGAAGCGGACGGTTCGCGGACCGCCCTGCTGGCTACAGCCTGTAGCTGAGGCCGATCACGTAGGCGACCGGGTCGATGTCGACATCGACCTCTATCTTCGCGCCGGCGGCGGTGTCGATCTTTGCCGTCGTGTCGAGGTTCATGTACCAGACCGAGGCATTCAGGGACCAGCGGTCGGTGATGTCGACGTCCACACCGGCCTCGGCCGAAAGGCCGAGCGAGTCGTCCAGTTCCATGTCCGACTGGCCGAAGGCGTTGACGATCTCGCCGGAGACCTTTTCTTTGAAGAAGATCGTGTAGTTCGCGCCCACGCCGACATAGGGATGCAGGCGCTCGATGGGCGTGTCGAAGAAGTACACGACCGACAGCGTCGGCGGCAGGTGGCGTACCGTCGCCACGTCCCGCACCGGCAGTCCGCTCGCGACGATGTCGTGCTCGAAGGGGGTCGACGCCAGCAGCTCGATGGCGATGTTGTCGGTGACCATGTAGGCGAACGTGAGGCCCAGCTGGGTGCCGTCCTTGACGTCCACTTCGGAGCCGGCGACGGAAGCACCGTTGATCTTCACCTCGCCGCTGTCGACGTTCGGCTTCACCGGTGCCGGCCCGAAACGCACCAGCAGGTCGCCCGCATCATGTGCGAACACGGGAACTGCAGCAGCCAGCAGGCCCGCGGTCATCAGCATCTTGACGTTCATGGCGTGCATCTTCTTTTCCCATCAGGCGATGGAACGAAGGCTATTGCTCGCGCGGGTGCGCGGCATTGACACGGGTCAAGGCTGGCACGTGACGTAGGCACGCGCGCTATTCCCGTGCAGCTACCTCAGCCAGCTGTCGCGAGGAAGGCGGCAATGACCTCGTGCCTGCGATGGGCATCCTCCTCACCGAGTTCGATGAGGCGCGAGAGGTAGGCGCGCTCGAACAGCACGAGCGCCAGGAAGTCTGCGCTCTTCGCCTCCCGCGTGCCGAGGCCACGCTCCAGGAAGCGGAACATGCGTGGCAGCTGCGCCTCGTAGTTGCCCGCGAGGTGGCCGAGGTCGCGACTGGGGCGCAGGATCAGCACCTCCACGGCGCGCAGCGCGTCGCGCGTCCCTGGCGGCAACGCCTTCACAAGGCGGTTGATGCGCGCCATCTGCATCGCGTCGTGGTCGAGCATGTCGAGGAAGATCGAGTTCATCAGCACGCCGGCGATGCGTGCCGGTGCCGGGTAGTGCTGCGTGCGTTCACGCTGCAGTGCGGCGTCGTCACGCAGGAAGCGTGGCGACACCGCGAGGATGTGTGATGCGCCCAGGTGCAGCGCCGGCGACAGCGGGGCGGTGAGGCGGATGCCGCCGTCGCCATGCCAGCCGTCGCCCAGGTGGACGGCGGGAAAGAACAGCGGCAGGGCCGCCGATGCCATCACGTGGTCGATCGACATGCGGGTGTGTTCGGCGCGCCGCTGCGGCCGCGTCCACAACGACAGGTCTCGCCCCTGCACGTAGGCGACCGATTGCCCGGTGGCGTAGTCGGTGGTGCTGATCGCCAGTGCATCAATACGCCCGTCGTCGACGTTGCGCTGCACCTCGTGCAGCACGCCGCCGTCGGACTGCGCCAGATGTGTGGCGAGGAAGTTGCGCAATGGCAATGTGTCCACCATGCCGCGCAGTTGCGGCGAGAACTCGCGGCCACCCGAAAGCAGGCGCATGCCCCACCCCGTGACGTGGCCCGCGAGGCTGCGTGCATCCACGCGGTACACCTGTTCGGTGTCGAGCGACAGCCACAGGTCGCACAGTCGTTCGATGGTCTCGGCGAACCCGAGCCGGCTGCTCGCGATGTGGGCGGCGTTGATCGCGCCTGCAGACACACCCGTGAGTATCGTCGGATGGATGTGCGGAAACGCGCGCGCGATGTAGCGCAGGCAGCCGACCTGGTAGGCGGCACGGGCGCCGCCGCCGGTGAGTGCGAGCGCGAGCTGCAGCCTGCTCACGGCGGCGCAGGTCCTGCGCCACCCTGGGCGCCCGTGCCACGGTAGGTGACCGGTGCATTCCGTGCCGCGAGGGCATTGCGCAATGCGGCGCGCAGGGTGAGATCGTCGATTTCCATGATGAACTGCAGCGCCACGCCGCTATCGTGGGCCACGTAGTCCTCGCTGAGCATCTGCATGAGGGCATCGCGCTCCGTGGTGTCCGACAGGCTGTTCGAGAGCGCAATCGCCTGGTTCGGCCCGGTCGCGGCCACCTGCCGGAGGATCGCGGTTCGAATTCGCTGGCGCGCATCGTCGGGCAGTGTCACACGGCGCGAGAGCTGCCAGGCAGCCTCCGGATCCTGAGCCGTCGCGCCCTGCAGGAACGGCTCGATCGCCGAGTCACGAGCCGTGGGCGGGATGCTCTCCATCGCCGTGTCGAAACCGGCCGCGCCCGCGCTGCTGCCCAGGGTGTAGGCCATGGTGGCAAGGGTCTGGGAGTCCGGCGTCGCTTCAGCGAACACTGCCTCGAGTGCGGCATCGGGATCGCGCCGCAACCAGGTCGTCAGCAACAGCAGGCGCAGTTCGCCACGCAGCGCCGACGACGAGGCGCGGTCGATGGCCGCGAGCGCAGCGGGTGGATCGGCGCGCGCCCATGTGCGCACGACGGTGCGAAGGCCCTCCACGTCGCGTTGGCGGAAGAACTGTAGCCATGCTGCGTCGGGATCGCGCAGCGCGGCATCACGGGCGATGGCGATCCGCAACCGCGTGAGCGGCACGGGCGGTGAAAGCGCGCGCAGGAAGGCCTCCGTGTCGCCGCCACGCTCCAGCACGACGGCGAGCAGCGCGTCGGCTGCGAGTTCGCGGTCCACGCCTTCGAGCAGCCGCCAGTCGCCGATTGCCGCGTTCAGGTCGCGCCGGCCCCACACCTCGAATACCAGCGCCACGAGTTCGGCGGTACGGCCTGCGAGCGCCGGCTGCAGGTCGGCGATCGCACCCAGGGCGCGTGCGGGATCGCTGCTGGCGAGGCGGGTGAGCAGGGTGCTGCGCAACGCATCGGCGGCGGGTCCCGTGCGGCCGCCGAGAGACTGCAGCAAGGCTTCGAGCTCGGCGGGTGAACTGCGTGCGGCAAGCCCCTGGGCAGCGGCATCGCGGCGAAAGGTGTCGGTACCTGCGAGCAACGTGTCGATGGCAGGAGTTGGGCTTCCGGGCGTCGATACAGCCGCAATTCCGCTCGAATCGGGGTCGCGCGCATCGCTCCCTCCCGCCGGTGACGACGTGGCCGGCAGCAACAGCCACAGGCTGCTCGCGACCAGCGCGCCGGCGATGAACAGGCCGCCACCGGCGAGCACCTGCGTCCAGGTGCGCGACGCGAACGTGCGCGGTGGTGCGATTCCCCACTGCGACGACGCAGCGGATTCAGCCGGCCCGTCGGCGACTGCCGGTGCCGCCGTTGCGTTTGCGGTGTCTGGTTGTTGGGGCGTGACGGTCATCTGCGATCAGTCGCTCGGGCGGGTGCGAGTGTGTCGCTGACGCGCCGGGATGTCAGCCCGCACGCAGGACATCGCTTGCGTGCCAGAAGGCGCTGCTTGCGCACCGGACCTCGCTGCTTGACCGTGCCTTCGCCCAAACTGCGGCAGCGCTGGCGGCACGCGGCAGTTCCCGCGAGACTCGCCGGCTCCCCTCGCCAAGGCGCAGCGCCATGCAGTTCACGACCGTCCATCGCGGCGACATCGCACTCAACGTGGCCGTGCAGGGCGAAGGGCCGCTCATTCTCTGCGTACATGGCTGGCCGGAGCTGTGGTACTCGTGGCGGCACCAGATGGCGTTCTTCGCGGCGCGCGGTTTTCGCGTGGCGGCGATGGATGTGCGCGGCTACGGCGGCAGCTCGAAGCCGCATGCGATCGCGGCCTACACGATGCGCGAGATCGCGGCCGATGTGGCGGCCGTGATCGATGCGCTGGCAGGCGCGGCAGGCAGCGCGATCCTGTTCGGCCACGACTGGGGCGCGCCGATCGTGTGGAACGCGGCGGTGCTGCATCCCGGAAGGGTTCGCGCCGTGGCGGGACTCAGTGTGCCCTTCGTACCCGCGAGCCCATCCTCGCTCGTCGACGCGCTGCGTGTCATGTATGCGGGCCGGTTCTTCTACCAGCTGTACTTTCAGGCCGAGGGCGTGGTGGAGGCCGAGGTCGAGGCCGACATGCGAACGGCGCTGCGCAGGATCTACTACACGATCAGCGGCAGCGCGCCGCTCAATGCCTGGCTGGTGCCGAAGCCCGCGGACGCGCGTCTGCTGGACGGGATGGTCGATCCCGATCCGTTTCCCGCGTGGATGAGCGAGGCGGACCTGCAGGTGTATGTGCGTGCCTTCGAGGCTGGCGGTTTCCGCGGCCCGATCAACCGCTACCGGGCGCAGACGCTCGATCCCGCGCAACTCGCCGACATCCATGGCAAGCCGGTCACGCAGCCTGCATGCTTCATCGGCGGCGGCAACGATGCGGTGCGCGCCTTCGTGCCGGGCATGGACCTGTACGCCGACCCCGGCGCGAACTGTCTGGACTATCGCGGCACCACGATCATCCCGGGCATCGGCCACTGGGTGCAGCAGGAGGCGCCGGATGCGGTCAACGCGGCGCTGGCGGCGTTCGTCGCGGGGCTGTAGCCCGTGGCCCAGCCGGTGTAGCCGGACGACGCTGAAGCCTCCGCGCCCCGCTCGCACCCACGCGCGGGATCGCCGATGCTCCTGCACCGACGTCGCATCAGGAGCCACGCCCATGCCCAACACCGCAGCCCTTCCTGCGGGCGATGCCCGCGACCTTGGCTTCGATCCGGATCGCCTCGCGCGCATCGGTCGCACGATGGACGCAGCGGTCGCCGCCCGTCGCATCCCCGGCAGCATCACGATCCTCGCCCGCAGGGGCGAGGTGGTGCACACGCACGTCACGGGCAGGCTCGATCTCGAACGTGACGCACCGCTGCGCGAGGACAGCCTGTTCCGCATGTACTCGCAGACGAAGCCCGTCACCGCAACGGTGCTGCTGAGCCTGTTCGAGGAAGGCGCGTTCATGCTGAACGATCCGATCTCGCGCTGGCTGCCGGAGTTCGCGAATCCGCGCGTGCTTGCGCACCACGGGGCGAAGGATCGTGTGCGCGTGCCTGCCCGCACCGCCACCGCGACCGACCCCGCGCGGCGCGAGATCACGATCTTCGACCTGCTCACCATGACCTCGGGCCTGCCAGGCATGGGGCGAACGCCGCTCGCCTACCTGCCCACGCTCGGGCCGGCGTGGGAGGGCACGGGCTTCGGTCCCGGCGACACGCGCATCAACGATCCGCGCCTGGACTACGACGACATGGTGCTGGCGCTCGCGAACAACCCGCTGCACGCCCAGCCCGGCGAGACCTGGAACTACGGCTCCGACTTCGACGTGATCTCGCTGCTGCTCACGCGCATCAGCGGCAAGCCGCTGGACCAGTTGTTCCAGGAGCGCATCCTCGGGCCGCTCGGGATGAACGACGCAGCGTTCTACTGCACCGACGCGACGCTCCCGCGCCTCGTCACCGACCACACCTGGGACCTCCGGGGCGAGCTGACGATCCGCGACCGGCCGGAATCGTCAGAGAAGTCGGGCCTGGGCAACCACCGCCTGCACTCCGGCAACGGCCTGTTCGGCGGCATGCTCGGCACCTGCTGGGACTACGCGCGCTTCGCACAGATGCTGCTGAACGGCGGCGAGCTCGACG